>Ga0315556_1001071_pt1 | contig 16824 bp, 14 predicted proteins | sample SalMarSW160310MG_FD_202112 | JGI IMG/M metagenome (GOLD analysis project Ga0315556, IMG submission 202112) | Salt marsh sediment microbial communities from the Plum Island Ecosystem LTER, Massachusetts, United States - Salt Marsh Sediment SW1603-10 ...
CCCTCAGATACCGGGTATTTTTGCCGTACGGCGAGCCGTGCACGTCCAGTTTTCGTCTGATGACACCTCATGGAGAAAAGAATCAATGTGTTATATTTCCATGTAGCCGTCATGGTGTTGAGGTCTGTACTACGGTATCGCCGGGAACATCCGATCCTTGCAGAAAGTGCATGCATTCGTGGTGCAGTACTGGCGCAAGATGCTGAGCAGCCGCAGTCGTAAGGGCTACGTTCCGTGGGAGCTCTTCCACCGGATCTTAGCGCGCTTTCCGTTGCAGCGGCCAAAACTGTACCTTCCGTATCGGGAGTTACAGGCAATCGCTGTGCTGTGAATCTTTCACGTTTCGAAGAGCGTAGTGCGGGAAATCCGCACGCTACGTTCTGTGGGAGCCGGAGGCGGGTGACTGCCTCCGGCGACCCGGTGTCGGGGACGTACCGTTGTGCGGACACGATATTGTGGCACCGCCGGGAAACCAGGCGGCAACAGAGAAGACAAACTGTGTCCTAGCGCGGCGGGAGAAACCGACCTACTCACCAAAACCGCACGCCGGGATCTGTGCAGGGGGCGCCGGGTAACCGGCGTCCCTACTGCGACCCGTTACTTAGCGCAGCTGTAATGGTAGAGTTGCGGGATGAGTCCCTACCCATCCGGATGACGGGATCGGCCCTGATCCTCTACGAGGGGGAAAACGACCCATGACCAGCCAATCGGCAGAGGAGAGCGGTAGATCGGCGGAGCCCATGGCCGAGAGCGACGTTGCCGCTTTTCTCGAAGCGCACCCGGATTTCTTCGAGCATCAACCGGACCTGGTGGCCAGGCTGAGGGTGCCCCATGCGAGTGGGCGTGCCGTATCCCTGATCGAGCACCAGGTCGCGGTGCTTCGTACTCAGCTGCAGACCGAGCGGCGGCGCCTCGCCCATCTGATCGCCAGGGCCCAGGAGTTCGAGACCCTGTCCACACGCCTTCATCATCTGTATCTGCATCTCATCGCCGCCGGGGACCTGGAGCAGGTAGAGTCGGTTCTGCACGAAGTGATGAGCCGGGAGTTCAACGCCGAGGCGGTGTCCCTGAAGCTTTTCCCGGTCGGCGAGTCCGACGCTGCCGATTCTGATCCGGCGGTAGCCGCATTTCTCGGGTTTCTGGATCGAGAGCACTCCCTTTGTGGTCCCTTGGAGCCGGAGCGCAACCTCGTGCTGTTCGGTGACCGGAGCGAAGCCATTCGGTCCGCCGCCCTCATCCCCGTCCGCACGGAAGACCGCTGTGGGGTGCTTGCCATCGGCAGCAGCGATCACGGGCGTTTCGGGGCGGAGATGGGCACGGATCTGCTCGACCGGCTCGGCGAGATCGTCAGCCACAAGCTCCGAGTGCTGCAAGAAACGGATGGCTGAGATCGGCCCCGAAGAACTTGCGGAAGCCTTTCTCCATCACCTGACTCACGTGCGCCGTCTGTCCCGGCACACCCTGACCAACTACCGTCGTGACCTGGACCGCTTCCGTGAGTGGCTCGACGGAGGACGGGGTTGCACCTGGGGGCAGGTCGATCAACAGAGGGTTCGCGCTTATGTCGCCTGGCGTCACCGTGGGGGCGCCTCCGGCAGGACGTTGCAAAGGGAGCTGTCCACCCTGCGCAGCTTTTATCGATACTTGCTGCGGGAGGGACTGGTCGGGCACAACCCGGCGCAGGGCGTGCGCGCCCCGAAGACCCCACGCAAGCTGCCCGCCACCCTGGACGCGGATCAGCTCTGCGGGCTGCTCGACAAGGGGGATGATGATCCCTTGGCGCTCCGCGACACCGCCATGATCGAGCTCTTCTATTCTTCGGGACTGCGGTTAGCGGAGCTGATCGCCATCGATGTCGGCGACATCGACGCAAACGACGCCACCCTGGAGGTCACCGGGAAGGGGGCCAAGGCCCGACGGGTGCCGGTGGGGAGCAAGGCCCTGGAGGCCATCGCACGCTGGCTGAGGGTACGTGGCGGCTATGCGGGAACGGACGAGCCTGCCTTGTTCGTGAGCCGGCGCGGCAACCGCATCCACCCCCGCACCGTGCAGCAGCGGCTACAGCGTTGGGCTACGATGCAGAGCGCCACGCGCAATCTTCACCCCCATCTACTTCGCCATTCCTTCGCCAGCCATTTGCTCGAGTCGTCCGGCGACCTGCGCGCGGTCCAGGAGCTCCTCGGTCACTCGGACATCAGCACGACTCAGATCTATACCCACCTGGACTTCCAGCACCTGGCCCAGGTCTACGACAAGACACACCCGCGCGCCAAGAAGAAGACCTCGGGATCTCGTTGACAGGGGTCTGTCCGGTCGAAGTTGGCGATACTTGTTGCCGCGTTGCGCTGTGGATCAGAGGCTTGCGAGCCCCCGCGACAGGTCCGCTTGAATGTCCTCGATGTCTTCGAGCCCGGCGGCGACTCGGATGAGGCCCTCGCTGATCCTTGCCGCCTCGCGCTCTGCGTCGGTGAGACGGCCATGGGTAGTGGTGGCCGGATGGGTGATGGTCGTCTTGGTGTCTCCGAGATTCGCGGTGATGGAGACCCATTTTAGGGAGTCGATGACCCGCCAGGCAGCCTCCCTACCGCCGCGGACCTCGAAGGAGACGATGCCGCCGCCGGTGCGCTGCTGTACCCCGACCAAGTGGCGCTGGGGATGGGAGTCGAGCCCGGGATAGTGCACCCTTTCCACGCCCGGCTGTTCCTGAAGCCACCGGGCCAGGGCCAGTGCACTTCGGGAGTGGGCGAGCATGCGTAGCTCCAGGGTCTCCAGCCCCTTGAGGAAGACCCAGGCATTGAACGGACTCATGCTGGGTCCGGCGGTGCGCAGCACGCCGAAGACTTCTTCCCCGACGAGCTTGCGGTTGCCGATGACGGCACCGCCGATACAGCGTCCTTGGCCGTCCAGATACTTGGTGGCTGAGTGCATCACCAAGTCGGCCCCCAGGCTCAGGGGACGTTGCAGGGCCGGGGTACAGAAGCAGTTGTCGACGACCAGCAGACACTGGTGGGCGTGGGCGAGGGTTGCCAGTGCCTGGATGTCCACCATCTCGGTCAAGGGGTTCGAAGGTGTTTCCAGGAAAAGCAGGCGTGTATCGGAATCGATCGCGCTCTCCCAGGCTTCCAGATCCGCAGGTGGCACATAAGTTGTCTGGATCCCGAAGCGGGTCAGATACTTGTTGAAGAGAATAGTGGTGGTGCCGAAGATGCTCTGGGAGGAGAGGATTCGATCCCCCGCCTTCAGCAGCCCCATGCAGATGCTCAGGATCGCCGACATGCCCGAGGCGGTGGCGACGCAGCATTCTCCACCCTCCATGGCCGCCAGCCGCTCCTCGAATGTGGACACTGTCGGGTTGGTGAATCTGGAATAGATGTTTCCCGACTCGTCCCCCGCAAAGCGGGCCGCCGCCTCGCGCGCGCTCGCGAAGACATAGCTGGAAGTCGTGAAGATGGGCTCGCCGTGCTCGCCCTCCGGCGTCCGGTGGTGGCCGGTGCGGATGGCGAGGGTGGCGAGGGCCGGCCGATCTCTCTCGCTCATGAACGGGGACTCCCCGCCCCGTTCCCGAGGCCTTGTGTCAGGGTGATTGGGAAAATCGTTGCTGGGTGACTGCACATGTGGATTTCGATGTCTCGCTGAGCCAGGGTTTTGCGGTCAGTTGCAATAGGAAGATACAGGCGCAGAGGTGAGGCCGCTCTAAGCGGTGTTGTAGAGCTCGATAATCGTCTCGCTGCGCCCGGATCTGGACTCCTTGGCACCGTCGTTGCGGTCTCTTTCGAGCCGGTCCAGATACTGGACAGTAACGTCCCCGGTGATGTAATCGCTGTCGAATACCGAAGTATCGAAGCGGTCGACGTCGCTCTTCCCCTTCTTCTGAACCGCCTCGATCAGGTCGTCGAGATCCTGGAAGATGAGCCCGTCCGCCTGGAGCAATCGACAGACCTCCTCTTCGGAACGGCCATGGGCGATCAACTCGCTCGCGGCGGGCATGTCGATGCCGTAGACGTTGGGGTAGCGCACCGGCGGGGCGGCGGAGGCGAAATACACGCGCTTGGCACCCGCGTCCCGCGCCATCTGGATGATCTGCTGAGAGGTGGTTCCCCGTACGATGGAATCATCCACCAGGAGCACGCTCTTCTTCCGGAACTCCAGATTGATCGCGTTGAGCTTCTGGCGTACGGACTTTTTGCGCACTTTCTGCCCCGGCATGATGAAGGTACGCCCGATGTAGCGGTTTTTGATGAATCCTTCGGCAAAGCCGATACCCAGCGCATTGGCGACCTGCAGGGCAGCGGTACGGCTCGTCTCGGGCACCGGGATGACGACATCGATGTTGATGCCTTTCCACTCGCGCTTGATCTTCGCGGCGAGCTTCTTGCCCATGCGCAAGCGCGCCTTGTGGACCGAGATGTTGTCGATGATGGAGTCCGGCCGCGCGAAATAGACGAACTCGAAGATACAGGGCGAGAGCACCGGCTGCTCAGCGCATTGTCTCCTGTAAAGCCTGCCATCCGCGTGGATGAAGACCGCCTCGCCGGGCGCGATGTCCGCAATGAGCTGGAACCCCAGGGTATCCAGGGCCACGCTCTCGGAGGCAATCATGTACTCGACGCCCTCCTCGGTCACGCGCTTGCCGTAGACGATGGGCCGGATGCCGTGGGGATCGCGGAAGCCGCAGATGCCGAATCCCGGGATCATCAGGACGGCCGCGTAGCCCCCGCGGCAGCGCCGATGGACCCCCGCCACCGCATCGAAGATGTCCTGCTCGTCGATGCGCAGCTTGCCCTGGATCTGGAGCTCGTGAGCAAAGATGTTGAGCAGGACCTCGGAGTCGGACTCGGTGTTCAGGTGGCGAAGATCTTCAACGTACAGGTCGCGTTTGAGATCCTCGGCATTGGTCAGGTTGCCGTTGTGGGCAAGCACGATCCCGTAGGGAGAGTTGACGTAGAAGGGTTGGGCCTCTGCCGAGCTCGAGACGCCCGCCGTTGGATAGCGCACGTGCCCCAGGCCCATGTTGCCCCGCAGATCGATCATGTGCCTGGTGCGGAAGACGTCCCGCACCAACCCCTTGTCCTTACGCAGGTGGAGCTTCTCTCCTTCGCTGGTGACGATGCCGGCGGCGTCCTGTCCACGGTGCTGCAGGACGAGCAGCGCGTCGTATAGGGATTGGTTGATAGGCCCCCTGCCGACGATTCCGACTATGCCGCACATGGAGCACCTCGTTGGGCTAGAGGGTCTTCAGCTTGTCCACGGCCGCCTGCGGGACCTGGTCCAGGACCCGTTGCGCCAGGACTTGAAAGCGCCCGATGAGGGACGACTCCTGCCACCAGGGGTCTTCCTGCAAGGGGGTGAGCGCACCGAGGAACACCAGCATTGCAACCATGATTGCCCCTCTGGCGACGCCGAAAACGAGCCCCAGGGTACGATCCGTGCCTGTAAGCCCGGTCTTGCGCACCAGCCTGTACAGAAAATGTCCGAAAATCGCCCCGAGGATCAACATCAGGGCGACCAGACTCGCGAAGGCCACGCCGAGCCGGATTTTGGGGCTCGGGAGCCAGCGTATTAGCTCGCCGGCGAGCTCCTTGTGGAAGGCCCAGGCGATCAGCAGGGCGCCGAGCCAGATGACGAAGGAAAGCACCTCGCGCATGAGACCGCGCGCGAGCCCGACCAGCGCAGATAGCGCAATGAGCCCGACGATTGCTAAATCGACCCAGACCATTTCGGCTCGCCTGTCAGGGGTAACGCTGAACCTGGCCCTTCATCCCCGTCTTCTTCTCCAGGGACGCGGCCATGAGCTCGATCTGCTTGTGCTCTGTTTCCGGGCCGATGCGCACCCGGTGCCAGAGCTTATGCTTCACTTCGGCTTCTTCCATGTAGGCGGGAAATCCCTTGGCGCGCAGCTCCTGCACCAGCGCGTAGGCACGTGCCCGGTCCCGGAGGCTTGCCACCTGTATGATCCAGGAACCGGTGCCTGTGCCCTTCTGCGCCGGCGGGCGCGAGGGAGTCGGCCTGGACGTCGGGGCGGGTCTCGATTTAGCTACCGGCTTTGCCGCGGGTGGTCTTTCCTCGACCGGGGCGGATGCCGGCTGCTCGGACTCGGCGGTAGGCTCGGATATAGTCGGTGGCTCGGATTCCGGGCCGCTCTCGACTTCGGGCTGATAATCCGGCTCCGCCGTAGCCGGGGCCTCGTAGAAGCTCGTCGGTGGTAGCTCCCGAGGCGGTGGGAGAGATTCGGGGGCCGGCTGTTCGGACGCGGCCGGCGAGGAGGGAAAAGTCTCGGCCGATCCTTCCCCGCGGGAGGCGTCATACGCACGATCGAAGTCCGGGCGAGGAGGGATGGACATATCCTCCTCCGGTATCGGAGGCGGGGTCTTCTCCTCCAAAAGCATGGGAAGAAAGATCACCGCCAGCACCACCAGAACGGCAGTACCGACCAAACGTCGTTTCGCCCCTTCCTCCATTAGAGTTCCCGCAACAGCTTAGCACCGAGTGGAATTTTCGGAGGGGGCGAGCCCCGACCGAGCCGATTCCCGAAGTATATCAGGACGAGGGTCGGCTGTGCCTCCAGCGCAAGGCGGCCTCGACCGTCGTGAAGGACCCGAAGGCCAGGACGCAGTCGCCCGGACGTGCGTCTCCTTCCGCACGCTGAAGCGCCTCGGTGATGCTCCCGCAACAATGCAGATCCAGGCTCATACCGATCCCCGCCATCCCTGTGCGCAGATCCGAGACGGGCAGTGACCGTGGATCGGCGCACTGCCCCAGATACCAGGCATGCACATGCTCGGCGAGGGGCTCGGCGATGGCCTTCGGGTCCCGCCCTTTCAGGATGCCGAGCACCGCGTGCAGGCGGCCGCTGCATCCGAAGGAGCGCAGGTTCTGCGCCAGGGCTCGGGCTGCCTGCTCGTTGTGGGCGACATCCAGGATCCAGGTCACAGGTCCCGACAGGACTTGGAACCGTCCGTCCAGGCGCGCCTGTCTCAAGCCGAGGCCCAGCTGCCCGGTAGTCACTGGCAGCCGCCCTTGCAGGCAGGCGCATGCCATCAACGAGGTCGCCGCGTTGTCGAGCTGGAAGTCTCCGCGCAGGGCGGGCGCAGGCAGCCTCGTCTTAGAAGGTCCGGGACCGCTCCAGCTCCACCAGCCGGCAGGTCCTCGCGCCCAGTCGAAATCGCGCCCGAGCACCAGGAGATCACATCCCAGGGCGTCAGCCTTCGCAATGAGTGCGGGGGAGGGGGCGCGATGTCCGACGACTGCGGGCCGTCCGGGACGAAAGATACCGGCCTTCTCGGCGGCGATCTGGTCCAGGGAGTCTCCGAGCCAGTCAGTATGGTCCAGCCCGATGGTCGTTACCAGGGATACGTCCGGATCCAGGATATTCACGGCGTCGAGGCGTCCGCCGAGGCCCACTTCGAGGATGGCCACTTCCGGTGCTGCACGGACGAACAGGTCCAGGGCGGCCAGGGTACCGAATTCGAAGTAGGTCAGGGTTTCCGCCCTGCGTGCCTGGTCCACCCGCTCGAAGGCGGCGCACAGGGCCGAATCCTCGATCTCTCGGCCATCCAGGCGGATGCGCTCGTTGTAGCGCAGCAGGTGCGGGGATGTGTAGCAGGCGGTACGGTAGCCGCCTGCGCGGTAGATGGACTCGAGCATTGCGACGCAGGAGCCCTTGCCATTGGTGCCGGCAATGGTGATGACGGGGAAGGGAACCGCAGCCGAATGTAGCCGTGACCAGACGGCGGCGACCCGCTTCAGCCCGAGATCGATGGCCGTCGGGTGCAGGGTTTCCTGCCAGCGCAGCCACCCCTGCAGGTCATCGAATCTCAATAGATGCGCCGTCTCAGGGCCGCGGGCGATGGGTGAGCATGGCGATCAGGTCGGCAATGCGGTCACGCATTTCGCGGCGGTCCAGGATCATGTCGAGTGCGCCGTGCTCGAGCAGGAACTCGCTTCGCTGAAAGCCCTCCGGCAGCTTCTCGCGCACGGTCTGCTCGATCACGCGGGGACCGGCGAAGCCGATCAAGGCATTGGGCTCGGCCAGGTTCAGGTCTCCCAGCATGGCCAAGCTGGCCGAGACACCTCCCATGGTGGGGTCCGTCATCACGGAGATGAACGGCAGGCTGCGCTCCTGCAGTCGTCCCAGGGCAGTGCTGGTCTTGGCCATTTGCATCAGGGAGAAGAGGGATTCCTGCATGCGCGCGCCGCCGCTTGCCGCGAAGGAGACGACCGCCGCGCCGTTCCGGAGGGCCGCGTCGATCCCCCGGACGAAACGCTCGCCCACCACCGATCCCATGGACCCGCCCATGAAGCCGAACTCGAAGGCGGCGGCCACCACGTCCAGGCCCTCGAGGCGTCCGCGTATCACCACCAGGGCCTCCGACTCCGCGGTCTGCTTCTGTGCCGCGGACAGGCGCTCCTTGTATTTCTTCAGGTCTTTGAATTTAAGTGGATCATCCGAGGCGATCTCGGACCCGATCTCCTCGCGCGGCTCGGGGTCGAGAAACGTGTCCAGTCGGCGGCGCGCCGTGAGCCGGTTGTGGTGACCGCATCTGGGGCAGACTTCCAGATTACGCTCCAGCTCGGCACGGTAGAGGATGGCACTGCAGGCTGGGCACTTGGCCCACACCCCCTCCGGTACCCCACGTTTGGTAATCGCCTCCGTGCGGATGCTCCCGGGCATCAACTTGTCGAGCCAGCTCATTTCCATCAGGTCTGGATCCGCGATATGGGATTCTGCTCAGAGGCCCGCCGCGACGTCGATCGCAGCCCGCAGGTCCCGGAGGAAATCGGCGACGACTTCCGGAATGCGCTCCGGCTCGGGCGCCAGATCTTCCATCCGTTGGACGATGGCGCTGCCCACGATGACGGCATCCGCCACCTGGGCGATACAGGCGGCGGTGTCGGCGTCCTTGATGCCGAAGCCCACGCCCACCGGCAGGTCGATGATCCGTCGAATCGATGCCAGCTTGGCCGCCACTTCCTCCAGGTCCAGGTGTCCTGCACCGGTAACTCCCTTTACGGAGACGTAGTAGACGAATCCGGAGGCCGCATCTGCGATCTTGGCGATCCGCTCCTCGGTGGAGGTCGGGGCGAGGAGATAGACCAGCTCCAGTTGCGCCGAGCGCATTCCGGCCACCAGATCGTGACTTTCCTCCGGCGGTAGGTCGACCACCAGCGCCCCGTCAAGGCCGGCGTCTCTCGCCTGCGTCACGAAGTCTTCGTATCCCATGACCTCGATGGGATTGAGGTAACCCATGAGGATGACCGGCGTCTCTGCATCGTCCGCACGGAACGCCCGGACCATTCCGAGCACGTCGTGCAGGCTGACGTGATGGCGCAGGGCACGCTCGCTGGAGCGCTGTATGACCGGCCCGTCGGCCATGGGGTCCGAGAAGGGGACCCCGAGCTCGATCATGTCGGCACCCGCCGCCACCATCGCATGCATCAGGGGAAGGGTGACGGATGGGGCCGGATCACCGGCGGTGATGAAGGGAACCAAGGCCGTCCGATCCTGCTGCGCGAGGGACTCGAAGCGCCGGGGAATCCTGCTCATAGCACCATGCCCTCCCGTGCGGCCACTGTGTGCATGTCCTTGTCCCCCCGCCCGGAGAGGTTGACGAGGATTGCCCGGTCCCTGGCCATGGTCGGGGCCAACTTGGCCGCGTAGGCGAGGGCATGGCTGGACTCGAGGGCCGGGATGATGCCCTCGATGCGGGTCAGGGCATGGAAGGCACCCAATGCCTCCTCGTCTGTGATCGCCACGTAGCGGGCGCGCCCGCTGTCCTTGAGCCAGGCGTGCTCGGGCCCGACACCCGGGTAGTCGAGACCGGCGGAGATGGAGTGGGTCTCGATGATCTGCCCGTCCTCGTCCTCCATCAGGTAGGTGCGGTTGCCGTGCAGCACACCTGGTTTACCGGCACAGAGGGGCGCCGCATGATGGCCGGTCGCCAGTCCCTCACCCGCCGCCTCGACGCCGTAGATGGCGACGTTCGCGTCGTCGAGGAAGGGGTGGAATAGCCCGATGGCGTTGGATCCACCGCCGACGCAGGCCACCAGGGCGTCGGGGAGACGTCCGGATCGCTCGAGCATCTGGGCCCGTGCCTCGCGCCCGATCACCGTCTGAAAGTCCCGGACCATGGCCGGATATGGGTGCGGGCCGGCCACAGTGCCGATGATGTAGAAGGTGTCGTCCACGTTGGTCACCCAGTCGCGCATCGCCTCGTTGAGCGCATCCTTCAGGGTGCGTGAGCCGGATTTTACCGAGACTACGCTGGCACCCAGGAGTCGCATCCGGTAGACATTGGCCTCCTGGCGCGCCACGTCCACCTCGCCCATGTAGACGACACAGGTGAGACCCAGCCGCGCCGCTACGGTGGCGGTGGCAACACCATGCTGACCGGCCCCGGTCTCCGCGATGATGCGGGTCTTGCCCATGCGCCTTGCCAGCAGGGCCTGACCGACGGTGTTGTTCACCTTGTGGGCACCGGTGTGGTTCAGATCTTCGCGCTTGAGGAAGATCTGGGCGCCGCCCAGTTCCCGGCTCCAGCGCTCGGCGTGATAGACCGGGGACGGGCGTCCGACATAGTCGCGCAGGTCTGCGTCCAGCTCGGCGAGAAAGGTCTCGTCGTTCAGGTAGTGCTCGTAGGCCGTCCGAAGCTCCTGCAGGGGGTACATAAGGGTCTCGGGAACGAACATGCCGCCGTAATGCCCGAAGTGGCCTCCGGCATCCGGCAGTCGATACCTGTCATTGGGATTTGTCGCCATCTCTCACACCTTGCAGGAATGCCTCCATCTTGGCCCGGTCTTTCACACCCTTTGCCGACTCGACCCCCCCACTGACGTCGACGGCGTAGGGACCGACCCGCCGTACCGCCTCTGCCACATTGTGCGGGGTCAGCCCGCCGGCCAGGATGATACGCGGAGCGAGCCATTCAGGCACCAGATCCCAGTCGAAACGGCGGCCGGTTCCGCCGGCGGTTGCCGGATCGTAGGTGTCCAGGAGCAATCCGCGGGCCCCGGCATAGCGCTCACACTGTGCCTGGAGGTTCGTCTCCGAACGCATGCGTATCGCCTTGATCCAGGGTCTGCCGAATGCCCCGCAGTAGTCCGGGGGCTCTTCTCCGTGGAACTGCAGGGAGTCGAACGGAGCCCGTTCGAGCACGGCTCGCACGAAATCGGGCTCGGCGTCCACGAACAGGCCCACGCTGGTCACGAAAGGGGGCAGCAGGCTCAGCAATATCTGGGCCTGCTCTTTCTCCACGGCACGCGAGCTCGGCGCATGGAGCACCAGCCCGATGGCGTCGGCGCCGATATCGACGGCTGCTTTCAGGTCCGAGTCCCTCGTCAATCCGCAGATCTTAACTCGGGTCCGCCCCGTTCGTGTATGTTTCGTCACAGATTCAGATGCGTCGCCTGCGGTGCAGACTGAGGCAGGTCAAACCGCGCCGGGTAGTCCGCCCGCAGGAAATACAAACCCTGAGGTGGGGCGGTGACACCAGCTTGCGCCCGGTTGCGGATCTGCAGCAGATCGCTCATCCAGGACACGGGTCTGTCTCCGCATCCGACCGCCATGAGGGCCCCGGCGATATTGCGTACCATGTGATGGAGGAAGCCGTCGGCCCCGATGCGCAGAATCAGCGCTTGTCCATGTCTTTCGATGTCGAGGTAGCTCACGGATCGCACCGGGCTCTTCGCCTGGCATCCGAGGGCGCGGAAGCTGGAGAAGTCATGTGTGCCGATGAGATCCATCGCGGCACGGCGCATCGCATCCAGATCCAGGTCTCGGTGCACCCATGTCGCCCGGTTTCGCATCAAGGAAGGTCGCGTCGGTCGCGAGAGGATTAGATAGACATAATGCCGAGCTGTAGCCCGAAAACGGGCGTGAAATTGCGGGCCCACCGATCGTGCCCACAGCACGTTGATGTCCGGCGACAAATTGGCGTTCGTGCCGAGCGTCCAAGAGCGCTCGCTACGGAGCGCGCCCGTGTCGAAATGGATCACCTGCTCAATGGCGTGAACACCGGCGTCGGTGCGTCCCGCACAGTGAACGCGCACGGCGTGATCGGCAACCTTGCCGATTGCTTGCTCCAGCCACTCTTGGATCGTACGTGCCTCTTTCTGGAGTTGGAAGCCGTGAAACCCACTGCCGTCATATTCCACCCCCATGGCGATGCGCATAGTTCCGTTGGTCGGCATTGCCTCAACCATTGCGTCCACGGCTCCGACGCATCTCGGGTAGAGATGGGAAATTCCGATCGCTCAAGCGAATGGTTGTAGATAAGCGAGATCCGCACCAAGCGGCGGGACTCAGGTCAGCCCAGCCGCTCCATCATCGCCCTTGCCTCGGCGCGCTGGGTCTCGTTGCCCTCCCGATCGACCTCCTCCAAGAGGATTCTCGCCGCTTCCGGATCTTCCATCTCTATGTAGGCCCGTGCGAGATCGATTTTGGTGGCCACTTCGCCCGACATACCAGAATCCTTCTGCCAATGGGACGAGTACCACTGGGGTAAGGAGAAATCACTATCGAGGATATCTATGCTCGGCTGCGAAACGTCAAGGAGATCCACCTGAGAATCGTTCGGGAGCTTCGAGACATCTTCCAGAGACAAGGGATCGAGGTGGGGGGAGGCGCTGGAAACCGCGGTAGAGCCGTCTTGCTCGAGATCATCGAGCTCTTCGAGCTGAATCTCCAAATCCGAAGTTGCTTCGCGAGTCGGAAACGACGCTTCGTCGAGAGGGGCGGAAAGCTCGGTACTCATGATGTCCAGATCTTCGATGTCGAGATCCATGTCCTGCGATGGCGGTCCAGGCGAGTCGACTTGGGTCGGCGTGGCCTGGCTCTGGCTTGGAGAGTCCAACGGACGCAGCCCGGTTTCCGTATCTGGCTCCGGCGTTGGATCAGGACGTACCTTCCCCAGGCTGGGAATCTTTGCCTGTGGCATCGATCGCTCGACGTTCTCTGCGGGCGGAGCGGCGGAGCGTACCGCTCCACCGGGAACGATCGGGTTCGGACCTTCGCTACTGTCACCCTCGAGGTTTTCCAACAACCCGCTGATCCTGTTCCATTGGTCCGGATCGGTCCGATCACTCCCCACCCTGTGCAGGTGCTCCAGGAGTGTCTTCAAGTGCTTCGTATCTCGCGCGCCGTAATAGGCATCGGCGAGCTTGTATTTGGCGTCGAGCCTATTGGGCGAGGCATTGATTTCTTCCTCCAAGATGGCTGCCGCCTCCCGATAGCGTCCGTAGGCGATGTAAACGTCGGCTTCGGAAAGGACGTCTCTTTCTTCCGTTCCCGCTCCCAAGTTTCCGAGCTCGCTGGAAGGGGAGGGGTCCTTCAGATCCGAGACAACATCCAGTGGTGGCTGCTCCGTCGCCGGAGAGGCGGTGCGGACGCTTGCCGGTGCTGTAGCCGGGGTGGTCGGTGGAAGATCTGCAGGGACCAAGGTCTCTTCCGGTCGTTGGCGCTGTCGGACGTAGATCCAGCCGAGAATCAAGAGCAGAAGTGCCAGTGACAGGATCAACGGGACGGGGGGGCGGGAGACAGACTCCCAGAAGGAACGATCGGTATCCGACGCTGCCTGCGAGTGATCGCTGCTGGTAGCCTCTTCGGGGTCGGAGTGCGATGTACCCGCAGACGGGGCATCTTCGCGAGTCGAAGCCGCTGCAATGCCGCTTCTTACTGTTTCTTCCGGCTTTCCGTGGGGCTCGATCTGGGAGGCAGGAGCATCGGCCAAGGAGGCGAGACCGGCGCCCTCCGATTGCCTGGATTCGGACTTCTGGAGGGCGGCGAACCGTTCGTTGCTCAGCTCGAGCAGCCGTTGTATATCAGACAGTTGACCTTCCAGCTCGCGGATTCGTCCGCGAAGCTCCTCGGTCTCCTGGCGGGTGCTTTCTCCGGCTTCCTGGACGAGCAGAAGGTCGTCCTTGATTGTACCGATCCCAGGTCGCCCCTCACCCCCGGTGGGAGTTTGCTCATGCTGGCCTGGGAGCCCGGTAGGTACCGTCTCCGCAGGAGTTCCCGATGCTCGGTCGTGCTCTGCTGTCTCCGCAGTCGTGTGGGGTGAGGGCTGTGGTGATGGCACCGGCTGTGTCTGCGCCGCGTCCGTGGTTTTGGCCCAAGGCGCGCGCTCCGGTATGCCGGCGATCTGGAGCCGGTTTTCCGGCTGAGACGCGGAGATATCGGTCAGGGGAGCCGCGGTTACACGCTCTCCGCGAATGGCGGCCTTGAACTCTCGATCCGCCTGCCCTTCATTGAGGGCGAACAGCTCATTAGCCGATGGGATCTCCAGGACCGCGCCAACTCTGAGTTGGTTGATATTCCCGTGAATGAATGCCGCTTGGTTGGCTCGGTACAAGGCCAACGCGGTCTGGGCGACGGACGCCCCGGCGGCAGGGGCCATGTTGCGCGCAATCCCCCACAGATTCGAGCCCTTCTGCACGGGCCCGTGATGCATCGGAAACGCAGATGTGTCGACTGACGCAGGCAAGTGGGGGTGTTGCACCCGCCTCGGTGGCGGGCGATTCACCGTGACCGGGGGGTCGAGGAGGACCGTGTACTCCTTGATCAACTGACCTTTCGGCCAATCGATCCGGACGAGAAAATCCAAAAATGGCTCTTTGATCGGCTCGTGGCTGGTCACCAGGATGGCGGCTCGTCCGTTCGAGGAGATCTGCGGACGAAACTCGAGATTCGAAAGAAAAAAGGGCCGCTCGGTGCCCATCTTTGCGAACTCGGCCTCGGAGGCGAGTGATACCTTGACCGACTCCAGCTCATCGGTCGCAACGTCCGACAGGTCGATTTGTGCTACGAAGGGTTCGTTGAGGGCTGATTGGGCCCGTATGTCACCGAGCTCAAGCGCGCCCGAAACACCCGGCAAGAGAGCGAAGGCGAGCGTGGATACGAGAGCTGAATAGCGAAACATCCTGCACCCCCGCTTACCGAACGGCAACCGGTCTTCGAAACATACGCGAAAAGCCATGCGCCAAGCTCACGATCTTTTTCAAGTAAGGACGTATCTCTCGGGCCTATGTCTAACCCATATTTCTAAAGAATATATCCTAACTATTGGAGAACACCAAGGTTTCCCTTGTCATCGGCTCTCGATCAGCAAACGGAGCATGCGCCGCAGAGGCTCGGCTGCTCCCCAGAGGAGCTGATCACCGACGGTAAAGGCCGTGAGGTAACGCTTGCCCAGTTTCATTTTGCGGAGTCGTCCGATCGGCACATCCAAAGTGCCAGCGACAGCGGCGGGTGAAAGTGCCTGCACGGATGCTTCCCGCTGGTTGGATACCAGCTTTACCCAGTCGTTGTCCGAGCCGATCATGTCTTCAATCTCGTCCATCGGGACTTGCCTGGCGAGCTTGATGGTCAAGCCCTGGCTGTGGCAGCGCATGGTCCCTACACGCACACAGATGCCGTCGATGGGAACAGGGCGATCCTCCAATCCGAGGATTTTGTTGGTTTCCGCCATGCCCTTCCATTCTTCCCGGCTCTGGCCGTTGGCGAGTTGGGTGTCGATCCAGGGGATCAGGCTGCCCGCCAAGGGGATGCCGAACTGGGCTCTGGGAAAATCGGTACTGCGCATGGTCTCTGTGACCACGCGGTCGATCTCCAGGATCGCAGATGCCGGATCATCCAATATCGCAGCCACCTCCGCGTGGAGGGCGCCCATCTGCTGAAGCAGTTCGCGCATGTGCCGGGCCCCAGCACCGGAGGCAGCCTGATAGGTCATGGCGCTGACCCATTCCACGATGCCGTGTCGAAACAATCCCCCCACGGCCATGAGCATCAGACTGACGGTACAGTTGCCGCCGATGAAGTCCCGTTTGCCCTCTACGAGGGCCTTCTCGATGATGTCGCGATTGATCGGATCAAGCACGATGACGCTGTCGAGCTCCATGCGCAGTGCTGAGGCCGCATCAATCCAGTAGCCGCGCCAGCCTTTCGACCTTAGAGCCGGGTAGATCTTCTTCGTATAGTCCCCCCCTTGGCAGGTGAGCACGGCGTCCATGGCTGCCAGGGCGTCCAGATTCCAGGCGTCCTGCAGGGACATGCTTCCCCTGCCCACGTCCGGGCCCGCTTCGCTGACCTGGGAGGTGCTGAAGAAGACCGGCTCCGCAATCTCCGCGAAGTCGTTTTCCGCGCGCATCCTGTCCAGGAGGACCGAGCCCACCATGCCGCGCCATCCCACGAAGCCGACCCGATTCATCCGCGCATTCTCAGGCCGCATTGCCCATCGCTTCCACTACCGCATCACCCATTTCCGCCGTACCGATCTGACGCATCCCCCGTGACACGATGTCCGCGGTGCGCAGGCCCTTGTCCAGGACTGCGGAGACTGCCCACTCGATGCGGTCGGCAGCGGCCGGCTCGTTCAGCGAGTAACGCAGCATCATGGCCACCGAGAGGATGGTGGCCAGGGGATTGGCGATCCCCTTTCCGGCGATGTCCGGAGCGGAGCCGTGGATGGGCTCGTACATGCCCTGCCCCGACTCGTTCAGGGAGGCGGAGGGCAGCATGCCGATGGAGCCCGTCAACATGGCCGCCGCATCCGAGAGGATGTCGCCGAACATGTTGGTGGTGACCAGGACATCGAACTGCTTCGGTGCCCTGACCAGCTGCATGGCAGCGTTGTCCACGTACATGTGGCTGAGCGTGACGTCCGGAAACCCTGCTCCCACCTCCGTGGCCACCTCCCGCCACAGCTCGGTGGACTCGAGCACATTCGCCTTGTCCACGGAGCAGACGCACCGGTTGCGCTTGCGGGCGATGTCGAAGGCCACCTTGCAGATGCGCCGGATCTCCGACTCGCCGTAGATGAGGGTGTTGACGCC
>Ga0315556_1001073_pt1 | contig 16817 bp, 10 predicted proteins | sample SalMarSW160310MG_FD_202112 | JGI IMG/M metagenome (GOLD analysis project Ga0315556, IMG submission 202112) | Salt marsh sediment microbial communities from the Plum Island Ecosystem LTER, Massachusetts, United States - Salt Marsh Sediment SW1603-10 ...
GCCATGTGCATGGCCTCGTGGTAGAGCGTTTCCGCCAACTCGTCGGCCGTGGAATTCTGATGAACGAAGACGCGAATCTCCGCGTCCGTCGCGCTGCTGCCGTGATTGACTTGGCCGGCGGGCCGCGACGGATCGGGGTCCTCGTCCAGCACCAGAGTGAGGTTCAGGGTGATGCCACCGATCGCATGGGTGATCGCGCCCCCGCCGTGGTTCGTGCCGTGTGTGTCTCGCCAGACCGCATTGGACACCATGGCGCGCAGAATGGGCTCGACGACGCTGGCCAGTGTTTCGTGCTGGACCAGACGACCGCTCATCTGTCCCAGGGCCTGGTTGATCAAATGCAGGTAGGCGGCGTGACTGATCGGTCCGCCGCCCGGGGATCGGTGCCGCTGCATACCTATCGGCGCCCTGGACAATCTCATCGGAGTCGCATGGCTCCCGCTTCCGCCCGTCTGTTGAACCACGTGGGTCAGTTCGTGCGCGAGCAGCCGCCTGCCGTCCCGCGTGCCGGGTGAAAACTGCCCCGCGCCGAATACGATGTTGCTGCCCACGGTGTAGGCATGGGCGTTGACGTCTCTTGCCGACTGTTGCGCCGCTGTATCGGTATGCACGCGCACCTGGGAGAAGTCGTAGCCCAAGCGGTGTGTCATGTCCTTGCGCAGCGATGTCCCCAGCGGACTGCCACTGCGTGTCAGTGCGTGTCTCACGCTCATTGGTGCGTCGGCCGGAAGTGCCGGGGTACTGACGCGCCGCGGTCGCTGCACGGCTTGATTTAAAGCAGGCATGGCGGCGCTCGTCAGCGCGTAGTCGGCCATCCGTTCCGCCTCCTGCTCCAGCGGGTCGGTGTCCGCGCCGTTGGCGCGCTTCCGTTGCAAGTGTTTGCTCTGACACGATGGGCATTCCCCCGTGTACGCCGAAGGCATCGGGCCGCCGCAGGCGCATTTACGGCGCAGCAACTGAGCCGCCTTTGGTGCGCCGCCCCTGAGTGCTGACTTTCCGGCGGTGTCCGTATGCATGGCGGATTCACTCATTTTTTGATCCCCCCGCCGATGCTCCGCCCCACCCGTGCACCCACCTGCCGTGGCTTGGCGCCGTGGCCGACGGTGACGGCGCCGATCTTCAATCGTGAAACATCGTTCGTCTGCGCCAATTGGCGTGCGACCCGCGGATCTGCCAGCATCCGCTGCAATTCGTCCTGCAGGCCGTCGGCGACACCGTGCCGGTCTTCGGGCCGGAATCCGCGCAAAACCAGCCGGTCGATGTGCAAGTGGATATGCTTCATACCCACCCCCGAATCTCTGCCTCGTTCAACGGCCGCTCGCGCTTCGCGCCCTCGCTGCGGGCGGCGTGCAGCAGGTGCTTCATACCCACGGGCTCGTCTGCGTCGGCGGCAAGAAATGCCGCGTTGAGGGCGATGTTGCGGATGTTGCCGCCGGGCACCTGCAGCTGCGCCAGCTTGGAGTAGTCCAGCCCGTCGGTGGGCGTGGCGGCGGGAAAGACGCTGCGCCAGATGGCCTCGCGTTGCGTGGTGTCGGGGAAGGTGAACTGGACGACGAAGCGCAGTCGTCGTTGGAACGCGGGGTCGAGCGCGGTCTTCAGGTTGGTGGTGAGGATGGCCAGGCCGGTGTAGGCCTCCATGCGCTGCAACAGGTAGCTTACTTCGATGTTGGCGTAGCGGTCGTGACTGTCCTTGACGTCGCTGCGTTTGCCGAACAGGGCGTCGGCCTCGTCGAACAGCAGGATGGCGCCGCTGCGCTCGGCGGCGTCGAAGAGCTTGCGCAGGTTCTTCTCGGTTTCGCCGATGTATTTGCTTACCACCGAGGATAGATCGATGCGATACAGGTCCAGGCGCAGTTCGTCGGCCAATACCTCCGCGGCCATGGTCTTGCCGGTACCGCTCTCGCCGGCGAACAGCGTGCTCAGTCCCAGGCCGCGCCGGCTCTTGCCGGCGAAGCCCCAGTCCTCGCACACCTTGAGGCGGTTGCGCACGTGGGCGGCGACCTGGCGCAGGATCCCTTTCTGATGCTCCGGCAGGACCAGATCATCCCAGCGGGACGTGGGTTCGATACGCTGCGCCAGTTCGTCCAGCCGGCGCCGGCCGAGACTGCGGCAGGCCTGCCACAGCACCTCGTCGGGCGTGTCGCTGACGGTGATGGCGTCACGAAGGGTCGCGCCGGTGTTCAGGATGGTCCGCGCGCTCAAGGTGTACTGGGACGCCACCCCGTCCAGTGAGCCGTTGAGCTTCCGGGCGGCAGGGCCCAACGCCGTCTGCCACAGGTTTCTTTGCTCCAGCGGGCCGGGTCGGCTGACGGTAAATCGCAGCGACGGGCCCTCCGCGTCGAGGGGTTCCGGGCTGGCGACGAAGCGCAGACCAGTGACGTCGTCCGCGAAGCGGACGGCCGCCGTCGCGTTGGCGGGATCGCGGCATTCCACCAGCAACGCGGCGGCCAGCAGTGCCGACTCCCGTTGCCACAGCACGGCCAGGGCGTCGCGTTCATGAATGTCGGACGACACGTCCTCGGCCTGCAGGACGTGGAGTTGCAGTCCGAGTTCGGCGGCGACATGGGCGGCGATGTCGATCTGGCCGTCGCGGTCGTCACCGAGCAATTGGATGAGCGGAAGCGGCGACTGGTGATCACGCAATGCTTCCAGGGTCGAGTCGGCGACCTCGCGATGGGAACTGGTCATCACCGCGGTTGCCGCGCGTGTGTGCACCAGCGGTTGGAGGCGGGTGTCGAGATAGTTGATCCCGGCGAGGAAGTGCAGGATCCGTTCGTCGAGCCGCAGCCGCGCATTGGCCGGTCCGGCGTCTTCGCCGGCTTCGACCAAGCGCCAGCGGCGCAGCGGATGCACGGGGCTGAGCGCACTCCAGTGCGGGTCCGTCAATGCGGCCAAGGCCATGCCGAAGGTGGCGTGGGGGCGCAGCGCATTGTCCCGCGCGGCGGCACAGAGCGAGGCGATTTCCGAGGCCATCTCCACGCCCGCGCACAGCAGGACAATATCGCGTTCGAACGTGCTGAGGCCGAAGCTGTCGGACAGGTGGTCGATGGCGGCGGGCGCCGGCATGGCCCCGCGCAGCGCGTTGACGGTGTCGGCGGCGGTAGCGTCGTCCTCGCCGGCAAGCCGCGCCCGGATCCGGTCGAACTCGGCGACCAACAGACGTTGGTTGGCCTCGACCCAGGTGTTGTGCATATCCGGCGCGTTCATGTGATGGTGACCCGTTGATCGAAGAACACGGGCGGGTCGACCGTATGGTCGACGATGGGGCTATCGACGCCGTCGATGCGCAGCCGGGCGAGTGGCGCTCCGACTTCCACGTTCTTGGCGATGAAGTTCAGCGTGCCGGTCGGGGCGGTGAAGGTTTCGGGTGCGATCTCCTCCTGGCCCAGCAGCAGCGACACGGTCTGACCGGCGCGCAACTGTGGCGTGAAGGTGATGGTGATATGGGCGTCGCCGCTGCCGTTGCGCGCCACGCTCTGGGGCAGGTTGGTGATGTTCGGCGCAACCACGCAGGCGAGCCTGTTGGTCTCGCGCGGCGCCGGTTCTCCCGGCGGCGCCAGGCGGGCGGTGACGTCATAGATGCCCACCGGGAAATCCGCGGCCCGTGCGGTGGGAATCTCAAACTCCAGGTGATCGTCCACGTTGGCGCCACTGGCCGCGACCAATTCATCGATATGGAAGCGGTCGTTGCGCAGGTGGACCTGGCGGTCGGTGCCTTCCAGGTGGTGTCCGGTCAGCGTCGTGGTTTCGCCCAGGCGCACCACCGGCTGCTTGCCGGCGGGCACGATGGTCTCGATGGTGGGCAACGGCGGGACCAGGTCCGGGTTTGCCACCAAGCTGCGGGTGAGCACGGGCAGGGACGGCCGGGTAGGTTTGGTGGCCTCGATCAGCACTACCGAGACCTGAAACGCCGCGGTGGGGCGGAAGCTGGCCTGGGTCGCCGTCCACAGCTTGGACAGTTCCTCGGTGTTGAGGTGCTGCGGTGTGATGCGCAGCGACTCCACCTGGTCGGCCAGGCCGCAGTCCGCCAGGGAGCGCAGCGCCTGCGGCAGATTGTCGCCTACGTCCGACAAAGGGTTGAGGGCCGTGCGGATCATGGCGCGGGTGATGATCGGGTACTCGTGCATGAGCTGGGCGGCGTAGCCCAGCAGGATTTCGGCATGCAGGTCACCGCCGCTGTAGGCGGAGATCAGATAGTGAAGGTCGAGCGCCAGGGGCGGATTGCTGAGCCGGCTGCGGCCTGAGGCGTCGTGCGAGGGCAGGCCCTCGTTGCGCCAGCCGGGATTGGGCGTGACGTTATAAAGGAACAGGTTGAGCTGGCTCGCCTCGGTGCCGTCCGACGGCACGACACGGTCCGGCGGCAGTACGCTCACGGTGACGCTGCTGCCTAGCACGCCGGCGGCGTTTTGGTTGATCAGCCCGTCGTTGAGGCGGTCGCGCAGCACGGCGGTGACGCCGGCGATGGCCAGGGCGTTGCTCATGTGCGACCCCGCTCACGTTGGGCCAGGTATTCATCCAGCGACATGGGCGCCTTGCCGGTGCGGGGCTTGCTGCGGGCAGGCGTGGCCTCGGCAACGGCAGTGACTTCTATGCGGCCGATGTGGACGTGCACTTCAGTGGGTTCGCTTGTTGGCGTCGGCGCGTTTCCGAGTTGGGCTTCGCGACTGCCGCGCGCGCTGGGCCGGATGGGTTCGCCCGCTGTTGCATTAGGCGTCTGCGCTGCAGCGTTGGGTGAGCTCACCAACGGTGGCGGAATGTTCACGCCCGGATCGTCGGCCGTGGCGGTTGCAATGACCGCAGTGTCTTGCGGTGCGTCGGTACGTTGCTGATTGCCCATTGCTGCTTGAGCCGAGGGCGATGTGGCAGGCGCCGCGCCATCGAACGGTATCGGAACCACGTGTTCGAGCTTGTCCGCGGGTTCCCGATTCTCGACAGCGGGGTCGTGCGCCCGTGTTTCGCCGCGCAATGATTCCGGGGCCGTGGGTTCCTGTGCGGTTGTCGCGTGCGTCGCCGCTTCCGGCGGTGCTGCATGGGTCGGTGCCGGCGCGGTCTTGCTGCTGCGCGCTGCCGGTACGGGCGTATCGACTTGTATCCGCAGGGTTGTCTGTTCGGATGCCGGTGACGGCGCCATCGAGGGCACGTTTGCGCTGCCCATGCTGTCTGCTTCGACCGGCGCTTGCGGTTCCGGAGGTGACACGAACGGCAGCTTGGCCATGGCGTGAACTTTCGTCGGCTGCGGGCCGACAACCTGGCGTGCCAGGCGGCGGAACAGGCCGGTCATGATTGCACCCGTTCGAGATAGGCCGCGCGGCGGGCGTCGCTCAACGCCAGCACTTCCGGTTCCGACCAGCCGTAGGCCTGGGCCAGCACATGAATGTCGTCCAGGAGGCGTTGGGCGCGGCTGGCGACTTCTTCCCACAGCAGGCTGGCGATGTCCAGGGCGGCGGCCTCTTCATGGTCACAGGCCGGGCAGCGCACCGCCACGCTGATGTCGGCCCAGGGGTCCGCGTCCTCCATGGTCTGTTCAACCTCAACCAGCATGGCGGCGAGGGCGTCCTCGTCCTGAGGCAGGGAATCCGGGGATTCGGCGCATGCCAGCAGCAGCTCACGCGCGGCCGCGTCCGGATCGGTGGCATCCGTCAGCCGGGCGAGATGCCGACTGGTGGGACGGTGAAATTGCAGGCCATCCACCTCGATCGGTTCCAGCTCGATGTCGGTTGGGCGCGGGAACTCGGCCGCGTCCGCCGCGAACTCCATGCGTTCACCGCACGCCGGGCAGTCCACCCACCCGGCCAGGCGCCCACCGAAGCTGGTCTTGTACAACGCCATCAAGGCGGCGTTGCGCCTGCTCAACGGCAGGTCGGCCAAGTGCACGGCGGGCGTTTCCGGCGCGGCGAGGGCGAACAGCAGCAGTCCACGGTCGATCGGATGCCGCCGGACGCCCTGTTCCCACACGGAGAGCAGGCGTTCCGAACTCAGGAAGGCCATGGCTTCAGGCCGGTTCGGTGAAGCTGGGCTCCGTCGGTTCGGTCACGCTGTAGTCGCGCTCCCAGCCCTCGTTCTCCAGCTTGATGGTCTGAATGGCGATGGCATTGGCGTTGGCGTCCAGGTCTGGGAGTGCCTGAAACTCCGAGACCCAGCAGCGATAGACCTTGTAGGCCAGCGCCAGCTGACCGGCCTCGTTGTAGACCTCGATGATGAGGTCCTTGCGGAAGTCCTTGAGGGACACTTCCGAGCCCAGGCCCGAGCTGAAGTTCCACACCTTGTTGGCCCATTGTTCGAACGCGACGTCATGGGTGACGCCGCGTTCCAGGGTGATGGCCTCGAACTTGCTGCGGCCGGGCGATTTGCGCGACGTCGACGGATCGCCACCTTCGCGGTGCTCCACCATTTCGGTGGTGCGTTTGAGGGCGCCGACCTTGCTGATGCCGGCCACGTAGCGGCCGTCCCACTTCACCCGAAACTTGAAGTTCTTGTAGGGATCGAAACGCTGAGCATTTACGGTGAATTGCGCCATGGAAGGGTCTCCTCCTTAGACCTGGATCTGGCCAGCGAGTTGCTGGATCTGGATGACGACGAACTCGGCGGGCTTCAGCGGCGCGAAGCCCACCAGGATGTTGACGACGCCGCGGTTGATGTCGTCCTGCGTGGTGGTTTCACTGTCGCACTTGACCAGGTACGCGTCGCGGGGCGTACTGCCTTGGAACGCGCCCTGACGGAACAGCGTGTTCATGAAGGCGCCGATGTTGAGGCGGATCTGTGCCCAGAGAGGTTCGTCGTTGGGTTCGAACACCACCCATTGGGTGCCGCGATACAGGCTTTCCTCCAGGTACAGGGCCAGGCGCCGCACGGGCACGTACTTGTACTCGGAGGTCATCTGATCGGCGCCGCGCAGGGTGCGCGCGCCCCAGGATACGGCGCCGTACACCGGGAACACCCGCAGGCAGTTGACGCCCAGCGGGTTCAGGCTGCCGTTTTCGCGGTCGGTGAGCGGATAGGCCAGGGACTGCACGCCCGTCAGGTTCGCTTCGGTGCCGGCCGGTGCCTTCCACACCCCACGGTTGCCGTCGGTGCGGGCATACAGACCGGCGACGGTGCCGCTGGGTGCGGTGAGGCGCAGCTTGCCGTTCTTGAGCGGATCGCCGATGTAGACCCAGGGGTAGTAGACCGCGGCGTGATCGGATTTGGGCAGCGCGGTGCCCGACACCGACGAGGCCATGTCCGCGGGACTGTTGACGCTGTCGGGCGCATCGACGATGAAGAATGCCCGGCGTTCCTCGCAGTAGCTGGCGGCGTCCATCAGGGTGGAGGTGTCGGTGATGCCCGGCAGGCAGAGCAGGTTGAACAGGTCCACCGATTCAAGAGCATAAATACCGGTGCGCTGGTCGCGGTCACCGATGAATGCGGGGTAGATGTCGGCGCTGGTGTAGGGCGTCTCCGTACCGCTTTCCAGGGTGACGTTGGCCGGCTGCGTGACGGTCGCACCGGCCAACAGATGCAGGCCGGTCGCGATGTCGGCGGTGGTTGCGGCGGTGACGCTGATGGTGGCACCGGCGCCGCGGGTTCCGCCCGAAAGCGTCAGGCTGGTTGCGTCCGCGGTGCAGGTGAAGTTCTTGTACGCCGGGTTGGCCGGCTTCAGGGCGCGCACGGCAGTCGTGATGCGTGCCGCCACGTCCTGCAGGCGATCACCCAGGTTCCCGCCGGCGGCGGTTGCGGTGCCGATATTGACCACGTCCGGGCCGTAACCGTCCAGGCTGATGCGGAAGCTGGTGTGGGTGGCATCGGGCAGGCTGCTGAGATCGCCGGCGACAAAGGTGTCGCTGGCCAGGGTGGCCGGGTCCGGCATCACCTTGGGACGGATGCCGGCGACGCCGTCGACCTCCACCCCGCCACCGTCGGCGCCCAGTTTCAGTACGGTGCTGGCGTTGTTCCGGGTGCCGGGCAGGATCCGCACGCTGGAGAACTCGCCGCCGGCGCCGGAGGTCATCTGGATGGTCCCGCTGCCCGCGGGCTGTTGGCATTGAAAGCCGGTGTAGGCGGGCTGGCCGCCGGCCTGGGCCACCACCTGGTCGTGGATGGCGGTGCAGAGGCTGTCCAGACGGGCGGATGCATTGGCGCCGCCGACGTCACCCGGCAGGGCGATGGTCACCTTCACCGGCGGTAGGCCGTTGACGCTGATGCGGAATTCGTTGTGGTTGGCGTCCAGCAGCGTGGCCACGTCGTCGGTCAGGGCCCCGCCGGTGCTGGTGGCCGCGGGCAGGCCGTCCAACGTCGGCTGGGTGACTAGGCGCTCCAGTTTCACCAGCTGCGATACGCCGTTGACCAGGTCCAGCAGGTAGCGCCCGTCCTGCGAGTTCATGGAGACGTTGCTGTAGGTTTCAGCGTGGCCGTCGGAGGCGCGGATGAAGCTGATGTTGAAGGTGCTGGTGGGGTTATTGGTGAGGCGGTCCACCCGGACTTCGATGTCGTTGCCCGACGACCCGGCGTCCAGGGCCGTGACCTTGAGGACATTGGCCGCGCTGTCGCTCACCAGTGTCTGTTCGGCGCTGGTGGCGTCCTTGACCACCCTGACCACCCAGGCTTCCGTGCCGCCATTCTGGAAGAACTGGCGCACCCCGTAGCTCATTTCCGAATCCGCCGACAGACCGCCGAAGCGCCGTTCGAAGTCGGCGAAACTGAAAATGTGCACGGCCTTGTTGACGGGCCCGCGTGCCGCCGCACCTGCAAAGGCTGCTACCGAGGTGGCGACGCCGCTGATGGTGCGAACGCCGCTGGGCAGTTCTTCGATATAGACTCCAGGGAAGCTGACTTGTGCAGGCATAAATTGCTCTCCTTAGCGCATGGGTATGTGACGCCTACGGGAATCGCCGGAGTCGACATGCCGAGGTGCGGTCTGTAGCACCAGTGAATCATTAGGTGGATGAAATCAAGAATAGGGGATCGTTCGAATCCTGCAACACGAAAATTGCTGCATCACGTCGAGTTCGTTGCGCGCATTTGCGCAACGTGGCGACGGAACACTGACGCCGTGTGACGGGGTTCTCGTTTCCTGGTGATCGGCGCGCGCGTGCATTGCCGAGCCGTAGTGCGACTCACGTTGAAACGCTCTGAAAGTATTCGTTAAAGTGAGGCATCGATGCGCGTTGCACAAACCGGCGCAAGCCGTTTGATGTCTGACTGTGTAGCGGATGCAGGTACGGCCGCATGTCGCCGCGTCGTTGGTGTCCACAAACCGACGGCCGCGTACCGGCTTGGGGCGAAATGGATTTTGATCATGCGGGCAATCGTCAGTGCAGTGCCTTGAGGAGCAATGGCAATCCCTTCCAAATCAACAACACGAGCACGGCCAACCACAGCAGCAGCTTCGGTTGGCGGCGCAGCAGGACGATGAGACCGGCGACCAGTACGACGCCGGCGCCGCCGTTCACGTAGCCTGGCCATTGCGCCTTGGCCATCGCGTCACTCAACAATATGGTGGCGGCGGCCGCCATGGCCATGCCGTACAGGGCGACGAAGGCGCGTCCTTTCTTCATCAGGGCCCGCACGAGGATGTCCAGGGCGATCAGCGGAGACTGGACGGTTGCGAACACCACGTTCAACAGCTTGAGTCCGGACCTCTTTCCCGACAGCGCGGAAACAATCACCGCCGCGGAGCGGGTGGCGGTCACCGTGAAGCGGTCGCTGCCCAGTTCGTCGAGTATCCTTTCCTCGCCGATGCGGGCTCCCTTGAACAATTGCACCAGTTGTTCCGCAGGAAGCTCGGGTGCGTCGGCCACTTTTGGAGGGCGACGGAACGGGCCGCCGGCATCCGGGAACAGCGCATTGCGGAAACGTTTGAGAAACTTGGGTCCGTTGCCGCGGGGATCGGCGCCGTCCAGTTCGTCGTCGCTCACCGCGTCCGCCAGGTTCGGCAGTTCCTGACGCAGGATATCGAGGTGCAGGCGCTCCAGGACCATGGCGGCGCATTCGGGCAACTGATCCGGGGTGCCGCCGGCGGATTCGAGAAAGGCCAGCTCTTTGCGCATGGCCGGAAGACGTTCGCTCCAGTGGGTCTGCAGCAGCGCCTCATCGTCGGGACGCGCCACGCCACCGAGCACGGCGTCCCGCAGAAGGGCGAGCACCGCGTCCGGCCCCGCGCCGGGGCTGTCGGCCATACCGGGTTCCCACCCATAGAGTCGTCCGAGGCGGCGCGGATCCAGCAGGATGCGCACCAGCCGTTCGGCGCCGTCGAGCCGGCCGAACATCCAGTCGTTGATGCGCCATGAGCGTTTGTAGAAGGCACCGAAGTGAGCCACCTGTACACCGGCGAGTTTCTGCTCCAGGCGGTCCGGCCCGCCGAAGGCGGTGGGGGCATTGGCACTGAACTGGATCAGTTCCAGGTACTGGTCGCGGGGCGTGTCACCGCCGAAGGCGTAGTGCACCACCTGCAGAGTCAGGAGTCGTTGCAGGGCATCTTCCAGAGTCAGGGAGGCCGTGCTGGGCACCAGGAAATCCAACAGCGTGTTGAGATCGGAATACGTCTCCGCCTCCCTGGCGGGAATGCCGAGGGCAAGCGCGTCGCGCAGCACAGGGGCGCTGTCCAGCAGCAGCTGTCCGATGGCACGTGCCATGGCGGTGAAGGCTTGGGGCGGCCGCAACGCGTCCCCGTCGGCCAGCGCCGGATCGAACAGGCGTATCCATTCCCGCGTTTCGTCATCGAGCAGCTGCGGCAGCCAGGTGCCGCCACCGCCGTGTTCCAACTCCGCCAGGGTGGAGGCCAGTGCCATGCCACGGGTACCCCAGTGCCCCTGATCGCGGTGACGAAGCTGGGCCAGTTCGGCGACCAGGTCGTACGCGCGCCGCCGCGTCTGGGTCAGTTGCTGCCAGAGTTCCGTGCCCGGTGCAGTGTCGGTCGGGCCCGCGCCGCGCTGCGCCGGAATCAGGCCCACGCCCCGGCGCAGCAGGTCCAGCACCACGGACATGATGTTCTCCAGGGTGAACAGGCCCCAATGCCATTCGCCCTGGTCGACGGTTTGGCCGAGGCTGTCCGGCAGCCACGGCGGGCGTTCCTGCGCCAGGAGCGCCTCGGCGATACGCTGGCGTGCCCTGCGCCCCAGGGCAATGCCCTTGCCCGTGGCGTCACGACGGCGCGCCGCCCCGTCCACCAGGGCGGCGGCGATGTAGTCCGCGGCGTTGCGCGCCCGGCGCAAGCGGTAGCCCGGAAACACCGACTCGGCCACCTGGCCGGCGGTTTCCCAGTTGAGCGAACGGGCCACCAGCAGGCGGGTGTCGCGCTGGCTGGACACCGCCTTGTTGTGCGCGGCAATGGCCCGCAGCTGATCGGAGACCGACTCCACCCGGGGGATGTTGACCAGGGACGCCAGGGCCGTAGTGGTCAGAGTGGGGATCTGGTCCGGTGTGTGTGCCGGTGGATCCGGGATGTGGCCGGGGTCCGGCACGACATAGGCCAGCACCCGCCGCACCTCGCCTTCGGCCCGCTGGCGGAACACGCCGTCGATGGTGGATTCCAGCGGGCTGTTGTCCAGCACGCCGCCGTCGACGACGAAGCGACCGTGTTTCCACTCCCGGTTGAAGTTCGTGTGTCCTTTCAGGCAGGGCACGGTTTCACCACCCGCCTTGACCGTTTCATCGGCGGACGGGAGGTAGAAGGGTTCGAAGGCGACGGGGAAGGACGCCGTGGCGCGTGAGGCGGCGGCCAGTTTGTAGGGGATGTCCGGATCGGCGAACGGATCGTCGGGTTGGTCCGGGCCTCGGCGGAATTGGAGCAGCCCCCGGTGACTGATGTCCCGGATCAGCGTGCCCATGTCGTCGGGAAAATCACGCACCTCACCGCTGAGCACGGTGGTGGTGAGAGTGAGTTCGATGGGCACCTGCGCCGGTGGCCGGAGGCCCGGGCCCTGTTGGTCGCGCACGGCGCGGAAGCCCTCGACCATGGATTTGTAGAAATAACCGCCGTCGAGAAGGGAGGGCGGGTCGCTTTCCGTGGGCTTGCGCAACAAGGTGAGGATGTCGCCCCGGTTCAGCCACAGGTCGCGCAACGGGTCCAGGGATTTGCCCTGGCTCATGGCCAGGGCGAGCAAGGCGCCGTTGATGCCGCCGGCGCTGGTGCCGCTGATGATGTCCACCCGGGGGCGCACGCGCAGCGCCTCGCACAGGCGGCCATACACCGTTTCGCCCCGCACCAAGCGGTTGATCTCCTGGGTCACGCCGCCGATCCAGACCGCCAGGCTGACGCCGCCGTTCATGACCAGGGCGATGCGCAGTTCCTGTTCGTGCGTGCCGTGGGCCACGTCAGCAGCTTGGGTCCCATTCATGTCGGCCTCCCTTTCGTTGTGCCGTACCGCCGTTCTTCCTACCGCGTTGTCATTGCATCAGACGGATCAGCGCATCCCGGTAGGCGAGGAACGTGGGTTCCAGGCTTTCCAGAAGAACGCACTCGTCCGGCGCGTGGATGTTGCGGTAGCTCACCCCCAGACCGGCCGTGGCCGGTACACCCAGTGTAGACAGATAATTGGCGATGCTGGACGGGCCCACCACCGCGGTCGGGATGTCGTGGCCGAACGCCTCCCGGGCCGACTGCGACAGGGCCTGCACCATGGGGTGATCCGGCTCCAGCCGGTAGGCGGGCCAACCGGGCAGCCATTCCACCGAGGTTGGCGGGACCTCGGCGTGCGCATCCATGCCTTTGATCGCCGTCGTGAGAAACGTCCGTGCCGCGGCATCGTCGAAGCTGGGGGTGAGGCGGATGTCCAGTTCCAACTCGCACAGGTCCGGTACCAGGGAGAACTCGCCCCCGCCGCGGATGCCGGTGGGCGTGAGGTTGGCGGCCAAAGGAAAGGCCTCGTCGGGGCCGGGCAATGCCTGCTCCGTCAGTTTCCGGAGCAGGCCGCGGGCCCTATCGATGGCATTGATGCCGCGATTGTGGGAGGAGCCCGAATGCGCACCCACGCCGTGGATGGAAAGGCGGGCCCGCAGGAAACCCCGCGCGCCGACCACTAGCCGGTCGTTGCCCGGATAGCCGATCATGACCCCGGCCGGCAGGTTTGTGCCGCGCGTCACCATATAGTTGCGGATGCCGCCGAAGCCGCCGGTGTGTTCGTCCACGTCGAACAGGAAACCCACGCTGCCGGCCAGCCGTTCGCGCTGCGCCAGCAGGTCCACCATCACGTGGCAGAACACGACGATGCCGGCCTTGCTGTCCGCGCTACCGCGCCCGTACAGCCAGCCGTCTTCCACGGTCGCGCGGTCGGGCGGATGAGTCCAGGCGGCAGGATCGCCGAAGGCCGCGGTGTCCGCGGTGGCATCCAGGACGTAGGTGGGTCCGGGTCGGCCGCCCTGGATCTCGCCCCAGAGGGCCAAGTCGTTGCCTGCGGCATCGCGCAGCCATTCGTGCGGGACACCGTGGCTGTGCAGCCAATCGGCGATGCTTGCCAACACCGGCTCGGGAGAGTCGATGCCGGCACGGCTCGGTCGGGAAACGAGTTCCCGAAGCAAGGTAGTCATGGATTCCAGGCGATTCGGACTTGTTGGCATTTGGATTCTGTCTCGCATTGCCATCGCGGCGACCGTGACGACGAGCACGCCGGCCGCTCAGCGGAGAGGTCTGTTTGTCTATGAACCTGCCGACGCGTGATCGGGCGCCAGACCGCACGGCGAGCAGGGTTCCTTCTCCCCGTGACCTCGCCGTCGATTGTCCATGGTTTTGCATTTTGTAGCGAGGGTCCGGGCGCATCTCAGGCTGCTCCGGCACCCAATGCCGTCCGTTTGCATGCCGGGCCCCGGGAGCGTGACCCAACGCGGTGCACGATCCCGGTCGGGCGCACCACTGTAGCGGCCGAGTGTGCGGCCCGCGCCCGGGCGCTGCTCCTTGCTGGCGCTCTAGTGACTGAATTTCCATGGTTTTTTACAGGTCCTGCACCAATCTGAGCTGGGCACCGTTCTTGCTCGTCTATGGTATATGCTCTCAACCCGGTGACCGTTTGCCATGCCCAAAGCCTCTGACGTATCCCTCCCAACCGCCTCCGTGGCGGACTACCGTTCCGGCCTTGGCAAGGACGCACTCAAGAAGGCGTTGCTGGACAACCTGCTCTACAGCCAGGGGAAGTTTCCCGCGCTGGCCACCATGAACGACTACTACATGGCGCTCGCCCACACCGTGCGCGACCGCCTGTTGCAGCGTTGGGTCAGCACGGCGGAAACCTACACCCGGGAGCAGTCGCGAACGGTCGCCTACCTGTCGGCGGAGTTCCTGCTCGGCCCCCATCTCGGCAACAACCTTCTCAACCTGGGTATCTATGACCAGGCGCGCGACACGATACGCGAGCTGGGCCTGACCTTGGTCGAGGTCATCGGGCAGGAACCGGAGCCGGGTCTGGGCAACGGCGGCCTGGGTCGCCTGGCGGCGTGCTTTCTGGATTCCCTGGCGACCCTGGAGATTCCCGCCATCGGTTACGGTATCCGGTACGAGTTCGGCATCTTTGCCCAGGACATCGTCGCCGGCGAGCAGGTGGAGCGTACCGACAAATGGCTGCGCCGGGGCAATCCGTGGGAGATCCAGCGCTCGGAGTGGACGGTGGAGGTGAAACTCGGCGGCCACGTGCATCACTACACCGATGTGGATGGCCACCACCGTGCCCATTGGCAGCCGGCATGGACCGTCAACGGTATTCCCTACGACACGCCCATCCTCGGCTACCGCAACGACACCGCCAACACCCTGCGCCTGTGGCGCGCGGAGGCGCCGGAGTCGTTCGACCTGACGACCTTCAACCGCGGCGACTACTGGGGCGCGGTGAACCAGAAGATCGTCTCCGAGAACATCACCAAGGTGCTGTACCCGAGCGACGAACAGCTGCAGGGCAAGGAGCTGCGCCTGCAGCAGCAGTACTTCTTCGTTTCCTGTTCGCTGCAGGACATGCTGCGCATCATGCGCATCCAGAACGTGCCGCTGGAGCAGTTTCACGAAAAGTTCGCCGTGCAGCTCAACGACACCCATCCCGCGGTGGCCGTGGCGGAACTGATGCGGCTGCTGGTGGACGAACACGGCATGGCCTGGGGCGCCGCCTGGCACGTCACCCGCAACGCCATTGCCTACACCAACCACACCCTGCTGCCCGAGGCCCTGGAACAGTGGCCGCTGGATCTGTTCGCACGGGTACTGCCCCGGCATCTGGAGATCATCTACGAAATCAATGCGCGCTTTCTCGACCAGGTGCGCACCCGCTTCCTGGGCGACCATGACCGCCTGGCGCGCATGTCATTGATCAACGATCACGGCGAGCGCACCGTGCGCATGGCGAACCTCGCCTGCGTGGGCAGCTATGCCATCAACGGTGTGGCCGCGCTGCACACCGACCTGCTGCAGCAGGACGTGCTGGCGGACTTCCACGCCATGTGGCCGGAGAAGTTCAGCAGCAAGACCAACGGCGTCACCCCGCGGCGCTGGCTGGCGCTGGCCAATCCGCGCTTGAGCACGCTGCTGACGCAGACCATCGGAGACGGCTGGGTCAAGGATCTGGACCAGCTGCAGCGGCTGGAGCCCTTCGCGGAAGACGCCGCCTTCCGGCGCGACTGGCGTTTTGTGAAGCGTCACGTCAAGGAAAGCTTCGCCTCCTATCTGCGCAGGCGCACCGGGATCACGGTCGACCCGCAGAGCATGTTCGATGTGCAGGTGAAGCGGATTCATGAGTACAAGCGCCAGCACCTGAACGTGTTGCACATCATCGCGCTGTACCTGCGCCTGAAGAATGACCCGCGGCTGGAGATCACGCCGCGCACCTTCATCTTCGGCGGCAAGGCGGCACCGGGCTACCGCATGGCGAAGCTCATGATCCGGCTCATCACCGCCGTGGGCGAGGTGATCAACAACGACCCCGGCGTGCGTGACCAGCTCAAGGTGGTGTTTCTGCCCAACTTCAACGTCAGCACGGGCCAGTGGGTGTACCCTGCCGCCGAGCTGTCGGAGCAGATCTCCACCGCCGGCAAGGAGGCGTCCGGCACCGGCAACATGAAGTTCTGCATGAACGGCGCGCTGACCATCGGCACGCTGGACGGCGCCAACGTGGAAATCCGGGAGCAGGTCGGCGCGGAAAACTTCTTCCTGTTCGGCCTGACGGCCGGCGAAGTGCAGGCACTGCAGAACGAAGGCTACCGCCCCATGGATGTGGTCCACAGCAATCCCGAGCTGAAGGCCGTGCTCGGTCTGCTCCAGGACGGCAGCTTTTCCCACGGCGACGAATCCCTGTTCCGTCCCATCGTGGACAACCTGTTGCACCACGATCCCTACATGCTCCTGGCGGATTTCCAGTCCTATGCCGAATGCCAGGAGCAGGTCGGGCAAGCTTATCGTGACCGGGAGCACTGGAGCCGCATGTCCATCCTCAATACGGCGCGCAGCGGCCTGTTCTCGTCGGACCGGACCATTGCCGAGTACTGCAAGGAGATCTGGCGCGTGGAGCCGGTCAAGATCGACCTGCTCGACGAGACCACGCTGCACGGGCTCGCGCCCTGACCCGAGGCAGTGCGAGACCGGGGAGCACCCATGACTACGGACCAGAAACTGGAACGCCGCCACTTCGCCTCGTATACCGGGGTCAGCCTGCCGCTGAAGCTCATCACGCCACTGACTGACAGTGACGTGGACCGGCGCATCACCTACTTCCGCGGCTATTACGACGACCAGTCCCGGCTGGTGGCGCTGGAGAAGGTGGTCTACGGCGAGATCGAGTTCGAGCACCGCTACACCTACCACCCCGACGGCCGGCTCAAGTCCGCCGAGCTGCATGAGCCGGACGAAGAACCGCGGGTGATGGCCTTCG
>Ga0315556_1001079_pt1 | contig 16763 bp, 16 predicted proteins | sample SalMarSW160310MG_FD_202112 | JGI IMG/M metagenome (GOLD analysis project Ga0315556, IMG submission 202112) | Salt marsh sediment microbial communities from the Plum Island Ecosystem LTER, Massachusetts, United States - Salt Marsh Sediment SW1603-10 ...
CTGCCCGTGTGCAGGCGGATGCCCTCGGCTTCCAGCCTGCCTGCCAGCGCGGCGACCGGGACCGGGTCCATGCCGGGCAGGATGCGCTGCGCCGCCTCGATCAGCGTGACCTGGCTGCCGAAGCGCGTGAAGGCCTGGGCCAGCTCCACCCCGACGGGACCGCCGCCGAGGATGGCCAGCCTGGCCGGCAGCGCACGCCGCGTGAAGATGGTTTCGTTGGTGTCGTACCCGGCCTCTTCCAGCCCGGGCAGCGGCGGGATCAACGGGCAGGAACCGGTGGCGATCACAAAGCGCCGTGCCCGGAGTACGTCAGCGCCGACCGCCAGCCGGTCCGGCCCCGCGAACGTGGCCTTGCCGAACCGGACCTCGCAACCGTAGCTGCGAAAACGTTCCGGGTCGTCGAATGGCTGGATTTCCGCGATGATCGCCTGCACCCGGTCGATGGCCTGGCCGAAATCGACCGCGGGCACCCGGTCCAGCACCCCGGCCTGCACCCCCTGCCGCGCACTGTGCACCAGCTGCGCCAGGTGCAGCAGCGCCTTGCTCGGGACGCAGCCGCCGTGCAGGCAGTCGCCGCCAAGCAGGGGTTGCTGCTCGATCAGGCAGACCCGCAGTCCGCTCTGCGCGGCGACGCTGGCGACGACCAGGCCACCCGGCCCGCCACCGACGACGGCCAGGTCGAAGCGGCGCATCAGGCACCGCCCCGGTGCCGGCGCCAGCGCAGCAGGAGGTGCGAGACAAAGGCGATCGTGGCGACGATGGCGAGCGCCAGCAGCAGCTTGCGTACCACGTCCCCGCCGTTACCGGCCGCGGCTTCCCGCCCGGCATAGCCGAGGTAGGTATAGGCCGCCCCGCCCGGGGCCATGAACAGAAACGAGGTCAGGACGTACTGCACGAGCGGGATGCGGGTCAGGCCGAGTGCGTAATTCAGCAGGTTGAAGGGAAACAGCGGCACCAGGCGCACGAAGGCGATGAAGCGCCAGCCCTCCGTGTCGACGCCATCGATCAGCTGGCGCAGGCGCGTGCCGGCGCGCTGCGCCACCCAGTCCCGCGCCAGGTAGCGGGCGATCAGGAAGGCCAGGCTGGCCCCGATGGTGGCACCGGTGAGACTGTAGAGCGTGCCGAGCCAGGGCCCGAACAGCACCCCACCGGCGAGCGTGAACAGCACGCCCGGGAGAAAGAACACCGTCGCCACGCTGTAGGCGGCCATGAACGCCAGCGGGGCCAGCCAGCCCAGCTGGCCGACCCAGGTGGTCAGCGCCTCGACCGAGAGCCGGTCCCGGTAGTACAGCGCAATACCGATCCCGGCCAGCAGCAGCGCCAGGACCAGCCAGCGGCGCGCACGGGTCGTCATGCGCCCCGATCCCAGCGCCGGCGGTTGATGGCGTAGTCGGTGACCTTACCCTGGAACGGCAACAGCAACAGGCCAGCGAGCCGGGTACAGTGGGCCGGATCGCGCCAGGTGTCGATGCCGATGTGCATACCGGTGTGCCCTTCCTCGGGTTGCGCGCGGTAGGTTCCGCACAGGCGGTCCCAGCACGAGAGATTGAAACCGAAATTGGAGTTGGTCTCATGCTCGAGGTGTGAGTGATGCACCCGGTGCATGTCCGGCGTCACGATCACACCACGCAGCCAGCGATCCAGCGCCAGCGGCAGGCGCACGTTGCCGTGGTTGAACATCGAGGTGGCGTTGAGCAGCACCTCGAACAGCAGGACCGCCAGCACCGGTGGTCCGAGCACGAGGATGACCGCGAACTTGATGAGCATCGACAGGACGATCTCGAGCGGATGAAACCGTGCACCGGTGGTGACATCGATGTCGAGGTCGGCATGGTGAACCCGGTGCAGGCGCCAGAGCACCGGGACCGCGTGAAACAGTACGTGCTGCAGGTAGATCGCGGCATCCAGCGCCACCACACCGAGCAGTGTGGCCAGCCAGCCCGGCCAGTCCAGCTGTTGCAACAGCCCCCAGTGCCGCTCCGTCGCCACGGCGGCCATGCCGACGGCCGCGGCGGGAAACAGCAGGCGCAGCACGGCCGTGTTCAGGCTCACCAGCAGCAGGTTGTTGAGCCAGCGCGTGGTCCACGGCTGGGTGAGCGGCCGGCGCGGTGCCAGCCGTTCCCACAGGGCCATGAGCGCGAAGATCCCCAGGAACGCCCCGAGGCGCAGCGCGGGTTCGTGGTGCAGCAGCATGTCACCCATGGTGAAGCCGTTCGTCTCCTGCAGCGGGCCGGGAGGGTGTCGAGCGCGTGACGGCGGCGAGTGCCTCGCGCAGCACCCGGATATCGGCAGCGTCGCGTACCGCGTGCTCGCTCAGGTGGCGCCGCCAGCACCGTGCACCCGGCATGCCCCGGAACAGACCCAGCATGTGCCGGGTGATGTGTTTGAGCCGGGTGCCGGTACGCAGTTCCCGCTCGATATACGGCAGCATGCTTTCCACCACGTCGGTGCGCGACGGTACCGGGTGCGGATCGGCGAACAGCGCCCGGTCCACCCCGGCCAGCAGGCAGGGGTCATGATACACAGCGCGGCCGAGCATGACGCCATCCACGTGGCGGAGATGTTCCCGGGCGCTGTCCAGGCCGGTGATGCCGCCGTTGACCACGATGGCCAGCTCCGGGTAGCGTTGCTTGATGCCGCGCACCACGTCGTACCGCAGCGGCGGGATGGTGCGATTCTCCTTCGGGCTGAGTCCGTGCAGCCACGCCTTGCGGGCATGGATGATGAAGGTCCTGCAGCCGGCAGCGGCCACGGTTCCGACAAAGTGCGCAAGTTGCTCCGGATCCTCCTGGTGATCGATACCGATGCGGCACTTGACCGTGACCGGCACCGTGCTGGCGCCGCACATGGCCGCGACGCAGTCGGCGACCAGCTGCGGTGCGGCCATCAGGCAGGCGCCGAAGCGCCCGGATTGCACCCGGTCACTGGGACAGCCCACGTTCAGGTTGATCTCGTCGTAGCCGGCAGCGGCGCCGATGCGTGCACAGGCGGCCAGTTCCCGCGCGTCGCTGCCGCCCAGTTGCAGGGCCAGCGGGTGCTCGCACGCGTCGTACCGTAGCAGGCGTGCATCGCGGCCCTGTAAGATGGCACCGGTGGTGACCATCTCGGTGTACAGCCGGGTATGCCGGCTCAGCAGGCGCAGCAGATACCGGCAGTGCCGGTCGGTCCAGTCGAGCATGGGGGCAACGGCCATCCGGTGGCCGGCCGCTGCGGCGGCAGACTCAGCAAATCCGTTGTCTGGCCGATAGTTTTTCAGGTTGTCCACGGCTGGGTGATCCCGGTCACATCAACCCGAGGGGCGATGCGCTAGTCTGGCGTATGAGATTTGTCATGCAACTAACTGAATGAGCTGTATATTATCATGCTATCCAAGGAGATTGCCATGAACGGTATCCGCCTGACCCTGCTGGGTCTGATCCTGTCCCTGCCGCTCGCCCTGCCAGCGTCCGCGGACGAGCTGCTGGTCGACCGGGTGGCCGCCGGCGCTGCGGTACAGAGCCCGCAGCGGGGCGTGACCATGGATCAGGTACGCCAGCAGTTCGGGGCACCGGTGAAGGAATATCCGACCGTGTCCGTCAACGGCGGGCCGCACCGGCCGCCGATCACGCGCTGGGACTATAACGACTTCTCGGTGTTCTTCGAGAAAAATCGCGTCATTCATTCCGTCGTACACCACACCGCCGCCCGCTAAGCCCGGAATTCCGGAGTATCATAGCCGCCCTGTTCGGGCGGCTATGGATATTCCGGCGCGTGTTACTCCCTGAATTCGCTCCCCAGTCCGGGGTCATCCTCACCTGGCCGCACCGGTTCAGCGACTGGCAGTCGCGCCTGGCGGTGATCGAGCCGGTCTATGTGGAGATCGCGCGCGCCATCAGTGCACAGGAATCCCTGCTGGTGCTGGCCCGCGACAGCGGCCATCGCGCGCACATCCGCCAGCGACTGGCGAGCGCGGGGATCGACACCACCCGCATCCACTGCGCCTGCATCCCGACCAACGACACCTGGATCCGTGACTACGGCCCGCTCACCGTGGAGCGCGGCGGCCGCCTGCAGCTGCTCGACTATACCTTCAACGCCTGGGGCGGGAAGTATGCCGCGAACCTCGACGACGCGGTGACCGCCGGTCTGGCCCGCGCCGGCTGGTTCGGCGACCTGCCCTGCCGGCGTCAGTCCCTGGTCCTGGAGGGCGGCAGCATCGATGTCGACGGAGACGGAACGCTGCTCACCACCAGCCGTTGCCTGCTGGCGCCGACGCGGAACCCGGGCCTGGGCAGGGCCGGACTGGAGGCACACTTCCGGCAGACACTCGGTGTGGAGCGGGTGCTCTGGATCGAGCACGGCGAGCTGGCCGGTGACGATACCGACGCGCATGTGGACATGCTGGCGCGCTTCTGCGACGCCGGGACCATTGCCTACAGCCAGTGCACCGATGCCGGTGACCGGCACTTTGCCCCGCTCTCCGCCATGGAACGGCAGCTGCGCGGTTTCCGTACCCGCGCGGGCGTTCCCTACCGTCTCGTGCCGTTGCCGATCCCGGCACCGGTGTACGACGCGGAGGGTCAGCGCCTGCCAGCCAGCTATGCCAATTTCCTCATCGTCAACGGTGCCGTGCTGCTGCCGGTGTACGACGATCCGGCCGATGCAGTCGCGCAACGGGCACTGGCCGGCTGCTTCCCGGCGCGCACCATCGTCGCAGTGCGCTGCCGGCCCCTGATCGAGCAATACGGCAGCCTGCATTGCGCTACAATGCAGCTCCCCGCCGGTGTACTGACGGCGCCAACCGCGGAACGGCCATGAACGCGCAGACACTCCGGGTCGCACTGGTGCAGCAGGCCTGCTCGGACGACCTGGAAAGCAACCTGAAAACCAGCATGGACGGCATCCGCGCGGCCGCGGCGGACGGCGCGCAGCTGGTGCTGTTGCAGGAGCTGCATCGCAGCCGGTATTTCTGCCAGACCGAGGACACGGCCTGCTTCGACCTCGCCGAACCGGTGCCCGGCCCCACCACCCGGCAGCTCGGCGAACTGGCCGCGCAGCTGCAAGTGGTGATCGTGGCCTCGCTGTTCGAGCGGCGTGCCGCCGGGCTGTACCACAATACCGCGGTGGTGCTGGAACGGGACGGCTCGCTCGCCGGGCGCTACCGGAAAATGCACATCCCGGACGATCCCGCCTACTACGAGAAGTTCTATTTCACCCCCGGTGACCTGGGCTTCGAACCGGTTGCGACCTCGCTCGGCAGGCTCGGCGTGCTGGTCTGCTGGGACCAGTGGTATCCGGAAGCGGCCCGGCTCATGACGCTCGCCGGTGCCGACCTGCTGCTGTATCCGACCGCGATCGGCTGGGAGACCACCGACCCCGTAGTGGAACAGGCCCGTCAGCGTGATGCCTGGCTCACGATCCAGCGCAGTCACGCCATCAGCAACGGACTCCCGGTGCTGACCTGCAACCGTACCGGACTGGAACCGGACCCGTCCGGACGCACCGGTGGCATCCGCTTCTGGGGCAGCAGCGCGGTCTGCGGCGCCCAGGGGGAGGTCCTGGCCCAGGCGGACACGGACAGCACCACCACACTGGTGGTTGAGATCGACATGGATCGCACTGAACAGGTGCGCCGCAGCTGGCCCTTCCTGCGCGATCGCCGGGTCGATGCCTATGCCGACCTGGTCCGGCGGTACCGGGACTGAACCGGCCGGCCCGCCGTCCCGACGCCCCCACAGCAGGGAACCAGCCCATGATCCTGATCCTGAAACCGGATACCGACAAGGACAGCCCGGAATACCGTCAGCTGCTGGAATTCCTGCACAACCTGCACAACATCCAGGCGCGCGTGCACGACGAGCGGGGGACCCAGCAGGTGCTCACCGAAATCTACCTCGTCGGTGACACGGCCGCGCTGACGGTGGAGGAAATGTCGAGCCTGCCATGCGTGGAGCGGGTGGTGCGCATCTCGGAAGAGTACCGGGTACTGGGCCGCCACCACGACGACCGGCGTCCGACCTGGTTCGACTACAAGGGCGTGCGCTTCGGGCAGGACAGTCTCAACGTCTTTGCCGGCCTGTGCGCGGTCGACACACCGCAGCACGTCGAGATGATGATGCGGGCACTCCGGGAACACGGCCAGCAATGCACCCGCATGGGCGCCTACAAGCCGCGCACCAACCCGTATTCTTTCCAGGGCCTGGGCAAATCCTGCCTCCCCTGGGTGTTCGAACTGGCCGGCAAGTACGACATCAAGGTGATCGCGATGGAGGTCACGCACGACTCCCACGTGCGCGAGATCCACGAGGCACTGGAACTGACCGGCCACCCGACCGGCGTCATGCTGCAGATCGGCACCCGCAATACCCAGAACTTCGAGTTGCTGAAGTCCATCGGGCGTGAGCAGGAATTCCCGGTCCTGCTCAAGCGCGGCTTCGGCATCACGCTGGAGGAATCGCTGAATGCGGCCGAGTACCTCGCCAGCGAAGGCAACCGGCGCGTGGTGTTCGGCCTGCGCGGCATGAAGACCAACATGGGAGACCCGCACCGCAACTTCATCGATTTTGCCCACGTCCCGGTGGTACACCGGCTTACCCGCATGCCGGTCTGCATCGACCCCTCGCACTCGGTGGGATCACGGGATGCCGGCAGCGACGGGATCATGGACATCTTTCACGTCACGGCGCAGGGCGTGATTGCCGGCGCCAACATGGTACTGGTCGATTTCCACCCCAATCCCGGCAAGGCGCTGGTGGACGGTCCGCAGGCGTTACGTCTCGATGAGCTGGGTTACTTCCTGGAGGACGTACGCATCGCGCGCGCGGCGTGGGAGCAGCGGGTCGCACTGGCCGGCAAGTTCCACAACTGACACCCCGCGCGGGGCCACGCCGCCGGCCGGCTAGAACTCGTATTCCAGCAGCAGGCGTACCGTGCTGTTGGGTGTCTGCTTGCCGATCCCCTCGATCACGCCGGCCTCCCAGTGCAGGCGGCTGCCTGCGCCCAGGCGCAGATCGCCCAGCATCACCGGCCCCACGCCGACGATGCCCTGGGCATTGTAGTACTCCACGGCCGGCTCGAATGCCATCCGGTAGCGGAAGCGCAACTGCAGCGCGATGGCAGGCTCGGGTTCGTTGTCGATGTTGCTGCCGTATTCGTAGATGAAACGTGCATTCGCCGTGCCGGACCACCGCCCCCAGTCCCGTTCCAGCAACAGCGTGCCCGATACTTCCGTGACGTCGACGTCCCGGCTTCTCTCGACATCGAGCAGCAATCCCGCGTCGACCGGATACTCCCCCTGCTCGGTGATCTGCCAGAGCGCTTCCGCCTCGTACTTGCTGAGCGCCAGGCCCTGGCGGGCATTGCGCTCGGCGCTGAGGTACAGCTCGCCAAACCAGTGCTCGCCCAGTGCCTGTCCGTAGCCCAGCCGCCAGGTCTGGCGGTCGCTGGACACGGCGTTGTTGCCGTCCTCGAGCGAGGCGCGCAATTCGACCTCCCGTTCCATGGCCCGCACATAGGGATGGTAGACCTTGTCGATACCGGAGCCGTCGGCGTGTACCGTCCCGGCAGCGAGGCAGCACAGACAGCCGGCCAGCGGCACCGGACGGAGCAGACGGCGGGCGCACCCGGTCACGGGTGATCCCCGGCGCGCCGGCGGTAGCGGACGGCAATCAGGGCTGCGCACAGCAACAGGATTCCTCCCCCGAAATAACTGGCCGCCTGGAAGGCATCCGGCGTGGCCTCGTAGCCGATCATGGCATACAGCAACTGCCCGGTGACAGAGCGCTCCGCGATCAGCGCGGAACTGTCCCAGAGCGGCAGGCCGGCCGGCAGCCAGTCGGCCTGGGTGAGCAACAGGGTCGCCTGCGAAAGCAGCCCGGCGGCGACCAGGACGAGCAGCCCGGCCCCGACCCGGCGTGACCAGCGATCGTTCAGGGACACCAGCAGGTAGTACAGCAGCGCTCCCGCGCTGATGCCGATGCCGGCACCGATGCTCGTACCGATCAGCACGCTCATCAGCTGCGGCAGATTCATCACAAACCCGGACGCATAGATCAGTATCTCGCTGCCTTCGCGCGCGGTCGCCAGACCCACGGCGGCGGTCATGATGAGCTTCATGCCGATCCCGCTCTGCGTGCGCGCGCGGCCGCGCAGGATCAGCAGGCAGATGAACATGCCCAGCAGCAGGTAGATCAGCGCCTGCATGGCGGCATTGAGCACCTCCTGCCCGGCACCGTCCAGCCACGCCGTGATGGTGTCGAGGGAGCCGGCAATCACGATCGCGCCGGCCAGGCCGGCGGCCAGTGCCCCGCCGATCCAGTAGCGGCGGATGCCCAGCGCACCGGACAGCGCCGCCAGGATGCTGATCAGGAGCGCGGCCTCCAGCACCTCGCGCAGCACGATGATCACGGCGGTCAGCAGCATGCAGCGGGCCTCATCTGGCGATCACCCTGCCCTGTGCGCTCTTGGGGTGGAATTCACCGAAAAACGGGTACTCGCCGGGCGCCAGCGGTCCGATGAAGAGGATGCCGGGATGGTTGCCCATGATGACCTTTTCGCGATTGAGTTCGTAACTCTCGAATTCCTCCGGTGTCGGGTCGTGGTTGGTGACCTCCAGCCGGATGCGCGTATTGGCCGGGACACTGATCTCCGCCGGCCAGAACAGGTGATTGCGGATATCGAGCCGGACCACCGGTCTGTCCGCCAGCACCGGTGCAGCGGCCAGGCAGCCAAGCACGGGCAACAGGGCACGCAGCAGGCACAGGTTGCGCGGCTTCATGGCACTCTCTCCTGTGGCTGCATGATCAGGCCTGGCGCTGCTGCGGAAAGCGGACCGTCACGCGCAATCCCGTGGGAAACCCGGAGCGCGCCAGCGTCACGCTGGCCTGGTGCAGTGCGGCGATCTGGCGCACGATCGACAGGCCCAGCCCGCATCCCAGCACGCCGGAATCATGCTGATCGCCGCCCAGCCGGTAGAAGCGGTCGAAGATACGCTGCTGCTGTTGCTCGGGGATTCCCGGGCCCGAGTCCTCCACGACCAGCTGCACAGCGCTGTCATCGCATTCCACCCGCACCTGGATGTCGCCACCCTCCGGGGTGTACTTGCTGGCATTTTCCAGCAGGTTGTGCGTCAGTGTCAGCAGGGCAAAACTGTCGCCATCCAGCACGGCCGGACCGCCTTCCAGCGCGACCACCTGGTTGCGGGTATCGAACAGCGAGTAATGATCGGCGATGCACTGCTGCACCAGCTCATGCAGGTCGAAGCGGTGGAAGCGCGCCTGGTACTGGCCCGGCGTGATGCGGTTCAGCGCCAGCACCTGTTCGACCACCTTGCCCATCCGTTCCGTGGCCTGCGTGAGCATCTGCAGGTCGTGGTGATCCGGCGGCAGGTCCTGTGCCAGGTTGTGCAGGTGCACCTTCAGCACGCTGATCGGGGTGCGCAGTTCGTGCGCGGCATCGGACGCAAAGCGCTTCTCGCGTTCGAACGAGGCCTCCAGCCGCCGCAGCAGGTCATTGATCGAGTGGATCAGCCGGCGCAGTTCTCGCGGTTGCCGCTCGAGCGGCAACGCGCCGAGGTCGGATGCACGCTTGTTGTGCAGGCGCCGGGCGAGCTGGCGCAGGGGTGACAGTCCATAGCCGACGATCAGCCAGGTCAGCAGCCCGGTCACGGGCAGGCTGACGACCACCGGCAGGACGGATTTGAGGATGATGCCCTCGCCCAGTGCCAGGCGCCGGTCCTCGCGCTCGGTGGTCATGATCCAGCGTTCCCGTCCCGGCACCTTCCAGGCGTAGGTGCGCCAGCGGTACCTGTCGAAATTGCTGTATTCGTAGCCGGTCCGGAAAGGACTGAGCGGGGTGTCGGGTACATTGGCGGAACGCTGCTGCAGCACGCCATTCTCCCAGACCTGGAACCCGAACTGGTGCGTGGACGGTTCCACGCCACCCGGGTAGTCGTGACCGGCATCGTCCAGCAGGTGGGCTGCATCCGCGAGTTTCAGGTCAAAGAGCTGCTGGGCCTGTTGCATACTGGCGCGGTATCCGTGCAGTGCGGACACGAACACGATCAGAGTGATCGTTGCCAGCAGCACGACGACCAGGAAGATCCGGATCGAGTTCACGGTTTGCGGACCGTATAGCCGACACCGCGGATGGTCCTGATGAAGTCGGCGGAGATCTTGCGACGCAGGTGGTGAATATGCACCTCGATCGAATTGCTGCTGATTTCCTCTCCCCAGCTGTACAGCCTGGCCTCCAGGCTCTGCCGGGACTGGATGCGGCCGGGATTTTCCATCAGCGTCTTGAGCAGCATGAATTCCCGCCGCGGCAGATCGACCGGGCGGCCATCCACGCTGACCTCGTGCGTGTTCATGTCCAGCCGCACGGCGCCGACGACGAGCTCGCTGCTCTGCGCGCTGCTGATCCTGCGCTCCAGGGCACGCAGCCGGGCCAGCAGTTCCGGCATCTCGAACGGTTTCGCCATGTAGTCATCGGCACCAAGGTCCAGACCGGTAACCTTGTCGTCGGTGGTGTCGCGTGCCGTCAGTACCAGCACCAGTGGCCGGCCCGCGGCGCGGTGCAGCTGGCGGAGCACGTCCAGTCCGTCCATGTCCGGCAGACCGAGGTCCAGGATCACGATGTCCGGCACGTCGAACCGGCAGGCCTGCAGCGCGAGGTGCCCGCTGGTGACGTAGTTGACCGCAAAGCCGGCCCGGCGCAGCGCGTTCTGCAGCCCGTCGGCCAGCAACAGGTCGTCTTCCACGAGCAGTATGTGCATGATCCGGGCCCGGTCAGCGAGTGTCTGCGCGCCGGTCAACTTGCCGGCGGCCGTGGCATATTGCTGTCACCCGGGACTGTCCCCGCACGGCGCGATCCACCGGTCCGGACAGCAACGCATCGATGCGAACGAACAGCGACTCGGGGAAGCCAATATAGCATTCTTCGCGCCGGCGTCGCATCGCCTGCAGGATATGCCCCGCCACCACGCCCGGTTCCTCCAGGTTCATCCCGACGGTCCGGACCACCTCATACCCCTGTTGCGAATGGATCGCGCCGCGCACGGCCCGTGGCGCGACGCAGCTGAACCCGCTGCCGCCGAAGCTCGACCCGAAGTACAACAGGATACAGCCGGTGTCGGCGATCTGCAGGTCCTGACAATCATTTCCCGTATCAGTCCAGTGGAAGATGGCGGAATACGTCACCGTACAGCCGGTACATCATGTTGGCCATGTGCGCACTGGCCTGGCGATCGCCCCGGCCGCCGATGCGGTTCATCAGCGAACGGAAGAAATCCACGTGATCGATATCCGGTGATCCGTGCGAGGACAGGTAACTGAAGGCCTTGTACGGCAGGCTGAGGGCCGCGCGGATGGCGCCCGCCGCCTGTATGGCCAGTTGCACACTGGTGCTCTCGAGCACGTAGATCATGCCGAACAGGCCAACCGGGTTGCCGCGCTGCACCGTATCCCGGACGTAGGCCACCATGACTTCGGTAGCCGGCTGCGGTATTCCGTGGCGGGTCGGTGCCACAGACACGGATATCGTGCAGGATCCACTCCTGGTGCCCGCGTTCCTCGTGGATATACCGAGCGAGCGCCTCGCGCAGCCATTCCTGATGGGTGTCCATGCGGCTGCCGCAGGCCATCAGCAGCGGCACGGTATGGCGGACAGGGTGGTAGGCCTGTACCAGGAAGGCAACATAGGTCGCCAGCGAGATTTCCCCGCGGATACCGCGCCGGAGCTGTGGAATCGCGAGGAATTCTTCACGCGCGCTACGGGTGCCCGCCTGCAGCATGGTAAAGAATTCAGCCAAAACGTCACCTCCCTGCGGCCTGCAGGCCGGCGTCGGAACGGACCGGGGCCAGCAGCGCCCCTGCCCCCGCCGGCAAACGTGGTGCAGGCTTGCGCGCTGTGCATGCAGCCAGTCTCGTGCTGGTCCACTGGCAGTATCCGCAGGCAACCTTAGCGCTGTCTTAACAGGGCGCCGCCACGGACAACCTCGCGCCCGGCGCCTGCGTGCAGCATCCGGGGGGGGTGCCTCGGCAGCTGCCGGATGGCCACCCGCGGGGCGGCTCCGCCACCGGCTCCGGGTCCGCTATACTGGTGCGTGTCATCGGCAGTGGGAGGGAAACGCGATGGTGTGGTTACGGGTGTGTCTGCTGGTTCTGCCGGTCCTGTTGCTGCCGGGTACGGCCACTGCCGGTTCGCCGACGGGTTCCCACGCGGTGCAGACACCCTACACGCCACAACAGGTGGTGTTTGATTTCTATCTGGACGACCCGGCGAAGATCAACGGCGCGCTGTACTGGATCCGCGCACTCATCAACCCGTTGCTGGACGATCCCTATGGCTATGCCCCGGAAATGCTGGACATCAAGGTGGTCGTGCACGGCACCGAGATCGTGACCCTGGCCCGCAGGAACGAGGCCAGGTACCGGGACGCGGTGCAGCGCATGCGTTACTACGACTCCCTCGGCGTGCAGTTCAAGGTGTGCGGACTGGCTGCCCGGGACTACGGCTATACCACCACCGATTTCCAGGATTTCGTTGAAGTGGTGCCCTCCGCCATCACCGAACTGGCCCACTGGCAGCTGCAGGGCTATGCCCTGATCACCCCGGTCGTGCCGGAGAAGAAATACTCGATCGAGGAGATCCGCTAGCCGCGCGGGCAGAGCGGCCGGTGCAGAGGTTCTAGCGGTCGAGCTTCATCAGCAGCGTCGGCAGCAGCAGGAAATCCGCCACCAGCGCAAAGGCGATGGTGATTGCCGTCAGCAGGCCCATGTCGGCATTCACCTTGAACCCGGAATGTGTAAGGACCAGGAAGCCCGCGATCAGCACCAGCGAGGTCACCAGCATGGCGCTACCCACCGTGTGGAAGGCATAACGCACCGCGCTCTGCGGGTCGAGGCCCTGCTCGCGGCGCGCGCGCAGGTACTTGCTCAGGAAGTGCACGGTGTCGTCGACCACGATACCCAGGGTCATGCCCGCGACGACCGACAGGCCGAGTCCGACCTGGCCGGACAGCAGCCCCCACAGGCCGAAGCCCATGGCCGCGGGCACGAGGTTCGGCACCAGGCTGATCATGCCGATCTTGAAGGAGCGCAGGGCGGCCACCAGCACGATCGAGATCAGCACCAGCGCGACGGTGGTACTGGTCAGCATGCTGCGGATATTGCGCTGGCCGATATAGGCGAACATGATCGCCGAGCTGGCCCCGCCCGAGCGCATGTGCGGGGCATGCTCCTTCAGCCACTGCTGCGCGCGCTTCTCGATCCCCAGCAGCTCGTTGCTGGAAACGTTCTCCAGGGACACGATCAGCCGCGTCGCCGACTTGCTGATATCGATCTGGTTGTTGAGGTCCAGCCCGTATGGCAGCGACATCTCGTACAGCAGCAGGTACTGCGCCGCGAGCGCGCGGTCGTCCGGCAGCCGGTACATGGCAGGATCATCGCCGTGCATGTTCATGTTCAGCCGGCGCATGATGTCGGTGATGCTGTTGACGTGCAGTACGTGCGGCTGCTTCCGGTACCACTCGGCAAAGCGGTCGACGTCGTGCAGGAAGGCGGGATCGTTGACACCCCCGCTCACCCCGCTGCCGAGTGAATACTCGATGGTGTAGATGCCGGTCAGGCGGGTCGTGGCAAAATCGGTGTCGTTGCGGAACGGGATGCTGGTGTCGAAGTACTTGATGTACTCGTCGTTCAGCTCGTTGCGCGGAATGAAGGCGATCAGGGTGAGCACGACAATGGTCATTCCCCAGAGCACGGGATTGCGGTACTTCACCACCAGGTCCGCGAAGCGGTCCATGTAGCGGGTCTTCACGGCCGCTTCGTGCCGCTGCCGCACCGGCAGCAGGGAAGCCAGTGCCGGCAGCAGGGTGACCGACAGCAGGTAGGCGACGGTCACGCCGATGGCGACGATGTTGCCGAGGTCGCGGAACGGCGGGGCGTCGCTGAAATTCATGCTCAGGAAGCCGATCACCGTGGTCAGCGAGGTGAGAAACACCGGCTGCATGTTGATGCGCATGCTCTCCACCACCGCGGCACGCTGGCCCTTGCCCATGCCCATCGCGTGCAGCATGGTGGCGAAGATGTGCACACAGTCCGCCACCGCCAGCGTCAGGATGATCGGCGGCGACGAGGCGGAGGGAGGTGTCAGGGCCATCCCGAGCCAGCCCGCGATCCCCATCGCGCCGACGATGCTCAGGACGATGACCAGGAACGTCACCAGCATGGCGGTGAGGGAGCGCAGCATCAGCACCAGGGTCAGCAGCACGACGCCGAACATGACCGGTACCAGGGTGCGCTGGTCCTTTACGATGACCTCCTCGAAGGTATTGTTCATGATCACCATGCCGGTGAGATGCACGTCCAGGTTCGGGTCGCGCGCCTCGACCTCCCCGGCCAGCTTGCGGGCAAAGGCGGTGATCTGTGCGATCTCCTGGCCCGTGCCGTGATCCGGCAGCTGGATGGTGACGTTGACGCCGGTCACATCGGCATCCGGCGAGATCAGGCGGTGCAGCAACAACGGCTCGTGGACCGCGATCCTGCGCAGCTTCTCCAGCTGCGCCGCGTCGAGGTGTTCCGGATCGCGCACCAGGTCCTGGACGATGAGATCATCGCCTTCGCCGCGGGTGTACTGGAAATTGGTGATGGAGTCGACGCGCAGCGAATACGGCATCTGCCAGCATTGTTTAGTCAGCCACACCAGGGTGGCGAGCGTCTGGCGGGTGAACACCTTGCCGTCTCCGGGCGCAATGGCGAACAGCACGTTGTCCGTCTTGCTGTAGGTGTTCTGCAGCTGTTCGAAAGCCTGCAGCTGCGGATTGTCCTTGCTGAAGAACACCCGGTAATCGGTCTTCATCGTAAGCAGGTGCATTCCGCTGCCCGCCAGGGCCGTCAGCAGCAGGCAGAGGACGATGACCGGGTAGCGCCAGCGCAGGATCCACTCGGCATAGGATTTGACCATGTACGCTCCTTGGCTGTTTTTTCCTTGTTGTGCAGGGCACATGTGACCGGAATCCGGCCGGCGTGAAGGTGGCGGTCGTGCGCGGATAACCCTGCTCACCCCAGAACGAGTACGGCATCATACCGTAAGACTTCCCGCAGCATGCAATCGGAAAAGGACGATTCCAGCGCCCGTGCGGCGGCATCCGCCGCGTTGGCCGGCCGTGCGGGAGACCGGTTCCCGGCTCTGTTGCGGCGAGCCCGGCGACGCGCAATCCGTGGCGCAGAGTATGTGATAATGGTGGCCTGAACCGGAACGTCACCGCAGGAATCGCATGGCACACCCGCAACAGACCGGACCGGCACCGGCCAGTCCGCTGCACCCCCCACTCCCCGGGCCCGGCCGCACGCTGCCCTGGGAGGGGCTGCGTGGAGACAGCCTCGCGCTGGCCATTGCCGGGCTGCTGCGCAACGACCTGCCCGGCCCGCTGGTGGTGATCGCCCCGGACATGCAGGTGGCCGAACAGCTGCAGGAACAGGTGGCCTTCTTCGCCGCCCCCGACGGGTTCAGCGCGATCACCTTCCCGGACTGGGAATCGCTTCCCTACGACGTGTTTTCCCCGCACCAGGACATCGTGTCCGAGCGCCTCGCCACCCTGTACCGCCTGCCGCAGCTGGACAGCGGGCTGCTGGTGGTTGCCGCCCCGACCCTGATGCAGCGCCTGCCGCCTGCCGATTTCATCGTGCGCTACAGCCTGCTGCTGACCCGCGGGGAACGCATGGACCTGGAGGAGATGCGCCAGCGGCTGGACCACGCCGGCTACCGCTGCGTTGCCCAGGTCATGGAGCACGGCGAGTTCGCGGTGCGCGGCGCCCTGCTCGACCTGTATCCGATGGGCAGCCCCGTGCCGTTGCGCATCGACCTGCTGGACGACGAGATCGAGTCCATCCGCAGCTTCGACCCGGAAACACAGCTTTCGCTGCAGCCGCAGGAGGAAATCCGCCTGTTGCCCGCGCGCGAGTTTCCGCTGGATGACGCCGCGATACGTCGCTTCCGGCAGGTGTTCCGGGCCAGCTTCGAGGGCGATCCGCAGGCCTGCCCGGTCTACCGGGACGTCAGCCAGGGCCTGACACCGGCCGGGGTCGAATACTACCTGCCACTGTTTTTCGAGCACACCGCGACGCTGTTCGATTACCTGCCCCCGGACAGCATTCTGTTGCTGCTGGACGGGGCCGGAACGGCCTGCGCGACGTTCGAGCAGCAGCTGTACGAGCGCTACGAGGCGCGCCGGCACGATCGCGAGCGCCCCATCCTGGCGCCGCAGCAACTGTACCTGCCGGTGACCGAACTGGAACAGCGCTACAGCGGCTGTGCGCGCATCGAGGTGGACCGGTTCCGGTCGGTGCAGACGACACCGGCCACGGTGGACTTCGCCACCCGTCTCCCGGGTGACGTGCGCATCCAGCCCCGTGCCGAGGAACCGGCGCGCGCCCTGCGCACCTTTGTCGACCGGTTTCCCGGCCGCATCCTGCTGACGGCGGACTCGATCGGACGCCGCGAGACCCTGCACGAACAGCTCGGTGGCCTGGGACTGCAACCGGTCACGGTCGCGGACTGGCATGCCTTCCTGGCGAGCCCGGCGCCACTGGCCATCTCCGTGGCACCGCTGGAAAGCGGCTTCGTCCTCGACCAGCCTGCCCTGGCGGTCCTCCCCGAAACCCTGCTGTTCGGGGAGCGGGCACGCCAGACCCGGCGCCGCAAACCCGCCCGCGACCCGGCCAGTATCGTGCGCAATCTGGCGGACCTGGAAATCAACGCCCCGGTCGTGCACGAAGAGCATGGTG
>Ga0315556_1001080_pt1 | contig 16763 bp, 16 predicted proteins | sample SalMarSW160310MG_FD_202112 | JGI IMG/M metagenome (GOLD analysis project Ga0315556, IMG submission 202112) | Salt marsh sediment microbial communities from the Plum Island Ecosystem LTER, Massachusetts, United States - Salt Marsh Sediment SW1603-10 ...
GCCGGGCCCGCTTCATGATGCTGGGGGTTATCCTGGTGCTGATTGCCCTGTCGATCGGGCTCGCGGGCTTCAAGCTGGTGGTGCTGAAAATGCTGCCTTTCGACAACAAGTCGGAGTTCCAGGTCGTGGTGGATATGCCCGAGGGCACGCCACTGGAACAGACCAACCGGGTGCTGACGGAACTGGCACAATACATCAATACCGTGCCTGAAGTAGCCGACTACCAGATTTACGCGGGTACCGCCGCGCCCATCAATTTCAACGGCCTGGTGCGCCAGTACTACCTGCGCAGCGGCCCGAATGTCGGCGACCTGCAGGTGAACCTGGTCGACAAGTCACAGCGCCATCGCAAGAGCCATGACATCGCGCTGGCGGTGCGCGGGCCGCTGGCCGAAATTGGCAAGCGTTATGGTGCCGCGGTCAAGCTGGCGGAGGTGCCCCCGGGGCCGCCGGTTCTGGCACCGCTGGTGGCCGAGATCTATGGTCTGGACTATCCCGGGCAGATCGACGTCGCCACGCAGGTCAAGGCCGTGTTCCAGTCGACGCCGGACATTGTCGACATCGATGACAGCGTGGAATATCCGGCGCCGCGATGGATCGTGCAGGTGGACCGGTCGAAGGCCGCCCGCCTCGGCGTGAGCCAGCAGACCGTGGTCAAGGCCATCAGCACGCTGTTGAACGGAGAAGATGCCAGTTATCTGCACGATCCGAACGCCAAGTACCCGGTGGCCATCCGCCTGGAACTGCCGGTCGCGGACAAAGCCGGGATGGACGATGTACTGGCGCTGAAAGTGGCCTCGCGCGACGGCGGCCTCGTGCCGTTGTCCGAGCTCGTTTCCGTCAGACAGTCGACCATCGAGCGATCAATCTACCACAAGGATTTGTTGCCCGTCGTGTTTGTCACCGGGGACATGGCCGGCGAGCTCGACAGCCCGCTGTACGGCATGGCCGAGATCTACGCCGCTATCAGGAACCAGTTGTCGCTGTATGGCGAAGCGATCGAACAACACTTTATCCAGCCACCGGGCAATCCCTATCGCTACAGCCTGAAATGGGATGGCGAATGGCAGATTACCTATGAAACGTTCCGCGACATGGGTATTGCCTATTCGGTCGGCCTGATTCTGATCTACCTGCTGGTGGTAGCGCAGTTCCGCTCCTACCTTGTACCGTTGATCATCATGGCGCCGATTCCACTGACCATCATCGGTGTGATGCCGGGGCATGCGTTGCTGGGCGCGCAGTTCACCGCGACCTCGATGATCGGCATGATCGCTCTGGCAGGTATTATCGTGCGCAATTCCATCCTGCTGGTTGATTTCATCAACGAGGAAATCGCCCGCGGTGTGTCGTTCGACGATGCTGTGGTGCGGGCCGGGGCGGTGCGGGCAAAGCCGATCATCCTGACCGGCCTTGCGGCTATCCTGGGCGCACTGTTCATCCTGGATGACCCGATCTTCCGCGGCCTGGCCATCGCACTGATCTTCGGCCTGCTGGTCTCGACGGTGTTGACGCTGGTGGTGATACCGGTGATGTACTATGCACTGATGCGTGGCCGTCTGGCCCCCGCACGGACCGGCGACTAGAAGAGGGCGGCAGCATCGATTGCCACGCGAGGGTGTCGCTACACCGACAGTGGGGGTGGGGCCGCTCCACCACGCGGTTGAACCAAGGAGGCGCTTATGGATTTTCGCAAAGTCACTGCCATCATCCGGCCCGACTACCTCGAAAAGGTGGAGCAGGCGTTACAGGGACTGGGGGTTCCCGGGCTCAGCGTGACCAAGGTCAAGGGCTACGGTGAGTATGCGGACTTCTACACACCGGACTGGATGTGCACGCACGTCCGGATTGATGTCATCATCGGACAGCATCGGGCCGACCAGGTTGCCGAAGCGATTATGGATGCGGCACATACCGGCATGATCGGCGACGGGATCGTCGCCATATTGCCGGTGGAAACGGTTTATCACATTCGCACCCGGCAGAAATGCAGCTTTGACGCCTGCGACTAGGCGCGTGCTTCGGATTTTTTTTATGCGCCAGGCGCCCCGGTCATGACGCGCACGCAGTCAGCGCGGTGCGAGCACCGGGTTATTTTCCGTTGCGCTGCAGATAGTGGGTCAGTGCGCCGCCGATGAGCAACAGGATCAGCAGCTGATCCCAGCCGGTTACGGCGTGGTTCAGGGTCGCCAGCACGCCGGGTGCATGCTCGTGGCCCGGATGTGCCGATGTGCTTGCAGACAACAGCAGCCCCGGCAGTGCCAGGGAAAACCAGTTGCGTGGATGCATGTGAGGGCTCCCGTTGGTGTGCGCTGTCAGCACACTTTGACGTTGACCAGTTCTTCGCCCTGCGGATCGGTCAAATGGACCGCACAGGCGATGCAGGGATCGAAACTGTGGATGGTGCGCAGGATTTCAATCGGTTGCTTGACGTCGTGCAACTGGTGGTTGTCCTGCAGAGCCGCCTCGTATGGGCCCGGTTGGCCGTCGGCATCGCGGGGGCCGGCGTTCCAGGTGCTGGGCACCACTGCCTGGTAGTTGTCGATCTTGCCGTCCTTGATGACAATCCAGTGTGCCAGCGCGCCGCGCGGCGCCTCCATGAAGCCGACGCCCTGGGCGTCACTCGGCCAGGTCGACAGGTCCCACTGTGCCTCGTTGAAGGTCTTGGTGTCGCCGGCCTTGATATTGGTGATCAGGTTGTTGTACCAGGTCTGCATATTGTCGGCGATGATCGCGGTCTCCAGGGTTCTTGCGGCGGTGCGTCCCAGCGTGGAGAACAGGGCGCGTACCGGCAGATCCAGTTTGCTCAAAGTCATGTTGACCAGTTCCTGGGCTTGCGCGTTCTTGTTGGCGTACAGCATCAGCACGCGCGCGAGCGGCCCGACCTCCACGGCCTTGCCTTTCCAGCGCGGCGATTTCAGCCAGGAATAGGACTGTTGTACGTCGAGGTGCTCGTAGGGCGGCTTGGGACCGCTGTAGTTGAAGGTGGTTTCACCCGCGTAAGGGTGCAGGCCGGCGTTCTTGCCGCTACTGTAGTCGTACCAGGAGTGCGCGACGTATTCCTGGATGTGGTCGCCGGCGTTCATGTCGACTTCGTGGATGGTGCTCAGATCGCGATTGAGGATGACGCCCGCCGGGATCAAATAGCTGCTCGGGTCATCCATGCCTTTTTCGGGAAAGTCCCCGTAGGTGAGAAAATTGCCGATGCCCTCACCGCGCGTGCCCCAATCCTTGTAGAAGCTGGCAATGGCGAGCGTATCCGGCACATACACCTGGTGGACGAAGTCCCGCATGGTGTTGATGATGTCCTGCACCTGCGAAAGCCGCTTGGAATTGATGGCGGAGTCGGAGTTCAGGTCAATCGGGCAAGGCACGCCGCCAACGACAAAGTTGGGATGCGGGTTTTTGCCGCCGAATATGGCGTGCAGCCGCGCCACGTCGCGTTGCCAGGCCAGCGCCTCCAGATAATGGGCGACAGCCATCAGGTTGGCTTCCGGCGGCAGCTTGTAGGCCGGGTTGCCCCAGTAGCCCTTGGCGAATATGCCCAGCTGGCCGGCCTCGACAAAGTCCTTGAGTTTCTTTTTCATGTCGGCGAAATAGCCGGGCGAGGACTTCGAATAATTGCTGATGCTTTGCGCCAGTTCGGAAGTCGCCTTGGGATCGGCGTTCAGTGCCGAAACCACGTCGACCCAGTCGAGCGCGTGCAGGTGATAGAAGTGCATAACATGGTCGTGCACATATTGTGCAGCGATCATCAGGTTACGTATCAGCTGGGCGTTGGGTGGTATCGGGTAGTTCAGGGCATTCTCCACGGCGCGCACCGAGGCAATGCCGTGAACCAGGGTGCATACCCCGCAGATGCGTTGCGCGAAGGCCCAGGCGTCGCGCGGATCCCGGCCGCGGAGGATGATTTCGATGCCGCGCACCATGGTGCCGGAGGAGTAAGCCTCCGCGATACTGTCGCCGTCCATCTGGGCCTCGATACGCAGATGGCCTTCGATACGGGTAATAGGGTCTACAACGACGCGTTCATTCATGGTCAGTTCCTGTTGTTAAGCCGGTGGCCGCTAGTCTGCCAGGTGTTCGGCGAGCGTTTCAGTCAGACTCAGGACCGGAAGATCCATGTGGTAGTGCTCCAGGCCATCTTCAATGTGAATACGGCAGTTCGAGCACGCCGACACCAGGCCGTCGACCTTGATCTGGTCGAGCTGGCTTTTCTTGCGCTGGAACGCTGTGAGGCGCAGATCGTCGGCGCGTTCATTGCTGCTGACGCCGCCGCCGGCGCCGCAACACCAGTTCATCTGTCCGGCTTCCGGCATTTCGACGAAATCGCGCGCCAGTTCGCTGAGCAGGTGGCGAGGCTGTTCCATTACGCCGCCGCGACGGCCTATCTGGCAGGGATCGTGGTAGGTGAGTCTTGAGTCGACCTTGTCCTTGAGTTTCAGCCGGCCCTGGCTGCGCAGTTCGTCGAGCAACTCCAGTATATGGATGACCTTGAAGCTGAAAGGTTTGCCCACCAGGTTGGGGCCTTCCCAGCGGATCGCCATGTAGGCATGCCCGCATTCCGGGCTGATGACGTTCTTGACCTTGAGCTTCTCCGCGGCATCGACAATGCGCTGCACCAGCTCCGCGGCGATATCGGAGACGCCGATCTGGATGCCGCTGTTGGTGGCTTCAAACGCCTCGCTGGAGATGGTCCAGCTGACCCCGGTCTTGTCGAATATTTTCGCGACGGCGCCGATGAATTCCGGAAAATTCATGATTTCCATGGACGACAGCAACAGCATGTAGTCGGCGTTTTCCACGTCCACGGGGACCTTCAATCCGGTATCCGCTTCGACGGAACGAATCTGGGCCTGCAGCGCCGGCAGCTTGACTCCCATGGGGCTGCCGATATTGATGGCACGCCGTGTGGCGCCCACCAGTCCCGGTGGCGCGTGACCGGACACCGCCATGCCCTCGCGCAGCTTGCGGATCATGTAGGCCAGATCGTTGCCTACCGGGCACACCATCGAACAACGGCCGCACATCGTGCAGCTGTCATACACCAGGGTTTCCCAGTCGGTGAGGTCCTGATCGGTCAGCGGTTTGCTGATACCCAGGGATTTGGCCAGCTTGCCCCAGAAGGTGTATTCCTGCTTCCAGACTTTGCGCAGTGGCTCGAGTTTGTGAATCGGCGTGTATTTTGGATCGCCGGTCTCGGTAAAGAACAGGCAGGCTTCGGCGCACATGCCGCAGTGAACGCAGCTGCTGAAGAAAGCGGCGGTCGGCGCATCGATCTGCTCCATGAGTGCGTCGTAGCCGCGCTGGAACGACGGGCCGCTCATGACTTGATCCCCTTGTAGCCGGCGATCGCGCCGTTATACCAGCGCGCGATCCACAGGGTGAAAGCATGGGAAAGCTTGGTGAACGGAAACAACACCATTAACAGTTCGACGCTGAGAATATGGATGCCGATCAGGGCCGGGGGCGCGGCGCCGACCCGGTGGAATGCCAGCCAGCCGGTGATCACCGGCAGGGTGGTGACGGCCCACACAAGGTAGTCATTGAACTCCGACAACAGGCGCAGCACCGGGTCGCGCAGACGGTGTATTAAAACCGCAAGCAGCGCGATGATGGTAACCACCGTTACAGCGTCGACGATATTGGATGGCAGGCCGGGCCAGCCGACGCCAAGCGCACGCTCGAATACCAGGATGTGGGGTACGAACAGGAAAATGATGACAAACAGGCCGATGTGAAAAACCCAGCCGGTGATGATGGTGAAGCTGGAGCGTTTCAACGTGCCGGGGTCCGGCAGCGTGCGGTGGAACACCGTTCTCATTCCGCCCGCCATGGCCGAGCCGCGGGGTTCGGCGAAGTCGGGCTTGCGCCCCATGAGAAAGATTTCCAGCAGGCGCACCACGATACCGGCGCATAAAATGATGGTCGCGATATCAAAGGCCGGACCGCGCACCCAGAGCAGAAACTCGACATCGGTCATTATCAGGACTCCTCACCCAGATCGTCGATGGTGGCGCGCTGGTGTTTGCGCACTGCCGCCTGTTTCCTGGCGTGCAGCACGCCGCCGATGGCGGCGCCGGCCAGCAGCCCGGCCCCGGCGGCGTATACCGCGTTCCGGCCGATATCGCCCGTCGGTGTAGAGATCGATTTATAGAACCCGCCGCCGTCCCAGAAGTCCGGTTCGGAGCATCCGAGGCAGGGATGCCCGGCCTCGATGGGAAAACTGGTGCCGTCGTTCCACTTGGCGGTGGCGCAGGCGTTATAGGTGGTCGGTCCCTTGCAGCCGAGCTTGTACAGACACCAGCCTTTCTTCGCACCTTCGTCGTCGAAGCTTTCGGCGAACAGGCCCTTGTCGTAGAACGGTCGGCGGTAACAGCGGTCATGGATGCTCTGACCATAAAAGGCCTTGGGTCGGCTGAGACTGTCGAGTTCGGGCAGTCCGAAGGTCAGGAACTGCACCAGCACGCCGGTAATGACGACCGGGATGGGCGGGCAACCGGGAACATTGATAATGGGCTTGTCAGTGACCAGGTCGGAGACGGACACGGCGCCGGTCGGGTTCGGGTCCGCCTTGGGAATGCCGCCGAACGACGCGCAAGTGCCGACGGCGACAATCGCCGCCGCGCCCTTGACCGTTTCGGCCAGCATATCGACGTTGCTGATGCCGGCAATGGTGGAGAAGCCGGGGTTACCCGTGGGAATGGAACCGTCCACGACCACAAGATATTTGCCCCAGTTTTCCTCCATGGCGGCCTTGCGCGCCGCTTCCGCCGCTTCGCCGGATGCCGCCTGGAGCGTGTGGTGGTAGTCCAGCGAGATGACATTGAATATCAGGTCTTCGATGGTTGCCGAGTTACTGCGGGTTATCGATTCGGTACAACCGGTGCATTCCTGAAAGGACAGCCAGATGACCGACGGCCTGCGCATCTTTTCCAGGGTTTCGGCGATAACCGGAATCATGCTCGGCGGCAGTGCCATCATCGAAGCGGTGGTGGCGCAGAATTTGAGAAAACTGCGCCGCGAAATACCCCGGCTGCGCAGGGCTTCACCCAGCGTCTGATCCTTTTTCATACGGTGGTCTCCGCGTTAGAGAGCAGGTCGTCGAGGCGTTGGAGCGCGATTGCGGCGTCCTCGGCCTGGGATTTGAGAATATCGGGAATATGGCAGATTTCGATGAAACGGCCGACCAGCACACCGTCATCGTTGTGGTGCGTCACCAGCCAGACACCCGGGAAAGCCGTTTCCATCACTTCACTGCTACCAAGCGCGGCGAGGTCGGCGCGTACTTCGCCGTCGCCGAGCACCTCCAGCAGACGTTGTTCCTCACCGGGGCTCATGGGAATGGTCCGCAGATCAATCACATGTGTCTGGCCTTCATCGAGCCAGCGTTTCAGGGCATGGCGAATTTCATGCAGCAGCGGGATGAGGTTGCCGGTGGGTACGGAGGGCGATGAGCAGCCAGATACAGGCGCGCGGGAAGCACCCCGGCCCTCGACCGTGATCGAAACAGCTTCGATCTTCTCCATAGCGTCCTCCGAGCACCTGACGGTGTCGAGATTATTGTTGGTTGACGCAATACAAGCTAAAACAAAGTATTGTTGATAACCTGCCACTTGTAAAGCAGGCGCATCACCTTGTCGGAAGCCTCCGGGATTGCACGTGCAACGACGTCGCTGGGGCTGTCTCCCCAGCCGAGCGTGAGCGGCTGTATGCCGAGTAGTGCACGGTTGCCAGGCAGTCGATCCTGCAGGCGCGCGATGCTCATGAGGTCCACCAGCCCGACTTCGTGAACGCTGCGCTGACCGTGACCGATGAAGTGATCCATGTCCGCGCCTTCGAGCAGGCGTATCGTTCCGGGCGTGGTCTGTAATTGAGCTGCGTCAAGTACGATCAGGTTCTGGCAGTCTTCGATATCCGGTGCCAGTGTAAAGCTCAGTGTGCCCCCGTCGAGATAGGTGACACCGGGCAGCTCCGGGTGCCGCGCCCGCAGGTACTCCAGCAGGTGGATCCCCAGCCCTTCATCGGCAAGCAGGGTATTTCCGACACCGAGTATGAGTGTTTTTTGCATGGCTTCCGTGACTGTACGGTCTGTGTTGAAAGGCGTAAGCTTCACAGCTACTGTGATGCGTCATACTAGCAGCTCGGGGCTGCCAGCAGGAGTCCGAAAATGTGCCTCGGTATACCCATGCAGATTTGCGAGATAGACGGCTACACGGCACGCTGTGAGGCCAAGGGCGTGGAGCGGGATGTGAGTCTTTTCATGCTGCAGCACGAACCCGTCGCGGTCGGTGACCACGTGGTGGTGCACGTCGGTTACGCTATTCAGAAAATCACCCCGCAGGAAGCGCGTACCGCCTGGGAGCTCTATGACCAGATGCTGGCGGACGGCTAAGGCGCAGGCGTGCACGAATTAGCCGTGTGCCAGGCGCTGATCGACCAGGTCGAACACCTGGCCCGTGAACAGCACGCGCTGCGCGTTGCGCGTATCGAGGTTACCATCGGACCGCTGTCCGGCGTTGAAGCGCAGTTGCTGGAACAGGCTTATCCACTCGCCGCGGCGGGCAGTCTCGCCGAGGGCGCCGAGTTGTGCCTCGAGCCGGCGCCGGTGCGGGTCCACTGCGCGCAATGCAACCGCGACTCCGATGCCAGCGCCAACCGGCTGTTGTGCGCGCATTGCGGCAACTGGCAAACCTCGCTGCTCAGCGGTGATGAACTGCTTCTGAGGCGCGTTGAATTTTTCAGGGAGCAAGCTTATGTGTGATACCTGTGGATGTAATGTGACCCACGGCAACCGTCACCTGATTGCACCGGGCGGGAAGCTGGAAAAGCTGGGCAGGCACGGCAGCGCTGTCAGCGTGTTGTCGAGCCTGCTGACGGAAAACGATCACGTGGCTGCGCACAATCGCGAGCACTTCGACCGTCACGGCGTGCTGGCCGTCAACCTCATGTCGTCGCCGGGTGCGGGCAAGACCGCGCTTCTGGAAGCCAGCCTCGAGCGCGTGAAACAGCGTTACCGTGTGGCGGTGATCGAGGGTGACCTGGAAACCGAAAATGATGCCAGGCGTATCCGCGCCCAGGGTGTGGAAGCGGTGCAGATCGTCACCGGCACGGCCTGTCATCTGGACGCGCACATGGTTCACAAGGCCCTGCACCAGATCGATCTGGACGCCATCGATATCCTGTTTATCGAAAACGTAGGCAATCTGGTATGCCCGGCCAGCTTTGATCTCGGTCAGCATCGCAACGTCGCGCTGTTGTCAGTGCCCGAAGGCGATGACAAGCCGTCGAAGTACCCGGTCATGTTCCGCGCCGCCGACCTGGTGGCGATCACCAAGGTCGACCTGCTGCCGGTGCTGGACGACTTCAGTGTCGAGCGTGCGCGCAGCAATGTGCAGGCGTTGGCCAATGCTGCGCCGCTGCTCGAACTGAGCACCCGGCAGCGGGACAGCCTGGAGGCATGGCTCGACTGGCTGGAGCAGCAGGTCGCCGAGCACCGCAGCCGCTGTGCGCGCGGCGAGAGTTTGCGCCCACGCGTGCAGCCCGACGGGGCGGTGCTGCACGGATTGGCAACCTCGGGATAACCCGGTGTCGCGCAGCGCCAAACAGTGGCTGCAGGCCATCCATGCGCTGGATCTGCCGCAGCGCGTCAAGATCATGAACGTCTGCGGCGGCCACGAACGCTCGATCACCATGGCGGGCCTGCGCGGCGCGTTGCCGGCTTCGATAGAGCTGATTCCGGGGCCGGGTTGCCCGGTCTGCATCTGTCCCGAGGAGGATGTTTTCGAGGCCATCCAGCTGACCCTGAATGAAGAGATTACCCTGGTGGCGTTCGGCGATATGCTGCGCGTGCCTGTCAATGTGCCCAAAGCGCAGGCGCGTTCGCTGGAACAGGCGAAGGCGGCAGGCGCCGACATCCGGCCCATCGCTTCGCCGCAGGAGGCGGTACGGATCGCCCGTTCACAACCTGACCGGGCGGTGGTGTTCTTCGCCGCCGGTTTCGAAACCACCACCGCGCCGGTCGCCTCGATGGTGGTGGAGGGCATGCCGGAGAATCTGTCGCTGCTGCTGTCGGGTCGCCTGACCTGGCCGGCGGTCGCCATGCTGCTGGGCTCCGGCACGCCGGGCTTCGATGCACTGATCGCGCCCGGTCACGTTGCCACCGTCATGGGTGCCGAAGAATGGCGCTTCGTGCCCGAACAGCACGGACTGCCCGCCGCGATTGCCGGTTTTACTCCGGAAAGTCTGCTGGCGGCCATGTATTCCACGCTGCGCCAGTTGATCGAAGGGCGAACCTTCCTGGATAACTGTTATCCGGAGCTGGTGCGCTCCCAGGGTAACCCCACCGCGCGCGGGCATCTGCAACAGGCCATGCACGTCGTTACGGCCAACTGGCGTGGCGTGGGCCCCATCGAACATTCGGGCTTCTCCCTCAAAGCCGAGTATGCCGCGCACGATGCCCGCCGTCACTACCCCGACTATGCGGATGATTCGCGCAAGCGCGCGGGCCAGATGCCGCCGGGCTGTGATTGCGCCCAGGTCGTGCTGGGCAAGCGTTATCCCAACGAATGCCGTTTGTATGGCAGTGGCTGCAACCCGCGGCACCCGATCGGGCCCTGCATGGTCTCTGACGAGGGCGCCTGTCGTATCTGGTGGGCCGGAGGTGTGCGCAACCGCGTTGTGGCGCAGGGATGACGACACCGGCCGCGGCGGGTGTCGGTACGCCTGCCGAGCGCGTGCATGAGCGTGCCGTGCGCTGGCTGATTTCGGGCGTGGTCCAGGGGGTCGGTTTCCGGCCGTTCGTCTATCGGCTGGCGACAGCCCACGGACTGATCGGCTGGGTACGTAACTGTACCGGTCGCGTCGAAGTGGTGGCCGCCGGCAGCGAATCCGGACTGCGCCGTTTCGAGGAGCAGCTGCTCAGCCGCGCGCCGGTGATCGCGCGCCCCGCTATAGAATCACGCGAGCAGTGGCCCGGGCCACTGCTCGACGCCTTCGAGATTCTCGCCAGTGACAGCGGCGGCGACGCCGATATTCACCTGCCGCCGGACTATTTCGTCTGCGACGACTGCCTGGCCGAACTCAATAGCGCGACAGACCGACGTTACCGTTACCCGTTTGTTAACTGTACCCAGTGCGGCCCGCGATACACGCTGATCGAGGCTTTGCCGTATGACCGGCCTAACACCTCGATGGCCGGCTTCAAGCTGTGTGCCGCCTGCGAACGGGAGTACCGCGATATCCGCAATCGTCGCTTCCACGCCGAGCCGATAGCGTGCCCCGACTGCGGACCGCAGCTGGTCTTTCATAGCGGGACGTCGCACATCACCGAGACAGATAAGGCCCTGGCGGCCGCCGTGTCAGCCCTCAGGCAGGGCGATATTGTCGCGGTCAAGGGGGTCGGCGGCTACCACCTGCTTTGCGATGCCGCGAGTGACGCCGCCGTGCAGCGCCTGCGCCTGACCAAGCCGCGCCCGCACAAGCCGCTGGCGCTGATGTTTCCGCAGGGCGGGAACGCCCTCGCTGCTTTGCACAGTGCGGTACAGTTGACGGGGGCCGAACGGGCGCTGTTGCACAGTCCACAGCGTCCCATCGTGCTGGCGCGTCGCAAGGCCGGCTGCGGCGTGGCCGCTGCAATAGCGCCCGGCCTGGACGAAATCGGCGTGATGCTGCCCTACAGTCCCTTGCACCATCTGCTGCTCAACGATTTCGGTGCGGCGCTGGTCGCCACGTCCGCCAATGTAAGCGGCGAACCGGTGCTCACCGACGCCGAGGCCGTCGAGCGACGCCTCGCCGATGTGGCGCAGGGCTTCCTGCACCACAACCGGCCGATCGTGCGACCCGCCGATGATCCCGTCTACCGCTCGATTGCTGGCGAGCCGCGGCCATTGCGGCTGGGCCGCGGCACGGCGCCCCTGGAGCTGCGCCTGCCGACGGCGCTGGAGCGACCGGTGCTCGCCGTCGGTGGGCATACGAAAAACACGGTGTGCCTTGCCTGGGAGGATCGTGCCGTTGTATCACCGCACATCGGCGACATGGGTAGCGTGCGCAGCCTCGAGGTGTTCGCGCAGGTGTGCGCGGATCTGCAGCAGCTGTACGGTGTCAAGGCGCAGGTGCTGGTGTGCGACGCCCACCCCGGCTATGTCACCAGGCGCTGGGCGCACCGGCAGGATCTCGAGGTGACCGAGATACAGCACCATGCCGCCCACGCATCCGCGCTGGTGGGCGAAACCGACGCATCGCGCCGCCGCAATAACCTGGTTTTCACCTGGGATGGTGTCGGCCTGGGCAGCGACCGTACACTGTGGGGCGGAGAGGCGTTGTATGGGACGTCGGGAGCCTGGCAGCGCGTTGCGACCTGGCGGCCCTTTCGCCTCCCCGGTGGCGAGAAGGCCGGCAGGGAGCCCTGGCGCAGCGCGGTGGCCATCGGCTGGGAAATGGGTGAGGATCAATTGGCGGCCGGACTCATCGACGCAGTAGCCGGCAGCGCTGCGGGAGAAATGTACCCCTTGCTCTACCAGGCCTGGCAGAAACGCCTGAATGCGCCGGTGACCAGTGCCGTGGGCCGACTGTTCGATGCCGCCGCGGCGATGAGCGGGGTGTGCCTGCAGGCGAGTTTCGAAGGCCAGGGACCCATGTGGCTCGAAGCCATCGCGGCCGGCGCCGGCGAAGCGCTGCAGTTGCCTGTCAGTCAACGCCCGGATGGCGTCCTGGAAACCGACTGGGGCCCCTTGTTCGACTGCATGAAGGATGCCGGTCGGCCTATGGAAACGCGCGCCGGGCTGTTTCACGACACCCTTGCCGAGGCCTTGCTGCGACAGGCGTGTGCTGTGGCCGAGAGCAGACCGGTCGGGGCGGTGGGCCTGTGCGGCGGCGTGTTCCAGAACCGCCGACTGACCGAGGCCTGCGTGCAGCGCCTGCGGGACGCGGGTTTCGAGATTGTGCTGGGCGAGCGCCTGCCGGTTAATGACGCCGCGCTCAGCTTCGGGCAGGTGGTGGAATATGCGGGTCGCTGAATGAGAGGAATGATGCAGGATCGTTATATTTCCCTGGCGCATGGCAACGGCGGGCGCTTCATGCGTGAACTGATCGAAGAGGTGTTTGCCCGTCACCTCGCCAACCCCGGCCTGGATACCCATTCGGATGCCGTGCCGCTGGCGCTCGACGAGGGCGAGGTGATGTTCACGACCGATGGCTTTACCGTTCAGCCGCTGGAGTTTCCCGGCGGCGACATCGGTTCGCTGGCCGTACACGGTACCACCAATGATCTCGCGGTGGCCGGCGCGGAGCCCGTGTACCTGAGTCTCAATGCGTTTATCGAGGAAGGCATGGAGGTCGCCAGACTGGACCGGATTGTCGCCAGCCTTGCGGCGACGGCGCAGGCCATCGGCGTGCGCGTGGTAGCCGGTGATACCAAGGTGCTGCGCCGCGGTGAGGGTGGCGGCTTGTACCTGGCAACCACCGGGGTCGGGCTGCGTCGGCCGGGGATGCGTCTCGGCCTCGATGCGATCCAGGCCGGTGACCGGGTGCTGGTAAGCGGGCCGGTTGGCGATCACGGCATTGCGGTGCTGCTGGCGCGCGAGCAATTCGGTTTGCGCGGCGACGTGCGTTCCGATGCGGCCAGCGTGCTGCCATTGACCCGGGCGGCGATGGGGTATCCGGGGTTGCGTTTTATGCGCGACCCGACGCGCGGCGGGCTGGCCACCGTTTGTCACGAGATTCAGCAGGCAACCGGTCTCGGTGTACGCCTGCGCCAGGCAGAGATTCCGCTGCGCGATGCCGTCCAGTCGGTGTGCGACATGCTGGGTTACGATCCGCTGTATCTGGCCTGTGAGGGCAGGGTGGTCGCGGTTGTTGCCGAGGCCGAGGTGCAGGCTGTGCTGGCGCAATGGCGCAGTCTGCCGCAAGGGTCGGATGCGGCGCTTATCGGTGTCGTTGACGCGCACAGCCAGCAGGTTCTGCTGGAAACCGAGCTGGGCGGCGAACGCCTGCTGGAGGAGCTCGAAGATGATCCGTTGCCCAGGATCTGCTGATGTCTGAGCCCGTAAAACGCGTTGTTCTGCTGTTGGGCGTGGTGGCCCTGGCCGTAGGCGCCGCCAGCGCGGTTGCGGCCGGGGCGGTGTCGCACGGCGACCCCATTGCGCCGGTCATACTGGGCGTGACCGGCTTGCTGTTTGTCGCGCTGATCGGCCGGTTCAGCGCACGCAAGCTGGGTCTGCCGTCGGTGCTGGGCGAGCTGACCATCGGCATGATCGTGGGCAACCTGGCCTATTACGCGGATTTCGATCTCATTTTCGTGCTGCGCGAAGGCCCCCACGTGTTTGACACCCTGCAGCAGTTTCTGCACCAGGCGACGGAAACAGCCACCCAGTGCGCCCAGCTGATGAGCATCAGCGATCGCCGCATCCTCGATTTGCTGGGCGGACCGCACGGTACCGACCTGTTGCAGATTTCGCATACCGTCGATGTTTTCTCCCGCTACGGCATTATTTTTCTGCTGTTCATGGTCGGGCTGGAAACCAATATTGATGAAATGCGGCGGGTCGGCGGCGAATCGGTGCGCGTCGCCCTGATCGGCGTGATCGTGCCGTTTGTGCTGGGTGTCGCCGCCAGCTATTCGTTGTCGGCCCAGGTGGACCTGCACACGGCGCTGTTCCTGGGCGCAGCGCTGGGTGCGACCAGTATCGGTATCACCGTGAGCGTGCTGGGAGAACTGCACCTCAGCCAGTCACATACGGCGCACATTATCCTGGGGGCAGCGGTCTTCGACGACATTCTGGGGCTGCTTATGCTGGCCGCGATCAGTGGCATTGTCGTCACCGGCGGTATCGAACTCGGACAGATCAGCAAGGTGGTGCTGCTGGCCTCGCTGTTTCTGGGCGGCGCCATCTATCTCAGCCCGTACTTCCTGCGCGCGATCATCAAAATGATGCGCCACCTTGACCTGGTAGAGGCGAAAATGTTCGTTTCTTACATGTTTGTCATGGTGCTCGCGTGGCTGGCGAACCTGTCGGGGCTGGCGACCATCATCGGTGCCTTCACAGCGGGGGTCATACTGCACGACGCCTATTTCAAGTATTGGGGCGAAAACGACAGGCACCAGGTCAGTATCCGGGACCTGATCATGCCGCTGGAAGTCATACTGGTGCCGATCTTCTTTGTACTGATGGGCCTGCAGGTGAAGCTGGAGTCCTTTCTCGACTGGCAGGTGGTGGGTCTGGCTGCCGGACTGTTGATCGCCGCCGTGGTCGGCAAACTTGTATCCGGCCTGGGCGCGAAAAAGTCAGCCGGCCGCCTGGCCATCGGTATCGGCATGTTGCCGCGCGGCGAGGTCGGGTTGATCTTCGCGGCCATCGGCAAAGAGCTCGGTGTGGTCAACGATGCCCTGTTCTCGTCGCTGGTGCTTGTGGTTGTCATTACCACGCTGCTGGCACCGCCCCTGCTGAAAATCACCCTCAGACGCCATGCCGCGGTAACGTGAACTTTATGTGACGGCGTCGATCTTCATCAAATCGCAACAGGAATGACGTAATAAGCAGTTAATCGTCGCACGGAGATTGACTGCATGTCCCAAGCAGCTGCTCGCACCACCTGTCCCGTCAGGCTTGACGATCTGGTCAAGACGCCCCTGCCCGCTGGATGGATGAGTAACTGATATGGCCAATGTGTATTCCATGCGGCCGCTCAAGTTTCGCTCTGTGTGGATCTCAGACGTCCACCTGGGATCGCGGGCCTGCAAAGCCGATTTTCTCCTCGACTTCCTGCTTTCGGTGCAGACCGAACACCTCTATCTGGTAGGTGACATCATCGATATGCGCGCCATGCGTCGCGGGCTGTACTGGCCGCAGATCCACAACAATGTGGTACGCGCCATACTCGGCAAGGCCAAGCACGATACCAGGGTGGTCTATGTACCCGGCAACCACGACGAGCCGATACGCGACCACGTGGGGGAAGTGTTTGGTAACGTCGACATTCAACGCACGGCGGTGCACGAGACGCTGGGGGGCAAGAAGCTCCTGGTGATGCACGGCGATGAATTTGACGGCATGTTGCAGTGCCCGCGGCTCATGGAGTGGGTCGGTGCTCTGAGCTACGACCTGCTGCTGCACCTCAATGGCGTCTACAACGCGTGGCGGCAGCGCTTCAACAAGCCCTATTGGTCACTGTCCTCGTTTATCAAGAGCAAGGTCGGAAACGCCAACAGGCACATCGGCATGTTCGAGTCGGTGGTTGCGGACTACGCCAGGAAACGTGGTATGGACGGGGTCGTGTGCGGACATATCCACAAGCCGCGCCTGGCGCGTCGAGACGGTTTCGTCTACTGCAATGACGGCGATTGGGTGGAACACTGTTCGGCGCTGGTCGAGCGACTGGACGGTACCTTATCGCTGATTCACTGGACTGACCGGGAATACAGCCTCGGGGATGCAGGTGATCGGCAGACGGTAGATGGCGCGGATCAACGGGCCGCAAACGGTCTCGCCTCGAAAGTCCGGACCGGCTGCGATGATGCGGGCAGAAAAAAGGTCGGTGGGTAGTCTGCTGCGCAAGCGCGGGTTACACCAGACTAGATGCGCAGCGCGGTGAATTCCCCGGTCACGTTGTTGCTGCACAGGCGGTGGTAAGCATTTTCCAGTTCTTCGCGGCGGTCGACGCGGATGCGTTCCCCGGTTCTTATCGGCGCCTGGGGGACGAGTTCGACGGGAAATCCCAGGACAGTTACAGCGTATACGGCGTCTTCGAAGGTGTTCAGGAACAGG
>Ga0315556_1001081_pt1 | contig 16759 bp, 13 predicted proteins | sample SalMarSW160310MG_FD_202112 | JGI IMG/M metagenome (GOLD analysis project Ga0315556, IMG submission 202112) | Salt marsh sediment microbial communities from the Plum Island Ecosystem LTER, Massachusetts, United States - Salt Marsh Sediment SW1603-10 ...
CATGGCGCCCTCGGGGCGCTCACCCAATAAGCCCCCGGCTTTGCCGGGGGTCATTTAACTTGCTCATCTGGCTAAGCTAATCGCTAACAGCTAATGGCTAACGGCTTTTTCTAGGATAATCGGCACAGCGGTTCAGGGGCGGGTCCCCGCCGCGTCCAATCGAGGTCTAGATCCGTGCGCCGTCTGAACGTCACCCTGCCCGATGCGAATGTCTGCAAGACGCTTGTCGAGGACCTCAAGTCCGCTGGTGTGCCCGAGAGCCGGCTACAGGTCGTGGCCGGTGCGGAGCACTCGTTGACGGGCCTGCGCGAGGCGACCGTCTGGCAACGGACCGAGCTGACCCACGGCCTTGAGCTCGGCGTCGGGCTCGGCGGTGGAGCGGTCTGGCGAGCACCGCAGCGGGTGCCGGAGTGGGGGTGGCGGTGACGGCCCTCCTGGGAAGCCATGAGCACAATCACGATTTCGACGCGTTCGCCGAGGCGATCGAAGGGGGTGAGCTGCCGCTCATGGTCGATGTTCCCAAGGCCCGGATGGAGGAGATCCGCACCGCGATCCAGGGCCACCTCCCGCAAGCCGCCATCGGCGTGGCGCTCTCCAAGGCCTGATTCGGGCTCGGCGGCACGCGCCCTTGGGCGGCCGTGGCGGGTCTCACCGGGCGCAGCCTTCTGGTCCCACCGCCAGCGATGACCGGTGCGGCGCTTCCCGCTTACCCCATCGCATCCGTGTTGGCGCCGCTGGCCGAGGCGCTCGGCGGATCGCCTACGGTGATTCTGTCGGCGCCGCCGGGATCGGGTAAGTCGACCATCGTACCCCTGGCCCTCCTGGACGGCGACTGGCTGGCGGGGCGGTCCATTCTCATGCTCGAGCCCAGGCGCCTGGCGGCCCGGGCCTGTGCCGAGCGCATGGCGCAGCTTATCGGCGAGCCGGTCGGCCGCTCGGTTGGATATCGGGTCCGGTTGGAGCGCCGCGTCTCCGCGGCGACCCGCATCGAGGTGGTAACCGAGGGGATACTCACCCGCCGACTGCAGGCCGACCCGGAGCTCTCCGGTGTGGGGCTGGTGATCTTCGACGAGTTTCACGAGCGCAGCCTCCAGGCGGATCTCGGTCTGGCGTTGTGTCGAGATGTGCAGAGCGGGCTGCGGGAGGACCTTCGTCTGCTGGTTATGTCCGCCACCCTGGAGGTCGAGCGTCTGCAGCGCGTGCTCGACGGGGCGCCGGTGCTCAGCGGCGGCGCTTTGATCCATCCGGTGGAGATCCGATACCTGGACCGCGATCCGGTCGACGGGATTGCCGAAACGGTGGCGCGGGGCGTATTGCGTGCCCTCGACAGGGAGGCGGGGGACGTCCTCGCCTTCCTGCCCGGGGAGGCGGAGATCCGGCGGGCCGAGAGCTTGCTGGCCGATGCCGCCCGTGACCGAGACGTGCGGCTCTGTCCGCTGTTCGGAAACCTCGGCCAGGAGGCGCAGCTTGCGGCGTTGCGGCCCAGGCAGCGCGGCGGCCGCCGAGTCGTGCTCGCCACCGATATCGCCGAGACCAGCCTGACCATCGAGGGGGTGCGCTGTGTAGTCGACGGGGGCTGGGCGCGGGTGCCGCGGTTTGACCCCGGCACCGCGCTCACCCGGCTCGAGACCTTGCGGGTCTCGAGGGCCTCGGCGGACCAGCGTGCTGGCCGTGCCGGTCGACTCGGTCCCGGGGTTTGCCTGCGCCTCTGGAGCGAAGGGCGCCAGGCTCGGCTGCCGGCGCGCGAGGACCCGGAGATCCTCTCCGCGGATCTGGCGGGGCTGGTTCTGGAGTTGGCCCTCTGGGGCCTCAGCGAGCCGGCGGCCTTGGCTTGGGTGGACCCTCCTCCCCTGGGGGCCCTTGCCCAGGCCCGTGATCTGCTCCGGTCTCTGGATGCCTTGGACGCCGAGGGCCGGATCACCGCCCAGGGGCGGCGGATGGCCGGACTGGGCCTCCATCCGCGGCTCGCCCACCTGGTCCTGGAGTCGGAGCGCCGGGGTTGCCTTGGACTGGGAGCCGATCTGGCGGCCCTGCTTTCGGAGCGAGATCTCTTCCCGAGAGGTACGGCGCGGGCTCGATCGGTGGACCTGGGGGATCGCCTGAGGCTTCTGGATCTGTGGCGCCGCGGCGGTGGTGGCGCGGTGCGCGCTGGCGACGGGGACGCCGCGGCGTGCGCACGCGTCCATAAGATCGCGTCCCAGCTCCTGAGCCGCAAGGACCGGGGGTCGCCCCTAGCCTGTACCATCGGCGCGCTCTTGGCGGCGGCCTATCCGGATCGCGTCGGTCGACGCCGCGACCGCGCCGGCGCGGCGTACCTGTTCGTCTCCGGGGGGGCCGCGCGACTGCCCGAGGACGATCCCCTGCGCAGTGCCGAGCTGCTCGTTGCCCCGTCCGTTCGAGCCCGGGGGGCCGAGGGCCGTATCCATTTGGCCGCGCCGATCGGTCTCGAGGAGATCCGGCAGACACTTGGGCACCAAGTCGCGCGGTTCGATGTGGTGCGCTGGGATGAGCGCGCGGGCGCGGTGGATGCGGTGAGCGAGGAGCGGCTGGGCCCCCTCGTGCTGGAGCGCAAAGCGCTGCGCGCGCCGGACCCTTTAGCGGTGGGCCGAGCGTTGCTCGTGGGGGTGCGGCGGGCCGGTCCGACGGCACTGCCTTGGACCGAGCAGGCGCGCCGGCTGCAGGCACGCTGGCTCACGGTACGGGGTTGGCAGCCCGAGGAGTCTTGGCCCGACATCTCGGATCAGACGCTCATGGACAGCCTCGATCAATGGCTGCTGCCCTGGCTCGGATCGATGAGCCGGCTCGATCAGCTCCGGCGCCTGGATCTGGAGCAGATCCTGCGCTCCCGGCTGGACTGGGACCGCCAGCAGGCACTGGATCGTCTGGCGCCGGAGCGCATCGAGGTGCCCAGCGGCTCTCGCAAGCAGATCCTGTATAGCCCGGGTGAGCCGCCGGTGCTTGCGGTCCGTCTGCAGGAGCTGTTCGGCCTTGCCGAAACTCCCCGGGTGTGTGCTGGCCGGGTGCCGCTGCTGCTGCATCTGCTCTCGCCCGCCCAGCGACCGATCCAGGTTACCCAGGACCTGGCCGGTTTTTGGCACCGCACCTATCCGGAAGTGAAGAAGGAGCTCAAGGGGCGCTATCCGAAGCACTATTGGCCTGACGATCCCTGGAGTGCCGTGCCGACGGCTGCGGCGCGGCCTCGCCCCGCGCGCTGAGCCTCGACCGGCGACACGACCTTTGCCGAAGCCTGGGTCCCACGTGCCACCGACTTGGGCGCGCGGATACGGCTGGACAACGAAGTAAGTCACAGATTGCACTAGAATTTTGCATTGTGGCCGCGGGTATGGTTCGCCTCCGCAGGGGAAGGGGAGGGCAATTCCGGTGGGCCGCGCCGGTGGAGCCCTCCACTGCCTGATCATCTCCTGCCCCGTGCGCATGGGGCTCGATGTCGCGCCGACTCACTCTCATCCTGTCCCCTCTTGCCAGCCAGCACGTCCTCTGGCCCGTTCTGCTGCGGAGCCGACTGGGCCAGTTCTTCGTCCCGTCCGTCATCCATGGAGTGCAATCCGATGAACACCTCAAGCAATCAAACCGTTGTCGACCGGCATTTCGACCATCTGCAGCTGCAATTCGAGCCCACGGGGCGAGCGGTCTGGGTCCGCCTCGATTATCGGGGGCGCCCGTGCATGAGCATGGGCGTCCTCAACGACCTGGCGATTGCCCAGCAGGCGATCGGCGATCTCGCGCAGCAGGGCTTTCAGGCGGGCTCCTCGGATGGACTCGCCTACCAGGTGCTGGCATCGTCGCACGACGGCGTCTTTTGCCTCGGCGGCGACCTGCAGCATTTTCTCGCGCTGATGGAGCGCGGGGACCGGGCGGGGCTTTTCAATTACGCCAAGCAATGCGTCGATGTGCTCTACATGTCGGCCACCGCCTACGGCCTGCCGTTCACGACCATCGCCCTGGTGCAAGGCCAGGCGTTGGGCGGGGGGTTCGAGGCGGCGCTGTCTAATACGATCTTGGTCGCCGAAGAGGGTGCGACCTTCGGATTTCCTGAGACCCTGTTTGGGCTGTTCCCCGGCATGGGGGCGCTGAGTCTGCTCGGCCGGCGCGTGGCACCCGGTATCGCCAAGCGCATTGTCGCCAGTGGGCGTCTGTATCCGGCCCGGGAGCTCTATGATCTCGGTGTCGTCGACGTGCTGGCTCGCGACGGGGAAGGTGAGCGCGCCGTGCGCGAATACATCGCCGGGCGGCGCAGCCGCGAGGCGGGCTTCTACGCATTGGATCAGGCCGCCGCGCGGATCAATCCGATCTCCTATGACGAGCTCATCGAGGTGGTGCGCATCTGGGTGGATACCGCGATCGCGCTCTCCGAGCGCAATCGCCGTCTCATGGGCTACCTGCTTCAGGCGCAGAAGCGGCGTTGGGAGCCTGGTGTCGCCCCCCCCGCCCGTCAAATGGCGGGGTAAAGGGGTTTGGCGCTCAACGCCCGACGCCTTGGCCGGCCGAGCTGGAGCGCTCGATGGCTTGGGCCAGGGCGCGAGTAGCCCGTTCCAGGCCCTCTTCCAGCTCTCGAAGGTGCCGCGGGCCCTGTGCCGCGAGCGCCTCCGAGTCCAGCCGTTCCAGCTGCGCCGCCCGCTGCGCGAGGGTGGACAGTCCCAGGCTGGACGCGCTGCCGTTGAGGGCATGAGCGGCGGAGCGGCTGTCGTCCCAATTGCCGGCCTGGAGTGCCACGGAGATTTGGTCCATCAGCTCGGCACCGTCCCGACGGAAATTCTCGAGGAGCCGGCGGGCGAAGTCGTACCCGGAGTCGAGGCTCAGGAGATCGCCGAGACGGGACGGGTCGATCTCCTCGGGGAGCACCTCGGCCCCCCGGCTCGGGGTTGGCAGTGGCCCAGACTTGTGGATCGGCTCGCCGCGAGCCGTGGCCTGCGCTATGACTTGAAGCAGCCGCAAAGAGGACACCGGCTTGGTGAGGAAGTGGGCGATGCCGGCCTCGGCCGCCTCACGCCGAGCCTCGACGGTGGCGTTGGCGGTGAGCACGATGAAGGGGATCTGGTCGGCCTCGCCGTCATGGGCGAATCGGTACAGCTTGTAGGCGGCGATGCCCCCCAGCCGCGGCATCTGCATATCGACGATCACGACGTCGAAACGCTCCTGCTCCAATAGCTCCAGCGCCTCGGTTCCGGTCCCGACCAGGCGATGAGGCAGGCCCGCCCGTTGGAGGATGCGCCCGATGACCATACGGTTGGTCGCGTTGTCCTCCGCGACCAGCACGCGAGTGTCCTTGAGTAAGCTGCGGCGGCGCTCGACATGATCCGAAAAACTGACCACCGATGCGTCCTGCACTCCGGCGTAGGAGGCGTGCAGCGCGTTGAACAGCAACGCCTTGTCCAGGGGCAGACTGAGCAGGTTGATGCGCCCGGATACTGCCGCCGGCGGGATCGACGAGGGAGGGGCGTCCGGGAGCAGCAGGACGGTCAGGTCGCGCAGCCCCAGCTCGCTGTCGAGGGATTCGATGAAATGCTCCGTCGTGGGGCTGAAGGGCACGCCGTCGAGCAGCAAGACGTCGTAAGGGCTGTGGTCGGCAGGGCTTCCGAGCAGATGGGCGATTGTACCGCGCAGGGTTGTCGCGTCCTCATACGGCAGGCCCCACCCGCGCAGACAGCGGCTGAGCTCGGTCTCGGAAAGGGCGGGGGGATGCAGGCGAAGAATCCGGCAGCCGCTCAGAGTCTGGGTGTCCGCCGCCGTGTCGGGCTGTCGGTCCAGCTCGACGTCGAACCAGAAGGTGGTCCCCACGCCCGGCGTGCTGTCGAAGCCGATCCGCCCCCCCATGAGCTCGACCAGCTGTTTGGCGATGGTCGTGCCCAGCCCCGTGCCGCCGAAGCGCCGCGTGGTGCTCTCGTCGGCCTGGGTGAATTTCTCGAAGATCCGCTGTTGGGCCTCGGGCGTTATGCCAACCCCGGTGTCACGGACCTGAAACCGGACAAGAACCCGCTCGGGGCCCTGGCGCACCGGGTGGCAGCGCACATCTACAGACCCGTGCTCGGTGAACTTGATGGCATTACCGATCAGATTGATCAGGACCTGGCGCAGGTGCAGGGGGTCGCCGATGAACCGGTACGGCGTGTCGATGGCGATATGGGAGTAGAGGCGCAGGCCTTTGGCGTCCGCCAGTACGAGGAACATCTTCACCGTGGAGGCGACCAGCGCGTGCAGGTCGAGCTCGGTGCGCTCGATGGTGAGCTTGCCCGCCTCGATCTTGGAGATATCGAGCACGTCCTCGATCAGAAGCTGCAGCGCATGCCCGGAGGCGTGGATCGCGTCTGCGTACTCGCGCTCCTCCGCACCGAGCCTGCAGGACTTGAGCAGCTCGCTCAATCCGATAATGCCGTTGAGGGGGGTACGGATCTCGTGGCTCATCCGTGCGAGGAAGTCGCTCTTGGCTCGGCTCGCCTGCTCGGCCCGGGTGGTCGCCGCATTCAAGCGGCGCAGCAGGATGGCGACATAGCCCGGAAGTACGACGAGCGCGGCGAGCAGGCCGATCGAGAGCGACAGGTGCGCTCTCCAGTAACTGCTGACGGCAATCACCAGGGAGAATCCCACGAGGGAGAGCAAACCCGACAGATACAGGTAGCGTTCCCCGTAGCGGAATCCATAGCCGAATGTGAGCCAGAGGTAGATCGGGTACCAGGGGGCTCCGAGCTCCCCGGTCACGACCAGCCAATAGGTCGAGATGCCGATGTCGACAAACATGGCTGCCAGCCGCCGCAGCGTGGATATGCCCGGTCGGAGCAGGATGGCGAAGAACAGCCCGACCGAGAACACGAACAGGGCCGAGAACACCGTCGCGAGCTGGGAGACCGAGACCAGATCCGGATGATTGGAGCGGCTGATGACAAGGTAGATGAGCACGCCCGAGATGATCAGGATGCGGACGACGGCCTGCTCGTGCTCCGAATCCGGGCGCTCTCTGAGTCGGTCCGCCAGGGAATACAGGCCCGGTATCCGAGTCATCAGGTCTGCCATAGAATCCCAAGCCATCCTCGGTGAGCGTTACCCGGCCGACCTAAAGAGTCTAGAGCCTATCTCGCAATCCCACGCGACCCGCGTCGCCGTCCGATATGTGCGTCGGCAAGCGACGCGACATGGCAGGGGCGCATTTCGGACGCACCCCCCCCCGGTACCGGGCGATGTTGCCCCACGGCTTTGTCGCGACCCGCTCATGCAGAGACGGCCACACTTCGCTCGCCGCGTCGTGCTCTGGGCCAAGATCCCTGCGGTCGCGGCCGCGCGGGATTACGATATAGCCTCTATTATGGATGCCCCTTGTGGGAAAAGGTCGACGAAACATGATGGACCGGGACATACAGGCGATCGCCATCGGCGCAATCGCGCGTCAGAAACAGCTCGATCCTGCCAGCATACGCCCGGATTCTTCGCTCCAGGAGCTCGGCATCTCGTCCCTCGACGCGATCACGATCGTTTACGAGATCGAGGAGGAGCTCGGCATCGAGGTCCCGAACGAGGCGTTGGACTCGTTGGGCACGATCCAGGACATCGTCGAGCGCGTCTCGCAGCTCGTCGGCCGGTCCGCATAGCGTGGTGGCACGGGTAGTCGTCACGGGGCTGGGGGCGATCTCCGCCTTTGGGCGGGGGGTGCCTGTATTCTGGGATGGCTTGTCCGCCGGCCTGAGCGGTGTTCGCCCGCTGTCCCTGGGCGCGGAGCAAGACCTGAAGGTCCGGGTTGCTGCGCAAGTTCCCGACTATGACCCGGCGGGGCTCTTCGATCCGAGTGCACTCCCGCTGCTGGATCGATTCTCCCAATATGCGGTTATTGCCGCCCGCGAGGCCTTCGCGGATGCCGGGCTTGGGCCGCTGCAACGCCAACAGGCGGCCGCTGTTGTGGGCACGGGCTGCGGTGGCAAAGAGACGGACGAAGAGACCTATGTGCGCCTGTACAGGGAGGGCAGGTCTCGCGCCCATCCGCTCACCATCCCCAAGGGGATGCCGAGCGCTGCGGCCAGCCAGGTGAGTATTCAGCTGGGGATCACTGGGCCGGTGTTCTCGGTGGCGAGCGCCTGCGCCTCGGCTGCCCATGCCATCGGCCAGGCCCTGGCCATGGTGCGCAGCGGGATGGTGGATGTCGCGCTTGCTGGGGGCACGGACGCCCCTTTCACCCTGGGTCTGCTTAAGGCATGGGAGGCGCTGCGCGTGCTCTCCAATGACGCCTGCCGGCCGTTCTCGTTCGATCGAAGCGGCCTCGTGCTGGGGGAGGGCGCGGGGATGTTGGTCCTGGAGTCGGAAGATCACGCCCGGCGGCGCGGCGCGCCCGTCTACGCCGAGCTTGCCGGCTGCGGCATGTCGGCGGATGCGGGTCACATCACCGATCCTTCGCCGGAGGGTGCGGCCCGTGCCATCCGGGCTGCCCTCGACGATGCACGGATCGCACCCGCGGACATCGACTATGTCAATGCCCACGGTACCGGCACCCAGGCGAACGATCTCTCCGAGACACGCGCGCTGCACCAAGTCTTTGGCTCCCAGGCGCTGAAGCTGGCCGTCTCGTCCACCAAGTCCATGCATGGCCACGCGCTCGGGGCCTCGGGCGCGTTGGAGGCCATAGCCACCCTGCTTGCCGTCAAGTGCGGTCTGATCCCCCCGACGGCGAACTTTACCCGTCCCGGGGAGGGCTGCGACCTGGACTACGTGCCGAACGGGCCCCGCGAATGTCCTGTCCGGGCGGCCATCTCCAATTCGTTTGCCTTCGGCGGGTTGAACGCGGTGCTGGCGGTGCGCGCCTGGGACGCCTGAAGCCTCGGATTGTCGCCGCTCAGCGGGGTTTCTTGCGAAATAGGTAGTGGCCGTTGCCGTAGACCTCGCCGTCGAGCGGGGCGAACAGCACGACCTTGCAGAGGCTGAAGTAGTCGTTCCAATGACGAACGGCGGCGGTGGAAAACACCTTTTCGTGGAGCCGGCCCATACTTTCCCAGAATCGTCGATGCCACTCATCGAGCGTCCGCCAGTAGTTCAGCCCGTTCAAGTACCAGCTGGCTTGTAGGTCGAACAGGCGGGTCTGACAGGCAATCTCCCGGAAGGGCCAGATCCGGCCGCCGGGAAAATATCGGCCGACTAAGGTGGTCTTGGAGTCCATGAACTGAGGGAACGCGGGCCGCGAGACGATGAGGTGCAGGAACGCCCGCCCGCCCGGTTGCAGCAGCTGGGCGATCTTCTCGAAGGCGGCGTCGAGGTTGTTCACGTGCTCGAACATGCCAATCGCAAAGACCAGGTCGTAGGTCCCGGCGCCGAGCTCTGATGCCGGCACGGCCCCGAAATCCCCCTCGATGAGTCGCATGGCCTGCGCATCCAGCGGATGGCGAGGGTCCCTCATGCACTGGCGAATGTACTCTGCCTGCACCTTGCTCGGGGTGATGCTGGTGACCTCGATGCGTGGAAACTGCTCCAGCAGGTAGGTCTCGAGCGGACCGAAGCCGCACCCGATGCTGAAGACCCGCTCCTCGCCTTGAATGCCGGCGCGCTCGGCGATCAGTTGGAACTTGGCCGCCTGGGCCTCTTCCAGGGTACGCGCGCTGGCCCTGATCTCGGCCGGAGACTCACCGTAATACGCCGTCGAGTAGGCCTTGTAACGGTGATCCAGGAAGGCGTCGAAGAGCTCGATGGACTCGTCGTAATGCTCGGCCATGAGCGCATCGGTGCTCTGCCACATCGGGCCCTGGTCGACTCGGATGCCAAGGTCGGCGAGGGGCGTATCGCACTCGCCCAGTCCTGCGTATTCGCGGCTGAAGTAGCGTGTGAGGCGTTCCTCGTAACGCGCTAAGGCTTCGGACCCGTAAGGGTGGATACCGCGCGATGCCAGCTCGCGTACCGCCTCTTCCATGGCCGTCGTGGACCTTTTCTCAGCCCGGAGAAAAGGATTGACCCCGACGCTCGAGGTAGTCCGACAAGGCGATGCGGCTATCGTCCAATGCCTGGTCGATGCGCGCCAGCAGTCGCTCGCCCTCCTGGTCGAAGACAGGCTCGGGCAGATGGGACGCGATCAGCCCGAGCTCGTAAAGCCGAAGGGCGCCCAGATTACCGGCGCTGTCTTTCAACGCGTGCCCCAGGTCGAGGAAGCGGGGATACGCAAGCGCCAACCCCTGGGTGTCCCGGACTTGGCCCACCAGGGACTCCACCTCAGCGATGAACTCGTTGACCAGCTGAGCCAGAAACCCCGTTCCGGCTCCGAGGCCGTCCAGCTCGGCGAGGATCTTCTCGTCGATCAGCGGCAGCCGGGAGGCATTCGGACCGACCTCCGAGATGCTCGCCCGCATCGGCTGCTCGGCCAATCCCTGTCTGCGCCGAATCACCGCCGCGATCGTCCGGGCCAATGCCTGGGGCCGGACGGGCTTTTCCACGATGGCGGCAACCCCTTCGCGGCGGCAGTCCCTGATCTGGGCGGTCCCTGCCTGCGCCGCCAAGGCGATAAATGCGGGCCAGTCTTCCTGCGCCCGGGCGAAATGAAACAGGCGTGCGGCTTCGGCCCCGCCGATCCCGGGCAGGTCAAGGTCGATCAGCACCACATCGAAGCCGTGCCCGTCCAACGCGTCCAGGGCTTGCTCTCCGTTCTCGACCTCGTAGATTCGGTGACCACCCCGTTCGAGGGCATACCGGATGATGCCGCGCTGGGTAGTGCTCGGCTCAGCAACAAGGATATCGAGGGGCGGCGTGGACGGACCCAGGGCCGTGTATCGGTCGAGCAGCCTTGCGACCGCATCGCCGCCCCGGTAAGGGCTGTAGATCTTATGCAGCGCGTCGAACAGCAGGGTCTTGTCAACGGGCTCGCCGACCAGGGCGGTGAATCCGGACTTGCGCAGCGCCATGTCGTGGGCGGAGTCTATCGGCTGACCCAGGTGCACAAACACCGCGGAGCGTAGCTTGGGATCGCTGCGCGCGATAACCGCGAATTGCTCGCCAGTCGCCTCCTGCCCGCGCGGGTTGTACAGCACGAGGCTGATGGGCTCGTCCGAATCGCGGGCTTGGCGCAAGGCGACGAGGCCCTCCAGGGCCGTGGCTACGCCCAGCGCATTCATCCCCCAACCGCAGAGATACTCCACCAGCTGCTCGCGCTCGCGCCCATCGGCACAGACGGCGAGGGTGGGCCTGCCGCTCAGTGCGGTTTCACCAGGCTCAGGCTTGAGATTGTCCATGTCGATGAGAGTCCTCCCTACGTCCCTCGTCTGCCAGCTCTTGCGACACCTGCTCGATCTCGCTCAAGTTGGTAAAGAACGCGTCGACGCAACTGGGATCAAAATGGCGCCCGCGCCCGCTTTCCAGGTAGTCCAACACGCGCTCCCGGGGCCAAGGCTCCTTGTAGGGCCGGGTGGAGCCCAGGGCGTCGAACACATCGACAACGGCGACGATCCTTGCCTCCAGCGGTATGTTCTCGCCCGAGAGCTGCTGCGGGTATCCGGAGCCGTCGAATCGCTCGTGGTGATGGAGTGCGATGCTGGCCCCGGCTCTGAGGAAGAAAGAAGGGCTGCCTTTTAGGATCTCATAGCCGATACTGGTGTGGGACTTCATGATCTCCCACTCGTCTTCGCTCAGGCGGCCCGGCTTGAGCAGTATCCGGTCGGGGATCCCGATCTTGCCGATGTCGTGCATCGGGGCCGCGTGCTCCAGGATCTCGGCCCGCTCCTGGTCGAGCGCCAGGGTGTCTGCTACGAGGCGGACGCAACGGGCCATGCGCAGCACGTGGTTCCCGGTGATCTGGTCGCGGTATTCGCCTGCCCGGGCAAGACGGTACAGCGTCTCCTTTTCGCGCAGCTTCACCGCCCGGGTGGTCTCGCGGATCTCGCCTTCGAGCCAGCGCGCTCGGTCGCGAATTATCGACTGCTGGCGGCGCATCTGCAGCAGGTTGCGGCAGCGGGCCCGGCATTCGTAATGGTCGATCGGCTTGGTCAGAAAGTCTGTGGCGCCCGCTTCCAACGCTCGGTACCGGACGGCCTTGTCGTCGATACAGGTGATGACCACGATTGGGATGTCCGCGCACGACGGGATCTGGCGCAGCCATTGGGTGAGCTCCACGCCGTCCATGTGTGGCATCTTGAAGTCGGTCAGCACCAGATCGGCGCCATTGGCGCGTAGCCACTCGAGGGCGGCCACGGGATCGCCGAATGCTTTGACTTGGATCTCCTCTCCGATGGAGCGGATCAGCTCCCCGAGGATCATCCGGCTGACCGATTGGTCGTCGATGATGATGACGGTCGACATTGAGGGCATGCTGCCGTGGGTGGGCGGTGGCGCGACGGTCCCTGGCCCGCCGCATTTGTTAAATGATAGGCTAGGGGGCCTTTGAATTGAAGCCACCCTCCGCTTCCGCTCTCGGTTCCGCGGGGGACGCCGGCCGGTCGCGAAACCGCCCATGCGCCCGCAAGCCTTTCTTTTCGACATGGACGGGGTCCTGTTCCACGGTGATCGCGCGCTGCCCGGCGCCGGTGATTTCCTGGAGGCCATCCAGGGACTGCCCCATGCCTTCGTGACCAACAACCCGATCCTCACGCCCGAGCAAGTGGCGGGGAAGCTCGAGCGCATGGGCCTGCCCAGGCCCGATCCTCGCTTTGTGCTGACGTCGGCGGAGGCGACCGCCGCTTGGCTGGCCCTCGAGAAGCCGTGCTTTCGCTATTTCGCCGTGGGCGCCGACGGATTGCACCGGGCGCTCGCCGAGCGTGGCGTGTCCGATCCGCAGGCGGCGGAGTTCGTTGTGGTGGGGGAGGGACCCGGTCTCGACTACGCGACACTGAGCGTGGGGATCAACTTGATTCTGAAGAAGGGGGCTCGGCTGGTGGTCACGAACCCCGACCTGACCGTGGACGCGGTCTGCGGGGGAGAGCACTGCGTGCTGCCGGGTGGCGGGGCCTTGGTGGCTCCGTTCGCGGCGGCCACGGGGGTCCAGCCGGTAGTCATCGGCAAGCCGGCACCGGGCCTCTTCCTGATGGCGCTGGAGCGGCTCGCTCGCCCAGCTCGCGCCTGCGTGATGGTGGGCGACCGCCCGGACACGGATATCGCAGGGGCCGCCGCGCTTGGGATGATGACCGCCCTTGTGAGGACGGGCCGTTTTCAGCCCGGCGAGCCTTGGCCCGCCGGTGTGCCGCGGCCCCTCTGGGACCTGGCAAGCCTCGGCGCCCTCGCCGAGGCTCTGGAGCGGAGCTGGCCGGGGCTGCTGTCGGACCGGAGCCAGTTGCCGCGCTGCCGGGTTTGACGGCTCGGCGTCAACAGCCTGGCCCGCTTTCGGTATCATCCGCGGGGGCGGCCAACCGGCCCGCCAGCGGTTGGCGGCCCCGGCATTTGGGTCGACTGCAAGGAGTGGAGCCTCGTGAAGTTCAGCGTCGATGAGTTCAGGGCCTGGGAGAACCGGCGCGTCACCTTGCTGGGGATGTCCGGCGTCGGCAAGACCTACCTGTCCACCCTGCTGCGCAAGTTCGACTGGTTTCATTATTCGGGGGACTATCGGATCGGCACCCGTTATCTCGACGAGCCGATTCTGGATCTCATCAAGCGGCAGGCGATGCAGGTGCCGTTCCTGCGTGATCTGTTGCGCCGTGACTGGATCTACATCCGCAACAACATCAAGGTTGACGATTTGGGTCCGGTGCTGAGCTTCGTCGGCAAGTTGGGCGATCCCGAGCGCGGAGGCGTGCCGTTGGAGGAGTTCCAGCGGCGCCAGGCGCAGTACCGCGATGGCGAGATTGCGGCCATGTACGACGTGCCGGAGTTCGTGCGCAAGGCCCGCGAGATCTACGGCTACCAGCACTTCGTCAACGATGTGGGCGGCAGCTTGTGCGAGCTGGAAGAGCCGGGCGTGATCGACCTTCTGGTCCAGGAGACGCTCATCCTGTACATCCAGGTGACCGATCCCGAGGAAGAGCAACAGCTGATCCGCCGTGCCCAGTCCGACCCCAAGCCGCTGTATTATCGCCCTGCCTTTCTCCACGAGCAGCTGGGCATCTATCTGGCCGAGAGCGGTATTGCCTACGCTGCCCAGATGGATCCCGACGACTTCACGCGCTGGGTGTTCCCCCGGCTCTTCCGGTCCCGGGTCCCCCGATACGAGGCAATCGCCGGGCCGCACGGCTACACCGTGACCTCACGAGAGGTGGCCGGCGTGCGCGACGAGAGCGATCTTCTGGAGCTGCTGGAGCGGGCCATCGCCCGCAAGGCCGAGCACTGAGGAGCGCGGACATGCCCCTGGTTGCCCACAATGGCCTTCCGACCTTCGAGCGCTTGCGCCGGGAAGGCCAGATCGTGCTCAATCCGGACCGGGCCGTCCATCAGTACGTGCGCGAGCTGCACGTGGGGCTGCTCAACATGATGCCGGACGCGGCGATCGAGGCCACCGAGCGCCAGTTCTACCGCTTGGTCGGTGAGAGTAACCCGATCGCCCAGTTCTATATGCATCCGTTCACCCTGCCCGAGCTCAAGCGCGGACCCTGGGCCGGGGAGCACGTCGGGCGCTACTACGACACCTTCGAGCGGCTGCGCGAGGGTGGGCTCGATGCCCTGATCATCACCGGCGCCAACGTGACCCACCCGGATCTCTCGGAAGAGCCATTCTGGCAGCCCCTGATCGAGGTGATCGACTGGGCGATCGAGAACGTGACCTCGGTGCTGTGCTCCTGTCTGGCTACCCACGCAGTGCTGCAGTTTCGGCACGGCCAGAAACGGCGTCCGCTGGGCTTCAAGCGCTGGGGCGTGTTTCCGCACCGGGTGGTAGATCGCGGCCACCCGCTCGTCAATGACGTGAACACGCGGCTCGATGTGCCCCATTCCCGTTTCAACGACGTGAGCCGTGCACAGTTCGAAGCGTCCGGGCTGCACGTGCTGGTCGAGAGCGCCGAGGCGGGCGTACATCTGGCGGTGAGCGAGGATCGGTTCCGGGTAGTCTTCTTCCAGGGGCACCCGGAATACGACACGGTGAGCCTGCTCAAGGAGTACAAGCGCGAAGTGGTGCGCTTTGCCCGGGGCGAGCGTGGAGACTATCCGCCGTTTCCAGACAACTATTTTCGACCGCGGGCACGGGCGATACTCGATGAGCACCGCTCTCGCCTCTTGGACGCCCGCAGCCGGGGCGAGACGCCGCCCGACCTTCCCGAACGGCTGATCTCGCCGTTGCTCGACAACACCTGGCACGACACCGCGGAGGCTATAGTCGGCAACTGGATGGGCCTGGTGTATCAGGTGACCCACCGGGACCGAAAGCTGCCGTTCATGGACGGCATAGATCCGAGCGATCCCTTGGGGCTACGCCGATGAGCGTGGCCCGCATTTCGCACCAATCTCCTGCGGTGGCGCCCGAATTTGCCCGCGCCTGCATCGGGGCGCTGGGCCCTGGTGCCCGACGAGCGGTCAATCGCGCCTGCGCGCCCCGTCTGTCGCGCGCCTTAGTGGAATCTGTCCCATAATCCCCCGCGGCCAGCGACCTGTGCCGCATTCCAGATAGAGAACGGCAGCGCGCCCCGGCGCTTCGGCTCCGTTGCGGGTCACGATGGATGGCTTGCCAAAGGGATGACCCCGGGCGTTGTACCGGCTTGATGGGGCGCGACCGGTCGTAGGGCTTGTCGGGCGCCGCGATGGACCATAGCCGCACCGGGACTGTTTGGGCTAAGCTGACGCGGTGCCGGGGGCAATTCGGGGACACTTGGGAAGGCCGCACGGGGGGCAGGGATCGCCGGGACGGACGTTCGAGGGTCCTTTCGGGATATGACATAAAGGTGGGGAGAATATCGATGCAGAGAAAGATGACGGCGTTGGCAGTATCGCTTGCCTTGGCGGCCTCGGGTGCCGTTGCGGGCGGCATGTCCATGGGCTCCGGCGGACCTTCGCCCTACCGCGGGCCGGGCCCGAGCGGTTATCCGGGCTACCCCGCTGGCCCCGGGGGATTCACGCCTCCGGACCAATCCTCAGGACCGGACTACGGCTCTTCGGGTACCGGCTTTGGCTCCGGCGCCGGCTCCGGTCAGGGCGCGCCTGGCTATGGTGGTCCCTCGGGCCCGGGATTCGGCGCAGGCGGCCCCGGCTACGGGACCGGTATGCCGCCGATGTACGGGCCGATGGGTGGCGGAGCAGGGCCCGCGGCGGAGCAGGCCCCCGATCAGGGTTATGGCTCCGGTTCGGGGGCAGCGCCGCAGTATCCGTCAGGATCGGCGATGCCGGGCTTCGGTCAGGGCATGCCGCCGGCTTACGGTCAGATGCCGCCCATCGGGCCGCCGGAGGGCCAGCCGTCGGCACCGCCTGAAGGGTTCGAATACGGTGCACCGATGCCCCCCGGCTACGGCTTCGGCCCCCAAGGCGGCGGTTACCCCGCAGCCTCTCCCGGACAGGCCGAGCCGACAGCTGAGCCCAGCTCGCCGCAGGGTGGCGCTGAGCCGAGCGCCGGTAACGTCGTGCCGCCCTGGTATGGCAATGGGAGTGGCACCCAGGCCGGTGGACAGCAGCAGCCCGGGGCCCCTTACGGCTACGGCCCTGAGATGCCGCCCTGGTCTCGCAGTGCCGCGCAGCCGTCGAGTACCGGTGAGTCCGCCTCCGGGCCCCCTGCAGGAGCGTCGCCTTACGGCTATGGCTCCGGCATGCCCGGGGAGCGTTTTGGGCCGGGGACGCCCCCTTGGTACGGTGGTAGGGGTGGCGAGCCGTTCGGATCGGGCTATGGCTTCGGTTCTGGCCCCGGGGTGCAGCCCGGACCCTACGGAGTGCAGATGACCCGAAG
>Ga0315556_1001083_pt1 | contig 16733 bp, 17 predicted proteins | sample SalMarSW160310MG_FD_202112 | JGI IMG/M metagenome (GOLD analysis project Ga0315556, IMG submission 202112) | Salt marsh sediment microbial communities from the Plum Island Ecosystem LTER, Massachusetts, United States - Salt Marsh Sediment SW1603-10 ...
AGTGCGCGGTCGAGAGCCGCCCGTTTCCGCCCGGCCAGCATGGCCAGCGCCGCGCGCGCCTGTCTGACTATGCCACCCAGCTGCGTGAGAAGCAGAAGGTGCGGCGTATCTACGGCGTGCTGGAGCGTCAGTTCCGCAACTACTACAAGCAGGCCGCCGCGACCAAGGGCTCCACGGGCGAGAACCTGCTGCAGCTGCTGGAAGGCCGGCTGGACAACGTCGTCTACCGCATGGGTTTTTCCGCGTCACGCAGCGAGTCGCGCCAGCTGGTCCGTCACAACGGCATCAGCGTGAACGGGGCACGGGTGAACATTCCGTCCTACCAGGTCCGGCCGAACGACGTGATCAGAGTGAACGAGAAGTGCCGCGAACAGCTGCGCATCCAGTCCGCCATGGACCTGGCACAGCAGCGCGGCGTGGCTGACTGGATCGACGTGGATACCAAGAACATGCAGGGCGTCTACAAGGCGCGTCCGGAACGCAGTGAAATGCCGGCCGACATCAACGAGCACCTGATCGTCGAATTGTATTCCAAGTAATCGCTGAGGGACCTGTACATGCTGGGTAAAGTCAACGAATTCCTGAAACCGCGTATCGTGGATGTCCAGGCCGTCAACGACAAGCATGCCAGGGTGACCCTGGAACCGCTGGAGCGGGGTTTCGGGCATACACTCGGCAATGCATTGCGGCGTATCCTGCTGTCTTCAATGCCGGGCACCGCCATCGTCAACGTCGAGATCGACGGCGTGTTGCACGAGTACTCCACCATCGAGGGAGTGCAGGAAGATGTCATCGATATCCTGCTCAACCTCAAGAAGGTCGCGCTGCGCATGCATAACCGTGACGAGGCCACGCTGACCCTGGCCAAGAAGGGGCCGGGTCCGGTTACCGCCGGTGATATCCAGGTGGATCACGACATCGAGATCATCAATCCGGACTTCGTGATCGCCAATCTGACACGTGCCGGTGAGCTGAACATGCGCGTGAAGGTCGCCAAGGGACGTGGCTACCAGCCGGCCACCCGCCGGGATGGCGAGGAAGACGAGAGCCGTCCGATCGGCACCTTGCAGCTGGATGCCTCGTTCAGCCCGATCAACCGCGTTTCCTACAACGTGGACCGTGCGCGCGTCGAGCAGCGCACCGACCTGGACAAGCTGATCATCGATATCGAGACCAACGGCACGGTGGACCCGGAAGAGGCCATCCGGCACGCCGCGACCATCCTGCAGGACCAGCTCTCGGCGTTTGTCGATCTGCAGGCCAGTGCCCAGGAGGCTACACATGCGCCGGAGACCGATATCGACCCGATCCTGCTGCGTCCCGTGGACGATCTGGAGCTCACCGTGCGTTCGGCCAACTGCCTCAAGGCGGAGAGCATTTACTACATCGGCGACCTGATCCAGCGTACCGAGGTCGAGCTGCTGAAGACCCCGAACCTGGGCAAGAAGTCCCTGACCGAAATCAAGGACGTGCTGGCCACCAAGGGACTGTCACTGGGCATGCGCCTGGAGAACTGGCCGCCGGCCCGTCTCGCCAAGAAAACCGAGGCCGTCAGCGGCTGATCCAGGACACAGGAACTCATCATGCGTCATCGTAATTCAGGCCGTCATCTCAGTCGCACCAGCACACACCGCAAGGCCATGTTGCAGAACATGGCCTGTTCCCTCCTGCGCCACGAGGCGATCCGGACCACCCTGCCGAAGGCCAAGGAACTGCGCCGGGTGGCCGAGCCGTTCATCACCCTGGCCAAGGCCGATTCGGTGCATCACCGGCGCCTGGCCTTCAATCGCCTGCGTGATCGCGAGGTGGTGACCAAGCTGTTCAACGAACTCGGTCCGCGCTATCGCAACCGTCCCGGCGGTTACCTGCGCATCCTGAAGATGGGATTCCGCAGCGGCGACAAGGCCCCGATGGCGTATGTCGAGCTGGTGGACCGCCCGCAGGGCGAGACCGCCGCCGAGTAGCCGGGACGGATACCGCACCAGCAAGCCGGGCAATGTCCGGCTTTTTTGTGCAGGCGTGGTGGCTGAATATTCAGGGATAGGGGTGCGCCGTGCACACCACGACTCGCCCGCGATCCAGCCGGTACGTAGTAGCTCATTCGTGGTGTCCGGTAGATCCATGTGTCAGGCGAACAGGATCGCCGGACTGGCCTGGTGCGAGGAGACGGTGATGCAAAGACCCCGCACAGCCTAGTCCATTTGTATTAATTACATGCAATGGAGTGTCTGATACCATCTGCTGCCACAGTCAGGAGTCAATCAGAAGATTCTGGCTGGAAAAACAACAACTGCATATACGGAGATCTCGCATGAAAAGCCTGACCAGGATTCTGGCGCTCGTCGGATGTTTTTGCTTCGCCGCTTTACCCCTGAATGCAGCTGCAACCTACGTGATCGATTTTGGCACCGGGCTCGCCGGTTCCGGGGGGACGCTTACCGTTACCAGCACCACCACCGGTACAACCATTGCAGGTACGGACATACCCATCGGGTCCATGGAGGTGCAGGGAACCGCATCGGGCGATGGCACCTACGTGGTGGACGCACTTCTCAATTTCGATACCGGTGCGGACACCATCTCCATCGTCGGCGATATCGCGGCACTGGGAATTTCCGGTGACATGCTGCTTTCGGGGTCATTTGCCAGTTCCAGCTATGACGTCTATCCGGGGCCGACCGGGGTCTTCAGTGCGAACGGACCCGATGCCAAAAGCAATACCCTGCTTGGCTCACTGGGGATCCCGCTGAACACCCAGTTTGGTTACTTCGGATTCTCGATTCAATCCGCCAATGGAACGGTAATCAGTACTGACATCACCAATACGGCTTTGGTACCGGTACCTGCCACATTCTGGCTGCTTGGCTCCGGCCTGTTGGGTCTGGCAGGGCTTGCAAGACGTAAACCGGCCGCGTAGCGGCATACGGTACGGATAACAGCGGCGGCCCATATGGTACGGATAACCTCCTCGGGCCCTATACCGGGAGTAGCCAGAGTGTCTATTCCTTACCGGGTTTGACCCCGGTGCATTCCAGGCGCTGGGCCAGCCGGCCGGCGCGGTTTCCGTGGATCTGTACGGGTATGGCACGGTCAACGATGCTGCCGCTGAACATCTACGGGCTGAACGATGCCGTGACCACGGGCTGGTCGGAAAATACCATCGACTGGAACAATGCTCCCGGGAAAACGGCGAATTCCATCGACCCCGCTGCAACGACACTGCTGTTCTCGGGATCGGTCAGCTACACCAGCAACGGGCAGATCGGCTTTTCCGGCAGCGCGTTCACGGATTTCCTCGGCAGCGACACGGACGGGTCGTTTACCTTCATTCTCACGCAGGGTGACGCAAACAAAGTACCAACCATGCCTTCAGCTGCAAGGAGTCGGCGGGCAACCCGGCGAACGGCAATCCGGGAGATCATGCACCGGAGCTGAGTGTTGCCACGGTACCCCTGCCGGGCGCGAGCCGGCTGTTGACCAGCGGGCTGCCGGGACTGCCCGGGAGCGTCCGGCGCTGCCGCACCGCAACCGCGTAACGAACGACCGGTTGACGGCGGTCCACTGGCCGCCTGCGGCTATCTCCCGGTCAGGCCGTCCGGCCGCTGACCTGCGTGCTCCAGGTCCGGGCGCGTACCCCGCCAGCAGCCACTGCCATTGGTACCTGCGTGACGCGCTACAGGAAATCCTCGATGAACCACGCCGCGAAGGCATGCCGGCCGTCGACGCCGGCCTTGCGGTAGATGCTCGATGCCTGCGCGCGCACGGTCTTTTCCCGGGTCTGGCGCAGGGCGGCGATCTCCTTGAAACTCAGTCCCTTGAGCAGCAGCAGGCCGACCGCCTGCTCGCTGTCGGTCAGCTCCCAGGCCCGGAACTGCGACCGGATGAGTCCGCCCAGCTGGTGACGTGCCGCCGCGGTTTCCGCGGGGAGTGCCCGGGCGGGTACCTGCAGGCCGGCAAGCTCTGTACGGAGCTGCTCGAGTTCGCGCTGCTGGCGGCGTAGATCGACCAGCAGCCAGGCGATCAGCAGTGTGGACACCAGGATCACGGTACATTCACCCAGCAGGTGCAGCAGCGGCGCGCCCTCCGAGGTATCGGTGACAAGGTCGTACAGGTTGCCCAGCAGGAGGATGGACAACGCGCCGATCAGCAGGATTTCCTTCAGAAAGAACATGGCTGATGTGCTATCGCCTTGATTTATCGGGAATGGGTCATGCGGCATTTGCCCCAGAACCGGGCGCGCGGGACATATGCCGGATGCGGGCGCCCCGCCTGCCCTGCATACTGCCCGCCTGCTGGTCCATTATACGGAGATGCGTCATGACTGATCACGAGGTGCGGGTGTGGGACCCGCTGGTGCGGGTATTCCACTGGTCACTGGTGGCCACGTTCGCCATTGCCTGGCTGAGTGGCGACGAAGAAAGCCTGGTCCACGCCTACGCCGGCTATGTCATCATCGGCCTGCTGGCGTTCCGCCTGCTGTGGGGGTTCATCGGGAGTCGTTACGCCCGGTTCAGCGACTTTCTCTACTCGCCGCGCCGGACCCTGCAGTACCTGAAATCCCTGCGGACCGGTACGCCGGAGGCCTTTCTGGGCCATAACCCGGCCGGTGGCTGGATGATCGTCCTGTTGCTGGTGTCACTGGCACTGGCGAGTTATACCGGGCTGAAGGCCTATGGCGTCGAGGGGCACGGTCCGCTGGCCGGTGCCGACGGGATTGCGCTGGTATCACCGGCGCGGGCCGACGAGGAGGAGCACGAGCGTGGCGGCCGGGCGGGACTCCGGGGTGAGGGCCATGAAGGAGGCGAGGAGTTCTGGGAAGAACTCCACGAGTTCTTCGCCAACCTGGCCTTATTGCTCGTGGTCATCCACGTGGCGGGCGTGGTGGTTGCCAGCCGGCTGCACGGCGAGAACCTCGTGCGCGCCATGATCACCGGTAACAAGCACGGGCACTGAGCGTCCCCCGCCCGGTCTGCCGGTGGCCGGGCGGGCGCAATGCATCGTTACAGGCGTTTGCCGGCCAGCGTGGGCACCTTGTCGGTACGGGTTTCCAGCTTCAGGTAACTGATCAGGCGCGCGCTGCCGGCCGCGTGCATGGATTCGTGGATCTGCTGCACGGCGGACAGGATCGCATCGAGTTCTCCCTCGATGTTGGTGCCGGCCGCGTGGGTCTCGAGAATGAAATCGTGCTGTCCCAGCAGCTCGACGATGCGCCTGACCTCCTTGCGCACTGAAACCCCTGCACCGAGCGGGATAACCTGTAATTCTGCCGTGGCTTTCATGGTCCTCAACTCACCTCGTGGTCACCTGTGCTTACAGTGTAGCCGGTGTCGCGCTATTGTCTCAATTGGAGCGCGCCGGGAACCGGTGCGCCACCGTGGCGGCCGGCACCGGGCGCAGTTGCGACAGGAGACCTCCATGCATTGCAGAAGATGGCTGCTCATGCTGGCGTTGCTGTGGTTCGGCCCGGGAGCCCGTGCACTGGAGCTGGACAGCGGAACCGGCCAGGTGACGCTGCTGGAACTCTACACCTCCCAGGGCTGCAGCAGTTGTCCGCCGGCCGAGCACTGGCTGAATGAGTACCTCGATTCGCCGGCGCTCTGGCGTGCAGTGGTACCGGTGGCCTGGCATGTCGATTACTGGGATGACCTCGGCTGGAAGGATCCTTACGCCACGGCAGAGGGCGGTGCACGCCAGCGCGCGTACGCGCGTGCCGGCCGGGCACGGTCGGTCTACACGCCGGGCTTCTTCCTCAACGGCCGGGAATGGCGCGGCTGGGTGCTGCGCTTGCCGCCCCGTCCTTCCGGTCGGGCGGCCGGGGCCCTCGCGGCCCGTATCGAACACGGCGTGATCACGGCGCACTACCCGCCGGCAACGGGTGCGCTGGACCTGCACGTGGCCGTACTCGGCTGCGGGATCCGCACGCGTGTCCGGCGTGGAGAAAATCGCAACCGGACCCTGCCGCAGGAGTTTGTCCTGCTGGCCCACACGGTGCATTCCGCGGCCGACGGCCACTGGCGGGTGCCATTGCCATCGGTCGTCGATGCCGGCGCCTCCCGCTACGGCGTGGCACTCTGGGTCAGCGCCGCGGGCAGCCAGCCGCCCCTGCAGGCCACCGGTGGCTGGCTCGACCGGTAAGCCAGCTCTCCGCGCACGGGCCGGTACGCTCCGGTCTCCTAAACTGGTAGCATTCCGGCCTGTATCTTTCGAGAGATCTTCCGCATGCGTGTCGCCATACCTGCCGTGGTACTGATGAGCGTGGTGGTGTCCGGTTGCGCGGCCGCCCTGGTCTATGACCGTGACCGTCCCCCCGGTAATTGCCGTGACCAGTCACAGGACTGCCTGCGCAGCGGGCAGCCGGCGCTGCATCCCGGCCCGTTCACCGTTTCGAGCCCCCCCGGGAAATCATATAAAACATCAGTGTAATGATAAGGACAGAAGCCGTCAGGCCGGTCAGTGTCAGCGCATCCCAGGACATGGTTCAATGCTCCAGTTGATTGAAATCAAGTTAATTAGCAAATACTGATATACTAGCGGCTGCCGGATGACGGTCTTGAGGGGATACACAGACATCAACTTCCGGAATTGTGACCCCGGTCAAGCGCGAGGTTGCCCGGCGCGCACCGGGGGGGGCTGCGCATGATCATTCTGTTCACTGACTTCGGGTTGTCCGGGCCCTATACCGGGCAGGTCCAGGCGGTGCTCCATCAGCAGGCCCCCGGGATCCCGGTGGTGAGCCTGTTTGCAGACCTGCCACCGTTCGATATCGAGGCCGCAGCCTGCCTGTTGCCGGCCTACGCGGCCGGGTTTCCGCCCGCGTCCGTGTTTCTCTGCGTGGTGGACCCCGGCGTGGGCGGTGACCGGCCGGCCGTGGTGGTACAGGCGGACGGCCGCTGGTACGTGGGACCGAATGAAGGCATCTTCGCCTTGCTGGCACGCCGGGCCAGGCAGGTCCAGTGCTGGCAACTCGAGATACCCGCCGGCGCTGCACCGACCTTCCATGGGCGCGACGTGTTTGCGCCGGCCGCAGCGCGCCTGGCGCGCGGGGGCAGTGTCCCGGGCACGCCCTTCGATGCCACGGCCCTGGATCAGCCGCACTGGGCCGATGACTGCTGGCGCGTGGTCTATGTCGATCGCTACGGGAATGCCGTCACCGGGCTGCGTGCCGACCAGCTCGAACCGGACGCGGTCCTGGTGGTGAACAGTTTCCTGGTGCGATCCGCCCGCACGTTCCGTGACATGCGCGACGGGCAGGTGCACTGGTACCGGAATGCCAACGGCCTGGTGGAGTTTGCGTACAATCGCGGGCGCGCAGACCTGGTGCTGGGCATCCAGGTCGGTACCCCGTTCTGCCGGGAGTCGTGCCGGCAGGAATGAGCATGCGCGGGCGGCAACCAGCACGCCCTGTTACAAACCCTCCGGTCACGACACAAAGCCACCGCTCTGGCGGATGAACACCGGGGCACAATCCGAAATCCGGTATCGGGAGTTCGGGTGATTAGCATTCACCGCTACGGGTTTCAGGGAGCGATATTCCTGCAAGCGGCGGATGAGGGCCTGGTCACTGGTCCATTTGTAGTCGTCCGCAGGGAGACAAGGTCGGCCCTTCCTTGTGGACGGGTGCGCAGATTTGTAGGTTGTGTCGCGGTCTGCTAGGTTGTTGGTGCAGGTGCGGAACTCACCGAGAGGCTCCGGCTGCACAAACAACAACACAGAATCCGGGGGGCATCATGAATACACCGTATCGGACGGGCGCCGTCAGCGCACTGCTGCTTGCCGCAAGCGTATTCCCGGCGCCGGCATCCGCCACAATCTACCAGTTTGACTTTACCGGACAGTTCACCCTGCTTGACCCCGGCGGGGGTTTCATCGATCAGCAGCCGATCAGTTCGATGCTGACCTACGATGACGGTGCGGGCACGGGCTTTTCTGCCAGCCTGCTGATCGACAATTTCATCACCTTTGGAGCCACGGCCACGATTTACGATGTATCGCTGCGGCGCGTCACCGGCAGCAGTCTGATCCTCGGTAACATGCTCGCGGACTGGAATGGCAATGACGGTGTACCGCTGTCCATGGTCTGGGACGCTTCCGGCCTGTTCAATGCAATCGGTGACGGCCTGCAGGTGGGAGACGTCATCAGCGGTACCGACCTGAGCCGTGGCGGCAGCGTGATCGCCGATGTGGGCAGCGCACTCCCTGCGTCGGACAGCCTGGGACTGGGCCAGGGCCCGGCACCGCTGGCGGTGACCGCCCTCAATACCTCTACCCTGTGCACGCCCGGCCTGGATTGCCTGGGCAATGCACTATCGGGCGGCGCGCCGTTCTCCGATGACGGCATCGGTGGTTCACCCATGGTGGACGGCCCGTTCCCCGGATTGAACGTCAACTTCGATATCGGCAGCGGCCACAGCCTGACGGTGAGCAGCATTATTCCCGCTCCGGTGCCAGCCGCGTTCTGGTCGTTCGGCTCCGGCCTGCTGGGCCTGGCCGGTATCGCAGGAAGACGACGGACGGGCTGACCGGTGGTGGTACGGGGGCACGGTTCGATCGGGCTGGCCGGCAAGATGGGCATTGGTGGCAAGGGCGGTGCCGCGGGCAATGGTGGCGGCGGCACCGGGCTGCCCTGCAGCACTGCCCGCCGGACCGGTCGGTGTCATTCCCATGGGAATCCCGCATCCGCGGGGTTCTCCGAGTGCGGGATTGTCCACGCCGGGCCGGTATTCGTGTCAATGATTCCGACACCGGCCGGGCGGCCTGGAATTCCCGGATAATCATTCCCCCACAATGGCTTGCCGGCAATGCATCCTGAAGGGGCTGTCAGCAATGTTTACACATTGTTCGTGTGCCCAGGTGTCGGGATAGTGCCGGAAAGAACAGTACTGCAGGGAAATCAGGAAACTGGAGGGCCATATCACGTAGCGGAACGATTCTTGCAATAAATGCAGTACACGGACCGGGCAGATCCGGCGCAGACCGGTGGTCCGCAGAACCACGGACATGGATTACCGGGGGAGGGTCTGCCAGGGGGCGTCACGCCGGTCCGGTGCGCTTCTTGCCTGCCTGATCCCCGCAACGTTGGGGGGCTCATCATGCGACGTACCCATCTGATTGTCTTTTCAGTGTTGTTTATTGCCTCCATTCCCGGCCTTGCCGCCTCGGTTACACCGGGTCCCGCGGTATTCGGAAACCTGATGACGATCGATGATTATCTCACCAGGGTCTACGATACGGGCCAGTTGATCTACCCGCAGCCATCGCTCCTGCAGCAGGCATATTCGACCGGCGGTGGCGGTAACGTAGGCGTGAGTTCCCAGTCCTCCGTGGCGGCGACCGGCGCACCCTTTGTCAAGGCACAGGTCGATGCCGACTACCTCGGGTCCTATGGGGTTACCGGCCGGTCATCCGCCTCGCTGTCGTACCAGGTGGTGATCACCGGGGGGACCCCCGGCACAATGACCCCGGTGAACTTTGGTACCTTTGGTGAACTGACCAACAGCTCTACCTGTTCGAATTGCCCGGTCAGCGGCTGGTGGTCGGCGTCCGCGTTGCTGCAGATCGTGGACCCGGCCACGGACACGAGTTACTTTCAGCTCGACGGGACGACCGATACGTTGTACCAATCGGGGTCGGGCACAACGCCGATTGCCATTTTCACTACGCTGGATCTGCCCATTGATGTCCCACTGGACGTCATCCTGGGCGTGACTGCATACGCGTATACCCAGGAGAAGTGGCTCAACCAGCTGATCGGGCCGGTAACGTCGCTGGCCTATCTGGATCCCGTCTTCGAACCGCTGGAAGCCGGTATCTCGGTGCTCCAGTCCAGCAACCTGGTCGCGCCGACGAATGTCCCGCTGCCGGCTTCGGTGGACTTGTTGATTGCAGGCCTGCTTGTGCTCGTAGTGGCCAGGTCGCGCGGCAGGGCGCTGCAGTCGCGGCCGATCCACCGGTAACCGTGGTCGCGGCGTCGTTCCGGTCTGTATAGGTTTGGCGGGGTCGCCGGAAAACGTCGGGCGGCAATGATGGCGGATCCTGTCGGGTCGTACCGAGCATTGAAACGGGCCGGATACCTGTTCCGGTCTTTCGCGACTGCCGGGCATTCCTGCAGTTGGGCTACCCCGCCTGCTTGCGCTTGCCCTTGTCCCGTTGCGGCAGTCCCAGCGCCGGGCCGAGAAACTGTCCGGTGTAGGACGTCGGGTGTGCCGCGACCGCTTCCGGTGTGCCGGTAACCACCACGGTGCCGCCGCGGTTACCGCCTTCCGGGCCCATGTCGATGATCCAGTCGGCGGTCTTGATGACGTCGAGGTTGTGCTCGATGACGATGATGGTGTTGCCGTGGTCGCGCAGCCGGTGCAGCACGCTCAGTAACTGCGCGATGTCGTGGAAATGCAGGCCGGTGGTCGGCTCGTCGAGGATGTACAGGGTCTTGCCGGTGTCGCGCTTGGACAGTTCGCGCGCCAGCTTGATGCGCTGCGCCTCGCCGCCGGACAGCGTGGTGGCGTTCTGGCCCAGCGTCAGGTAGGACAGGCCCACGTCCATCAGCGTCTGCAGCTTGCGCGCCACCACCGGGATGGCGCTGAAGAACGGCATGGCGTCCTCCACGGTCATTTCCAGCACCTCGTGGATGGTCCTGCCCTTGTAGCGCACCTCCAGCGTCTCGCGGTTGTAGCGCTTGCCCTTGCACACGTCGCACGGCACGTAGATATCGGGCAGGAAGTGCATCTCCACCTTGATCACACCGTCGCCCTGGCAGGCCTCGCAGCGGCCGCCCTTGACGTTGAAGCTGAAGCGTCCCGGCTGGTAGCCGCGCGAGCGGGCCTCCTGGGTGGCGGAGAACAGTTCGCGGATCGGCGTGAACAACCCGGTATAGGTGGCCGGGTTGCTGCGCGGCGTGCGGCCGATCGGGCTCTGGTCGATGTCCACGATCTTGTCGAAGTGTTCCAGTCCCTCGATACCCTGGCAGGGCGCCGGAGCTTCCGAGGCCTGGTTCAGCACCTGCGCGGCGCGCCGGTACAGCGTGTCGTTGATCAGCGTGGACTTGCCGGAGCCGGACACGCCGGTGACGCAGGTCATCAGCCCGACGGGGATGTCGACGTGGACCGACTGCAGGTTGTTGCCGGTGGCGCCGCGGATCGTCAGCTGCAGTTGCGGGTCGTTCGGCGCACGCTGCGCCGGCACGGGGATGAACGCGCGCCCCGACAGGTAGGCCCCGGTGAGCGAATTGTGATCCGCCATGATCTCCGCCGGCGTGCCCTGGGACACGATACTCCCGCCGTGCACACCGGCACCGGGGCCGACATCGACGACGTAGTCGCCGGCGCGTATGGCCTCCTCGTCGTGCTCGATCACGATCACGGTGTTGCCGAGGTCGCGCAGGCGCGTGAGGGTGACGAGCAGGCGCTGGTTGTCACGCTGGTGCAGGCCGATGGACGGTTCGTCGAGCACGTACATCACGCCGACCAGCCCGGCACCGATCTGGCTGGCCAGCCGGATGCGCTGCGCCTCGCCGCCGGACAGGGACTCGGCGCTGCGGTCCAGCGACAGATAGTCGAGCCCGACGTTGACGAGGAATTCCAGCCGCAGGTTGATTTCCTTGAGTATCTTCGCCGCGATCTGGCCGCGTCGTCCGTCCAGCTGCAGCCGGCCGAAAAAGTCGTGCGCGCTGCCGACCGGCAGGGCGGTGATCCGCGGCAGCGCGTGCTGCGCCACGGTGACGTGCCGGGCGGCTTCGTTGAGACGCGCGCCGCCGCAGACCGGGCAGGCCTGGTGGCTGAGATAGCGCGCCAGTTCCTCGCGCACGGTGCCCGACTCGGTCTCGTGGTAGCGGCGTTTCATGTTCGGGATGATGCCTTCGAACGGGTGCCTGCGCTCCACCCCGCCGCGCCGTTCGTGCAGGTAGCGGAAGCGGATCGACTCGCCCTTGCTGCCATACAGGATCACGTCCCGGATCTGCTGCGGCAGGTCCTCGAACGGTGTCTCGATGTCGAATCCGTAATGCGCGGCCAGCGAGTTGATGAGCTGGAAATAGTAGGCATTGCGCCGGTCCCAGCCGCGTACCGCACCACCGGCCAGGCTCAGTTCCGGGTGGCCGACCACCCGCGCCGGGTCGAAGAACTGCTTCACGCCGAGGCCGTCGCATTCGGGGCAGGCGCCGGCCGGGTTGTTGAACGAGAACAGGCGCGGTTCCAGTTCGGTCAGCGAGTAGCCGCACTGCGGGCAGGCGAAACGCGAGGAAAACAGCAACTCTTCGGCATCGCTGTTGTCCATCCATGCAATGCGGGCCAGTCCATCCGACAGTTTCAGTGCGGTTTCAAAGGACTCCGCCAGCCGCTGTTGCAGGTCCGGGCGTACCCGGAAGCGATCCACCACGGCCTCGATCACATGCTTGCGGCGCAGGTCCAGCTTCGGTAGTGCGTCCAGTTCGAAGATCTGTCCGTCGATGCGGGCACGGATGAAGCCCTGGGCGCGCAGGTCCTCGAGGACCCGGGTGTGTTCGCCCTTGCGCGCCTCCACCACCGGCGCCAGCAGCATCAGCCGGCTGCCCTCCGGCAGGGCGAGGACATGGTCGACCATCTGGCTGACGGTCTGCGCCTCCAGTGTGGTGCCGTGCTGCGGGCAATGCGGCGTGCCGACGCGGGCAAACAGCAGGCGCAGGTAATCGTAGATTTCGGTGATGGTGCCGACCGTCGAGCGCGGATTGTGCGAGGTCGACTTCTGCTCGATGGAGATGGCCGGCGACAGGCCCTCGATGTGATCGACGTCGGGCTTCTCCATCATCGCCAGGAACTGGCGCGCGTACGCGGACAGGGATTCGACGTAGCGGCGCTGGCCCTCGGCATAGATGGTGTCGAAGGCGAGCGAGGACTTGCCCGAGCCGGACAGGCCCGTGACGACGATCAGCCGGTCGCGCGGCAGATCGAGATCGATGTTCTTCAGGTTGTGGGTGCGGGCACCGCGGATCTGGATGGTTTTCATGTCTCGCTACACCGACCGGCCAACCTGTTAATATACGGCGTTTTCAACACAGCAGCCAAAAGGAATCCAAAGAGTGACTGGAGCAGAGCAGGGCAGGGCCGGTATGAATCCGCAGGAATGGCGCGCAGTCCTTTCACTTTCAGGGATTTATATGCTGCGCATGCTGGGATTGTTCATGATCCTGCCGGTGTTTGCCCTGTATGCGACCAGTCTCAAGGGGGTCACCCCGGCCCTGACCGGCATGGCCATCGGCGTCTACGGCATCACCCAGGCGCTGTTGCAGATCCCGGCCGGCCTGGTGTCCGACCGGATCGGGCGCAAGCCGGTGATTATCGGCGGCCTGCTGCTGTTTGCGCTCGGCAGCGCGATCGCGGCGCATGCGGACTCCATATATATGGTCATCTTCGGCCGGGCGATGCAGGGCGCCGGCGCGATTGCGGCGGCCATCATGGCGCTGGTCGCGGACCTGACCCGCGAGGAACACCGCATCAAGGCCATGGCATTGATCGGGATGAGCATCGGCCTGTCGTTCGCGCTGGCGCTGATCATCGGCCCGGTGCTGGCGCGCTGGGACGGAGTGCCCGGCATCTTCTGGGTCACCGCGGTGCTGGCGCTGCTCGGTACCCTGGTGGTCGCGTTCGTGGTGCCGCGGCCGGCGGAATCGCGGGTGCACCGGGAAACCGAGGCGGTGCCCGCCCAGTTCGGGCGGGTGTTGCGCCAGCCGGACCTGCTGCGGCTGAATTTCGGCATCCTGACGCTGCACTGCATCCTGACGGCGACCTTTGTCGTGGTCCCGCTGGTCCTGCGTGACGAGGCCGGCCTGGCGGCCACCGCGCACTGGGAGGTGTACCTGCCGGTACTGGTCGCGTCGGTGATTACCATGGTGCCGTTCATCATACAGGCCGAAGGCAAGGGCCATATCAAGCCGGTGTTCCTCGGCGCCGTCGGCATGCTGTCACTGGTGCAACTGGCCCTGTACCGGATGCCGGCCACACTGTTGACCGTAGGGGTGTTGCTGTGGCTGTTCTTTTCCGCGTTCAACCTGCTGGAATCGATGCTGCCTTCGCTGGTGTCCCGGGTGGCGCCGGCCGATTGCCGGGGTACCGCCATGGGGTTCTATTCCAGCTCGCAGTTCTTCGGCGCCTTCCTGGGCGGCAGTATCGGTGGCTGGCTGCATGGCCAGTTCGGTGTGCACAGTGTGTTTATCTGCTCGGCGGCCGCGGCCCTGCTCTGGCTGGTGGTGGGTTCCGGCATGGGTGCGTCGATTCAGCTCAGCAGCGTGCTGTACCGGCTGGAGTGGGCCACACCGGAAGAGCTGGAACAGCGCGTGGCGCAATTGCGTGCCCTGGCCGGCGTGGCCGAGGTCGTGGTAGTGGAGGAAGACGGCATGGCCTATCTCAAGGTGGACAAGCGCGTGTTCGACGCCGCCAGCCTGCCGTAATCGGGGACAGGCCACGCTTTTCGTTTTCGAAGCCAGCACTGCAGGGTGAATGATCCTGGCAAGAAAAACGTGGCCTGTCCCCCTATGGATCGGCCACCCTCCGGGTGTGGATGCAGAGAACCCTCACCGGCTTACTGGTAATTATCCGGTTCCCGCGGGCGGCTATTTCCATGGCCGGTTCCACGGCGTTCGCATAGAATAACCGGCAGCACACATCACATGCGCACGGCAACCGGCTGCCGTGCGCCACAACACAGCGAGGAGAGCATCATGGCGCGTGGCATCAACAAGGTGATACTGATCGGCAACCTGGGCAAGGATCCGGAGGTCCGGTACATGCCCAACGGGAATGCCGTGGCCAATATCACGATTGCGACCTCGGAAAGCTGGAAAGACAAGAACACCGGTGAAAACCAGGAGAAAACCGAGTGGCACCGTGTCGTGCTGTTCCGGCGGTTGGGGGAAATCGCCGGTGAATACCTGAAAAAGGGTTCGCAGGTCTACATCGAGGGCAAGCTGCAGACGCGCAAGTGGCAGGACAACAACGGTCAGGACCGCTACACGACCGAGATCGTGGCTAACGAAATGCAGATGCTTGGTGGCCGCGGTGGCGGCAGTGCGGCGTTCAGCGAGCAGAACAGCGCATCCTCCGCTCCCCGCAGTCCGGCCGTCGCCGACGGCCCGCAGGACTTCGATGACGACATTCCATTCTAGCCCGCACCCGGCGTATCTGGAAAAAGCCTGCAGTTGCAGGCTTTTTTTATGCCTGCGTGGTTGACCCGCGCCGCGCTGTGCAGCGTGGGGAACGGGATGGCCGGGGGGACGAGTGCAGGCGGGTCCGGGGTGGGAGGGCGCGCGGAGGACCGGTCATGCGTCTTCTGCGCAAGCCTTCCGGTCATGGATCGCCTATATAGGATAATATTTTTTCCATCGACCCAACATATTGGGTTTGCCTCTTGTTTATACTATGGGTCGTCCGGGCCTGGACGAAGATCGGGGATGGGTAAAAATGCGCCTTCGCTTCCCGCAACCTGCTACTTTACAAGAGGTAATAAGGGCAAGTTTTTGATTTGTTTTCATATGTTCAAGGCAGGGTCGGCAATCGCTCATTTCAGGCCTAAGTTACTGTCCGGCTGGCGATTTTTTACAGATTTTCCTTGACGAAAAACGCCTCACTCCCTATAGTGTCGCAAAGTGGGACTCAGTGGTAATTTCTGGGTTTCCGGGGAGAATAAGGGGGCGGTCTTGTTCAGAGGTGGTAGCACGATCAATCTGGATGCGAAGGGCCGCCTGGCCCTTCCCACCCGCTACCGCAATGACCTGGTGGACCGCTGTGAAGGGCGCATGGTCGCCACCGTGCACAACGACCGCTGCCTGTTGCTGTATCCCCAGCCGGACTGGGACGAGATCGAGCGCAAGCTCGTTCGCCTGCCGAACCAGAACAAGCGCACGCTTACCCTGCAAAGAATGCTGCTCGGATTCGCCACCGAACTCGAGCTGGACAAGAACGGCCGCATTCTGCTGCCGCCGCGGCTGCGTGACTTTGCGGAACTCGGCAAGCGCGTCGTGCTGGTGGGGCTGGGTAACAAGTTCGAAATCTGGAACGAGGAAGCCTGGGAACAGAAGTGCAAGGAATGGGTGGCCGGCAGTGATGATGGCACTGACATGCCGGATTCGCTGGAGACGCTGACGATCTGATTGCGGGTGGAGAAGGACTTTACACACCGGCCGGTGCTGCTTGACGAAGTGTTGGATGCGCTGGCGGTGCAACCGGATGGTGTGTACGTGGATGGAACGTTTGGGCGCGGCGGACATGCAGCAGCCATTCTCGCGCAGCTGGGGCCGGCGGGAAGGCTGTTCGCCATGGACAAGGATCCTGCGGCGATACGCTCGGCCAGGACGCAGTTTGGGAATGATCCTCGATTCGAAATTGAGCAGGGTGCTTTCACGATGTTGAGTCAGCTGCTTGCACGACGACAACTGCAGGGTCGGATTGACGGACTGCTGCTGGACCTGGGCGTTTCCTCGCCACAACTCGACGATGCGGCGCGCGGCTTCAGCTTCACGGCGGATGGCCCGCTCGACATGCGCATGGATCCGGGTTCCGGCATCAGCGCCGCACAATGGCTGCAGCAGGCCGGCGAGCGCGAGATCACGCAGGTACTGCGCGAGCTGGGCGAGGAACGTTTTGCCGGCCGCATCGCGCGGGCGATCGTGCGCGTGCGCAAGACCGCGCCGTTGCAGACCACGCGCCAGCTGGCGGACCTGGTGGCCGCCGCGGTACCGGTCCGGGAAACGCACAAGCATCCCGCGACGC
>Ga0315556_1001086_pt1 | contig 16723 bp, 15 predicted proteins | sample SalMarSW160310MG_FD_202112 | JGI IMG/M metagenome (GOLD analysis project Ga0315556, IMG submission 202112) | Salt marsh sediment microbial communities from the Plum Island Ecosystem LTER, Massachusetts, United States - Salt Marsh Sediment SW1603-10 ...
TAGTCGACTATGTACCGGTTGCCCTCGAGTCGGATGCCGTCGATTTGGGCGAAGGGACCGGCCGGGGTGGTCGGGGATGGTGTGAGGCTGGGCTCAGGCGTGGCGGATGGTGGCTGTGCTGTCGCCGAGGGCTCGTTCGTCGGTGGAGGCTGCGTCGTTGCTGGAGCTGGGCTGGCGGTGACCGTCGGGGCGGGAACTGCCTGGCTGCCGTTCATTCGTGAGTAGAGGAACAAACCCACGCCTCCGATGACGACACAAACCAGGAGAACTGCCAGCACGCCACCGCCGGCAAGCCAGGCCATGCGGCCACCGACGGCGCCTCCCCCTGAGCGATCCCGGCGGCTTGCGGCTCCTGAGCCACCATCCGCTGGTACTGGCCGCATTGTTCGGGGCGGCGAAGTCCCTGCTCCGGCCGGCGAACCGGTGCCCAGCCCGGTGGAATCGGCGGTCAGATCGGCACTCCTGAGGGCGGCGGCCATCTCGGCCGTCGATCCGTAGCGGCGGTCGCGATCCTTTTCCAAGGCCTTCATCGTCACGGCCACCAGCGCCGGGGGCGCATCTGGGTTGAGTTGTATAAGGTCCGGTACCGGTTCGTTGACATGCTTCAACATGACGGTCATGGCCGAGTCGCCTTCGAACGGCGGCCTGCCGCTCAACATCTCAAAGAGCATCACACCCAGAGCGTAGATATCGACACGGGCGTCAAGCGTCTCACCACGCACCTGTTCGGGAGAGATATACGACGCCGTTCCGATGACATTGCCCGTGGCGGTGTGTTGTTTGCCGCCAACGATCTTGGCAATGCCAAAATCCATCAGGACTGGCTGACCCTCGGGGGTGATCATGACATTGGCCGGTTTGACATCGCGGTGGATCATTCCCCGCTTATGAGCATACTCAAGCGCATCGCAAACGCCCGCCACAATGCGGCGGACATCTTCGGGAGGCATATGCTTGTGTTCCTGATTGAGCTTGCGGAGGTGTGCTTGCAGAGTCTCACCGGGGACAAACTCAAGAACCATGTAGTACGTGTCCCCGTCATTGTCGAAATCGTAGACCTGGATGATGTTGGGATGCTTAAGTTGAGCGACTGCCGCCGCCTCTTCCTCAAAGCGGCTCACAAACTGGGGATCTTCCGATAGGTGGCTGTGGATGAGCTTGATGGCCACAGTGCGGCGCAGGTTGGGATCCGTGCCTTTGTAGACGGCAGACATCCCGCCCTGGCCCAACAAGGATTCGATACGATACCGGCCGCTAAGTGCGTGGCCGATCCAGCCCGATTGCCCCATACCTCGCCTCCAACGCTCCCCGTGCCTTGGCTGCCGCGCCAAGCGTGCGGCCCCGGACTTGTCCCCACAAAGTCCGTGCCGGCCATTATATATGCGGTTTCCCGATCAGGCGATGCCAGCTCTAGATTGTGGGGCGGAGCCCCTAACCCTTTGGGCTGCCTGGCTTGCCCAAGCCAGCTTCCCGAGCCCTGAGCAGAGCTTGGGTGCGATCAGCGACTTGCAGTTTTGAGAAGATGTTGGAGCAGTGGTTGCTGACCGTCTTGCGGCTGATGACCAGCCTGTCAGCGATCTTGGCATTGGACCAACCTTTGGCGATTAGGTCCAACACCTCCCTTTCTCGCTCGGTAAGCTCCGGGAAGGCCGGATCACCCTGTGATTGGCTCGCGCCATTGAAGAATGAGACCAGCCGGTCCGCAACCTCGGCACCGAACAGGGCCTCGCCGGATGCGACCGATCGGATGGCTCGCAGCATCTCGTCTTGGTCAGCACCCTTCAGAATGTAGCCGCGCGCTCCGGCCCGCATGGCCGCGAAGACCGAGTCATCATCCTCCAGCATCGTCACCACGATCACGCCGATCTCAGGGTACGCCGAAACAATTCTGCGGGTGGCCTCGATCCCATTGATCTCGGGAATCTGGATATCCATCAGGACGACATCCGGTTGGAGGTGTCCGACCTTGTCGACGGCCTCCTCCCCATTGGAGGCTTCACCCACGACATCAATATCGTCGATCGAGCCAAACAAAGCCCGAAGCCCATCTCGGAAAAGTGTGTGATCATCGACAACCATCAACCGTACGGGATCCATGCTCATCTCTCCGTGAGCGTTAATGGGAAGCGAGCCCTAAGCCGGGTGCCGCCTCTGGGCCCGGGCCCGATACTCAGGCTGCCGCCCAGCTCGATGGCGCGCTCGCGCATCGAACTCAGTCCCACACCGGGCCTCGAGTGTGGCGCCATTCCTGAGCCGTCATCGGTGACGTCCAATTCGAGCTCATCTGTGACGCTGAAGATCACGCTGCATGTGTTGGCCGACGCGTGGCGAACAACGTTGGTCACAGCTTCCAGTGCCACCCGGTAGGCCGCCACCTCGACCGCAGCCGGGAGCGGAGGCAAGGGTTCCGGTCCATCCACCGTGATCGTAGGTCGGCTCCCGGCAGCGCGTACGGCCGAGCTCTCGCGGACGGCAGGGACCAGGCCCAATTCATCCAGCGCCGGGGGGCGAAGCCCATAGACCAGGCGTCGAACATTCGAGAGAGATTCTCGGGCCTGACTTTTCAACTCGACCAGCAGACGGTCCGCAGCATCCGGATCTCGGACCATAAGGTTGCGCGCCGCGTCCAGCTTGAGGGTCATGCTGGCCAGTTCCGGCCCGAGCCCATCGTGGAGGTCGCGGCGCAGCCTCCGCCTCTCCTCCTCCCGGGCCAGCACCAGCTGCTCTCTGGAACTTCGCAGGTCCTCCGTCAGCCGGACGGCATGCAACACGACTCCTGCCTGGTGTCCAAGATCGTGCAAGAGCGTCATTTCGCTGGCCGTGAAGGGTTCATTCGGCGCTCGCACGCCGCATGCAAGCTTCCCAATGAGTTCCCCTTGATAGAGAAGATCGATCTCGACAAGCTCACCTTTGGGCAGACCATAGGCGGCCACAACCCGTTGTTCCTCCCCCACGGTGAGGGACACGGAAGTGTATGGCAGCTTAAGGGTCTCGGCCACGGTCTCCACAATCGTGGGCAGAAGATCATCCGCCGCCAGGCTGGTCTCAAGACGCCGGCCAAGGCTGGAAAGGACGGCATAGGGATCGTCCCGATCGCCATACAAGAACCGATTGACGCCGAGTTGAACACGGTGTCGGAGCGGCTGGAAGAGCACCGCGACCAGACCGGTGGCCACCAAAGAGACCAGCAGCCCCCCTTTGGCCTGGAAGAGCAGGCTCAGCCCGCCCACGACGAGCACGTACAGCGCCGCCACACCCGACGTCAGGGCAGCGTATACCAAGGCTCGATTGATCAGAATATCGAGATCCCACAGGTGATAGCGGAGAACGGCGATGGCAAGCGACGCCGGTGGAAGGATGAAGCTGAAGAACCACAGCGCCTCGCTTGCCGGCGCCCACCAAGGAATGGGTTGATTGGAGGGGATTTGGGCACGCAGAACATATGGGATTGATAGCAGCAGGATCATGACGATCCAAGCTATCAGCCCCCCAACCGCCAACTGAATCTGCTGCCGCTCCAACTGCTTCGCCGCCAACTTGTACCGGCGCCACTGTGCAAAGACTCCAGACGCAACCAAGGCGGTCCATATGCCGATGTGGCCCCAATACATGGGGTCACCCATGACCGACCCCGTGGCAGCTGGCAGCCAGAATAGAGCAGGAGTCAGTGCGATGGCGACGACTGCCAAATACTTCGTCCAACTTGGAACAAATCGCCCCGTAGGGAAGATGTATAGGACGATGAGAGTTGGGGCGGCGGTGAGGATTGCCTCAAACTTGAGAGCGAGCTCCGAGGACAGGCCAAGCACCAGGGCGGCTGCTTCCGCCGGGCCCGAAAGGCCCGCCGCAAAGATTAGCAGGTAGAAGGAGGTGAAGAATGCCATCGGGTGGGTCTTCCGGCGGCGAAAGAGCAAGTAGGCAAGTCCGAAAGACAATGACACGGAGACCAGCGAGGCTAGCCGGCCAAAAATATCGAACCCGATCAGCATCGATCTGGCTCCGGTGATGTCGGCGGTCACGTCCTTTGGGCCCAGGCCAATGCGCATCATGTAGCCTGGCACCGACACAACCACGATCACAACAGCAAGGGCGGCGATAGCTACCCATGTTGCCGAGGCTGCTCGCTGCCAGGGTTTGGGCCATTCTGTCCAAGCCGGTAGAACACTCTCGGCGTCCAGATCCGTTGGATCTTCTACCCTGCCAAGATCTGCGCCGCGCCAGCGCGGAAACAGACGTTGAGTCCAGTTGTCTGCCAGGACCTGCACCGTACTCCGGGCGCGTTTGAACAGCAGGGTTGCGATCACGGCCGTCAGAACCAGACTCGGAATCAGCGGGCTGTAGTGCACCACTGCGCTGGAAATCCCAACCGCTATCGCGTACAAGGCTGCCAGACTCACGGTAACCAAAGAGAACACCAGCGTGCGGTTGATCAGGATATTGATGTCGTACAACCGATGCTGAAGGATGGCGATTGCAGCCGCCACGGCAATTGCCAACACCGCCAACCCGATGAGATTGGCGCCGATTCGCTGAATGACCAAATCATCGGGCGCCAGGACCCACAGTACAGTGGCAACCATGAAGGCCGCCAGCGTCAACCAAGCGGCATAGGCGAGCCATCTCAGCTGCTGCCGGTCTGTGCTTCCCGCGTGCCGATATCGTTGGACGAAAGCTGCCAGACAGCCGAGCATTCCCAAGACGAGCACCGTACCGCTGATCTGGAGGACCATATCGAGCAGAGGGATAAAACTTTGCATGCCGAAGGGGTTGGCATTCTCCACGCCGAGACCGGGCAGAGGGCCCGGGTGAAGCAGAATGGCGAGAATTAACCCACCCAGGCCAATCCCAACCATCCAGCCAGCCGGTCTCCAGCGCCTTGTCGGAAGGTGGCCGTCCGGGAAGAGCAGGAACAGATAGGTCGTCGGGAGCGTGACGGCGGGTAGCCACAGCCAACCTGAAAGCCAGGACATGGTGCGAACGGGAAGTTGCATCTGAACTGGGAGAAGCAGAGAGCCAGCCACTGCCAGGGTTTCGAATCCGTAGCACAGGCTGGCGGCCAGAAACAGCCACCCAATGACGTTGCGGGGCCTGTTCGAAGCCACCAAAGCCCCCAGAAAGGCGAAGGCCGTGGCGGACACAGGGACGAGTGCCAGGTGGATGAGATAGGGGAAAAGGGTCTCAGTTCCGATGACAACGGTCAGGCCACCGAGGACACCAACCGCCATGCTCGCCAAGGCGAACCCTGCCAGTGCTTTGGCTAGTCGCGCAGCACGTGCCGACGCCATCCCGCCTCCCATGATGCGGCCAAGGTCGTGCGACTGCGCCCCATTCTACATCGGGCGCAGGGATCATACTCGGCGTCTCTCGGCTGCTATAGCATGACGAGTTGGTGCCAGATCCCCTTCAGGTTGACTTCCTCCCGCTCCCAGTGATCTCCGTGATCATGTGAGAACCAGATGTCCCCGTTGCTCAATCCGGTATAGACGTGGCCCGGCTGGCCGGGGACGGTGATCAGGGCAACAGGGAGGTGATCCAAAGGCTGCGGCAGACCCCCCGCCAGCTGCTCCCAGCCGGTGCTGCCCGTGACTCTGTAGATGTGAGCGTTGGCATGATCCCAGCTGTGCGCATCTCCCGGACCGGTCGAAGCCGAGACATACCAGATCTCGGGTTGATCAGGGTCGGCGGCACATGCCCAGCCGTAGGTTCGATCGACTTTCTCTGCGGGCTGGCGCCAGGTTTGCCCGCCATCCCGGCTGACGGATCCGGGCCTTCGACCCGCTCCGGCCTCATACGCCCAGTTCCCCTCTTGGCTGTTGAACGTCAGGCCATGGCAGTCGCGCAGTGCTCCCGCCCGATGACCCTGCCAAGTCACCCCGCCGTCAGTCGTCCTCACCAGCGCTCCGGCCTCGATCCCCGCAAGGATAACGTGGGGATCCGACGGAGATACGCAGATGGCGTGGACGTAGGCCCGGATGAATGGCGGTTCAGCCGGCGACACCCACAGCCAGCGCCAGGGGATCTTGCGGAATCCCTCAAGCTCGCTCCACGTCGCCCCGCCGTCGCGTGAGACGTACATCATCGCCGGCTTGGTCCCGGCGAAAATCAACCGAGGGTCATGAGGACTCACGGCAAGCGCCTTGACCACGCTGCCTTCCAAGCCAGACTGCCGCCAATTCAGACCCCGATCCTCGGAAACCCAAACGCCTTCGCCTTGGGTACCGGCCCAGACCGGCGTCCCACCTGCGGCCCCAACCGCCAAGCAACGAACGTCCAGCTCGGGAAAGATCAGGTCCGTGCGCCAGGTCCCATTTTCATCTCTCTCAGCCCGCATGCCGCCTTTGCCTGCCCGACCTTCAAAGCTGTTTGAAATGAACACCTTTGCTGTCATCACACCCTCCGGGTCAATGGCCCAGGTCAGATCACCTTCAGAATGGCGTAAACGCCATCGGCCAGGTCAGGATCGGGAGACTTCCCGCTCAGACCGCCATTTGCGGCCATGCCGGGAGTTCGGCCATGTGGGTCTGCACGGCCGCGTATGGTGCTCGATACTCCGGTTTGGATGGCGCCTCACCATAGGAAGACTGAAGGCCAAGATCGGCCCTGATCACGTTCAGGGACCGCACCCCCAAGAAATCCAGGACAGACAGGCCAGGGTGTACGGACAAGGCCAGGAGCGCCTTCACCCGCTCTGGATCCGTTTCACGCTGCAGGCGCATGAAGAACATGGCCGAAGGGGCCTCGTGTAGTAGCACAAACCCAAGGACACTCTGGACATGAAGCAGCACTATCCATCTGTACATGCAGGTGGTTCTCTAACAGATCGATCAGGCACGCAAGCCAACGCCCTGGCGCGCATCTCAGCCGACACCCATCCCCGCAGCCACTGACAGCTAGTCGGCGCTGAGGGTCCTCAGATACAGATAGATTCCTCGAAGCTCGTCTTTGTCCAGCTTTCGCACATCCTTCCAGGGCATGTTCTCTGGATCGAGCTCGTGCCCGCTGGGCGTCACTCCGGTGGACAATGTCGTGAGGAAGTCGTCTTCACTCCACCCGGCGAGCTCACCAGCCATTGTCAGGTTCGGGCCGAACCCCCCTGTAAGGTCGGCTCCGTGGCACTGTTTGCAGAATCCGGCCAGGTAGGCGCCGTATTCGACATTGGCTCCGATCTCAGGCCTGGAGATCAAGGGACGGCCGTGGTCGATCTCATCCACTGAGAATATGTCTCCGGTGGGGTCTGCTCCTGCAAATACTGTCCCCACCAGGGTCAGCTTCGACGCCGGAATCTTGTTGTCTACCGGCGGTAGGGTCTTCAGATAGGCAACGATTGAGCCCAGATCCTCGGCACTCAGGAAGTTGAAAGCCCTCGACGGCATGACCACAAGCGGCCGACCATCCGGCGCGACACCGTGGCGGATGGACCGCACCAAGTCATCATCGCTGTGGCTGACCTGGACTCCGCCCAATCCGGCCGTCAGGTTGGCGGCATAGATCCTGCCAAACATGGGATCGTCAACCATCGAGCTCCCGCCAAGGTCTTCTCCGTGACAACCTGTGCAGAGCGCGGTGACCAGCTCGCGGCCCCGCGCAAGCGAAGCTTCATCAGAGGGCACTTCCACATGATCGGTGGGAACCTGCACGGTTGCGACAAGATCGCGGGAGCCTTTGATATAAAAGACAACGGCAGCAATCAGGATCAAGCCGATCAACCCACCCAAGACAATGCCTATCCACTTCAACACTCTACGCACTTCTCATCCTCCTCTGTCTTGTCGTCTGTAGTATCCAAGTTGATTTGGAGTACACTCGCCCAAGCGCTACTACATAGATCGCCTACCCTTCCGGGGCACAATGTGCCCAAGCCTCGCATCCGCCCCCCTACTGATCCGCCGGGATCGAGTGCAAGTACATATAGATCCCTCTAAGCTCGGCGTCGGGCAGCTTCCCAAAGCCTTCCACGGGCATGAAATCGGCATTGATCATGTGCCCGTCGGGTTTCATGCCGGTCTTGATCGCCCGCAGGAAGTCCGTCTCACTCCAACCCGACAGCTCTCCCGTCATGGTCAGGTTGGGGGCGGGCGGCGCGCCAGGCTGCGTGGAGGGCCCGCCAGTCAGGTCTGGCCCATGGCACTCACGGCACAAGCGCGTGAAGTACTCACCGTAGGCGGGATTGGCTCCGATGTCAGGCATGGGTGGGAATGGATTGTTGTGATCAATGACGTCGGCGGGGAAAATCCCCTCTCCGAACACGCCTGCGCCGAGCATAATGTGGCCAACCAGGGTCAAAGAGGGCTCGGAAACCGTATGATCCACCGGCGGAAGGGTCTTCAGATAGGCAATGATCGATCCCACATCCTCACGGCTCAAGTAATTGAAGGCCGCCGACGGCATGATGATCAACTCATGACCGTCCGGCTCCACACCGTGCCGGATTGCACGCACCAGGTCGTCGTCATTGAACGTGGCTTGCGCCCCACCCTGGCCGGCCGTCAGGTTGGCCGAGTAGATCGTGCCAATCATCGGGTCAGCGAGCACCACGCCCCCTGCCAGGTCCTCACCATGGCACTCGGCGCAGAAGATAGTCACGAATTCCTTGCCTCGCGCCAAGGTGTCCGGATCGGTAGGGGCGTCCACGTGTTCTGTCGGCACCGACATTGTTTGGTTGAGATCCATGGCCCCTTTCACGTACAGCACGGCTGCCGCGACCACAATCAAGCCGACCAGGACTCCCAGAACGATTCCAACCCACTTAAGGACACGCCGCATGAGTCATCCCTCCCAATTCCGGTCCGGGTTCCGGATCAACCTTAGATGAGCCGGGGCGCTGCGTCATGAGACCGAGCACCCAGATCACCCGGGAAACTTTCCCGAGGGATCCACATGCAGACATATCGCTCTATCCCCCACCAGGGAAAAACAAACCGGCCGGGCATGACGCCCGGCCGGTGGAGAACTTGGGGCAAGTACAGACTATTCGGAGTTGAACGGCTTGGCTGGCAACGACTTCAGGTAGAGCCAAACAGCGTTGACTTCGTCGTCCGTCATGTCGGAGAAGTTCTTGACGGGCATGAACGCGTCGATGGTCTTCCCGCTGGGCTTCACACCCGTTCTGACGGCGGTGGCGAAATCGGCTTCAGACCAGCCGATGAGTTCGCCCCCTTGGGTAATGTTGGCCGCCGGAGGTGTCCCGGGAGGTGCTCCAGGGATTGGTCCGCCCGAAAACGACGGACTGTGACAGCCCATGCAGGTCGTGGCCAAGTAGGCCCCATATTCGGCCGTCGGGCCCGGCTCAGGCGCCGTGGGACGAGGGGCGCTGTGGTCAATCAGCTCGGCCGGCATAAGTGGCAGTTGTCCGGTCAAGTAGAGGATCCGGCCCATCGGGCCAACTGAGGGCTCAGGATGCTCGGCGTCCACAGCCGGTACGGATCGGACATAGGCAATGATGTCGGCGATGTCCTGATCACTCATGAACGTGAACTCCTCGGCGGGCATGAAGTACACAGACTTGCCTTCGGGGTCCACACCGTGCTCAAGAATCCGGAAGAAATCCGCATCCGAGAACTCTGAACCCACCCCGCCCTTTCCCGCGGTCAAATTGGCAGCGTACAGCGTACCAATAGCCGGATCGTCGAAAAAGACTTTGCCGGACAGGTCAGCGCCGTGGCACTCGGTGCAGCCGCGAATGGTCGCCAGATGGCGGCCGTGTTCAATGGAGGCGCTGTCCGTCGGCACCTCAACGGTGCTCGGGGGCACATCGTATGTCTTGTTGAAACGAACACTCGAAATTATGTAGATGGCTGCCACAGCCAGGATCACCACCCCGACCAAGGCACCCAAAACAATCCCCACCCATTTCAGGGTCCTTCGCATCGATTCCCTTCCTCCCGTTTGCTCAATTCTCGCCTGTCATACGACCTGCTACCAGGGTGACTGTCCCTGGTACACAGCCCCTCGAGGCGCGGTAGTCATCTCAGAGCAGGCTAGATCTCAGGCCGTGTGGAAGCATAGATCGCAAGGTTCCCACTCATGCGCTTGTCGACAGCTTGAGCCAGCACCACCTCCTTCCCAGAAGTCACCGGCATGGTCTAATCCTGAATGGCCAGTCTATAAACGCATGTATGATGAAATCAACCACAACCGTCCGCCACGACGGTTCAAAGACGAATGCCCTTTGAGGATGAGATGGATGAAGCGGCGGGGATCGACTTGGGCCCCGACTTGCTTCTCCGCTTTGAGGAGGGCAGCGCTTGCTGGCTATCTTGGTCGCCTATGTCCTGGGATCATTCCCCAGCGCGGTCCTGGTTTCCCGCGCCGTCGCTGGTGTCGACATCCGCACTTTAGGCGACGGCAACATGGGCGCACGCAACACCACCCGATCCATCGGGTGGTGGCCAGGCATTATGGTTGCAGTTCTCGATTTTGGCAAGGGGGCCATCGCACTTTCGCTGGCCCGTAGCTTGGGGGCTGGCCCCGATCTCCAGCTCCTCAGCGGGGTGGCCGCTGTACTTGGACACGATTTCCCACTTTGGGCCCGCTTCCGCGGCGGGCAGGGGATGGCCACCAGCCTAGGCGTACTGGTCATGCTAATGCCAGAGGCCACCCTGTGGGGGCTGACCATCTTCGCAGCGTCCTATGTCATCCTTCGCCATTTCGATTTCAGCGCCGCCTTGGGCCTTGGCCTGATCGTGGCCCTGGTGGTGCTGCAGGAAAAGCCTCTACCTTGGGTCCTCTATGCTGCCTTCCTCTTCGTCTCAATTGGGCTGAAGAAGTGGCTTGATCTGCCGCGCAGGTTAGCAAATCTCCGATCCCACCCTGAACACCACGCCTAGCTGAAGAGAAAGCAGGCGCACATTCCGGGCGGCCCCATCAGACCCCGGCGATCCAGGCAAGCTCCATATGTGAAAAATGTCACATGACACATGGGCGTTGTGACCTTCATCACTGCCATTCAAATCAGCAATGCATAAGATGGAGTGTGAGTCAGCTTAGGCTGATGTCTCTCTGGTCAGGGCATCGATACCGGGGACGCCTCTACGGGGCGAGGAAATCCGCTCACAGCTCGGCCACTGATTCCCCTGACAATGAGATTCCTACCTGACCAGTTGGATAGGGAGATGGCAGCCCACCTGCCATCTCCTACTCTTTAAGCAGCCTTCAGATTGCCTTGACTCTGAGCGAAAAAAGGAATCGACTGCTGGCCTCCAGCGCGGAGCGCTGAGCATGCAACACTTTCCGCCTTGGGCCGGTCTCTGCGTTTGGACGCGCACACGCTGAATCCATTCCCAACTTCATAGCTAGCAAGAGTTTCCCCAAGATATGATCGAAGAAGCGGATGGCGAGAAAAAGATGGAGACCTTGGCCGATCAGGGAGCACCAAGCTCAATGTGGTGCGATCAATGCAAAGTAGAGGGATCTGCTGCGAGTGATTGATCTAAAACGCTGTCACCAAGCTGATGGCTAGAGGCCGGGGTCAAGGAGTCAAGTTCCACGGTCAATTGCTTGCACATTTGCCCGAATTCCTGCCGAGAGGCTCAAGCCGCTTCGGGAACCTCAAACCAGAACAACGCCCCCTCACCCTCGGAGCTCGTCACCCCAATCTCCCCGCCGTGAGCCTCCACAATCGACCTGGCAATCGCCAAGCCCAGGCCCGAACCGCCCCGATCTCGGCTGCGGGCAGCATCTGAGCGGTAGAAGCGTTCGAACACGCGGGGAAGGTCCTCAGGAGTGATTCCTGATCCCGCGTCGCGCACTTCGAAACGCACGAATCCTGGGACGGCACGAAGGGCAACGTGGACCTCGCCCGCCCGGGGCGTGTGCCGGATGGCATTGTCAAGCAGATTGTCCAGGACCTGGGTCAGTCGATCGGGATCGGCCTGGATCTGAGGCAAGGGCCGTTCAACGTCCAACGACAACGCCACTTCGCTCTGGGCTGCGGCTGCTTCATGCTTGACGACTACTTTCTCCGCCAGTTCACCGGCCCAAGTCGGGCCCAGACTCAACGGCAAGTCACCGGCTTCCGCGCGGGAAAGAAGGCGCAGGTCATCAACCAACCGGCTCAGTCGTTCGGCCTCCTCGTGGATCAGGCGCAAGTTCTTCGGGCTGGCCGGCAGGACGCCTTCGCTCAGTGCTTCTGCATGACCCAATATCAACGTGAGCGGCGTCCTCAGCTCGTGCGCCACGTCGGCCGTAAGCTGTCGGCGCAAATCCCGCGCCTGGGCCAGATCACGGCTCATAAGGTTGAAGGACTCAGCCAGTTGGCCGATTTCGTCATGCGAACGCACTTCCACCACACGTCCCAGCTCGCCCGAGGCCACCGCCCGCGTGGCATCCGTCAGCTCCTGGACGGGCCGCGTGAGGGCACGCGTCAGCAGGATTCCGAGAACCAGGGCAAGTCCGGTTGCGGCCAGGGTGGCGACGATGAGAGCCAGGTTGACCTGCCGAAGGAAGTCCTGCCCTGCTGTTGGGAGCGAAGCGAAGATGGGTCGTCCCTCGAGAAGGGTGCCCACCTGTCGACCATTGACGTCGATCGGAATGCCAGCGCTGAGCACATCGGCAGGGACGTGTGATCCGACCCGGAAGCCTGCGCCTGGCCGCACCACAACCCCCTCCTGGTTGGCCACAGCCAAGAAGTCGTTTGGGCCAGGGCCACGCATTTTCCCCATCATCATCGGCTCGTCGCCCCGTCCGAGCACGTAGCGATCAACACCTTGCCAGCTCGACGTCTGAGCGTAGTAATCACTGAGCTGGTTGACAAGCTCCTGGCGGTTTTGGCGGAAGACAAAATGGCCAAACTCGTTGGTCGTCGCCTGCCTTGCCAGCAGCACTGTCAGCCCCGTCCCGGTCAGGCTGACAATCAGAAACGCCAAGACCAGCTTGATGCCAAGCGATCTCACCTCGAGATCTCCCGCGCGAAGCGATAGCCGACGCCATACACGGTCTCGATGTAGGTAGGATTGGAGCTGTCTGGTTCGATCTTGGATCTGAGATTCTTGACGTGGACGTCGATCGTCCTCTCGTAGCCTTCGTATGCGGTGCCTTGCACCCTATCAAGCAATTCGAGTCGGCTGAAGGCCCGGCCGGGCGCAGACATCAATGCTGCCAGCAGGTCGAACTCCGACGGCGTCAGATCCACCCCCCTGCCGTCGACATCCACCACGTGCCCGGAGCGGTCGAGGGTGATCCCGCTTACGCGCATAATCTCTGGCTCGGGGGCTGTCATCCCAGATCGCCGAAGGACCGCCCGGATTCGGGCCGTCAACTCACGCGGGCTAAATGGTTTGGTGATGTAGTCATCGGCACCCAACTCCAACCCGAGCACCTTGTCTGTTTCTTCAACGCGTGCCGTCAGCAGGATAATGGGCGTCTCATGCTCTTTGCGGTGCTGACGCATGAAAGCGTGCCCATCCATTTCAGGCATCATCAGGTCCAGCACGATCAGGTCGGGCTTTTCATGGCGCGCGACGAAGAGCGCTTCCCGACCATCGGCTGCGGTCACCACCCGGAAGCTTTCTTGTTCCAGGTAGTCCTTCAGCAGATGCAGGATCCGCTCTTCGTCGTCGACAACCAAGATCGTCTTGGTCATTTCAGATTCCACTTCGAACGTCGGGCCGGGATCGGTGACCGCCGGTCACGATCTACTTGGACTTTCCCTTGGGCTCGGGGTCTTCCTGAGGTTCCGGATTTCGGCGCTGGGCGATGGCCACGATCAACAGCCCAAGCAGCATGATCGGGAACACCCACATGCCGAAACTGGTCAGAGCGTAAAACCAACCTTGCCCATAGGCCATGGGGGCGTGAAATCCACCCATCATGCCGGGACCCATTTGACCGCGGAAACCTTCGAATCCGCGTCGGATGCCGTAGCCCATCGGTGTGGCAAACGCCTGGACCACAAAGCGTGCCGCTGCCGTAAGGGCGAACAGCACAACCAGCACGATTGTTGAAACGGTGATGGTCCTGTTAGACACTGCAACCTCCGTGGTTGAAATCGGTTTGTGATCGAACAACTGACCTGCAGGATAACCTAAACCCATGAAGGGATTGTGAAGATTACGTTCAAGCTTGGTTTGACTCCCCCAAAGGAACGGGCCGGTTCCGCGAAGGAACCGGCCCGTTGAACCAACACTGCCTACTTCAGCGGCGGCCGAAGCCTTGCCCGCCACCAAGGGCCGGGCCCTGCATACCACCCCGCGGCATCTGCCTCATGCCTCTTTGGAAGCCGAACCCCGGGCCTGCTTCAAGATGAGCCGACATTACATCGGCTTGCTCTTGTGTGATCGCACCGTCGGCCAGAGCCTGGTCGATCATGACCTGATGTGCTTCTGCGATCGCAGACTGCAGAGCATCGAGTGAGACACCCTGTTGGCTGGCCAGCTCCACCCACGTGGTCCCACTGTCCCTGGCCGTCTGGATGTCACTCACCGACAGATTCAGGACTTTGGCCAGCGCGCTGTCCAAGATGTTCTCGTAGTCGCTTAGGATCCCCATCCGCGGCGCGCCATCCGTCCAGCCCGCCCTGGGACCCGCCTGGCAGTCTCCGGTACAAGCTTGTGCGTCACCGCTCCAAGCCTGGGCGGTGCCCACACCGAGAACCGCCAGATAGCCTACCGCGGCTGCTATCACCAATCCAACGTACACCTTCTTCATGCTATTGCCTCCGGGTCTTGGGTTGCCGGCTCGGAGACCGGCTCGAGTTTCAACTCAAGACTAGCCCAATCAAGTTCAGGGACTATGAAGGCCGCGTGTAGGATCGGTGAGTTTGGGTGCCTTGTTCAGCCGGTTGTCGGGGCTGCTGAAGGCTCTGGCGTCGGCATCGGCGGCCGGAGACGCCCGAGGCAGCCACCCAAGCGACGGATGCCTTCTTGGATTCGCTCGGGTTGGGCATTCGAGAAATTCAAGCGCATGAATCGGCGGCCATCGGACGGTTCGGCAAAGAATGCGGACCCCGGGACGAAGGCCACTTGCTCTTTGAGGGCCTCCGCCAATACCGGCTGGCTGTCCATGCCTTCTGGCAGTTCCGCCCACAAGAACAGCCCACCTTGCGGCGTGGACCAGGTCACTTCTGGAGGCATGAAGCTATCCAGCGCGCCGAGCATGGCGTCCCGCCGCTCTCGATACACGCCGCGCAGCGTCTGGATATGTTCGTCGAGAAATCCACCGTGCCCCACTTCATAAGCGATCATTTGGACCAGGGTGCTTGTGTGCAGGTCGGCGCCCTGTTTGAGCTGATTTAGCCGGCCGAGCACCTGGCGTGGAGCGATGACCCAGGCCAGCCGCAGACCGGGGGCCAACGTCTTGGAAAAAGTGCTCATGTAGATAACGTTGGCCTCCCCACCTTCCGAGGCCGCTAGTTCGGCATCCAGTGTGTACAGCGGCGGCAAGTGCTCGCCCTCATAGCGCAGTTGGCCATAAGGATCGTCTTCCACGATGGGAACACCGTATGTGCGCGCCAGTCGGACCAGCTCCATACGTCGCTGCAAAGCAAGGGTCACACCAGCTGGATTCTGAAAATTGGGCAGGACATAGATGAAGCTCGGCCCACGCTTTAGAAGCGCTTCGACCGGCTCAATCGTCATACCCTGGGCGTCCAACGGAACGCTTAGGAAGGCCGCCTGGTAGGTTCCGAAGGCTTGGAGAGCTCCCAAGTAGGTCGGCGCACCCACGACTACTTCGTCGCCGGGATCGATGAGCAGTTTCCCCACCAAATCGAGTGCCTGTTGGGAACCGGTGGTGATTAAGATATCGTCTGCTTCGACTTCGATGCCGTAGCGACTCACGTGGCGTCCAATCATCTGACGCAGCTCGGGCCAGCCTTCTGTGGTGGAGTACTGGAGAGCGATTTCACCTCGCTCTTCGAGAACCCGGCAGGTCGCCTCTTTGAAGCGTTCCCGAGGAAAGAGTTCTGGGGCGGGCATACCTCCTGCGAATGAAATGATCTCTGGTTGCTGGGTGAGCTTGAGGAGTTCTCTGATGGCAGACGACTTCATGCCCGCCACGCGCGATGCATACAGGTCTTCCCAGGTCGGGGTCATGGCACCTCCTACAGCCTGAACTCTAGCCTGTCTGGGGACGGTTGGGAGGTGCCCTTTGTCCCGATCGCCGGGCTGATATTCGTCAGCATCTCCGCCCCCGGCCGGGAATGTATGTTGTCTGCCCTGATTGTTACATTCTTCACTAACTCCGTACATAAACGACTCCTAGACTGGAATCGAGACCCGCCTCCTCACCACCAGGGAGGCGATTCATCCAAACCAAGCTAGGTCAAACCCAATGCCCCGTGGTGAACTCCGCTCTCGATGCGACGGCCGACAGCCCCAGCAGGTCAACCGCTCCGCTGACGACCGAAGAGGAGTTCTGGATGCGTGATGTCGCGGTTGTGGGTGCAGGACCGGCCGGTCTGGCGGCGGCCCATGTTTGCATGCAATGGGGGCTGGACACGGTCCTTATCAGCGAGTACTTGGGAGGCCGCACCAACTTCCACATGAAGCTCCCCTTCCTTGAATCCGATGATTTCATCGGGGGAAGCAATCTGGCGCTACAGCTCCGCGAGCAGATCAAGCTCTTTGATTGGCCGCACCTTTCCGGCAGGGTGGATTTGATTTCCCTGACCGAGGCCGGAATCCGCCTGCAGGGGATGGGTTTCTCACCGATCGAGGCGCGCCTCGGCATCATCGCAACCGGTGCTCGGCCGGAGCGGATCAATATTCCTGGTGAGCGCGAGTTCATC
>Ga0315556_1001089_pt1 | contig 16700 bp, 24 predicted proteins | sample SalMarSW160310MG_FD_202112 | JGI IMG/M metagenome (GOLD analysis project Ga0315556, IMG submission 202112) | Salt marsh sediment microbial communities from the Plum Island Ecosystem LTER, Massachusetts, United States - Salt Marsh Sediment SW1603-10 ...
GCCGGCCCGTTGAAGGGCGCGAACGGCATCGAGATGGTTGACACCGGGCACCTTGGGCACAGTCAGACCGCCACTTCGATCTCACGCACCTCCTTGGGATCGATCTGCTGGTCGATGACCGATAGGTAATCCCTGATGGCTTCCTGGATGTTCCTCAGGGCCTCCTCCTCGGTGGCCCCCTGAGACCAGCAGCCCGGCAGGCCGGGCACCGACACGGAGTACCCTTCTTCGGTCTTGCGAAGCGCGATCTTGTACTTCATTGCCTTCGTCCTCGCTCAACACTATTCTAGCGCGACGTCCTCCCACAGGCCCAGCCGATCGTCCGGTACCTTCTAGATCCTGTGCTTCGGCTTGGGCTAGGGGCCGGAAGCAGATCAAGCTATGCCGTTGAATGCCAGGTCCGAGAACTGGCTCGCCGCCGGATCATAGACCGCACCCCCAAGATCCGGTCCCTCCGTACCCCAGCACTCACCCGCACGGCCAGCCCGCCCGGCGTGTCCAGCGTCCGGTACTCGGCGGCCGCCGTCTTGGACTCCTCGGCCATCCTCTCTCCTTTCGAGGCACCATGAGCCCTACCGATCTCGTCTCACCGATCCAACGTAGCTCGTTGTAAAGAGCGCGATCAACAGCACCTGGAACACGAGGATCGGCGCCACGCCAGTGAAGCTCATGAACCCCGCCGACACCGCAAACAGGCCGCTCGCCATCAAGCCGAGGATGACGACGCTCGTGATCAGCAGGACTCCGCGGCGTTCCACGGGCCTGCGGTTAGCCCACAGCAGCAGGATCGTCCAACCCAGCATCAGTGACCCGGCAAGCGAGCCACGGCCGAGATTACAGCCTGCGTGTTCCGGACTCGCGCTTCGCGCATTCGATGGTCGTTCACAATTGGCCCCGAAAACGCCAGCCCTCTTCCTCCGATCGTCACAAATGAGGACAGCATGATCGCCACGGAAAGGTAGTCCACGAACCGACTCCGGAAGACCAGGGCCGCGAAAAGGAGAGTGAACGGCACCGCCGGAATGAGGTACGCAGACTCCTGCGGCAGACGAGTAAAGGCAGCCGAGTAGAGAACGACGACGGTGGCACACAGTACGAGTCCGTGCCTGAGCCTCGGTTGCCGGAACACTTCCTTGAGGTTCTTGACGGTCAGAGGAGCGAGAAGAACGAGGGCCAGGAATCCCAGAACGGCTAGTTGACCCCACACCTGCACGATGCCCTTCCTGATCAGGTAGGCCATGCCCGGGTATCCCGAAACGTCATGAAACGTGAAGAAGCCGAGGCCGTAGCGGTGAACCACCGGCAAGAAGCACAGACCGCCGGCTGCCGGTGTGGCTGCCCAGAGGCGAGCCGTGTCCTTGTAACCGGGTCGTCCCTTCTCTTCCTGCAGAATCCACAAGGAAAGGGGGAGCAGCAGGGCGCCGGACGTGATCCGCGAGCCAATGGCCAGACCCAGGAGCAGCCCGCCGACGAGCGCACGCCGCGCAAGCACGAAGTAGGTGCCACCGAGCATGAAGGCCAGCGCGAGCATGTAGTCCATGGTCGTGGTGCTGTTGATGTAGACCACGGGTGTCAACGCGAACGTCAGACTCAGTAAGAGGTAGTGTTTGATCTCGAAGAAGCGAAGAATGAGCGCGAAGAAGACCACTGCGACACAGCTGAACGCCGCCGTAAGCCCGTTGGAGAACAGAACGCTCGTCGAGGCCGGTGTGAGGGCAGTGAGGTACTCGTAGACCGGGAACCCGGGCAGCCGTGACGCAGCGTAGCTACCCGTTCTCGCGATGTGCCTTGCCGCATTGACGACCCTGTAGGCATCCGGGTCCGCTCCGTAGCCTGCTGAGATCCATGGCAGCCGAGTCAGAAGAACCGCGATGCCGAGGCAAACGAGGAGCCAAACCTCGTGTCGAGTGAATCCCCGTGCAGTGTCGGTCGTGCCTGACGTGGGCTGCATCATAGGGACAGCTCCCGCTGGCCTGGCGTCATGCCACGCCCTCGCAGCCGTTGGTGAGCCGTTGTTCCCAATGAGCCTCTGCCCAAGAGCTTATCAACTGCCGCCCGCCTCGCGAGCGAGCTTGAGCCAGCCGCGGACTGTTGCCCTTCAGGCTTCCTTGTGCGTTGCACGCTTTCCCGAAACAGAGAGGACCTCGACCCGCCAGACCCGGGTCGTTGCCAGTACGGCCGGATCGAGCTCCCACTCGCGCCCGGAGTAGTGCGCCATGATGTGGTTGAGCCCCGCTGCCCTCTCCCCGGGCGAGTCGAGCTCGTGCACGGTGCCGTAGCCGATGACGCTTTCGAACGAGAACGACCACTTGCACGCCATTCCCGGGTGGGTGACCAATTGGACGTTGCGCTCGAGCTCGAAGCAGACGCGGTTGTTGGCCGCGATGCAGTCGATCTTCTTGCCGGTGGCGGCGGAGTGGAAGTACAGGTTGTCGCCGTCGTAGCCGAAAGACACGGGAACGACGTACGGCTCTTCCCCGACCGCGAAGGCCAGCCGGCACACCGTGCTGCCGCGGATGATCCCATCGATCTCGGAGCGGTCGGTGATCTCCTTGTCGGTTCGTCTCATCGGGATCCCTTCGGCTCGGCGCGGCGAGCTGCTGGCTGACAGGGGCATCATCCAGACACAGCATCAACGTTGCAAGCAGGAACGGACCGGCGCCGGCGCCCGTCAGCCTCCCATCTTCCCGTTGGCAATCGCCAGCATCCTCAGAGCGGTGACGGCCAGCCCGATGACGATCAGTGAGTACAAGGAAACGCCCGACCAGCGGGCCAGGGCAACAAGCGCCGGCGGAACCCCATCGACGGGTCCAGAAGCTGCGGTCTCGAGAGCTGCCTTGGTACGCCGGTCGTAGTTCACGAAGATAAAGTGACGGCTCCACACGAACGCCAGGGTAAGAACAGAGAGTAAGACGACGGCCCAGGTCACAGTCCACAGGTTGAATGCTCCCAACAACCGCTCCGCATGTGCCGCAACGAAAACACAGAGTCCGCCAACGAGGGCAACCGCCCAAACCTGCTCTTGATACGCCCTTGCCATTCGGTCCAGGTAGAAATCCAGCGGATCAGGCGCCATGATTGTCCTCCTCTGTTTGCCTAGCGGTTAGTGTAGAGCGGACGCATTCCGCCGCATGGGCGGGAAGTTGCGCTTCGCAGCGGTATTCTCCACTTCAGAGGCTTGTCAAACGGCGGACCCTTCTGCAGACTCGCCTCCCGGGTCGCCAACGCTTCCGCCAACAGGAACTGCTCCCTTGGCGTTGCCACAACGGACTTCAGTCGTTCAGGAAAACGGCCCAGCGCTCTCGAGCTGAGCGGACACGTGCCATTGTGCCCTCTGTGCCGTCCCTTGCTCAACCGCGCTGCGTGCGCCCATCTCACCCGGATCATTCACTCGCAACCTGCTGCGAGCGGCACAGCCGCGAGTTGAGGAGTGCCGCCGCGAGTTGTTGGGCTCAGAAAGACGAACCAGGTTCCTCCAAGAAACCGATCTCCTCCGGCGTCGACTGGCGGCCCAGGAGCGAGTTCCGGTGTGGGAACCGGCCAAACCTCTCGATGATGACCTGATGACGGTGGGCATAGTCTACATACGTTTCAAAAACGGGTTTGAGAGCCACGGAGACGTCGTCGGCGAGGTTTCGAAAGAGCAGCACACTTTGGCGCTGGTGCTCGAGATCTTCGGAGTGCTCAAGAGGCAAGTAGAAGAACACTTTTCGGATAGGCCGGAGACTCCTGTCCGCTCGCGTCCGCAGGCCTTCAAGACACAGGTTGAGAGCAATTCGGTCAAACCGAAACGCTGCCGGTGTACCCCGATAGATGTTGCGCGGGAACTGATCGGTCAGGAGGATCAGCGACAGTCTCCCGTCGGCGGATGACCGCCAGTCATCGAGATCGCCGGACTCTGCAGCGAGTACAAGGGGTTCAAACCGGCTGCGGATCTCGTCGTCGGTCTTCGGGTCCTTCGACCACCAGAGCGACGAACACTGCTCGGCGACGGCCGCGTCGTTTGACTCACTGCCGAACCAAAACTCCAGGATAGTATCCGGGCTTTCCATTGAGATCACTCCCTCCGCTTCCCGCTGGAGCTCAGCGGCACGCGACAGTGCGGCACGGTGGAACGGCGCCACGCGGTAGCGTGCCCGTTTGGGAGAAGGGTTAGCCATCTGTTGCTCGCAACGCTGAACCGTGGAGCAAGTAGTGATTGATGCGTGACTCCCAGTCCTGCATGAACTCGCGGTAGTAGCCCTCGGTGAAGGAGGCGACGAACGCGTCACCTTGTGGACCAAGGCTCGTGTGGGAGTAGGTAACCACCGCCTCTGAGCCGCAGGCCACAGCACGGAGTTGGATGGTCAGCTTGCACGCCGTGACATTGGGCGTGATCTTGATCATTTCAACGAACCCTGTCTCCGGTTCGTGCCGGGTGACGTACCAGATCGCCTCGATCGGCGGTGCTGGTGTCGTGAAGACGCAGTCTGGTTCGGCTACGCCCGACGACGAGACGACCAAGACTGGGTCCCAGCCTTCGATCCAGTCTGCCTCTCGAACCGGGCAGAGCAATGGAAAGACTGCATCAGGCGCGCCGACCAGGTGTTGCGTATAGGTGTGACTAGCTCGGGTCGGCTTGACGATTTTCACAGGCGAACCCTGACCTGGCCCCTGCAGCCGTTGCCGGCAGACAATGGCACCTCCCAGGACCTCCGGATTCTTCGAACCATCCGGTCCGCGTGCTTCTTGCGGCTAGGGCTCATAGCATGGTCTGTAGCGGCCTCGCCGGGGCCAAGCAGCTCGGCGCAGGGAGGAAGGTTCCGGCAAGTGTCGCCGAGGTGAGACGATTCCGCTCGGCGAGCCGACTCACATCCGGCGAGAGCCACCGCAGGGGCGACCGAGAGCAGGATTCGACTGACAGTCATGAGCCTCCTCCTATGAGACATCAAGCGTCTCAAGTCGCGCCAGACCACCGGAGCGCCCGAGGGTCCAGCTCAGCGAGGGTAGATGCAAGAGGACATATCGACGATGGCGGAATGGCGGATGCGTGTGCCAGCACCTTTGCCCTCGGGCCACACGGGCGCTTCACACCGGCCGCAGCTGCTCGGCCACGCTCCGGGTCCTGTCGGTGACCTCGCTGCCGGTGTGCCGGGTGGTCTTGCGCTCGATGAGCATGACGTGACACTCGTGCTCGGCGATAGGGTTGTGACGGACGCCCTTGGGAACGACGAACGCCTCGCCCTCGCCGAGCTGAACCGTGCGGTCCTCCATCTCGATCCGCAGCGAGCCTTCGAGGATGAAGAACAGCTCGTCCTCGTCGTCGTGACTGTGCCAGACCAGCGAGCCCCGGAGCTTGGCGACCTTGACGTACGAGTCGTCGAGCTCGGCGATGACCCGCGGGGACCACAGCTCCGTGAGCGCCTCGGCAACCTCGCGAGGTGAGACGACATCAGACATCGGGGGCACCTCCTCCCGGCAGTGTGCCACGGTCGGGCGCGGGCACCGTAGCGACGCCCCCCTCGCACGTCAACCGAGCTTGCGGCAAGCCGGGGCCTCTATTGTGTCGACAGTGCCGGCCCAGGCACAGGTACATACCAGCCGTTCGGAATCAAGCAGTTAGCGCATCGCCAAGAGCACGCAACAGTCCGGCCCCATCGCCGTGCCACGCACTGCCGTGCATGCACGCCAGTGTCGCCGGTTGTGTCGAGGCGAGTCTCTCGATCATCTGGCGCGCGTTCTTCGCGTGCGAGAAGTAGTCCATCGCGTGGCGAAAAGCCTCGCTCGGCCCGAGGATGTCCGACTCTGTAATGGGGGGGAGATCGGCGCCCCCCTGGGTGAACAGGTCGCCACACAGCAGCGTAGCGGTCCGTTCTTCCATCATGAACCCGCAGTCCCACGCGTGTGGCAGATGGGGCGTGTCGAACCAGCGCACGGAGTGCTCGCCGAGATCGAGCACCTCACCGTCGGCAAGTGCGCGCGGTGGCCGGTCTGCCATGTCGCCGATCGACACCATGGCCGCCACCTGGCCGCACACCGGCACAGACTGAGGCGCAGCCGCCAGCCATTCATTGAGCGCCCCGGCCTCGTCGGCTTCCGTGTGGGACAGCGTGACGTAGCGGAGCTTCTCGACGGGCATTATGGTCGCCACCGCTTCGCGAACCAGCGGGAATATCTTTCTGAGGCCGGCGTGGAAGAGCAAGGGATCATCATCCACAATCAGGTACTGGTTGAAGGAGAACCCGCCGGCACCGGGGATCGTGACCGGCGTGTTGATGCGGTAGATCCCGTCGGCGACCTCATGCACATTCGTCCCGGACTCCTTGTTCGTGACTGGCATCGGGAACTCCTTTCATTGGCCGGCCGGCGCTACGCCCGGCAGGTGAGCGGTGTGTGTCACCGTGAACTCCAGCATCCAAATGAGAGTATCACCGGTGGTGAGACTTCCCGGCTGTTCGACTCCTGGCGCCCGTCGCCCTGCGCTAGGCCAATCCGTCAACGGCCACGATCGTCGAGTCGCAGGTTCTGAGCCGGATCGCCTTCAGCTCCGCATACTCCGGGTCGTCGAAGAAGGCTCGGATCGCCTCGCGATCCGGGAACCGGAACAGCACGAGCCGGCGCGGCTGCCACGACCCCTCGATCACCTCGACCGTACCGCCCCGTACGATGTACTCACCGCCGTGCTTCTGGATCAGAGCCGGCACGCGCATCCGGTACTCCTCGAAACCGCCGGCATCGTGAACACCCAGCTCAACAATCAGGTACGCGGACATCTGGGGCTTCCTCCTGGGTCTGGATCTTGCCACACGGTCAGCGATCGCCTCCTCGCTGGGGCCACAGCAGGATGCAGACGACGTCGACCAGCAGCGCAGCGATCCCCGCCCGCCACAGGACGTCGCCCATCACCCTTCCTGCAAAGGGGATCGCGCCGAGAAGCGCCAGGATCGCGACAAGAAAGAGGACGGTTTGAAGGCGTCGCATATCTCCTCCATCTCGAGCTCGACCGAATGGGACGACAGACTGCTACCAGGCTACCACCTACCTACCCACCGCTAGTCGAGGTAGGTCCAAGTTTCTGCGCCGTCAAAGTGCCGTACCGGGATGTGAGCGATGTCAGCTGGATCCGCCAACCGGACGTTGACCGCCATCCGCGCGTCCGGGCTCCGATCGAGGTTCTCCCAGTGCGTGGTGCAGCCGCAAACCTTGCACGTGTGGAAAGCGAGGGTCCTGTCCCCCCACACGTAGGCGATCGTCCCGCTCACCCGTCTCACCTGCCGGGCCCGCTTCCGACATCGGCGGAGCGGCTCGACCGCCCCGCCCGCGCGATCAGGCGGAACCTATGAATGCTGCCGCCAGCGCCGCGGGCTCCGCCACACTCACCATCAACTGCCGCAGGCGGACGGGGAATCCCATCACGTATCCTCGCTGCGCCGGCGCCAGGTCGATGGTCAGGATTCCACGTCCCGATCCGTTCACGAGCCATCGACCTGCGAAACCGTGCACCCCACGGCTCAACGGGTGCTCATACGTCTCCGCCGCCAGGGAGACGGCCGATCTCGGAAAGTGAGGCGGAATGGCGTAGCTGGCACGTCTCCCTGAACCAAGAAACGTGGAAGTCTGGGACGGAGACGAGAGTGACCCGGCACGCCCACTACCCCCCCGTCTGTGACTGCTTCGCGCCTGCTGCCTTGAGTATCGATACGGTGCTCATGTGCTTCGCTGCGATAGCCATGTCGATGGCATTCCCACATCTTGAAACCTGGGACACACTTGCGCCTTTCTCCAAGAGGAACCTGACGGCGTTGTCGTCACCACGGCTGGCAGCCGCCATGAGAGGCGTGAACCCTGACCGGTCCCTGAGATCGACGTTGGCACCGTGAGCAATGAGCAGGTCAGCCGCATCAATGTGCCGATACCACACGGCCGTGTACAGGCAGCTCTCTTCGGTCAGATCAGAGTTCGGATCGGCGCCTAACGCCAGGAGGATCTTCAGAATAGTGATATCGCCCCGTGCAGCGGCATGCACCAGGAACCTCTGCCGTTGCAGGGCGATTCCCGATGGCCCGACCACGACCAGAATCGCACCAGCGACGAGCACCAACACAACTGTTACTTTCAGAGCGCGCAACATCCGCTAGCCCCCATCTCGCAAGACTCCGACAGAGCTGACACCCCAAACCGGACGCATGATCTGGTGCGATCCCGGCTCAGCGTCTCGAAAAGCAGCGTTCTCAGAGTGACCCCGGGGCGAGCAACAAACAGCATCAGCTGGCATTGCCACCACAACCCCATCGTCACCTGCTGCAAATGCCTCCACCTCTTGGGACTACGCCCCCCATGGCCACGTGTTCCAGCATTCGCTGCGGGTCGGTGGCAGGGGTCACGGCCGCATCCCCCCAAACACAAGATTCATGTGCCGGGTACCTTCTGGGGGCGGCGCTCCGTGTACACTGTGGCGGCCAATGCCGGACACCGAGAGGAACCTGGACATCCCGATCGGCGCAGGCGAGAGCTGGGAGTTCGCCGGTTGGGGAACGGCCGCCCGGATCGACAACCTCGACACCTCGAACGTCTCGGTGTCGCACCTCGACCAGGTCAAGCGGCACACCCTGGGGGCCTGGACCTCGACCGCGGTGTGCGGCAATGACATCACCTCGAGCTGCCTCTACGTCTCGGCCCTGTGCGCGGCGCAGGCCGGTGTCTTCGCGCCGCTGGCGCTGCTGGTTGTCGCAGGCGTGCTGTACCTGTTTCGCAAGGTCTACGGCGAGGTCGGCAGTGCCTTGCCACTCAACGGCGGCACGTACACCGTGCTGCTCAACACGACCAACAAGAAGGTGGCGGCGAGCGCGGCCTGCCTGACCCTGCTGAGCTACATCGCGACGGCAGTGATTTCGGCCAGCGAGGCGATGCACTACGCCCACAACCTGATCACGGGCCTCGACGTGTTCTGGGCCACGGTCGGCCTGCTCGGCGTGTTCGCCGTGCTCAACATCATCGGCATCACCGAGTCGGCGGTGGTCGCACTGGTGATCTTCCTCGTCCACCTGACAACCCTCACGGTGCTGTCCGTTGCCGGCGCCGCGGCGCTGATTCACGACCCGTCGATGCTGATGGCGAATTGGGCAATGCCGAGCACGGACGGCGTGCTCCACGCCCTGTTCTTCGGCTTCGCGGCCGCCATGCTGGGGATCAGCGGGTTCGAGAGCTCGGCCAACTTCATCGAGGAGCAAAAGGTCGGCGTCTTTCCCAAGACGCTGCGCAACATGTGGATCGCGGTGCTCGTGTTCAACCCCCTCATCAGCCTGCTGTCGCTCGGCCTGCTGCCCCTCGACCAGATCCAGGCCGTACCGCCCGATCTGCTGGCCCGCATGGGCCAGCTCAGCGCCGGCGAGTGGCTGCGCTACGGGGTGAGCATCGACGCCGTGCTGGTGCTGTCGGGCGCGGTGCTGACCTCGTACGTGGGCGTCACAGGCCTGGTGCGGCGAATGGGCTTGGACCGGTGCCTGCCCCAGTTCCTGCTGCGCGAGAACCGCCTGCGGCGGACGAACCACTGGATCATCCTGCTGTTCTTCACCGTCTGCTTCGCCATCCTGGCGACCACCGCCGGCCACGTCTCGACCCTGGCCGGCGTCTACACGATCTCGTTCCTGTCGGTGATGGCGCTGTTCGCGGTCGGCAACATGCTGCTCAAGGTGCGCCGGGCCAAGCTGCCGCGCAGCCAGCGTGCGTCCTGGCCGACGGTGGTGGTGGCGCTGGCAGCCGCGCTCCTCGGCCTGCTCGGCAACCTGCTCCTCGATCCGACGTCGATCCGGGTGTTCGCCGAGTACGGCCTGGCCGTGGGTGCGGCGGTGGCACTGATGTTCGCGCGGGTGCACCTGATGCGCGGGCTGCTGTTCGTCGCCCACTCGGTGTCCGACCGGGTGCTGGCGGCCAACCGCTGGGTCCACGAGTGGGTGCGGGTCAAGATCGCCGAGATCAGCAGCAGGTCGGTGGTCTACTTCAGCAAGGGCGACGACCCGGCGGGGCTCAACCGCGCCGCACTCTATGTCCTCGAGAATGAGCAGACCAACCTCATGAGTGTGGTCCACGTCTACCGGCACGAGGATGAAATCCCCGATGCGCTCGCCGGGCACCTCGCCGATATCGACCACCTCTACCCGGAGCTCAGGATCGACTTCCTCGCCGTCAAGGGGGAGTTCGGGCCGGAGATCATCGAGCTTCTGTCCGAGCGCCTCTCGGTACCCAAGAACTACATGTTCATCGGCACGCCCGGCGATCAGTTCCCACATCGCATCGAGGACCTCGGTGGTGTTCGGCTGATCCTGAGCTGAGCCCCGCGGTCGAGCGACGGACCCTGTCGGGGCGGTGCTGCCCATCATCCTCTCGCCCTTCGCATCACGCCGGTGCCTCGGCTATCGGACCTGTACGGAATCATCAGAAGGTGATATGCGGCACCGATCCGAGCGGGCAGCGGCAGCGGCGGGTGTGGTCCGCAGCAACGACCTGTCAGGCGGCCCCGTGAGACCCCCTTCTCACGGCTTGCGTCCCTTGATGTGCTTGGGGTTCAGCTTGCACAGACCAACCGCATGCAACGTGCTCTGCAAGTAGTCAAAGACCTCCATCGTGTCGAACGCGAATCCCGGGATGATCAGCGGCTTACCGCCGTAGTACACCCCCAACATGCTGCCTGTTCCTACGGAAGAACCCTCAATACTCCAGGCCGAGATTGTGTAGTGAGCAGTGACCGTCGCGCCTCCCCTCCCCGGTTCGAAGAGCGACGGTCTGACGAGAAGCTCATGGAAGCAGACCTCGAACTGCTCCTCGCTCAGGTGTGACAAGCCGGGCTGCGGGTCGGAGAACCCAAGGAGACGTGCAAAGTGCCGGTCGAGCTCGGATGACCCAGACGGTGGGAAGGTCGTCGGCACGAAGAACACTGAGCCTGTAGCGAAGACATACTTGGAAACCGACCTGGACAAGAACGCCTCGACCCGCTCCCGTTGGATCTCAGGCGTCATCTTCCGCAGTGAGTGGCCCCAGACCGACTTCTTGGGAGGGGAGTAGTACATGGTCTCCTCAAGCTCTCGAGGCTCCGGGCCGCATTGACATACGCATTCAAACCGGTGGCGCCGATGTCGGGCGCTCAGTGAACCGTCTCAAGACGATGAAAACAGTTGTTGCGGATGCACCTATGGATACGGCCAGGAGGGTCCAGATCGTGGCCCCTCCGATGGTCTTCTCTGTGTGGTAGAGGTCGCCCCTCCCGCCGGCGATGAGGGCCACCGTCTCGCAGACGAGGTCGAAGGCAGGCCGCAGGCACAGAAGCATGAAAGTGAAGCCCACGGCAAAGGAATGCCTGAAGAAGCGACGGCGCAGGACCGCGTATCCGGCGGCGACACAAGCCACATCCAGGATGTACGGAGAGCTCGTCATGACCAGCCACTGCCAGTCATGCACGAATCCCTCCGGAGTTATCATGGCGCCACCGGAAAACTCTCCCATCCAGAAACGCGGAATCAGCTTGATATAGGTGACCCTACCGCCAACAAGATAAGTGCCTACTACATGGCTGAGTTCATGCAGCGGGGAATAGGTCAAGTACCAGAGGACAGGAATGGTCACCAAGCAAGGGATGGTAGAACGAAGCGGCCAATCCCCTTTCAAATAGAGAATGAGAAGGGGGGCTACCACCACCACCAGGATTTCGAAGGTGACAAAGACTAGGTTGTTCATCACGCCTTCTTCAACGTCGTCTCGTGCTTTAACCTGAATCCGACTTGCCGGTCACATCCGGAGGGCTCTTTCCCCGGAAGCTGTCCATCTTCTGGCGCCATTCTCTCTCGGACCTGCCGGCCGGAGAACCAATGTTATTGAGAGCCGTGGCATAAGAGATAGGGATTTCCTCTGCGGCCCCGCCGATCGTCTCCCCTGCTGTCGAACCCGGTACCTATCTGGCACCCATCCATCCGTCCTGGTCAAGCGGGCGCCAACACGGACGGCAAACCCTGATCCAACTCGCGTAGGACTTCCGCGTAGTCGTATCGTGCCCGCCAGTCCAGATCTGTTTGCGCTCGGTAGGAGCAGTAGACGCGATCGATCGACTGCGGCAGCTGCCAGCCGCGGCTCTGCATAGCAAGCGCAAGCCCGGACGCCCTACGACGAATGACGCACGGTGCGTCGCGCCACAAGGCTTCCAGATCGGCAGGTGTGAACGGCGTGGGATGAGATACCACGAAGAGGCGGAACCTCTCCGGCGAGTCCTCGAGCGCAAGCCGGTGAGCTTCCGCCACATCCCGGGCGTCGATTCCCCGATGCAACCGGTAAGCGGCCATCAGGTTCGCGGCCTCGGGAAAGCAGCGCGACATTCTCAAGACCGTCGAGCTCAGCTTCCCCGAGGCGGAAGCCTCCCTGACGATCTCCTCGGCCCTGAGCTTGGTCCGGTGGTAGATCGTCCTCGGCTGAGGCTCGGTCCTCTCGTCAATCCACGCTGCCTGGCCGCGCTGCCTTGATGCATCACCGTAGAGGGCGGTCGTACTGGTGAAGACAAGCTTGCCGACTCCGGCGGCCAAACACAGATCCACGAGGGAAGCAGTGGCGCGGACGTTCACCGATTCGAACTGGGCCCTGCCGGCGACACCTACATGCGGCGCATGCAGCGCGGCCGTATGGACGACTGCGTCCACTCCCGCCAGAGCGGACCTCAGTCGAGCAGTGTCCGTCACGCTCGCGACGATGTGAGTGGTTTCTGCGGGCCTCTCATCGAGGCCGATCACACGATGCTCGTCACTCAAACGAGCGTAAATGGCGCGACCGACCCGGCCCGAAGATCCGGTGAGGAGGACTTTCACGACGTCTCAGTCAAAGGTAATGTTTCCTACTCGGCAATCGCACGGTCACAGTAGCTGAGCACGGCGCCTCTCTCCGCGAGGGCGGGAGGATTCTCCGCTCCCCCCGCCCTGTGGGAGAGGCTGCCGTTGCCCCTCTGCCGCGGCCTCAGAACTTGCCGACGAACTCGACGCCGATCGTCCTCGGCTCGTTGATCATCCCGGTGAGGTTGTCGAAGTCGATGCCACCTTCGATGATGACCTTGTTGGCGATGTTGCGCCCATACAGCGCAACCTCGTAGTTGCCTTCGTTCCAGGCGTAGCCAAGGCGCAGCCCGATCTCCAGCCCGTCGGAGTTGAACTCTTTCGACTCGTAGAGGAAGAAGCTCTTTTTGCTGAAGTAGGCCCAGTCCAGGCTGCCGAAGAACCCCTTGGACGTCGGCGACGACCGATAGTTGATGATGCCGTTGAAGATCCACTCGGGTGCGTGAGGCAAGCGGTTACCGTCCACGTAGACCGTACCGTCGGGAGCCATGGGGTCGAGCACGGTGCACACGGTTCCACCCAACCCGCATGGCGACACCCGGAGGTTCCTGTCCTTGATCTTCGTCGGGGTCCAGCTCGCACCGAGTGTCACCCACACGTGTTCGTTGGCGATGTACTCGATGTCGGCCTCGAAACCGTGGCCTTCGGTCTTGTCGGCATTGAGCAGCGTCGCGATGTTGTACTGGCCGCCGACCGCGGTGAGCTGCTGCCCGTCCATCTGGAACACGTAGGCGGTGAGGTTGAGCCGCAGCCGTCTGTCGGCCACGATCGACTTCATCCCCACCTCGAACGACGTGATCTTCTCGTCCTTCGCCACCGTGACGCCGTTGGTGGCCGGGTTGGTGCCCCCATCGAAGTCAGGCGCGAACATGATGCGCCCCTGGATGCTCGGTGCGCGGTAGCCGGTTGCGAGGCGCGCGAAGACGTTGACGTCCTCGTTCACCGCATAGCTCGCGGAGAGGTCGCCGCTCACGTTGTTGCCGTCGACGCTGCGCCTGATCGGTGCAACCAGCGGCGGCTGGAACAACGGTTGCGGACGATCGGCGACGAAGTCCTTCTTGTCGTGCGAGTACCGCAGCCCCGCCTTGACCGACCACTGGTCGGAGAGCTGGTAGTCAACGGAGCCGAACAGGGCGTACGAGTCGCTCTTCTGCCGCTGTGTGGCGTGGCCGTTCTGCGGGTTGCCGGGTAGGTATGAGTTGTAGCTGAAGGAGTCGATGCTGACGTCCTCGCTGAAGTAGTACGCACCAACCAGCCAGCGGAACGGTCCGGACCCGTTGCTGGCGAGCCGGAGCTCCTGGGTAACCTGTTCGAGGGAGGGTATTCCGTCGGCGCTCTCCGACGCGAACGGGATGAACCCCGGTCCGTAAGGCTCGACGCCGTCAAAAGCCCCGCCGTAGCCACCGTCGATGTCGCCGCGGCTGAACATGTCGTCGATCGACTCATAGCCGGTGATCGAGGTCAGGGTGGCGGCGCCGAGATCGTAGTCGAGCTTCAGCACCGCGCCGAACGACGAGATTTCCTGCTTGTTCTTGCCGTCCTGCCAGACCTCGTCCTGCTCGAATCCAGGCACAAGCCTGTCGGACCCTTTCTGGATGATGTTGGCGCGGAAGATTCGCGCCGTACCGTCAATGTTCCAGCCGTGGACGTTCAGCAGGCCGCTGAAATCCTCGTTCGGCTGCCAAAGGAACTGCACCCGGTACGCCGTGGTCGTGTAGCCGCCGAGGTCTTTCTCGGGACCGGCGTACCTGTTGTGGACCCAGTCGCTGCGCGACTCGTACAACCCCGAGAAGCGATAGGCCAGGGTGTCCGTGATTGGGCCTCCGACGCCGCCGCTGAAATCGACAGTGTCGAAGGTACCGTACGACAAACGGAAGTTGGCGTCGAAGTCCCGGGTCGGCTTCTTGGTCTCGAACTTGATCACGCCCGCGGGCGTGTTGCGCCCGAACAGGGTGCCCTGCGGTCCGCGCAGGATCTCGATACGATCCAGATCGAACAGCGGCATGCCCTTGACCACCGGGTTCTCCAGTACCACCCCGTCAACCACCATCGAGACCGGCTGTGACGCGTTGAGGTCGAAGTCAGTGTTGCCCAGGCCCCGCATATAGAATCGGGGGAAGGCGCGCCCAAACGACGACTCGAGGGTAAGGCTCGGCACTCGTGCCGAGAGGAAGCGGATGTCCGGGCCTCCCGTCGTGATGGCGCCGAGATCCTCACCGGACAACACGGTAATCGCGACGGGCACCTTTTGCTCGTTCTCTTCCCGCTTCTGCGCGGTGACGACCACCTCCTCTACGAACTTCTGCTGAACCTCCTCTGGGGTTTGCTGTCGCTTCTGTGCAGCCTGTTGCTCCTGCTGCGTACCGTCCCCATCGTCCTGAGCGAGCGAGGGTCCCGCAGTGAAGGCCGTAGCAGAGGCGAGAACGATCGTGCCGAATAGACGCCAGACGCTACCCCTTGACATAGCTTGCCCCTCCTTCTCCAGCCCGCTTCCGCACCTTGCAGGCTGTGGAACCTGACGAACGTAGGTTTTCCCGGATCACCTGAGACAATGATAGGCCGTGGGTAGACCATGTCAAGGGTGGGTGTGGGGTGCTGACACCAGGTATCATACTCATTTATTTGTGTTTGATCCTGTGCCGTGTGCATCGTGGAAGGCCTGACCGGCTCCCCGTCTTCCTACCACGAGGAATGAGACAACCCGGCGCGTGGGATGCTCCTCCTACACCCCGGTGATGGCGGGAGCGAGCAGGTCGGAGACCGACGGGGTGAGGGCGCCACATATCAGCTTCTCACCTGCCGCTTCACGCTCGGACTTCGGCTATGGGCCTGGCGGCTTGCCACGAAAGCGCCAAAAGTGTCGGTCCCCGCACATGGCAGACGAACTCGTATGTCTCGCCGATGTCCTCGAACTTCATGGCCTCTCCGAATATCGGCGCTCAACGCTGGAGTTCAGCGGACGCATACGGCCGCTTGGGCGGGTGGGTGTGGGGCAGCGGCGGTTGCGGTCCGCGGCAACGACTCGTTAGGCTGCGTTGTCATTGGTGATCGAACAAACCACGCTTGAGTCCCGCAACACCGAAACCGTCACTTTGGCGGCGAGCTCGCGTGTGAGGTCCACAAACCGGTCCGGGGAAACGGTTGTGGCCGTAAAGCCGTCCTTGCAAACGATCGTGCCGTTGCCAGTGGCCGATTCATCGATCTCGCCGATCAAGCCATGAGCCTCTTGAATCCGAAACCAAGCAAGCCGATGGGGCCAGAAGGCATCCGCATAGCTGAAGAACAGGGCCTTACCCCCTGGTCTCAGCAGGCGAAGTGTGGCAGCGATGAGTTGCTGCTGATCGACATGAAGAGCAGAGATGCCGTTTTGCGGGCAACAGACGATATCGAAGGATGCAGGCCGGAAGCCAAGAGCCGACGCATCCATTTGGACTAGCGACACGGCTGAGCCGGCGAGACGTTCGTGATGCGCGAGTGCCAGGCTGGGGAGCGAGAGGTCAATGCCAACAAGCCAAGCGCAACCGGGGACCAGAGCGCCCAGCACACGCCCGTAGCCGCACCCCAGCTCCAAGACCCGTGAACCGGGATTGATGGACGCGAGAATAAAGTCAATCTCGGCTTTCAGGTAAGCCTGCACCTCGGGAGGCCCGAGTTCGTAGCAGCTTCGAAGGCGCGCTGCCGAGAGCTCGTCATAGTAGGAGCGCATCGCGAAAACGCAGCCTAACTCTTACTTATGCGTCCGAAGTGACATTTTGTGTTGCAGCAGGGCTTTATGCGCCATGGGTTATTGACCTCCAAGTGCCATGGTAGCGGGCTCCCCTACCCAGCCTGCCACAGCCGTAGCCTCACTCGGGC
>Ga0315556_1001090_pt1 | contig 16692 bp, 23 predicted proteins | sample SalMarSW160310MG_FD_202112 | JGI IMG/M metagenome (GOLD analysis project Ga0315556, IMG submission 202112) | Salt marsh sediment microbial communities from the Plum Island Ecosystem LTER, Massachusetts, United States - Salt Marsh Sediment SW1603-10 ...
AGCACCTTGGCCAAGTCCCAGATCAGTTGGAAATTTTCCTGCTTTTTCATCCCCTTGCCGCCGGACACGATGATGTCGGCATAGGCCAGGTTGACCTTGTTGGTGTTCTGGTCCGGAATGAATTCCAGCACCTTGGTAATGATGTCGGTCTCTATCATCGACAACGGATGCTCGGTGATGCCGCCGCTGCGCGACTCGTCGCGCTTGGGCATGGCCATCACGCGCGGCCTGACGGTGGCCATCTGCGGGCGGTAATTCAGCGTCTGGATGGTGCACAGCAGGCTGCCGCCGAAGGTCGGCCGCGTCGCCAGCAGGCTGCGGATGTCGACGTCGATATTGAGTTCGGTGCAGTCGGCGGTAAGGCCGGTCTTCAGCGTGGTCGCCACGCTGCCGGCCAGGTCGCGCCCCAGCGTGGTCGCGCCGAGCAGCAGGATCTCCGGCTTGTAGGCGTTGACCAGGTCGGTCATGCCCTTGGTGAACGGCTGGTTGCGGTAGTCCTTGAGCAGCGAGTCTTCCATCAGGTAGCAATGGTCGGCGCCATGGTAGAACGCTTCCTGGCAGAACTTGCGCGTATCCTCGCCCGGTTCGCCCATCACCACGCCGGCCAGCTGCACGCCGAGCATGTCGGCCAGCTTGCGACCTTCGCCCAGCAGCTCCCACGACACGGTATGCGGCGCGCCCCGCTCGTGTTCGATGAACACCCAGACGCCGCGGTAGGCTTGCAGCTCCGGGGAGAGCTCGAATTTCTTCTTGCTGGCAGGTTTTTTGGTTTCTTCGCTCATGATCTTTTCCTCAAACACTCGCGCTCTTGTCGAGCGCTTCCTTTACATGCGGGAACTTGGTGAATATCCGCGACAGCAACGAGCCGGCCAGATCCTGCGGATCATTGCTTTCGGTCTGCACCATTTCCGCCTTGACTGTCTTCGGCTTCGGCGCGAACACCTTGCTCACTACGGTGGGCGAACCTTTCAGACCGATTTTGGTGATGTCCTCGATACCGGCCGCGACGCGGTCCCATTTCTTGATCGGGGTGCGCGCGGCACGGATCATGCTGGGCATGGTGGCAAAGCGCATTTCGTTGCTGCCTTCCAGCATGGTGATCAGGCTGGGCAGGCGCGTCTTCAATACCTGCACCCCGCCCTCGGAACGGCGCTGCACCACGATTTCGCGCTTTTCCGCATCCACGCTCTGGATCGAGGAAATGTAGGTGAGCAGTTCCAGGTTGAGACGCTTGGCCACGCCGGGGCCGACCTGTGCAGTATCGCCGTCTATGGTCTGCTTGCCGGTAAATATCAAATCCACCGGCATGTTCTTCTCGATCTGGCGGATGGCCGAGGCCAGCGCGAACGAGGTCGCCAGCGTGTCGGCCCCTGCGAACGCGCGGTCGGTCACCAGGATCGCTTCGTCGGCGCCGAACGACAACGCCTTGCGCAAGGCATTCTCTGCCTGCGGCGGACCCATGGTGATCACCGTGACGTAAGCACCGAATTTGTCCTTGATGCGCAGCGCCTCTTCCAGTGCAAACAAATCGTAAGGATTGACGATGGCCGGCACGCCCTGGCGCATGATGGTATTGGTCACCGGATGCACGCGAATCTGCGCCGAATCCGGCACCTGCTTGATACACACCACGATATGCAACATGTCTGCTCTCCTTATTCCGCTTACGACTGCCGCACCGGCAGGGACGCGCGCAGGCTGTCCACGCTGAATGTTTTCACTCCAGTCGCGTCCTGGAATACCTTGAATACCTTTTCCGTGGCAGCGTCAGACTGCACGAAATCGCCATAAGCCTGCTCCAGCAACCCTTTGTATTCCGCTTTGAGCTCGACATCGCTACCGCCGCTGAAATTGTGGCGCGCCATGTACTGGTTGAAACGCTTGAGGATGTGCAGCCGGTTTACGTTGACCACGCGCTGGTCATATTCCACGCCCAGGTAATCAAGAAACTCCTCTGCCGAGGAAAATCCTTCCAGTGCTTTTACGGTTTCGCTCATGTTGTCTGTCCTCAGGAATGTCCGGCCACAAAGGGCACGGTGTCGAAATAAATCTGCTGCAGATCGATCTGCGCCGGGGGGTGTTTGTAGCGATGTGCGAAATCGCGCACCTTGGACAGAATGGCCTGCGCCTCGAATGTGGAAAGGCTGATACCGATGTCGGCGTAGGCCTTGATTACCGCGCTGGTGCCGGAGTGCTTGCCCAGCACCATACGGTGCGCCATGCCCACCTCGGAAGGATCGAACGCCTGGTAATTAAGCGGGCTTTTCAACAGGCCGTCGACATGAATGCCGGCTTCATGGGTAAATACTGCAGACCCGACGATGCTCTTGTTCACGGCAACGCCACGCCCGGAGGCTTCCGCCACCAGCTGCGACAAATTGTGGTAATTGTGCATATCGACGCCGCTCTCGATGTTGTGGATGTGGCGCAGCGCCATCGCCACCTCTTCCAGCGGCGCATTGCCGGCGCGCTCGCCCAGGCCGTTCACCGTGGTGTTGACGTGGGTTGCTCCGGCACGCACCGCCGCCAGCGAATTGGCCGTGGCCAGGCCGAAGTCGTTGTGGGCGTGAATTTCCAGCTGCAGGTCGGAGGTTTGCCTGAGCAGGCTGAAACGCTCGAAGGTGGCAAATGGATCGAGCACGCCCACCGTGTCGGCAAAGCGGAAGCGCAATGCACCGCAGTCCTGGGCGGTTTCCGCTACCCTGCGCACGAAGTCGATGTCGGCGCGCGAGGAGTCCTCTCCGCCGACGCAAACCAGATAACCCATTTCAGTTGCTGCAATGACGAACTGGCGCACCATACTCAGCACCCAGGCGCGGTCCTTGCCCAGCTTGTTCTGGATGTGAATGTCGGACACCGGGATGGACAGGTTCACCCAGTCCACGTTGCAGCGCGACATCGCCGCCAGATCGGTCTCGTGCATCCGCCCCCACACCATCAGGCCGGCCTGCAGTTCCTGGGCGGCGATCTCGTTGATCACTTCGCATTCCGCCTCACCCATCACCGGCACGCCGACCTCCAGTTCGGATACGCCAGCGGCAACCAGCGCATGAGCAATGCCGATTTTTTCCTCTGCGCTGAACGCAACGCCGGCCGTCTGCTCGCCGTCGCGCAACGTCGTATCGTTGATTGTCACCATGGCACTGTAATGTTCGTTGCTCATAAACGTTGAACCCTTTCGGGCAACTAATCAGCAACAAGTGTGCCACCATCAGTAAATGATTCAGATCAACAGGATAACGCGCATGATTGAGCTTGGCAGATTGGCCAGAATAAAACAAAATACCGTTTTGTAATGTTTGCGACACACACCCAGAGGTATTCCCAAGTAATTTGCTTGACTTCTGGTTCAGTTCTATAAGAGAGTTAACAATCTAGCGGATAGATTAGGAATTAAAGATGGATGCCTACAGGGAATTAGAAATAGACGCCAGGGAATTTTTGCCGGTGTTGCGCGAAATGGCCCGCTGCTACCAGTCATTTACATTTTTTGCAGCCAAGCATGTGCGTGAATTGGGATTGACCACCTCGCAGTTCGACGTCATTGCAACCCTGGGCAATACCGAAGGCATGACGTTCAAGCATCTGGGCGAAAAGACACTGATCACCAAAGGTACGCTGACCGGTGTAGTAGACCGCCTGGTTGCCAAGAAGCTGGTACGGCGGATTGCCTCACCTGAGGATGGGCGCAGCCAGATTGCGCAACTGACCGCCGAAGGTAATGCCCTGTTTGAACGTTCCTTTCCCGAACATCTTGAATATCTTGGCAAGGCATTCGACGAGATAACTGCGCACGAGCTGCAAGAGATACAAGGCATGCTGCTCAAATTGTCAGCAGCATTCAAACGGGCAATGGATGCCTGATGATGTAATAATGCACGAGAGGTGTCAGACGCAACATTCGTTATTACCAAGCTGGAAAGGAATCGTAATGAGCAAGGCAGTTTGTGTGCAGAAAAACCCGTTTGCCGTTGAACTGGAGCCGGGCGATTACTACTGGTGTGCCTGCGGACGCTCCGGGACCCAGCCGTTCTGTGACGGCAGTCATAGCGGCACCGATATCGAGCCGGTAAAATTTACCGTTACGGAAAAAGAGACGAAATATCTGTGCGGTTGCCGGGCCACGCATACGTCCCCGTTCTGCGACGGCACACACAGCAAAATTTGAACAGAGGCTGGCATCCTTCCGGAAAAGCCAGCCTTGCCCCTGTTAGCTCAGACGTTGAAACTTTCGCCGCACCCGCAAGTGTCCTTGACGTTGGGATTGTTGAACTTGAAGCCCTCGTTCAAACCTTCCTTGGCGTAATCCAGTTCGGTGCCGTCAAGATAGGCCAGGCTCTTGGTATCCACCAGCAATTTCACGCCATGGCTCTCAAAGGTTAGGTCTTCTTCGTCGAACTCATCGGCAAACTCCAGGCTGTAAGCCATGCCCGAACAGCCGGATGTCTTGACACCGATGCGCAACCCTACCCCCTTGCCGCGGTTGCTCAGGAAATTCTGCACCCGGTTTGCCGCACGTTCCGTCAGGGTAACTGCCATGATTTTCTCCTAGACTGAAAAAGAAGAACCACAACCGCAGGTGGAGGATGCGTTCGGGTTATTGATCACAAAGCGCGCGCCTTCCAGTCCTTCCATATAGTCGACGGAGGCGCCTTCCATGTACTGGTAGCTCATCGCATCGATCAGCAACGACACGCCATTCTTGACGATTACAGTGTCATCCTCGTTGATGAGCTCGTCGAAAGCGAAGTTGTACTGAAAGCCGGAACAGCCGCCGCCGGATACGTAGATACGCAACTTCAACGCCGGGTTGCCTTCTTCCTCGATCATCAGTTTCACCTTGTCCGCCGCATTTTCGGTGAAATCCAGCGGGGATAGAACTTCAGCCTGCAGTTGAGTCATCATTTGCTATTTCTCCATTAACAAAATTCATTCCGCAGCACACGCCTGGTAGCCCTCTGCTTCCACCTCGCGCTTGCCCTTGAGATCGGCCACCGCCGCCTTGATCGCATCTTCGGCCAGGATCGAGCAGTGGATCTTCACCGGCGGCAGCGCCAGTTCCTCGGCAATGGCTGTGTTCTTGATCGCCAGCGCCTCGTCCAGCGTCTTGCCCTTGACCCAGTCGGTCACCAGCGAACTCGAGGCAATCGCCGAACCGCAGCCGTAGGTCTTGAATTTCGCATCCTCGATCACGCCGGCATCGTTCACCTTGATCTGCAGCTTCATCACGTCACCGCAGGCCGGTGCGCCGACCATGCCGGTGCCGACATGCGCATCGTCCTTGTTCATCGAACCGACGTTGCGCGGGTTCTCGTAGTGATCCATCAACTTGTCGCTATAAGCCATCTCAAACTCCTGCGCCATGTACTTGCCTGCCGGAGATTCGAGCAAGGAGCATGCCAATCCATCAATGGCCGTAATAACGCGGGGTTGGCCGGTACTGCACAACAAACAGCCGTTACGCTTGTAACTTTTACTACAAACAATTGTCGCATCGCTGTTGCCAGGCAAACTATGCCAGGCGATTTCCCCCAACCGTTCAGACCAATGGTTGAGTTCGAAGTGTGGGCATGTAAATTGCTTTATGTCTGGATAGCAAAATGATTGAAGAGGAACTTAAGGTGCGCGTTTCCAAGAACGACAACATAGAACTGGTCACGGTGTACGAGGTGAGCAAGATACTCAACTCGTCGCTGGATTTGCACAAGACCTTGCGTAGCGTGTTGAACGTGTTGTCCAGCCATCTGCATACACAGCGCGGCATGGTCGCATTATTGCAGGAAGATGGTTATCTGCAGGTTATCGCGGCCACCGGCATGGATGCGGACGAAATTGCCCAGGGCCGTTTCAGGGCAGGCGAAGGCGTGATGGGCAGCATCCTCAAGAGCGGCGTTCCCGCCGTAATACCGGACATCACCAAGGAGGCGCTGTTTCTCAACCGTACCGGCTCGCGCAAGAGCAAGGGTGAAACCATCATTTCCTTTGTCGGCGTACCGATCAAGGCCGGTCGCGACATCATTGGCGTGCTCAGTTTCGACCGGGAAAACGATCAGGATGAAAGTCGCAATTTCGGCAGCGACGTGCGCTTCCTTTCCATGGTGGCCAATCTGGTCGGCCAAACGGTGCGTCTGCACCAAAAAGTGGCAGAGGATCGTGCCAATTTGTTACAGGAGAAGATGCGCCTGCAGTCCGAACTGCACAGCAAGTACAGCCTGGACAACGTAATCGGACAGAGCAAGGCCATGCAGAACGTATTTGCCGAGGTGCATCAGGTGGCAGCCTCAAGATCGACCGTGCTGTTGCGCGGTGAATCCGGCACCGGCAAGGAAGCCGTTGCCCGGGCCGTCCACCATCTCTCGCCGCGCAAGGACAAGCCGTTCATCAAGGTCAACTGCGCCGCGCTGTCGGAGACCCTGCTGGAATCGGAACTGTTCGGACATGAGCGCGGCTCGTTCACCGGTGCTTCCCAGGAACGCAAGGGACGCTTTGAACTGGCGCATGGCGGCACCCTGTTCCTCGATGAAATCGGCGATATCTCTCCCGCCTTTCAATCCAAGCTGCTGCGCGTGCTGCAGGAGCGGGAATTCGAGCGGGTGGGCGGGACCAAAACCATCAAGGTGGATGTGCGCCTGATCGCCGCAACCAATCGCAACCTGGAAGAAGCGGTCACCCGGGGAAACTTCCGCGAAGACCTGTACTACCGCATCAATGTGGTGGCCATATTCCTGCCTCCGCTACGCGAGCGGCGCGAAGACATACCCTTGCTGGCGGAATACTTCCTGCAACAGTCGAACAAGGAAAATGACAAGCGCCTGAAGTTTTCCCCGGAAGTCGTACAAGTGCTGTACAACTGCCAATGGCCCGGCAACGTGCGCGAGTTGTCCAATTGCGTCGAACGCATGGTTGCCACAACGCATGGCAACATCATCCGTAAAAAAGACCTGCTGTGCGACCGCGAGATGTGTTTTTCCTTCGTCATGTGGGAACAGCACAGCAAACATTCGGTTTTCCCTATCGTCAACGTTTCGGCTGCCGCTGCAGAAGCCCCGGCGCGCGAGATTCCGCGCAGCGAGCCAGCCTCTGTTTCCCCGCCAATCGAAACGGCATACCCCGCGAGCAAATCGGGCGACCCGCAGAAGCAGCAGCTCGTCGATGCCTTGGAAAAATGCGGTTGGGTACAGGCCAAGGCGGCCCGTCTGCTAGGCATTACGCCGAGGCAGATCGGCTATGCCATTATCAAGCACGGTATTGACGTGAAGCGATATTGAATCCGGCATGCGTGGTTGTCCGCGCATGCTGTTACCGTCCTGCAGCACCCGTCCCCGTTTGTAGCAAACCTCCCCCTGAGCTGTCGCGATTCATACAGTTTGGTTCCCTCCTCGTTGAAACAGGTTGCTTATCAATTTGAATTAAAAGTAATTATTTTCTGGCACGCGGCTTGCTAAAGATACCGACAGTGAAAACATTCATTTAACTGGACTGACGGGGCCGCTATGACATTCACAACTGAAGACAGTACTCTTTCCAGACTCAAGCCGCTGGGCGGCATCAGGGTCGAGGTGGCAGGACAAGCCGCATCCGGTTGCAGCACCAGTGGCGGTGAGGGCAAAGCGAGTTGCGGCTCATCGGCCGGACCGTCCGACATGCCGACGGAAATCTGGGAAAAGGTAAAGAACCACCCCTGCTATTCCGAGGAAGCACACCATCATTATGCGCGCATGCACGTTGCGGTCGCCCCGGCCTGCAACATCCAGTGCAACTATTGCAACCGCAAATACGACTGCTCCAACGAATCGCGTCCCGGCGTGGTGTCGCAAAAACTCACTCCCGATCAGGCGGTGAAAAAAGTATTGGCCGTCGCCAGCGAAATCCCGCAAATGACCGTGCTCGGCATCGCCGGCCCCGGTGATGCACTGGCCAATCCGAAAAAGACTTTCGAGACATTCGAACGCCTGCAGCAGGAAGCACCCGACATCAAACTGTGCCTGTCCACCAACGGCCTGGCACTGCCCGACTATGTCGATGAAATCGTCAAATACAACGTCGATCACGTGACCATCACCATCAACATGGTGGATGCCGCGGTCGGCGAAAAAATCTACCCGTGGATTTTCTACAACCACAAGCGCATCACCGGACGCGAAGCGGCACAAATCCTCACCGAGCGCCAGATGCTGGGGCTGGAAATGCTGACCGCGCGCGGTGTGCTGACCAAGATCAACTCGGTGCTGATTCCCGGCGTCAACGACGAGCACCTGATCGAGGTGAACCGTGAAGTCAAGAAACGTGGCGCATTCCTGCACAACATCATGCCGCTGATCTCCGAACCGGAGCATGGCACGGTGTTCGGCCTCACCGGCCAGCGCGGCCCCTCGGCCCAGGAACTGAAGGAAGTACAGGACGCCTGCGCCGGCGGTGCCAACCTGATGCGGCACTGCCGCCAGTGCCGCGCCGATGCCGTGGGCCTGCTGGGCGAAGACCGCAGCGACGAATTCACCCAGGACAAGGTCGACCAGATGGAAGTCGTATACGACCTGGAGAAGCGCCGCGAATACCAGACCAGGGTGGAAACCGAGCGTCAGGCGCAGCACTCGGCAAAAGAGGCCGCTGTGGCTATGGCACAGACACAAGGCGGCCTCGACATGAAGTTGTTGGTCGCGGTAGCAACCGAAGGCCAGGGCAAGATCAACCAGCACTTCGGCCATGCCACCGAATTCCAGATCTACGAGATCAACGCCACCGAAGGCAACATTACCACCGCCTTCATCGGTCATCGCCGCGTCGATCTGTACTGCCAGGGCGGATACGGCGAAGACGAGCAGCTACCGTCCATCGTCAACGCCATCAACGACTGCCACGCGGTGCTGGTATCCAAGATCGGCGCCTGTCCGCGCGATGAGTTGAAGGCGGCCGGTATCGAACCGGTCGAGCAATACGCGCACGAATTCATCGAGCACGGACTGCTGTCCTGGTTCAATGACTATCGCGCCCGCGTCGCCCGCGGCGAAATCGAATATCAGGCGCGCGGAGATGCCAGCATTCGCCAGGGCGCGTACCTGGCTGCGTAATTTTTTACTAAAGGAGAAATACCATGGCTTACAAAATCGTCACTTCCTCATGCACGGCCTGTTCCGCTTGCGAACCCGAATGTCCCAATGTGGCCATCGTCGAGAAGAATGACACCTTCGTGATCAAGCCGGAGAAATGCACCGAGTGCATCGGCCATTTCGACGAGCCGCAATGCGTGGCTGCCTGCCCGGTGGACAATACGGTGATCATCGACAAGAACTATCCGCGCTACGAAGCAGCGGCTTAGGAGCATGCCATGAACATCACCATCACGCCCAAGGCCGAAACCTTTATCCGCCGCATGATCCGCTTCAACGGCGGTAGTACGGAATCGGGTTTCCGTTTGCAGGTCGCGCCCGGCGGCTGCTCCGGACTGAGCTCGGAATTCACCGTCGAATCCGCCCCGCTGGAAGGCGATGCCGTGCTGGAGAGTAATGGCGTCAAGGTGTTCCTGCCGGCGGAAAGCCGCATCCTGCTGGAAGGTGTAACGGTGGATTTCGCCGACACCCCGATGTCCACCGGGCTGACCTTTATCAACCCGAATGCACAGGCTTGCGGATGCAGCAGTGCCGAAGCCGGCGCACCGCCCAAGATCGCCAGCGTCAGCATCAGCAGCATTCAGCGGCGCTCGTGATGAAATGCCATGCCTGCAGCCTGCGATGAACTGCCCAGCTCGCTCATTGGTTTATCCGCAGAAGCCGCGCAGCACCTGCATCTGGCAGGTGTGAACTACACGCAGGACAGCATCGCCGAACACCATCTTGCCGAAGCACTGCGCATCGCACCCGGACACCTCGCAGTACAGGTAGGTTATTACCGCTATCTGTTCTACAAGGGGCGTTTGCAGGATGCATTACGGCAACTGGACGTGTGCCTGGGCTGTGCCGCGCAACAAAGCGGCCTGCCCCGGAACTGGCAGCAGGCGCACCAAAACGATGCAGATTTCGGAAGCTTCGACTCGATGTGGCCACGTTTCTACCTGTTTGCTCTCAAGGCGCACGGCTACATCCAGATGCGCCTGGGACGACAGGAGGCAGGCCGGGCCGCGATTCTCAAGGTGCTGGAACTGGATCCGAGCGACAAGGTTGGCGCAAAAATCCTGCTCGACGTGCTTGACCGCCAGGGACATGACGACTATGAATGATCCGATCGAAACCCTGGACTGGCAAGGCAACGAAATCGACTGCAGCGGCTGCGCACATGCTGAGTTGCTTGCCACAGGCTACTGCAAACCGCTCCATGCCTGCGTGCATGACCGCTATGCCAAGCGCATTGACCGTTTTTTCAACCAGAACCGCGAACTGGCCCAGATCTATCTGGAGCACCCCTACTTCGAAGTGCGTGCAGTTGCAGCCAAGTTCCTCGACATATTCCACCTCATGCGTTTGCGCAACGATCCGGATGAAACCGTACGCAGTATGGTTGTGCTGCGATTGCCACGTCGCCAGCTGCTGGAAATGCGCAACGATCCGGACCGCGAAGTGCGTATCCGTGTGGCACACAAATTGCTGCCACAAGAATTGCAACCGATGATGCACGACGACGATTACTACGTGCGCGTCGTCGTCGCCAAGCGCCTGCCCAAAGGCATGCTGGCACTAATGATGCATGACCCGGACAGCAGCGTGCGCGAAACAGTTGCCTGGCGCATCGACACGGGATTATTACCGGCGATGAGCGGCGATTCGGACAGCACGGTACGGCTGGTAGTGGCAAAGCGCCTGTCACCGCAACAGCTGGCCATTATGCGTCACGATACCGACTGGCGTGTGCGTTACGAGGTGGCCCGGCGCATCGACGGCTCCCTGCTGGGCGAGATGGCCGGTGACAAGGATGAGATGGTGCTCGAACTGGTACAGGCGCGCTTGCAAGGCAGCGCGGGCGAACAACAACTGCGGAGGCGACATGGCAAAGATCAGCCGTGACAGCAACATCGTCGAACTGGATGGACCGCCGCTTTACGACTACGGCGAAAAGGTAGTGTCGCGCTTCAACATCCGCAACGACGGGACCTACCACGGCAAGGAAATCGGCGAAATCCTGGTGCAGAAAGGCGATGTCGGTTACGTCTCCAGCATCGGTACTTTTTTGCAGCAGTACTACATCTACGGTGTGGACTTCTACGAACGCGGCACCCTGGTCGGCATGAAGTCGCGGGAACTGGCGTCGTTCGAAACCGATGAGCAGGAAAGCGAGGATGAATGATGTTGGACATACGTGAACCGAAATTCCAGTGGGGGCAGCCGGTAAAGACCGTGGTGGACCTGGTCAACGACGGCAGTTATCCGGACGTGGAAACAGACGTACTGCTGGTCGCCAGCGGCACCCAGGGCGAGATCGTACAGACCGGCATGCACGAGGAATCGAACACGCCCGTGTATATCGTCGAATTTCCGGACGGCAAGGTCGTCGGCTGTCTGGAACAAGAGCTTGAGCCGGCCTGAGGACGATACGATGCAACTCGCCGTGGCCGAATTTGCGCCCCATCCCAACCAGGTCGACTGCAAGCGCATCGAACGCGCGCTGGAGCAGCGCGAGCGCTACCGCTACGTGACGCCGCAGGTCGTTCCAGACGAGGAAGAACATGGCTACCGCATCGAGAGCCCGTGCTGTTCGCGCAACGTGGAACCTTCCGGCGCCATCATTGACATCGCACTGGTGAAATACCTCAAGCCGCACTGGCTGTTGTACCGCAAGGATCACGACTACAGTACCTGGGTGCTGCACAGCGTGGTCGACACGCTGAACGAGGCGTTGGAAATACTGCTGCCCGATAACGAACGGGTGTTCTGGCCATGATTTACCTGGACAACAACGCCACCACCCGCATCGCACCCGAAGTGCGCAAGGTCATGCTGCCGTTCCTGGACGAGGTCTGGGGCAATCCGTCCAGCCAGAACGCCCTGGGCCAGCGCGCCAAAGAAGCATTGATTGCCGCGCGACGCGCGGTTGCCGAGGCGTTGCATGCCACGCCGGCGGAAGTCGTATTCACCAGCGGCGCCACCGAGAGCACCCACGCCGCCATCCTCGGCGCACTGGAATATTTCGGCGGCAAGCGCCGCCATATCGTGGCCAGCGCGGTGGAACACCCTTCCACGCTCAAATTGTTGCAGGCGCTCGAGAAACAAGGCGTAGAAGTGACGCTGATCGGTGTGGACGAAAACGGCATGCTCGACCTGGCTATGCTGGATGCCGCCATCAGCCACGACACCGCCCTGGTGTCGGTGATGTGGGCGAACAACGAGACCGGGGTGATTTTCCCGGTCGAGGAAATCGCGCATCTCGCCAAACTGCACGGTGCGCTGTTTCACACCGATGCAGTACAGGCCGTCGGCCGCCTGCCTCTGGACTGGGGCAGCAGCGCAATCGATCTGCTGTCCCTCTCCGGCCACAAGCTGCATGCGCCCAAGGGCATTGGTGCTCTGCTGGTTCGCAAGGGTCTGAAACTGCCGCCGCTGCTGCACGGCAGCCAGGAACGCAACCGGCGCGGAGGCACGGAAAACATGATCGGCATCGCCGGACTTGGCGCGGCGATGACTTTGCTGGATGTGGCGAAACAATCCCGGCTGCAGGCATTGCGCGACCTGCTGGAACAGCGCATTACCACCTCCCTGCGCTTTGCCCGCATCAACGGCGCAGGTGCACCACGCGTCGCCAACACCAGCAATCTGAATTTCGGCGAGTTGAACGGCGAAGCCCTGCTGCTGCAACTGGAGCGCGCGGGGGTGATCGCCTCCAGCGGCTCGGCCTGCCAGAGCGGCGGCAACCAGCCTTCCCACGTACTGGGCGCGATGGGATTGGACAGCACCCGGGCTCAGGCATCGCTGCGCTTTTCACTGTCGCGCTACACCACAGCCGATGAAATCGAACAGGCTGCCGCAACCGTCATCGCGGTTGCCAACGCACATTACCCAGAACCATCCGTTTTATCAGTCTGAAAGGAAGACCCACATGAAAGTCATGATCCGCAAGAATACCAAGGGTGAAGCCTCGGTCTACGTACCCAAGAAAGACCTCGAAGAGCCCATCGTGGAAATGAGCAGGCCGGAAATGTGGGGCGGCATCGTCACCATGGCCAACGGCTGGCAACTGGAATTGCCGGAGATGGCGGCGGATACCCGTCTGCCGATCACCGTCGATGCGCGCCACGTCAACCGCTGATAAGACGGGAGGTATGCCATGGCTCTGAGCGAGACACAGATCACCGCCATCGAAAAATCGATCGATGGCCTGCGGGCAGCCGGTAATTCATTGCTTGCCGGTCTGCGCAACCTGTTCCCGGACATCGTATTCGTGCGCTGTGATGCGGGCGACATGGATACTGCGCCCTACCGCAGCGGCGAGCATTACCAGTTGTTCCTGTTCGATCGCAGCGAAATCTGCATCCGTCTGACCGACCAACCGGAGACCGCTGACGGCGTGATTGTCGCCGAGCTTGACTGAGATGAGCGAAGAAACGATACGCCTCACCGATCCCGATATTTCCGGCTCTGAACTGGATCTGGTCGAGGCCGTGCTGTGCACGCCGCAGCTGGGCCAGGGACGCATGGTCGAGGCGTTCGAGGGCGAGTTTGCTGCCTGGCTGGAACGTCCGCATGCGGTGGCGGTCAGCAGCCCGACGCTGGCGCTGTGGCTGTGCCTTGCAGCATGGGAAATAAAAGACGAGGTCATCGCTTCCGGCCATTCCTGGCACCAGATCGCGCGCGGTATTTCGCTGGCCGGTGCCAAACCGGTGTTCGCCGACATTGACTACTGGTCCGGTACGCTGGCACCGGGCAAGGCCGCGGAAAAGATCACCGCCGACACCCGCGCCATCCTCGCCGGCAATACCAACGGCCATCCTGCCGACTGGAAGGGCTTGCGAGCGCTGGCACAACAACACAACCTCAAGCTGATAGAGGACTGCACCGAATCGCTGGGTTCACGCTATACCGGGCAGATGGTCGGGACGTTCGGCGATTGCGCAATCTTTGACTTTTCCCAGACTTCCGCCCTGTGCTGCGGCGAGGGCGCGATGATCGTCACCGACGATATCGATTTCGCGCGCACCCTGCGCTACCTGCGCGACCGCCAGCCGGAGCAGCGCTACTCGATCAGCATCTCGCGCCTGCTGCCGCTGAACGCGCGCATCAGCGAACTGACCGCAGCGCTCGGCATCGCCCAGCTCAGGCGCATCGACGAAATACTGGCCAAACGCAAGCAGGTTGCGCTTTGGTACGAAGACCAGATCAAGTCGTTCGAGGGCATCAAGCCACCCTACCTGGCACCCGACGTCGATGAGGTGAACTGGTTCCTTTACACGGTGCATCTGGGCACGCGTTTCTCGCACAGTTCCAGCCGCGCCATTATCGAGGACATGCATACCGCCGGCATCGAGGCCGAGCTGTACAGCCATCCGCTGTATCTGGAGCGCTATTACATCGAACAGGGCTGGCGCAAGGGCAGTTGTTTTGTCACCGAAAAGGTGGCCGATCGCGCCCTTGCACTGCCTTTCCACAGCCATCTCGATGAAGAACAGATCAAATTCATCGTGAAGACCGCAAAGGACGCTTCGGTAAATATCGGTGCGGGCGCCGCCATTTATCTTTAACCCAACCATCCAAGGAGTGAACATGCCTGTAGTAACCATTATGCCATCCGGAAAAACCATAGAAGCCGCCGAAGGCAGCCGCCTGCTCGATGCAGTGATGAGCAGCGGCGAAGCCATAGCGCACAAGTGCGACGGTAATGCGGAATGCGGAAGCTGCCACATCTTCGTTCAGGAAGGACGCAAAAGCGTTTCCAAAATCCAGCGCCCGGAATATGAAAAGCTGGACAGCATCATCGGCGTCGGCTCCAAATCGCGCCTGGCTTGCCAGGTCATGCTGGGCAACGAGAATATCAGCGTCGAACTGCTGGGATTTTCGTCCGGCTTTTAGTCGCATCAGACAAAGGAAATATCATGACGGACACAATCGAACAAATAGTTTCCGGGCTGGAAGCCGGCCAGGTCGTCCCCTATCTCGGTCCGGGCGTCTGGGAAGGCAGCACCCCGGCACATCCGGCCAATCACCTCGACCTGGTCGTCAAGCTGACCGAGCGCGCCACCGTACCGCACAAGATACGCAACAACCTGACCGCGGCGGCGCAGTACATCGAAAACTTCAAGCACCGCAAGACGCTGGCCGCGCAGATGAATAGCGCCTTCGTGGACCAGGCGAAACCAGCTGAGTTGCAGGAATTCTTCGCCTCGCTGCACAGCTTGCCGATGATCGTCGATGCCTGGTATGACGATGCAATGCAGCAGGCCCTGGCGCAGCATCCGAGTTGGGGACAGGTACAGGGCGTGAGCCAGGCCGAGCATTTCGGAGAATGGGTACGCTACTATACCGCACAAGGTGAATTGACCGACGCCGAGGCTGCGCAGAAATGGCAAACCCTGCTCTACCGCCCGCTGGGCTCAAGCAGCCCGGAGCAGAACTACATCGTGTCGGACTCGGATTATGTCGAGATACTGACCGAGATCGATATCCAGACACCAATCCCGGAGATCGTGCAACAACGCCGCAAGGGACGGAACTTCCTGTTCCTCGGCTGTCGCTTCGCTTACCAGCTCGACCGCATTTTTGCGCGCCAGATCATCAAGCGTTCGTCTGACAAACATTGGGCGGTAATCGAAGGCGAACTGACCAAAAACGAGAAACGTTTCCTCGATGAATTGAACATCACGCGCCTGGACATGCCGCTGGGCGAAGCGCTGATGCAACTGACTGGAGTAGCTGCCTGAGGCGTGAAAGACCAAAGCACAATAAGTATGGAAGTTAAAAACCGCCCATTGGGCGGTTTTGTTTTATATCTGGGGTGGCTGATGGGGCTCGAACCCACGACAACCGGAATCACAATCCGGGACTCTACCAACTGAGCTACAGCCACCATTGAAACGACAATCGCAAACTATTGGCGTGCCCGACAGGAATCGAACCTGTAACCCCCAGCTTAGAAGGCTGGTGCTCTATCCGGTTGAGCTACGGGCACGTGTTCCTGGCAAACCAAGCGGCACTGCAAATTCACGATAATCCTGGTCGGGGTGGAGAGATTCGAACTCCCGACATCCTGGTCCCAAACCAGGCGCGCTACCAGGCTACGCTACACCCCGAAAGCGCGGCACTATACCGTTTACCCGCCAAAAAATCAATTTCGCTCGCGCTGTTTCTGCGCGATTTGTGGCATTGCCAGCGTCAGATAGTAGACCATCGACCACAGCGTCAGCAGCGCGGCAATATAAATCAACAGATTGCCCAGCCACAGGATGGGTAAGCCGAATACCGGTTCCTGGTACAGCAACAACAGAATGGCAAGCATCTGGAACGAGGTCTTGATTTTTCCCAGCATGGAAACGGCCACGCTCCTGCCAGCCCCGAGTTGTGCCATCCATTCGCGCAGGGCGGAGATGGCAATTTCACGGCCGATGATGATGAATGCGATGATCTCATCCACCACCCCCTGGCTGACCAGCAGGATCAGCGCGGCAGCCACCATCAGCTTGTCGGCCACCGGATCGAGGAAGGCGCCAAAAGCGGAGCCCTGATCCAGTTTACGTGCCAGATAGCCATCCAGCCAGTCGGTAATCGCAGCCAGGAAAAA
>Ga0315556_1001091_pt1 | contig 16683 bp, 20 predicted proteins | sample SalMarSW160310MG_FD_202112 | JGI IMG/M metagenome (GOLD analysis project Ga0315556, IMG submission 202112) | Salt marsh sediment microbial communities from the Plum Island Ecosystem LTER, Massachusetts, United States - Salt Marsh Sediment SW1603-10 ...
CCAATGCTAGTCGATCGGGCCGCGACCTCGGCGCAGATCCAGGCGTGTTCCGCGAGCGCATGCCGCCGAGCTTTGACGGAATCGGCGATCTCCGGTACAGTACTAAGCCTTCGCGGGGTGGAGCAGCGGCAGCTCGTCGGGCTCATAACCCGAAGGTCAGGGGTTCGAATCCCCTCCCCGCAACCAATCGATTCACCCTGAACCCCGGGACCCGACCACCCGGGGTTCATCTTGTTGTGCGGCCCTGTCCGTGCGGCATCGTGCAGCGCGCGTCGATCGCCGCCGCCAGCTTCGCGGTCAGCCGATGGGCCGCAGCTGCGTCAGCCGGATCGAGTTGCCGGACGGGTCGTGGAAGGCGGCGTCCATCCCGTACGGCCGATCCGAGGGCTCCTCGGCGAACTCGACGCCGCGTGCGCGGAGCTGCTCAAACTCCGCCCGGCAGTCCTCGGTGGTCAGGAACACGGTGCCCGCGAACCCCTTGCTCATGAGCGTGCGCACCTGGCTTGCCGTGTCCGCGTCCATGACCGGAGGGCCCGGCGGCTCCGCGTAGCGGGCGTCGACGAGGTCCCTGGCGCGCAGCAGGTAGCGGGCGAGCGGAAGCGACGCCATCAGGCGCCGCCGACTGGGGACGCGGTCACGGGCGAAGTATCGCCTCGCGACGCTGCGCCTGCCAGCGGCCCCGGAGGGGGAGGGGTTCCGTACACTCACCGCATGGCGCAGCAGGTGATCCTCGACGTCGACACCGGGACCGACGATGCCGTCGCCCTCATGCTCGCGGCGCTCCATCCGGATCTCGAGCTGATCGGCGCCACCACGGTCAACGGCAACGTGGCCGTCGACCTGTGCACGGAGAACTCGCTCCGCGTGTTCGACCACATCGGCATCCCGGTCCCGGTCTACGAAGGTGTGGCGCGGCCGATCGCCCGCCACGACTTCCCGATCCCGCGAGCGTCGATCCGGAGCTCGAGCGCCGTCCATGGCCAGTACCTCGACATTCCAGAGGCCCACTCCCGGAAGCAGGCGACCGGGGCGGTCGAGTTCCTGGTCGAGACCTATCGGGCGGCGACCCAGCCGATCATCCTTGTCCCGGTGGGCCCCCTGTCCAACATCGCCACGGCGTTCACCGTCGAGCCCCGCATGGCCGAGCTCGTGCCGGAGCTGGTGATCATGGGTGGCGCCAACGACCATGGCAACGTCACGCCACGTGCCGAGTTCAACGTCTGGGCCGATCCGGAGGCCGCTCACATCGTGCTCACCAGCGGGGTTCGCAGGATCACGCTCGTGCCGCTGGACGCCACGCACCGGGCGCTGGTGTCACTGGAGGATTGCGCCCGGCTGCGGGTCCTGGGTACGCCGGCCGGCGAGGCCGCGGCCAGGTTCACCGAGCGGCGGATCGAAGGCTACGACGCGACCCAGCCGATGGCCCTCCGGCATGCGGCGCCGGTGCACGATGCGCTGGCGGTCGCGTCGATCGTCGATCCCGCGGTGATCTCGACCCGCTTCCTCCACGTGGACGTCGAGACGCACGGGACGCTGACCGTTGGCGAGACCGTGGTCGACACGTACCGGCGAGGGACGGGCGAGCCCAACGTCCACGTGGCTCTCGACGCGGACGGGCCCCGCTTCGTGGAGCTGCTGCTCGAGACGTTTGCGCGACGCGCGAGCGATTAGGCGGGTCGATCCTCAGTCCCAGCGGAACCGACGGGCCGCCAGCGCGGCCAGCGCGACCGCCCATGCGGCAAGCAGGATCAGCGGCTCGGTCGCGTCGCCGGTCTGGTAGCCGAGGCCGATCGACAACACCTGGGTGAGCGCTGCCGCGGGCAGGCCCTCGGCCACGGTCGCGACGACGCCCGGCAGTCGATCGAGGGGCACCACGATGCCGCCCAGCACCAGGAACACGAGGAACAGCAGGTTCGCCAGGGCCAGCGTGGCCTCGGCCCGCAGCGTGCCCGCCATCAGCAGCCCGAGACCCGCGAAGGCGATCGTGCCCACGATGAGCGCCGCGACCGTCAGCGGCCACGACACGCCCGGGCCGGCCACCCAGCTCAGGGCGAAGGTTGCGATCCCGACCAGCAGCACCATCTGCACGATCTCGACCACGATCACCGACACGGTCTTGGCGGCGACCACGACCGAGGAGCCTGCCGGGCTGCCGCCCAGGCGCTTGATCACCCCATACTGGCGCTCGAACCCGGTCGAGATCGCGAGCGAGACGAGCGCAGCAGCGATGACCGCAAGGCTGATGGACCCGGGCAGCAGCCGATCGACGGGGCGGCCGGCCGCCGTGCCACCGGTCATGTCGAATGCGCTGAACACGAGCAGCACGCCGGCCGGGATCACGAACGTGATCAGCAGGCCCTCGCCCCGCCGCAGAACGAGCCGGAATTCGTATCCCGTCAAGGCCATCGCCATGCGGAGCCAGCCTGAAGGTCGCGCCGGGGTTCCCGCCCCCATCGGAAGGAGACCGCTCTCGGTCGTCGAGCCGCTCAAGCCCCGGACTCCATGCCGCCCTCGATCTCGCCCTCGGCCTCGCTCGCCACGTCGCTGCCCACCAGCTCCAGGTAGCGTTCCTCGAGGCTGGCTGCCCCAAGGCGCAGCTCGGTCAGCAGGAGGCCCCGCTCCGCGCACCAGGAGGCGAGAGCCGCCACCAGCGGCGGGTCCGGCGGGGTCGCGAGTCCCTGGATCTCATAGGCGGCGCCAACACCCGCCGGAACCAGCCGCGGAGCGCCACCGGCGAGCCTGGTCGCAACGGCGGCCAGATCGGTGGCGTCGCCCGTGGCGAGCGCACGAGACAGGCGAAAGCGGATCCTTGGGGCGCCGCTGCCGGTCAGCTCGGCCGGCGTGCCATAGGCGACCAGGCGGCCGCGGTCGAGCACCGCCACGTGATCGGCGAGGCGCTCGACGTCGACCAGCTCGTGGGTCGTGAGCAGGATGGTGGTTCCGGCTCGACGGAGGGCGGCGATTCGATTGCGGGTCGCCTGCTTGGCGGCCGGGTCCATGCCGGCCGTCGGCTCATCGAGGACGAGCAGCTCCGGACGGCCCAGCAGCGCGAGGGCGAGGCTCAGCCGCTGGCGCTCGCCACCCGACAGGCGGCGATACCGGGTGCCTGCGGCGCGCTCGAGATCGACCGTCTCGAGCATGGAGTCCGGATCCTCGGGGTCACGGTAGAAGCGTGCGTACAGGCGGAGCACCTCCCGCGGCGTGGTCCGGTTGTCGATCCCGCCCTCCTGGAGCATCAGGCCGATCCGCGGCCGGAGCCTGGCGCCGTCGCGCATCGGATCGAGTCCCAGCACCCGGACCGAGCCGCCGTCCGGCCGCCGGTAGCCTTCCACGATCTCCACGGTAGTCGTCTTGCCGGCGCCGTTGGGTCCCAGGAGCGAGAACAGTTCGCCGCGATGGACGTCGAACGAGACTCCGGTCAGGATCTCGCGCGTGCCATAGCGCTTGCGGACGTCCTGGACGCGCACCGCCAGCTCGCCATCCCGGCCGGTGCTCCGGAGGTCCGGCCGCCGAAGCACCGTGGGTGAATCGGTTGCGGTCGGCGTCGGCGTGTCCGACACGGACGGTGTGTCGGGTGTGGGGGCCGTGTCAGCCGCTGAGGGCGTGGTGGCCATCAGGGCGCGATCTTCGCGTACTGGGTGTCGAAGTCCGTTCGCTCCACCTGTCCGATCTGCATCCCGCGCAGCACTCCGTCGCTGTCGATGAAGTAGGTCTGGGGTGGTGCCACCACCCGGTAGGTCGCGGCGAGCGATCCGTCCGGATCGGTCACCGTCGGCCACGTGGCGCCAAACTGGTCGAGGAACTGGCGGGCGAGCGCCGCCTGGTCCTTGTACAGCACCCCGATGATCACGAGCCCGTCCGTCGGGCCCAGGGCTGCCAGCCGATCGCGGAACAATGGGAACTCCTCGCGGCATGGTGTGCACCACGACGCCCAGAAGTTCACCACGACCGGGTGACCCCGGTAGGCTGCCAGATCCAGCGAGTTTCCGCCGAGCGTGGCGCCCCGGATCGCCGGCGCGGGTTGACCGGTCGCCGCGTGCCCGGCAGCCGCCTGGTTGCTTCCCGTCTCGCCCGACCCCCCGCACGCAGCCGCCAGCACCACGATCAGCAGGCTGACGGCCAGGGTTCGATGGTGGGTTCTGCGGTTCGTGATGTGCCTACTGAACGGTGAGCGTCCCCGTCATGTTTGGGTGGACGGAGCACACGAACGTGTACTGGCCGGCGGGGAGGGCCGGCACATCGTAGACGACGACGTCGGGGCCGGTGATGATCTGGCCCTTGAACACCTCGGTGCCGGATCCGTTCTTGATCGCGACGTTGTGGGGGACGCCCGCGTCGCGATTGTCGAACGCAAGGGTGAACGCCTTGCCTGCCGGCGCCGTGAGCGACGTTTGCTGGTAGGCGATCCCCTGGGCCGTCAGGTTGACGTCCGCCGCCGGCAGGCTCGGAGCCGCCGTGGCCGATTCGCCCGCGGCACCGCCACCCGCTGCGCCGCCGCCCGAGACACCACCGGCCGCCCCGCTGGCCACCGGGGCGACGCCGTTCGAGTTGGGCAGGAGGCCCGAGCTGAGCAGCAGCCCGCCGGCGATGATCACGGCGAGCACCGCGAAGGTCGCGATCGGCCACGTCGGCGCCCGGCCGGGATCGAGGTGCCCCGTCCGATCGGCGTCCTCGACCGCCACGTACTCGCGCCTGGCGTCGCGTAGCCAGCCGAGCCCGGTGATGACGATGGCGACCGCCCCGAACAGCAGGGCCCAGCCGCCCACCACCATACCGGCGACGAGGAGGGTCATCGAGACGGCCACCAGCAGCGGCCGGAACGATGGGGCAGGGATGTGGACGCCCGCGGGTGGGGTGCCCCCCGACGTTGGCAGCGCACCGGCCGGGATCACCGCCGTCGGTATCGCGCCCGTGTCGGCGACCGAGACCCGGTCGTAGTCACGAAGCGCCTCGCGGCCCCAATACAGGAGCGTGATCACCAGCACGGCCAGGCCGACGAACAGCCACGGACCGCCGACCACCATTCCAAACACGAGCATGAACGCCCCGAACGCGCCGAGGATGGGGGCGAACGACGGGCCAGGCAGGTGGGTGCCGGGAGGCGGGGCCGGAGTCAGCCGACGCCGGCCGCGACGGGTGGGCGCCGCGGTCGCGAAGCGATACACCGTCCCGCTCAAGTACAGACCGACCAGCACCGCGAGCAGGATCGGGATCAGGCCCACCAGCGACCCCCAGTCGGGGATCACGAGCTTGGACGAGAAGTCGATCAGGCTGCTCCAGAGGTCCTCGATCATCGGCAGTCCGTCAGCTGTTGTCGCGGAGGCCCGAGAACAGGACGATGGCCATGATCGACATGGCGGCACCCAGCGCGATCAGCAGCGTGAACCCCGCAAAGTCCACGCGATCCGGGTCGACCGTCGCGGAGAACGCGAGGTAGAACACCGCGATCGCGATGAACAGCAGGCCGACGAGGGCGACGCGACGGGAGCCCATGACGATCGTTCTCCGGCGCTACAGCAGGTACAGGATTGAGAACAGCAGCAGCCACACGACGTCGACGAAGTGCCAGTACCAGGACACCGCCTCGACCATGTCGTGATGCTTCGCGGAGAACTGGCCGGCCATGCCCCGATACACCACGACGCTCAGCATCAGCGCACCACCGAACACGTGCGCGCCGTGGAAGCCCGTCAGCGTGAAATAGGTCGTGCCAAAGGTGGTCGCGCCCATCGTCAGGCCCTCATGCATCAGCACGCTGTAGTCGAACGCCTGGAGGAGCAGGAAGCTGACGCCCAGGACAAGCGTCACCGCGAAGGCACGCACAAAGCCGCGGCGGTCGTTGCGCCGGATCGCCATCAGGCCCAGCTGGCAGGTGACCGACGAGGACAGCAGGATGAGCGTCGCCGGGAGGATCAGGTTGAGCGCGCCGGACTCGGTGGTGAGCGTGAACGGGTTGAGCAGGTGCTGGAACTGCGTCGGCGGCCACACGTGGGTGCTGACGCTGTTGATGACCTCGGTGTAGCCCGCCCGGATCGAGAAGTAGGCGGCGAACAGCCCGGCGAAGAACATCACCTCGCTGGTGATGAACAGCAGCATCCCGAGGACCGGGTTGCCCATCCCCCCGCTGCCGTGGGTTTCCAGGGCGGGCCCGTGGGTCGTGAGGGCGGTGGCGTCAGCGGTCATCGTGGCATGCCCCTCAGTGTGCGGCCGCCTGGCCGTGGCGGGCGTCGAATACCGGTCGCTCCGAGCGGATCTCCGGCAGATGGTCGAAGTTGTAGGGCGGCGGCGGCGACGACGTCGCCCACTCGAGCGTGTTGCCCTCCCATGGATCGTCGCCCGCGATCCGCCCGCTGCGGAGCGAGACGAGCACGTTCCACAGGAAGGGCAGGATGCTGGCCGCGATCGTGAACCCGCCGATCGTGGCGACGATGTTGAGATCGGTCCAGCCGGCGCTGGCTGAGTAGTCGGCGATCCGCCGCGGCATTCCGGCCAGGCCCAGCTGGTGCATCGGGAAGAACGTCATGTTGAAGCCGATGAACATGATCAGGAACTGGAGCTTGCCCAGCGTCTCGTTGAGCATCCGGCCGGTCATCTTGGGGAACCAGTAGTAGATGCCGGCGAACACCCCGAACACCGAACCGCCGAACAGCACGTAATGCAGGTGAGCAACCACCCAGTACGTGTCGTGGATCGCGAAGTCCACCGGCACGGCGGCCGAGAACGCGCCGTTGAGCCCGCCGATGAGGAACATCGTCAGGAACCCCGTCGCGAACACGAGGGGCGTCGAGAACGTGAGCTTGCCCCGCCACAGGGTCGCGATCCAGTTGAACATCTTGACCCCGGTCGGGACCGCGATCAGGAACGTCATCAGGCTGAAGAACGGCAGGAACACCGCTCCCGTCGTGAACATGTGATGCGCCCACACTGAGAACCCGAGCGCACCGATCGCCACCGTCGCGAACACGAACGCCTTGTAGCCGAACAGGGGCTTGCGCGAGAAGACGGGCAGGACCTCGGACACGATCCCCATGGCCGGCAGGATCATGATGTACACCGCCGGGTGCGAGTAGAACCAGAACACGTTCTGATACAGGATCGCGTTGCCCCCGTTGGCCGGGTCGAAGAAGTGGCCGCCGTAGTTGCGGTCGATGAACAGCATGATGAGGGCGCTGGTCAGGACGGGCGTCGCCATCAGCACCAGCACGCTGGTGACCAGGATCGTCCAGACCATGATCGGCATCCGAAACAGCGTCATCCCGGGCGCCCGCATCTTGAAGATCGTGACCAGGAAGTTGATCGCACCCAGAATCGAGCTGGTGCCGATCAAGGTGAGGCCCATGATCCACAGATCCGTGCCCGGGCCGTTGAACTTGGCGCCCGACAGCGGCGGATACTCGGTCCAGCCGGACGCCGCCGCCCCACCCGTGGCGAGGAAGCCCGAGGCCATCAGCGCGCCACCCAGCGGCAGCAGCCAGAACGAGAGCGCGTTGATGCGCGGGAAGGCCATGTCGGGAGCGCCGATCTGGAGCGGCACGGCGTAGTTCCCGAACCCCGCCAGGATCGGGATGATGAACAGGAACAGCATGAACGAGGCATGCATCGTGAACGCCTGGTTGTAGAACTCGGGCGACACCAGGCCGCCGATCGTGGTGGCGTCCTTGGGGATCACCAGCTGGAGGCGGACGATCAGGGCGAGGATGCCGCCGGCCAGGAAGAAGATGATCGAGTTGATGAGGTACATGATCCCGATCTTCTTGTGATCGGTCGTGGTGAGCCACTCGTAGAGCGCGCTTCGATACGCGGGGGCGGCGGGGTTGAGCGTCGTCGTGGCCATGCCCTGCGGCTCCCTTACTGCACCGTGATCGTGCCGGTCATGGTCGGATGGACCGAGCACACGAACGTGTACGTCCCGGGCTTGAGCGCGGGCACGTCGTAGCTCTTCTCGGCGGGCCCGGTGATGATGTCGCCCTTGAACACCTCGTTGCCGGAAGCGTCCTTGATCGCGACGTTGTGGGGCACGCCCGTGTCGTCGTTCTTGAAGTCGATGGTGAACGGGGTGTCGGCCGGTGCCTGGAGCGCTTTGGTCGAGTACGAGATGTTCTGCGCGGCAAGATCCACGACCGGACCCTGGGCCGCGCCTGACGCTGCCGGGGTCGGGGTCGCGGCGGCCTGGGCGACCTGGGCCTTGAACCAGGTATCGAACGTGGCCTGGTCGACCGCGTGGACGTCGAACACCATCGCCCCGTGGCCGGGACCACACAGCTCGGCGCACTGGCCGCGATAGGTGCCCGCCTCGTCGACGGTGAAGTCGAACGTGTTGAGCTTGCCCGGCACGGCGTCGCGCTTGAACAGGAACTTGGGGACGTAGAAGGCGTGGATCACGTCCTTGGCCAGCAGGTCAACCTGGACCGGCTTCCCGACCGGGATGAACATCCCCCCGTCGTTGCCCACCGGGATGACCTGGGTGAACAGCACGTTCGCGTCCGATGACGGTCCGTCGAGGTACTGGAACGACCACTGGAACCGCTGCGCCACCGCCCGCACGTGAACGTCCGTGGGGACCTTGGCATCGACCGTGTTCAGCGTCTGCCAGGACAACAGAAACAGGAATGCGACGATCGCGGTGGGGATCACCGTCCAGATGACCTCGACCACGTTGTTGCCGTGGATCTGCGGCGGCAGCTCGTCGTCGCCCGGCTTGCGCCGGTATCGGAACACGGAGAAGACGATCAGCCCCTCGACCAGGAAGAAGACCGCGACCGCGATGTAGAACACGATGTCGTACAGCGACTTGGTGCTGTGCGAGCGGTCGGTCGCGGGCGTCACCCCCTGGACCGGGAAGAAGCTGTCCCATACGGACTGAGGCGTCGCGCCGGCCGCGGCCAGCACGATCACCGCAACGGCGGCGACCATGACGATGATCAGGCCGGCGAGCAGCGGGCCGGACCCGGTCCGTGACCGGGGAGGCATCGACATCGGGGTTCCTCGACGTTCGTAGACCCGGCCGTTGGCACGACCGCGTCAGCATTGAGGTGTCGCCGTCCGGGGGACGCGCACCGCCTTGCGGGGGCGCCGGACGCGCGCATCATACCCGAGCGGCCGGTTCGTGGGGGCCGAATGGTCCCATCAGCCATGTCAAATGGCTCTGTGCGACCCACGCGGGGCCTCCCGTCGCGATCGGCGCAACAATGGGCGCGTGACGATCACATCGCGCCGTGCCGCCGGCCTCGGCCTCGCCGGCCTGGTGACCCTGGCCGCGCCCCCGCTGGCGCTCGCCCACGGGGGCTACGTTCCGTCGGGTCCTCCGGACCTGTCGACCATCGTGTTCGGCTGGTCGTTCGACCCCCTGATCTGGCTGCCGGCGATCGTGGCCCTGCTGCTGTGGCGGGCTGGCCTGCTGGCGGTGAACCGCAGCCACCCGGAGCACCCGGTGGCCCGGCGACGGACCGTCTACTGGGTCGCCGGCGTGCTGGTCGTCGTGTTCGCCCTCGATTCGGGCTTCGCCCAGTACGACACGACGCTGTTCTCGCTGCACATGGTCCAGCACCTGCTGCTGACGCTGATCGCGCCGCCGCTGCTTCTGCTGGCCGGTCCGATCACGCTCCTGCTCCAGGCGTCGTCATCCGAGACGCGGCGGCGGTGGATCCTGCCCGTCCTTCACGCGCGCGTCGTTCGAGCCATCTCGTTTCCGGTCGTGGCCTGGATCCTGTTCGCGGCCGTGATGTGGGGGAGCCATTTCTCACCATTGTTCGATCTCGCGCTCGAGAACGACTGGGCGCACCGCTTCGAGCACGCCCTGTTCCTGCTCTCGGCGCTCCTGTTCTGGTGGCCCGCGGTCGGCCCGGACCCCTCGCCCTGGAAGTTGCGGCCGCCCGTCCGGGTGCTGTACGCCGGGCTGCAGATGCCGCAGAACACGTTCCTCGGCGTCGCCGTGTACATGGCGTCGGCGCCGCTCTACCACCACTACGCGACAACGGCCCGATCGTGGGGGCCCACGCCGCTTGCGGACCAGCAGCTGGCCGGGGGCATCATGTGGGTCGGCGGCGCCCTCGTGTTCATGGTGGTCGTGATGCTGTACGTCTGGGTGTGGATGCAGGACGACGAGCGTCGCGCCGTCGGCGAGGACCGGAGACTGGCGGCGGAGCGCGATGCGATCCGCGAGCGCGAGGTGCGCCTCGCCGCGCGAAGGGCGGCCGAGGCCCGGGGCGGGGATCCGGCGCCGGGAAGCTGACCGGCGTCCCAGGGAGCTCTGGCGACCGGTTACCGATGGACCGGGTCAGCCTTCGGGCGGGATAGGCGCCGCCAGATAGTCCCGATACCGGTCCGGGTCCACGTTGCCGCCCGAGATCACTCCCACGATCGGCCCGTCGATCCCGAGCAGACCCGCTTCTCGCGCGTGGAAGCGAATCGCCGCCACCGGCAAAGCTCCCGATGGCTCGACCACCAGCCGCGCCTCCTCCGCGGCGAGGCGAACGGCGGCCGCGATCTCGGCCTCGGATACGGTCACGATCGCATCCAGCTGGGCGCGGAGATGGGCGAAGGTCAGGCGACCCAGCGATTGCGTCCGGGTCCCGTCGGCGATCGTCCGGCTCACCAGCTCGGCCGGCCAGGCGATGATCCGTCCCGCCGCGAGGGAGTCGCGCGCATCGGCTGCCAGCTCGGGCTCGACCCCGATGAGTCGAGCGTGCGGCGCGAGCGCCGTGATCGCCGCCGCGACGCCGCTCGCGAGGCCACCGCCGCCAACCGGGATCAGGACCGCGGCGACGTCGGGGAGGTCCTCGGCGATCTCGAGCCCCACGGTGCCCTGGCCGGCCACGATCCGTGGGTCGTCGTAGGGCGGGATGATCGCGAGGTCACGCTCTCGGGCGAGCCTCTCCGCCACCTGCCGTCGCTCCTCGGATGCGGTCCCCACGATCACGATCTCGGCGCCGTCGGCCGCAACCCGGGCTCGCTTGACGTCGGGCGAGTCGGAGGGCATCACGATTACCGCGGGCACGCCGAACAGGCGGGCAGCTCTGGCCACCCCTTGGGCGTGGTTGCCCGAGGAGTAGGTGATCAGGCCATGTGCGCGTTCGGCCGGCGTGAGTGCCGCAGCGGCGTTGTATGCCCCGCGAAGCTTGAACGCCCCGATGGGCTGCAGCGACTCGGCCTTGAGCCACTGCCTGCGCTCTGGGACCCCGAACGGCACCAGGGGCGTCCGAACCGCGACCCCGCGCAGCACGTCGGCCGCGGCGCGGATCGCGGACAGCTCGACGAGCGGGGGCGTCGCAGGATCGGGCGAGGTCATCGACGCGTGGCGGCGCGCTGGCAGTCGATGCACAGCGCGGCCCACGGCCTGGCCTCCAGGCGTTCGGTCGGGATCTCCCGCCCGCAGGACGTGCAGCGCCCGAATGTTCCGGCATCGAGACGGGCGAGCGCGGCGTCGATGGCGACCAGGTGCAGCTGGTTGTGGTCCCGCAGCGCGAGATCGCGCTGCTGTTCGAACACGTGCGACGCGGCAGCCGCCTGCGAGCCGTAGGTCATCTGACCGGGGGCTTCGACCTCGTTCTCCGCGAGCTCGGCGACCACGCGGGCACGCTCCGCCTGGAGCGCGGCTCGATTGGTTGCGGCCCTGGTCTCGTCCACCGTGCCATGCTAGCGCCGACATGCCTCCCCGGCGGTAGGGCCGTTCGGCCGATCCGCCGGGGATGTGACGGCCAGGTGGCCGCTCGACCCCGACCCTGATCTGGAGACACGCAACGATGGCAATCGAGAAGGATCCCGTGTGCGGGATGGACGTCGATACGGCGACATCGCAGCTCTCGCTCGAGCACGAAGGCAAGACCTACTGGTTCTGCGGCAAGGGCTGCCTGCTGGAGTTCAAGGACGATCCGGACAAGTACCTCGATCCCGCGTACGAGCCGCAGGGGATGTAGGTCGGCGCTCGGATAAGCCGCAGATAAGGGGGCGGCGGCACACTGGCCGCCCGCCCGAATCGATCGGGCACTCCTCGGAGGGATCGAAGGCGGGTGTCGATCACCGGCTGAAGCCGGTGGGAGGATGACTCGATGTCCGCGCGCATTCGCTGCCTGCTCACCGTCACCCGGGCGCTGTTGCCGGTGGGTCTTGCGGCCATGGCCTTCATCGTCGAGGGTGCGAAGCGATGGTGACGCCAGGCTCGGGTGACAGGCCCGGCACCTGCGCGCACGGCCGGCGCTGGTAGCGACCCGGGGACGGCGGCTGCCCTGACGCGAGGCGGACGTCCGCGGGGTGGTCGGCCGCGCTCCGCACCTGCTTCGAGCCGTCGCGGCGGCAGCCTGGCGGGCCGGCGCCCCTCGGATCGGAGTCGCCCCGCCAGCACCGTTGGTCAGGTGCCGCGGCATGGACGGGGATCGCCGAGCGCGCGATGAGCATGACGGCGACCCGTCGTGACGGGTGTCCCGCATCATGGGGCCATGCATGCCGGGCTTCGCCTCACGCTCGCGTTCGCGACGCTCGTGTCGGGAGCTGCGGCATGCGAGGCAGGCGCGCCCGACGCCACCCCGGCGATCACGCCCGGGACGGCGTCCGCGCCCCGCGACGTGAACATCGTCGAGCGCGACTACGGGTACAGCCCCTCGATCGTGGACCTGGTTCCGGGGGAGACGGTGACGCTCCACATCATCAACGGGGGCCTCGAGACGCACGAGGCCGTGTTTGGCTCGCTCGACGATCAACTGGCGTACCAGGCGACGGAGGCGGCGATGGCCGGCGGCCCGCCCGGACCCACACCCGCCATCCCGAGCCCGGCCGGGTTCAGCGGGGTGCGGGTCGTGGTCGGTTCGGGCCAACGTGTGGACGTGACCTGGACGGTGCCGCAGGACGCGGCCACGGCACCGGGCGGCTGGTTCGTCGGCTGCCACATTCCCGGTCACTGGGAGAAGGGCATGGTGGTGCCGATCCGGTTCGTCGGTCGTGACGGGAAGCCGCTCGGCACTCCACCGCCGCTGCCGATCCCCACACCGGGCGGTTGACACGACCGATCCCGCCGGGCGACCGGTGGTGTCGGCGCGACGTGCGACACCGGCACGCAGTGGTACGCTCTGCGTGGTGCACGGGAGCGCTCGCGGCGCCCTTCGGCCAGGCACTTCAGGAGAAGCTTCAGACCATGACCTACGTCATTGCCGAGCCCTGCGTTGACGTGATGGACCAGTCGTGTGTGTCCGTCTGCCCGGTGGACTGCATCCACTACGAGGAAGGCGTCGACCGCACGCTGTTCATCGACCCGAACGAGTGCATCGACTGCGGTGCCTGCGAGCCGGAGTGCCCGGTCAACGCCATCTTCCCCGAGGAGAGCGTGCCGCCCGAGTGGGCCGGGTACACCGAGCCGAACGCCCTGTGGTTCACGGACAAGGCGGCCGCGCGGGCCCAGATCGACGCCCTCAAGCCCGCCTGACCTCGGCCGGCGGCCGCGCTCGGGTCCACCGGACGCTGGACCGGCACAGCCTGGCCCCGCAGCTTGCTGCGGGGCCGCTCGATTCCACCTCGTCCCTGGCCGTGCAGGAGGGGACCGTAGACTGATGCGCATGCGCATCGTGTCCCTGCTGCCGTCCGCCACCGAGATCCTGTTCGCGCTCGGGCTGGGCGACGACCTGGTCGGGGTCAGCGACGGCTGCGACTTCCCACCCGAGGCGCATGAGCTCCCGATCATCAGCCGCGGTGGCGTTCTCGATCGTGAGGCTCTGGCCCATGCCGAGCCGGACCTCGTCATCGCCCCGGTGGTCCGCGGCACGGGGCGCGGTCTCGATCGTGACCGTCGCACCCCTGGTCGGCCACCCGAACCCGCCCAGGACGGCGATGCGGCGCTCGCGAACGCCGTTCGGCGCTTGGGCGATGAGGTCACCCTGCTCCGTCTCGGGCCCACATCGGTCGAGGGGATCCTGAACTCCATCCAGACCGTCGGCGCAATGACGGAATCCGAGGACGCGGCGATGTTCCTGGTCGAAGGCCTGCGCGAGCGGATCCAGGCGGTTGAGGAGATCGTGGTCGGACGGCGCGATCATGGATTCCAGCCGCCGCGGGTGGCGACGCTCGGCGACCTCGAGACTCCGATGACGATGGGACTGTGGGTACCCGAGCAGGTGCGACTCGCCGGTGGCTGGGAGCTGCTCGGCACCGAGGGCGGGCCTGCCACGGACACGAGCTGGGATGCAGTTCGGGAGGTCGATCCCGAGATCATCGTCCTGATGCCGCCCGGTCTCGATCTGCCCGGCACGCTCGGGGCCTGGGAGCGGACGTCACGACCGGAGGGATGGGACGATCTTCGCGCGGTCCACGACGGGCGGGTGTTCGCGGTTGACGGCGCCGCCTGCTTCGAGCGCCCCGGCCCCAGGGTCGTTGACGGCATCGAGGTCCTCACCGAGCTCATCGATCCGGTCGCATTCGACGGCATGTCGCCGCCCGCCAGCTGGGAGCGGGTGGCCTGACCGACGGCGAGCGACGGCGAGCGATGGCCTACCGCCCGAGCTTCGACTGCCTGTGGTGTGGGATGTCGCATGTCTGTCGCGGCCCGGACGACCTCGAGGGCTGGGCGCAGCTGTGTCCGACATGCGTCGGCAAGGCCGGCGACAACGGGTTCCTTCGGTTCCGGCTGCGCGAGGCGCTCGCAGAGCGGGGACGGGCTCGCGAGCGATCCGCGGGCGCTGCGGGCGGTGGGCCTCACGCCGACCGCCGCCCGGCCGAACGGCCCGGCGGCGACGGCGGCCCTGACCAGCTCGTCGCCTACTACGAGGCGCGTGCGCCTGAATACGACGACTGGTACCAGCGGCGCGGACGCTATGCCCGCGGCCCGATCCACGATGCTGCCTGGGGCGCCGAGCTCGACGCCGCCGGCCGTTGGCTCGACGGCCTGCCGATCCACGGACAGATCGTGGAGCTTGCCGCCGGCACCGGCTGGTGGTCCCCGCTGCTCGCAACGAAGGGCGAGCTCTCGCTGTACGACGCGGCAGCGGCACCGTTGGATCGCGCCCGAGAGCGGCTGGTCGCGCACCGCCTGCGAGCCCACATCCATATTCGCGACGCCTGGGCCGAGCCGGACCGCGAGGTTGACGCCCTGTTCACCGGCTTCTGGCTGAGCCACCTGCCGCGAGGGCGCCTGGGCGGGTTCTTCGAGCTGGCGCGTCGGTGGCTCCGACCGAGGGGCACGTTCACGTTCATCGATTCGCTGCCGGACCCGCAGTCCGGTGCGACCGACCACCCGGCTCCGGCCGATGACCTCTCGATTCGGCGCCTTGCCGACGGTCGTGAGTTCTCGATCGTCAAGGTCTACTACGAGCCGGCCGAGCTCGAGGCAGCGCTGCTGGAGGCGGGCTTCGCCGGCGCCGAGGTGACCACGACCGGTCGCTTCTTCCTGCTCGGCCGGGCGACCCGCTGATGGTTCCGCGCCCGGCGGGAGGTGCGATACTCCAGCCGATGTCCCCGCTGGCCGGTTCCACGATCGCCACCGTAGGGTCGGGCGTCATCGCCGAGGCGATGATCGTCGGCCTCCTGCGCGGCCAGCTCGTGGCGCCCTCGCAGGTCGTCGCAAGCCATCCCCGCGCCGAGCGACGCGAGGCCCTGGCAGCCGCATACGGGATCCGCACCGTCACCTCGAACGTGGAAGCTGTGACCGGGGCCGACGTGGTGATCCTCGCGGTCAAGCCGCAGATGCTGGCGAGGGTCGGTCGTGAGATCGGGCCTCATCTGGGTCGAGGCCGGCTGGTGCTCTCGGTCCTGGCCGGGCCGACCACCCACGCGCTCGTGTCGACGCTGGGCCACGACCAGGTCGTGCGAGCGATGCCCAACACCCCCGCCCGGATCGGGAACGGCATGACCGTCTGGTACGCGACGCCGGCGACGACCGAGGACCAGCGGGCCCAGGCGAAGGCGTTGCTGGGCGCGCTGGGCGCCGAGCTCCAGGTGGAGGACGAGAAATGGGTGGCGATGGCGACCGCAGTGTCGGGCACCGGTCCCGCCTACGTGTTCCTGGTCATGGAGGCACTGATCGACGCGGCCGTCCACCTGGGCTTCCCCCGGCACATCGCCCATGACCTGGTGATCGAGACGCTCGAGGGCAGCACCCGGTTCGCCAAGCAGTCCGGCGACCATCCTGCCGTCCTGCGCAACATGGTCACGTCCCCGGCCGGGACGAGCGCGGCGGCCATCCACGAGCTCGAGTCGGGCAGGCTGCGGACGGTGCTCAGCGAGGCGGTGTGGGCCGCGTTCCGTCGCACGGTCGAGCTGGGTGACCAGATGGAGGCGCAGCTGGGTGCTGGTCCGGCGCCCGCGAACGGCATCGCCCCGGGTCGTACCGTCTCGACCGGCGCGGATGGCACCGGCGGCCCGGCGGCCCGGCGCCGGCGGTAGCTCGAAGGCAGCCTCGGGCCACTGAGCGTCTTGCCGCCCGTCGAGGCGCCATCGGCCGGAGGCTGTGACCAGTCCAGGCCACCGAGCGGCCGGGTCGATCAGCCGGGCGACGACGCCCCGGTGTTCGTCACTGGCGGCTCCACCGGGATCACGCTGATCCCGCCGCTGGCTTCGAGGACCGCCAGAGAGACCTCGCCGACCGCGGTGACGTCGTGCTGCCGAAGCGCGGTCATGAGAAGGGACACCAGTTCGAGGATCGACAGCTGGCCGACCTGGCGCTTGCCCGCCGCTCGCAGGATGACCCGGATCGCGACACAGACG
>Ga0315556_1001092_pt1 | contig 16671 bp, 14 predicted proteins | sample SalMarSW160310MG_FD_202112 | JGI IMG/M metagenome (GOLD analysis project Ga0315556, IMG submission 202112) | Salt marsh sediment microbial communities from the Plum Island Ecosystem LTER, Massachusetts, United States - Salt Marsh Sediment SW1603-10 ...
GCAGCCCCGTCCCACGAAGGTCCGGATCGAGGGCACGGGCCCGTACCCTCCGGTGGACGACTGCCCCCATCCCCAATGGACGACGACCTTGTCCATCCCGCGGTAGACGTCCGCGGGATACCGCGGAGCGATGGAGTCGATTCGGTCTGGCGTGAGGAAGATGCCCCTGCTCCACTCTGCACGGCGTCGTTCGAAGGCCCGTCTGCCCCGCCTCGAATGGCCCGTGACGGTAATGGGGTCGAGCAGGATCGCTTCCGGGGACACGCGGAACTCGACGCTCACCGTGTCTCCGGATGGGACCTGGATGGCCTGGGATCGGGCGGTCCGGTACCCGAGCCGCTGCACCTCCAGCCGGTACTCACCCTCGCCGGGGAGGGCGAGCACGAAGCTCCCCTCGGCATTCGTCTCCGTCCCGACGTCGAGCGCGTCCCCGACCACCAGCCGTACCGACGCGCCGATCACGGGCCCGAGGTTCACGTCGTCCACGACCACGCCGCGTACCACCTGCGCCGCCAGGGGCGTGGTGGCCGCGGACAGGCCGAGGGCGAGAAGGCAGGAGGCGACAGCGGGTGGGATGCGCATGGCGGGTGGAGCCGAGACGGGGGGAAAGCCCGCGGACACGGCAGCTTATCCACAAGAACCGTGCCGCGGGCGTGCCCCTGCCGTTTCGCGATCCCGCGCCCTTCGCCTGTCCCACCGACGGGACAGTCCGGGTCGGGCGACGAGGACACCCGCCGGGTGGCCCGAAGCTCCGCTACAGCTGCTCGCGGAATAGCGGGGCGGCTTTCTCGGGCCGACCCAAAGCGCCCTGCAGCAGGTCGAGCCACCGTGCACGCGCGCTTCCCACGTGGAACGAGCCGCTGTGTGCCGGCTCAGGTTCGTCGGAGAGGAGGTGGGTCGGCATCACCCCCGCCGGTCAGTCCACCTCGTACGTGTGGGAGCGGGACACCTTTCCGTCCAGACGGTGGATCTCGAGTCGGCTGGGTCGCTCCTTCCTCGCGAGCTCCTTCGCCGCCTCGATCGCCTTGCGCTTCTTGTCGAAGTGGTCGAGCGGCTCACCGCGGTCGCGCGCCACCACCCACCCGGCGCCGTCGGCCGCCATCACGTGGAGCGTCCTTCCGTTGGCGTGGGTGCGCACCCGGCGCACGGCCGCGACGCCCGCCGCTGCGGCGGCAACGACCCCTGCGGCCGCCGCTGCAGCCGTCCGGGGATTGTCCGTGACCTGCTTCTTGATCTTGTCCGCCACACGCTTGGGCGCGCTCTTCGATGTACGGAACGGCATGGGTCCTCCCGGGTTTCCCGATGGAAACGCGTTCGTTCGATGGACTACTCCAACGGGCATAGAAGCAGGGATCGTGCCGGAGGGGTCGTCCCCCTATCTTCGGAGCCATGTCTACGAGGTCGGAGCTACGCGGGATCCCAGGCGTCGGTGCGGCCGTGGAGGCCGACCTGCACTTGCTGGGCATCCACCGTGTCGGGGAGCTCGAGGGGCGGGATCCGGAGGAGCTGTACGCGCGGCTGTGCGCGCTCCAGGGTGGCCCGGTGGACCGCTGCATGCTCTACACCCTGCGTTGCGCGGTGTACTTCGCCGAGATGCCGGAGGGGGATCCGGAGCTCCTGCGTTGGTGGGCGTGGAAGGACGCCGCCGAGCCGCCGCTTCATCTTCTCCGGCATTCGGCTGCTGCGGCCCGAAATGCCCGCTGACACGGGCGAGCCGGGGCTGCTCGACTGTCCGGCGACCCAGTATCTTTCGCTGATGTCTCCTAACTCCAGCCTGATTCTCGACATCCTCCCGCAGCCGGACGACAGCACCTGCGGGCCCACCTGTCTCCAGGCCGTCTACGGCTTCTATGGGGACGGGATGGACCTTCACCAGGTGATCCGGGAGGTCGTGCCGCTGGACACGGGCGGCACGCTGGGGGTGTTTCTCGGACTCCACGCGTTGCGGCGAGGCTACGACGCCGCGCTCTACACCTACAACCTGGACATCTTCGATCCGACCTGGTTCGACGGCGACCCCACCGACCTGCCGGCGCTCCTCGAGGCGCAGGCCGTCCGCAAGCCGGGAGCGCGTCTGGCCGTGGCGACGGGCGCCTATCAGGATTTCCTCGCCCTGGGCGGGCGCGTCCTCTTCGAGGAGCTCCGCCCGGACCTCATCCGCCGGCACCTGACGGATGGACAACCGATCCTCACGGGTCTGTCCGCGACCTACCTGTACGGTTGCTCCCGCGAGCTCGAGCGGGGCGGCCGGCTGGAGTACGACTCCGTGGCGGGCGAGCCTGTCGGCCATTTCGTGGTCGTGCACGGATACGACGCGGGCACGGACTCCGTGCTGGTGGCGGATCCCCTCCACGAGAACGCCTTCGGCTCCCACGCCTACCGGGTGAGCCTGCTCCGATTGCTCGGTGCCATCATGCTCGGCGTGCTCACCTACGACGGAAACCTCCTGGTGGTGACGCCGGGGAAGGCCGACGGTTGATTCCCCTCGTCGTCGTGGAGAACCCGAAGCGCTGGCCCTTCGACATGGAGGGCGTCGAGGTCGTTCCCGCGCGCGCCTACCTGGTGGAGCCGCGCTACGCGGAAATGAAGAGGGTGACGGTCTTCAACGTGTGCCGTCGGTACGGATACCAGAGCGTGGGCTACTACGTCTCCCTCCTGGCAGCGGCGCGCGGACACCGGCCGCTCCCCTCGGTGGCCACGCTGCAGTCCGTGGCGATGTCACCGATCCTGCGCATCGTCTCGGAGGATCTCGACACACTGATCCAGCGCTCGTTCTCGCACATCCGCTCCGAGGAGTACAGCCTCAGCGTCTACTTCGGGAAGAACGTCGCGCAGCGCTACGACCGCCTGAGCCGGGCGCTGTTCAACCAGTTTCCCGCTCCCTTCCTGCGTGCGCGCTTCTTGTGGGAGGAGGAGAAGTGGCGCCTGTCCGCCGTGCGCCCCATCGCCGCGGCGGAGATCCCCGAGGCGCACCTCGAGTTCGTTCTGACGAGGGCGCGCGAGTACTTCGACCGGCCTACCCGGGTGGTTTCGCGGAACCAGGACACGCGCTACGACATGGCGGTGCTGTGGTCGGAGAAGGATCCCATGCCTCCCTCCAACGAGCAGGGTATCCGGCGCCTCACCCGCGCGGCTTCCAGGCAGGGGATCGGCGTCGAGATCATCGGCCAGGACGACTACGGCCGCCTCGCCGAATTCGACGCGCTCTTCATCCGCGAGACCACCGCGGTCAACCACCACACCTTCCGCTTCGCGCAGCGCGCCGTGGCTGAGGGGCTCGTGGTGATCGACCACCCCGAGTCCATCATCCGCTGCGGCAACAAGGTCTACCAGGCCGAGCTCTTCGACCGCCACAAGATCCCTGCGCCGCGCACGATCGTCGTGCACGAGGGCAACGTGGGCGATGTGGCGGCGCGCGTCGGCCTGCCGTGCGTGCTGAAGAAGCCCGACGGGTCCTTCTCCGCCGGCGTCGCCAAGGTCGAGTCGCAGTCCGATCTGTACGAGCGTCTGGACGCGCTCTTCGACCAGTCGGAGCTGGTCGTCGCCCAGGAGTGGACCCCGTCGGCTTTCGATTGGCGCGTAGGCGTGCTGGACGGGCAGCCGCTCTACGTCTGTCGCTACCACATGGCCAAGGGACACTGGCAGATCATCCACCAGCAGGGTAAGGGCACGAGCTACGGCAACGTGGAGCCGGTGGCGCTCGAGCAGACCCCCAAGGCGGTGGTGGAGGTGGCGGTGAAGGCGGCGCGCCTGATCGGGGACGGACTCTACGGCGTCGACCTGAAGGAGGTGAACGGGCGCGTGGTCGTCATGGAGGTGAACGACAACCCGAACCTGGACGCGGGCTACGAGGACGGGATCCTCAAGGACGCGCTCTGGGACGAGCTGATCCGCTGGTTCCGGGTGCGGCTGGACCGGCGCGGCCTGGACGAGCGCCGGGCGTGAGCGACGACGGGGGCAAGCCCACCACCGTCCTGCCCGAGCGGGGCCGGCCGGGGCTGTTCGAGGCGTACGGCGTCGAGATCGAGGCGATGATCGTCGATCGGGACACGCTGTCCGTGAGGTCGGAATGCGACGCTCTGATGGAGCGCGTGGCCGGCGCGGCCGAGTCCGAGGTGGAGCTCGGTCCCGTCGCCTGGTCGAACGAGCTCACGCTGCACGTGCTCGAGCTCAAGACGAACGGTCCGGCACCATCCCTGTCGGGGCTCGTGCCCGAGTTCCACGCCAGCGTGCGGCGCGCCAACGCCGAGCTTGCGGATATGGGCGCGCGGCTCATGCCCGGGGCGGTGCACCCCTGGATGGATCCCCACACCGAGACCGAGCTCTGGCCCCACGAGTACACGGAGGTCTACCACACCTTCGACCGCATCTTCGGCTGTTCGGGCCACGGCTGGGCGAACGTGCAGAGCACGCACCTGAACCTCCCCTTCCACGGTGACGACGAGTTCGGGCGCCTGCACGCCGCGATCCGCCTGGTCCTTCCGCTGATCCCCGCGCTGTCGGCGGGCTCCCCGTTCCTCGACGGCCGTCGGGCTCCGGCGCTCGACGCGCGTCTGGTGGCGTATCGGGGCAACGCGCGCAGGATCCCCTCGGTCACCGGGCTGGTGGTGCCCGAGCCAGCTTTCACCCAGGCGCAGTACGAGACGGAGATCCTCGGCCGGATCTACGCGGATCTCGCGCCCCACGACCCGGAGGGAGTGCTCCACCACGAGTGGGCGAACGCGCGCGGCGCGATCGCGCGCTTCGACAGGGGCACGGTGGAGGTGCGCGTCATCGACGCACAGGAGTGCCCTTCGGCGGATCTGGCCGTGGTCGCGGCCGTGACGTCGGTCGTGCGGGCGCTGGCGATCGGCCCCCTCTCGCAGCGCGACCCCCGCTCCGACCCCGATACGGCGTCGCTCGCCCAGGTGTTGGAGGACACGACGGTACGGGCGGATCGGGCGGAGGTGGCGCACCCCGGCCTCCTCTCGACGCTGGGGATGCCCCCGAAGCCGAGAGCCGCGGGCGACGTCTGGCGCGAGCTCCTGGACCGCTTCCCGCCCGACGACCCGGAGGGGGAGTGGACGGCGGCACTGGAGCACATTCTGCGGGAAGGACCGCTGGCGCGCCGGCTGGTCGGCGCGGTGGGTGAGACGCCCGATCGCGCCCGGCTGCACGAGGTGTACGGCGCGCTGTGCGCGTGCCTCCAGGACAACCGGCCCTTCGAGGGCGCTTGACCCGAGCCCGGGGCGGGAGCGGCACGACGACCATCCTCGTGACGTGCGAGCACGGTGGGAACGAGGTACCGCCGGCGTACGTCCGCCTCTTTGGCGGGGCGGCCGAAGCGTTGACGTCCCACCGGGGATGGGATGCCGGCGCGCTTCCGCTGGCTCGTGGGCTCGCCCGCCTTCTCGACGCTCCCCTGCACGTCGCCACCGTGTCGCGCTTGGTCGTCGACCTCAACCGCTCCACGCACCACCCGCGCGTGTTCTCGGAGTGGACGCGCACCCTGGGGCGGGAAGAGCGACGCGAGCTCCTGCGCCGGCACTACGAGCCGCACCGCGATGATCTCGACCGGGAGGTGGCGGCCGCCGTCGCGGCCGGGCACCGGGTCGTGCACCTCGGCGTCCACACGTTCACGCCCGCGCTGAACGGGCGCCCCCGCCGCGCGGACGTCGCGCTGCTGTACGATCCGGGACGCCCTGCGGAGCGCGGCCTGGTCGCATCCTGGGTGGATGCGCTCGCCTCCGCGCTCCCGGACCTGGCCGTGCGGCGCAACCAGCCGTATCGCGGCGCCACGGACGGGCTCACCACCTGGCTACGCCGGCGCCACGGGGAGCCCTATCTGGGGATCGAGCTCGAGGTGAACCAGCGCCTTCTCCGGGACGACGGCCGCTTCCCGGCGCGGATCGGGGAGGCGGTGGCTGGGGGGCTGCGACGGGCGCTGGGCGCGAGGACGGGGGAGTAGCGGCTCCGGTGTCGCAGCCCGCCGCTCCGGACCATATTCAGCCGACGCTCGATCCGATCCACCGCGCGAAGGAGCCTGTCATGCGTGCGCACTCCCTGATTCTCCTCCTCTCCGCGGCCGGGCTGGTCGCACCCCTGGCGGGCCAGCAGGCGGGGCGCCCGTTCACCACCGAGGACGCGCTCGACGTCCGTGGCGCCCGCATCGCCGACGTGTCCGACGACGGCCGGTGGGTGGCCCTCACCGTGCAGACGCGGCGGGACCGCTCCGGCGTGGACCACTTCCGGTTCGGTGACCCGACGTACGTGGCGCCTTCGCTCGGTGAGTTGCTCGTGATCGACGCGCGGTCCGGAGCGGTCCGCTCCCTCTTCCCGCAGCACGAGCAGCTACGCGCCGCGGCCTGGTCGCCGGACGGCGGTCGCCTCGCGTTCTACAAGCTGGATGGGGATCGGTACCGGCTGTACGTATACGACGCGGCGTCCGGACGGGCCCGCGCGATGGGCCTGCGGACCTCGAAGGAGATCGCCTCGAACGCCCCGCTCACATGGTCGCCGGACGGCGCCTCCGTACTGATCGCCCTCAGGCCCGAGGGGTGGGCGGCCGAGGCGCGCAAGGCGTTCCTCGACATGACCGAGGGCCCCGTGGTTGTCCAGGACAGCCGCGACGACTTCCTCGACTGGGACCGGGTGCGCAACCTCGACGCGATGGAGATTCCCGCGTTGGTGACGCTGAGCGACGGCACGGTGAGGGAGCTGCCGGAGAACACGGCCGTCCGTCAGCCACGCTTCTCCCAGGACGGAGCCTGGCTCGGCTGGGAGGTCGCGCGGGCGGTGCGTACGTCATACGAGCGCGCGAAAGGCACGGAGTATACGGTGGTTCGGCTCGACCTGGGCGATAGGACAGCGGATACGCTGCTCGGACCGATCGAGCGTCGGATCGACGGCCAGTGGAACCAGAGCGCGACCGCGTTCGCCTGGGCGGAGCAGGGCAACGTCTTCGTCCGCTGGGCCGACGCCGACAGCGCTCGCAACCTCACGGAGGCGTACCGGAAGCCCGACACGGAGGGCGACACCACGCGGCTCAGCTACGCCCTCGAAGCGTGGCGCCCCGATGGGGAGAGCCTGCTCGTCCGTGCTCGCAACGGCTACCACCTCCTCGATCCCCGCAACGGTGAGCTGGAGACGGTCATGCCCCTCGTGGGGGACGAGGATACGCGTCCGCGGCTGTCGCTGGAGCGGTGGAGCGAGGACGGCCGCTTCCTCTATCTGAGCACCTCGGCGCGCGACCACTGGGAGCGGGGGCTCGTGCGCTACGATCTGAACAGCCGGCAGACGGAGGACCTGGTGAAGGACGCCAACGTCTACGGGGACTGGAACGTCTCCGAGGACGGCAGCCGCGTCGTGTACCGGATGTCGGACGGCGATCACCCCGACGAGGTGTACGCATCGGACGCCGCCTTCACCGATCCGCGGCGGCTCACAGACCTCAATCCCCAACTCGAGGGCGTGGCGCTCACGCACTCCGAGCTGGTCGAGTACCTCGACGTGGACGGCAAGCACCTCTACGGGGTGCTCTACTATCCGTACGGATACGAGCCCGGGAAGAAGTACCCGCTCGTCGCGGAGATCTACGAGACGTTCTTCGACAACGGATACAACGAGAACATGAACCTCATCGCCGCGCGCGGATGGTTCGCCTTCCGCCCGTCGGTGGACCTGGTGGAGGGCTATCCCGGCGAGGCCTGGCTCAAGGGCGTCACGACGGGCATCAACACGCTCATCGAGCGTGGCGTGGTGGACGAGAAGCGTCTGGGCGTCGAGGGCCAGAGCTACGGCGGCTACGCCGTGAACCTGCTCGTCACGCAGACGAACCGCTTCGCGGCCGCCGTGAACGTCTCCGGGAAGGTGAACATCATCTCGTTCCTGGGCGACAGCGAGAAGATCACGACGCGCAACTACAACGCCGCCGAGGAGGGACAGGACCGCATCGGCGCCACGCTGTGGGAGCAGCCGCAGAAGTACATCGCCCACTCGGCGATCATGTTCGCCGACCGCATCGAGACGCCCCTGTTGCTCCTCACGGGGCAGGGGGACTGGAACGTGCCCGAGACCAACGAGCGCGAGATGTACTACGCCCTGCGCCGCCTCGGGAAAGAGGTGGTGTGGGTGAACTACATGCACGGCGGGCACGGCGCGGGGCGCGCGAGCACGGTGGAGGACTTCCACGACCACTGGAAGCGGCTGCTGGACTGGATGGGAGAGCACTTCGCGAAGGTGGGGGAGAAGGCGGCCGCGGCGGATTCGGGGAGGTAGCGCGGCGGCGCAGGCCGCCCGGCCAACCCCGCCTTCGACCCCATGGGCCCCGCCCCACTCCTTACCTCCCGAAGGTCCTGCACAGCGCCGTTGGGGCCGGCGCCGACGACCGCGGCGTCGAAGCTCATGGCGCCATCTCGCGGAACAGCACCTCCCGGAAGGCGATGTCCTCGGCGGCGAGCACGAAGACCGTAGCCGGCAGCCCGATGGTGCGCTGCTGGAGGCTCTCGTAGTAGGCGGCGAAGTCGTGTCCCTCCGGCCGCGCCATCCCCATGAGGATGAGGTCGGCGTCTGCCGACGACTCGTGGAGGATCTCCGGGAACGGCCGGTCGTGGCCCACCAGGATCTCGGGAACGAGGCCGGTGCGCGTACGGTGCAGGACGCGCACCAGGTTCGCGCGGGCCTGCTCCGCGGCCGTGGGCGTGGGCATGATCATCTTGATACGGACGTCCGCACCCTGCCACGTGAGGGAGGTACGCAGGAGGTATCCGAGGATCATGAGGAGCGCCCCGTTGCCCTGCAGCCCGCCCCACCAGATGTCCACCCTCTGCCGCGCGCCGAACCCGACGCGGTCCGCGTCGCGCACGATGACGACGTTGCGGCGCGACTTCCAGAAGTGCTCCACCATGGCGCAGTAGCGCGAGCGCAGCGACGCCCGCTGTGAGTCGCCGAGCAGCACGGTGTTGGGCACGAGCGGCCCGAGCCCGTACGCCTCCACGAGCACCTCCGTGCCTAGGAACGAATCGGGCGCGGAGATGACCCGCACCAGCCCGTCGATGCCGCGTCGCCCGAGGTACTCCTGGACGTGGCGCTCCATGGCCCGCTTGCGGTCATGCGTCACGGACTCGTCGGTGAGGACCGTAGCGACGGTGAGGAGTCCCTTGTTGTGATGGGAGAAGTCGGCGGCCAGCTCGATCAGGTGCCACCGGCGTGTGGGCGCGCCCGACAGGACCAGGAAGTGGGGACGCCAGTTCCGGGGATCCACCGCCGCCGCCCGGAGCTGCAGCAGCCCCGCGCGGGTCAGCGCCATCCACACCCCGCGCCGTACGTCGCCCCACGCCGCCTCGAGGCCGCGCCGCTCCAGCCAGACGAAGATGCCCACGACCAGCACCGCGGCGACAATCGTGGCGACCTCGTTGATGAGGAACATCACAGACATGCACCCGGCGGCTCCCAGGAGCGAGACGATCCATGGAACGTGGAAGACGGGCCGGAACGAGGGGCTACCCAGGAAGCGCTCGACGCCGGCGGCCACGTTGAGCACGCCGTACGTCGTCAGGAAGAACATCGTGAGGATCGGCGCGATGACGTTGAGGTTCCCGAACCACACGGCGATCAGCGCGATGGCCAGCGTGGCGAGGGTGCCGGCGCGCGGAGTGTCCTCGGGTCCGCTGCCGTGGCCGAGCCAGCGCAGGCGGCGGGGGAGGATGCCGTCGCGCGCGAGCGCCTGCAGGACGCGGGGCGCCCCCAGGATGCTCCCGACCGCGCTGGACAGCGTGGCGCCCCACACGCCCAGGAGGATCGCGTCGCCCCAGATGGAGATGCGGCGCATCACCAGCGGCTGCGAGAGGAGCGACGCCGTGTCGACGCGCAGCGCGAGCACGGGAGGAAGCACCATGTAGATGACGTAGCCGACGCCGATCGCAGCGAAGGTCCCCCGCGGGATCGCGCGGCCGGGGTTCTCCAGGTCGCCGGACATGTTCACGCCGGCCATGATGCCCGTCACGGCGGGGAAGAAGACGGCGAAGACCGCCCAGAACGGCTCGGAGGGAGGAAGGTCCGGCGTCCCCATCCCCTGCACCTCCACGCCAGGGATCGACGAGCCGAGGAAGAGCGACAGGAGCGACAGGCCGATGGCGGCCATGATGAAGTACTGCGCCCGGATGGCCGCGCGGGCCGACGTCATCGCGAGCGCAGCCACCCCCGCGGTGACCACCACGCCGATGAGGCGTGTGTCGAGGGCGGGGAAGGCGTCGGTCACCGATTCGGCGAACCCCACCGTGTACAGCGCCACGGACAGCCCCTGCGCGAGGAAGAGCGGGATGCCCACCGCTCCCCCCGTCTCGATGCCGAGGGAGCGGCTGATCATGTAGTAGGCGCCGCCCGTGCGTACGCGTTGGTCGGTGGCGATCGCGGCGACGGAAAGGGCGGTGACGAACGTGATCGACGTGGACAGCGTGACGATCACCAGCGACCCGACGAGGCCCACCTGGCCGACCACCCACCCGAAGCGCAGGTACATGATCACGCCGAGGATGGTCAGGATCGACGGCGTGAACACTCCTCCGAACGTTCCCAGGCCTCCGGCGCGACCCGCCGCCACCTCGGCGGGGGGCACCCGCGTCGGGGCGGGACGCTGGCTGCGGTCGGGTCCGTTCGCCATGGATCGCTACACCGCCCGGGCCGCGCCGAGGACGTCGGTCAGCAGCCACCACACCGAGGCCGCGAGCACCGCGGCCGGGATCACCCAGCGGAGCCAGCCGGCGAGGAAGCGATCGAGCGGCGAGGGCGCATCGCCGCCGAGCTGGCGCAGGAGATCCCCGCGCCGCATCGCCCACCCCACCGTGGCCACCGCGACGAGCGCGCCGAACGTCTGGCCGCCGGAGCCGAAGGTCAGATCCCAGGGGATGAAGACGCGCAGGTTCAGCATCGGGGGCAGCGCCAGCGCCATCGCGGCCGCCGCGATCGTCCACACCGCGCGGCCGCGGCTCCACCCGAAGGCGTCCATCACGCCGACGACCAGCACCTCGTATGCGGCGATGCCGGAGAGCAGCGCCGCCCCGGCCAGCGATCCGAAGAAGAGCGTGCCGAAGATCCACCCCGCCGGCAGCCGCGCGAAAAGCTCGGGCATCGTGGCGAAGAGGAGGCCCGGCCCCGAGCCGGGCTCGAGGCCGAAGGCGAAGACGGCCGGGAAGATGGCCAGCCCCGCGAAGAGGCCGGCCGCCGTGTCGCCGGCGACGGTGAGCGCGGCGTCGGCGCGCAGCGTCGCGCCATCGGCGAGGTAGGAGCCGTACGTCACCATGAACGTGCCGCCCAGCGCCAGGGAGAAGACGACCTGGCCGAGGGCGGCCATCGTCACGGACCCGGTGATGTTCTCCGGGTGGAACGAAAGGAACCATGCGACGCCCGCCCCGGCGCCCGGCAGGGTGAGCGACCGGACGATGAGCACGAGGAGGCTCGCGAACAGCACGGGCATCAGGACGCGGCTCGCCCGCTCGATGCCGGCACGCAGGCCGCGGAGCACCACGGCGGCCTCGGCGGAGAGCACCGCGAGCGTGAACGCGATCTGCAGGCCGAAGGACGCGGGTGAGAAACCCTGCTGGGGCGGCAGGATCCGCGACGCGTCCAGCGGGCGGCCGAATGGGGCGAGCAGCTCCGCGAGCGCGTGGCACACCACCCACCCGATGGCGTTGTTGTAGTAGGCGACGGCGGCGAGCACCACCAGCGTGAGGATCCGCCCGATCCAGCGGCCGCCCGGGACGCCCACGGCGGCGAACGCGCCCAGCGTGCCGCGGCGCGTGTGGCGGCCGAGGGACCACTCCGCCATGAGGGCGGGCACGCCGACCAGAAGCGCGATGGCGACGTAGACGATCACGAACGCCGCGCCACCGTATCGTCCCACCATGTAGGGGAAGCGCCAGACGTTGCCGAGTCCCACGGCCACGCCGATCATCGTGGCCAGCGTGCCGAGCCTGGACGCGAAGGTCTCCCTCTCGCTCACGCCGGCTGCCCCGCGAGAACCTCCGCGAGGGCTTCCAGCGCCCGGTCCACGTCCTCCGGCGTGCTGTAGAAGTGCGGCGCCAGGCGGATCGCGGGTCCGCGTGCCGACGCGATGACGCCCCGGGCCCGCAGCGCGGCCTCCACCGCGTGGCTGTCGGCGCACGCGAACGCCGTCGAGGGCGAGCGTTGCGCGGCGTCCCGGGGACCGAGGACGGTGAGGCCGCGCTCCTCGCCTCCTTCGATCAGGCGCGCGGCCATCGCGCCCGTCCATGTGCCGATCGCCTCCAGCCCCAGCTCCCGGAGCCACTCCATTCCCGCGCGCGCGACATACGTCTCCATCACCGGAGGCGTGCCCATGTCGAGCCGGCGGGCTCCGGCTGCCCAGTCCAGGCGGGTGGCGTCGAAGGCGAAGGGGTCCACCCGTCCGAACCAGCCGGTGAGGGCGGGGTGGAGGCGCTCCGCCACCCCCGGCCGCACCCACACGAAGGCGATGCCCGGAATGCCCATCAGGTACTTGAGGTTGCCCGACGCCACGAAGTCCGCGCCCGACGCGGGTGCATCGAAAGCATCCGTCCCCAGCGACTGGTAGGCGTCCACGTACAGGAGCGCGCCGCGCGCGTGCGCGATCTCGGCGACCTGGCGCACGTCCTGCTTCCACCCGTTCTGGTAGTAGACGTGGGCCGCCGACAAGACCGCCGTGCGCTCGTCGATGGCGGCGGCGTAGTCCTCCAGCGGGATCGTGCCGTCCTCGCGGACGGGCACGTGGGTCACTTCGGCCCCGAAGCGCTCCTGCGCCAGCCACACGTGGCCCACCGTCGGGAACTCCGCGCCGCTCACCACCACGCGGTAGCGCCGGCCCGAGTAGTCGAGGCCGCTCGCCACGCTCGCCGTGGCCTGGGAGACCGACGTGGCGACGGCCACGTCCGCCGGGTCTCCGCCGACGAGGGCGGCGAACTCCGCGCGGGCGGCCTCCACCTCCGCCATCCAGCGGTCCCAGTCCATGACATCCGCGCCCCACGAGTCGAGGTAGGCCTCCGCGGCCGCGCGGGTGGGATCGGACTGCGGCGCCTGCGAGCAGGCGTTCATCGGGATGCGCGTGGCCAGGATGGGGATCCGGGCGCGGGCGGCATCCAGGTCGTAGTCGGGTCGGGCGTTCATGGCGGGGACCATACGGCGGCGGGCGGGTGGGGGCGAGGGGTGGTTCCCGTTTCGCCCACGCGGCGTCGAACGCGAAACTCCCACGGGCTCCGGTGTATTCAGTCGGTGAGCGTGCGAGTGAGGATCGCCGGCGTCGGCTTCGGCCGGGGTCGGAGGAAAGTCCGAGCTCCGCAGGGCAGGGTGCCGGGTAACGCCCGGGCGCCGCAAGGCGACGGAAAGTGCCACAGAGAGCAGACCGCCGATGGCCGCCGCGAGGCGACACAGGCAAGGGTGAAAGGGTGCGGTAAGAGCGCACCGGGCTCCCGGTGACGGGAGTCGCACGGCAAACCCCACCCGGAGCAAGGCCATGTAGGGGACGAGGAGCTGCCCGCTCCGTCCGAGTCCCGGGTAGGCCGCACGAGGCCGCCGGCAACGGCGGTCCCAGATGAATGATCCTCCCCCGGCGCGCGAGCGTCCGGGGACAGAACTCGGCTTATTCCGCGCGCTCGCTCCATCCGCGCCCGCGGCCCGAAAGGGCGGCGGGCGCGGTCCTTTTCAGGCGTGGGGGACGGCGTGGCCCGTCCGGCCACCGGAACCGCGATGAAGTTGACTAAGTCATCTAGTCTAGTCATGTTGTGCCATGCCCAAGATCGTCAACATCCATGAAGCCAAGACGCACCTCTCCCGCCTCATCCGGACGGTGGAGGCGGGTGAGGAGGTCGTGATCGCGCGCGGCGGCGAGCCGGTTGCGCGGCTCGTCCGCGTGGATCCCGTCGGCAAGCGTTTGTTGGGAATGGACCGCGGCGAGGTCTACGTCGCCGACGACTTCGACGAGCCCCTCGACCCGACGGTCCTGGAAGAGTTCGAGGGATGAGGATCCTCCTGGACACCCATGCCTGGCTCTGGATGAACGCAGAGCCGGAAAGGCTGTCGCCGGAAGCGCTCGAGTTGATCCAGGACCTCTCGAACGAGCTGCTCCTCTCGGCCGCTTCGGCGTGGGAGATCGCCATCAAGGCCGCGCTCGGGAAGCTGGTGCTCCCGGAGCCACCCTCGAGGTACATCCCGTCCAGGATGCAGGCCGGGGGGGTGACGTCGCTCCCCGTCACCGTGGCCCACGCGGCCGCCGTGGCCGACCTGCCGCGCCACCATCGCGATCCTTTCGACCGGATGCTGGTGGCGCAGGCCAAGCTGGAGCGCGTGCCGATTCTCACGTCCGACCCACAGCTCGACGCCTACGACGTGGAGCGCATCGCCGCGTCCTGAGAGCGACCTTTCGTTGCGGGAGTTCGGGGACCCACCCGTTCAGCCGCGGTTTCGGCCGCCGTCCATGGCGTCTCCCAGGCTTGACCGGCGCAGCCGATCGGCGATTTTGAACGTCTCCGCAGGGCCTCGCGCCCGCGGTCGTCGCGCCCGTAGCTCAGTTGGATAGAGCGCATGCCTCCGGAGCATGAGGTCACAGGTTCGAATCCTGTCGGGCGCATCGGGCCGGGGTCCCTTCTGGGGCCCCGGCCTTATTCATCTGATGGTGTGGCTCGAACCTGTGACCGAACCCAGATGGTCTTCACAGGTCGACCCGATGCGTCGTGACGGGAGTCGCAGATCGGCGCGTTCGTTCGCGAGGGGAGCGAGGACGGCCGAAGGCCGCCCGGAGCTCAATCCTGTCGGGCGCACTGATCACAAGTCGAGCCCGCACCGGTACTTACGGTGCGGGCTCTTCGCGGTTTATGGGGGTCGGCCAGGCTCCGGTAACAGGCCCGGGTAACAGACTGTTCAACGAAACAGCGCGGCGATTGTGGCCATCGGGAGAAAGAGCCGTCCGGGTGTCTGAGGCAAGGGCATGAAGCCGTAGTGCGAGTAGAATCGCTCCGCAGCCTCGTCCTTCGCGTCCACGATCACCGCCCAGGATGCGATCTCGCCGGACTGCAGGAGCGCCCGCTGCAGAGCGTCAAGAAGCAGGTGGCTTCCCAGGCCCAACCTGCGGTAGTCGGTATCCACCGCCAGCCGGCCGAGGACCGTGCACGGTATCTGTCCATACTTCGGGAGCTTTTTCTGGAGCGCATCCGGAAGAGCCTCACCGATGACGGAGAAGGCAGACAACGTGTAGTATCCGGCGATCCGCGCTCGCGCCGGATCGTGCAGCACGAAGCAGACAGCGACCCGCCTCCGCTGGTCCTGCCCGGCCTGCGCGCGCAGGTAGCGATCGAGGGGCTCGACGCCACAGTGAAACGAGCGTCGGTCATGGGAGTCATCGAGCGGGACGATCGTCTGCGAGAGCAGCGTGTCGCCCTCGGGCATCATCGCCCCTGTGTGGCCAGGTAACGCGCGGCAGCTACGCGCAGCGCCTCGTTCGGCGCCGGCGGCTTCAGGAGAGCCGCGACGAAGACGTCTTGATCGTCGGGCGTGAGCTCCAGCAACTCGTGGCGAGAGATCGTCTCCACGGCAGCGGCCTGGGCACTGCTCAACACGAAGTCCGTCAGTGAGCGGCCAGCCAGAGCAGCCGCTCGTTCGAGGAGCTTCTTCTGCTCGGGTGTGACACGGGCTTCGACTCGTTCAGACCGGTGACGGGTCGCCTTCCGGGTGCTCATTCTATCCTCTCCGGGATGGGTGCGCTCACTGTCGAAACGTACGGCTAATGGCCGTACATGACAAGACGCGGCCCAGGGACGGTTGGTCGAGCTTCTTGCCCTGCTCGCAATTGTGCTCGCAACTGGGCGTGTTGTGGGTAGCGAAAAGCCCGTCGCGGTGGGAACGGCTGGCCGAGGACCCGCGAGACGCCTACGGTAGAGTGGTTGGCGGGCTCATGTGCCCAGGCGACGAGCCGGGGAAGGGTGAGATGGCCAGCCTCGAGACCCACACCGGACGACACGCTCGTCTGGGGCACGCGATGGTTTGCATCCGGCGGACCGGACGTCGAGTAGAGACTTCTTCTGTGAGCCGGAAGATCAGGCTGCGCGCCGGGCGTATCGGCGATGCAGTCCACCGACCTGCGGGTACGCGATCACTTCGCCCTGCTCGGGCGGCTCGACTGCACGGCCGTCAGGGGAGTCGCCATCCAACGCACGATGGGTCCGCGAAGCGTGGTAGTAGGACGCATGGCTCCGGAGCACCCGCAGGAGATGTCGTTCGTTGAGCACAACGACGTGGTCGAGGCACTCCCGACGAATGGAGCCGATCAGGCGTTCGCAATAGGCGTTCTGCCATGGCGATCCCGGTGCCGTCAGCACTTCCTCGATGCCCATCGACCGCACTCGCCGGGCGACGTCGCCGGAGAAGAGCTTGTCCTGGTCATGGAGCAGGAATCGAGGTCTGGTGTCGTAGGGGAACGCTTCGAGGACTTGTCGTGCTGTCCAGTCAGCGCTGGGTGACGTCGTGACGTTGAAGTGTAGGATCCGGCGTCGGTGATGCGCCATGATCAAGAGGACGTAGAGCACGCGGAACGTGGCCGTAGGGACAACGAAGAAGTCCATCGCCACGATGTCACCCAGGTGGCTCTCCAGAAACGAGCGCCAGTTCTGGGATGGCTGCCTGGGCCGCGGCGGCCGATAGCGCCGAATCGTG
>Ga0315556_1001095_pt1 | contig 16644 bp, 13 predicted proteins | sample SalMarSW160310MG_FD_202112 | JGI IMG/M metagenome (GOLD analysis project Ga0315556, IMG submission 202112) | Salt marsh sediment microbial communities from the Plum Island Ecosystem LTER, Massachusetts, United States - Salt Marsh Sediment SW1603-10 ...
CGGCTCGGGACGGGGGCCCGGCCACCCGAAGATGCGCGCCAGCTCGAACGGCGCGGTCGTCTCCAGCTGGTCGTAGCGGCAGGCCGACGGCGCCTTGTCCGGACGCCAGCGGCGGAACGTCGTCGCGTGCCGGAAGCGGTCGCCCTGGAGGTGATCGTAGGCGACCTCCACCACGCGCTCGGCCCGCAGTGGCTCCCACGACAGGTCCTTGCCGCGGTTCCAGCGCGACGTCGCCCCGGGCAGGCGCTGACCCGAGGCGTCGGCTGACCCGGCGCTCGCCCATTCCGCCCATTCGGCCCAGGGATGCCCGTCAAGCGCGCGCTCCCGCAGCGGTGCCAGCTCCTCGACCAGCGCCGCGCGCCGGTCCCACGTGAACGACGACGTGATGCCGACATGATGGAGCCGGTCATCGTCGTCGAACAGCCCGAGGAGCAGCGATCCCACGTGCGTTCCCGGTCCGTTCTTGTGCCACCGGAAGCCGGCGACCACGCAGTCCGCGGTCCGCTCGTGCTTGATCTTGAGCATCGCCCGCTTGCCCGCCTGGTAGCGGCCGTCCAGCCGCTTCGCGACGACCCCGTCGAGACCGGCACCCTCGAACCGGTCGAACCAGTCCGCCGCCAGCGCGCGATCCATCGTGGCCGGGGTCAGGTGAACCGGCGGGGAGGCGCCCCCGAGCGCCGCCTCGAGCCGGGTCCGACGCTCCGCCTGCGGGGCGTCCCGGAGATCCTCGTCGCCCAGGGCAAGCAGGTCCCAGGCGACGTACGAGGCAGGCGTATCCGCCGCCAGCATCCGCACCCGCGAGGCCGCGGGGTGGATCCGCAGCAGGAGGGCCCCGAAGTCCAGGGCACCGCCACGGGAGATGACGATCTCACCGTCGAGCACGCACCGCCCGGGTAGCTGGGCCAGAAACGGCTCGGCGAGCTCCGGGAAGTACCGGTCCAGGGGCTTGAGGTCACGGCTCTGGGTGAGCAGCGCATCGCCATCGCGGAACACGAGCGCGCGGAAGCCGTCCCACTTGGGCTCGAACAGCCATCCGTCGCCCTCGGGCAGGCCACTGCTGGCCTTGGCCAGCATGGGTTCGATCGGGGGCTCGAAGGGCAGCCGCATGGCGGCACCATACCGCGCCGGGCGCAGTCCGGAACGGCGGTTGCGGGGCATCACCCAACGACCGGATGCGGCCGGGGACGGACGATGTGCGAGCGAGGACGGAACTGGTCGGGGGCATCGGACGTCCCCGCAGCACCGCGAGTTGGAGCGGACCCGAGGCACGGGACGGTGCCTCCAGGAGGTGCGTCATGGGGGTCTCGAGACACCGAAACGGGCGGGCCGATCGGTCAGGTATCGGCCGGCTGACCGCCGCGGTCATCGGCGTGGCGATGGTGGCGGTCATCGGCGCCTGCAGCAGCTCGGCGACCCTGAGCACCCTCGGCAGCGCCGTCGGTGACGGAACCCAATCGCAGCCCGAGCGCGCCGCCCAGCCCGAGCCGGCGGCATCGGCCGCGGCTGCAGCGCCCGACGCGCAGTCGGGCGGCGGGCAGACCGATCTGCAGTCATCGGACGGGTACTCGGCCCCCGTGCCGCGCGACGACCTCAAGATCGTGTACACGGGCTCGCTCCAGCTCGTCGTCGACAACCTGCAGACCGCGCTGGCCAAGGCCAAGACGGCGGTCGAGGCGACCGGCGGCTACATCGGCGCCTCACAGGAGTCGAACGACGGCGACAAGTCGGTCGCAACCATCACCTACCGCATCCCTGCCACACGCTGGGAGGACGCCATCGGCAGCCTCCGGGGACTTGCGAGCAAGGTGGTCTCGGAGCAGACGCAGGCGTCCGAGGTCGGTGGCCAGCTGGTCGATCTCGATGCGCGGATCCGCAACCTGCAGGCGAGCGAAGCGTCGCTCCAGGAGATCGCGAAGGGGACCGGCAAGATCAGCGATCTGCTCCAGGTCGAGGCGCAGCTGACCGACGTCCGGGGCCAGATCGAGCAGCTCCAGGGCCAGCAGGCGCAGCTGACCGACCAGGTGGCCTATGGGACCCTCGTCACCACCTTCGGCCTCGAGGTCCAGCAGGTCCAGGCGACGGCCAAGGGCTGGGATCCAGCCGGTGAGGTGGATTCCGCGACGGCCACCCTGATCGGGATCGGTCAGACGCTCGGCAGTGCCGTCATCTGGTTCGGGATCGTGTGGCTGCCGGTCATCCTGGTGTTCGCGGTGCTCGCGGTGATCGCGCTCCGGGTGATCAGGCGATTCCTGCCGGAGATGCGGCCGGCCGAGCCGATCAAGGGCTGGGACCGGGCCTGACCCGGCGGAGGGCCGGCTCCGGGTGGTTCGCCCGGGCCGGCCGCAGCCGAGATCGCTCAGACCGCTTCGTACGCCACGTAGTCGGGACGCCACATGGCGGCCCGGACGGCCGCCGGGATCTGTTCGGGCGGGAACCGCCGGCCGACCCCCAGCTCGCCGAGGTGCGCGACCAGAGCGATCGCGATCTCGCGGGCGACCATGCGCATCTCGCTGAGCGGCGGGAACAGCCCGCCCGCTTCGATGATCTCCGGTGTCGCCAGCTCGGCCAGCCGGCGCGCCGCGACCAGGAAAGCCGATTCGGGAAGGGTCCGGGCCTCGCTGACGATCGCTCCCAGGCCGATCCCGGGGAACACGTAGGCGTTGTTGGCCTGTGGGATCGTTCGGGACAGCCCGCCGATCTCCACGGGAGGGAATGGGCTGCCGGTGGCGACGATCGCCCGCCCGCCGGTCCACGCCAGCACGTCGGCTGGACGCGCCTCGGTGTTCGCGGTCGGGTTGGAGAGGGGCATGATGATGGGCCGCTCCACGGCCTCGCCCATGGCCCGCATGGCCGCCTCGGTGAAGGCGCCGCCGAGCCCGGTGGTCCCGACCAGCACGCTCGGCCGGAACGCGCGGATGACGGCCTCGAGGTCCGGCCTGGTGGCCGGATCAAAGCCCAGGCTCGCCGCGAACTCGGAGGGGAGCGCCGCATCGCGCTTGTCCTCGTCGAGCTCGGCGCGACCAACGACCAGCAGGCCATGCGAATCGAGCAGGGCGATAGACCGGGCGGCATCCTCCACGGCGACGCCCTCGTCGACCATCGCGACCCGCAGGAGGCGGGCGATCCCGGTGCCCGCGGCACCGGCGCCGGCCAGCACCACGCGCGCCCCGGGCAACCGCTGACCCGAAGCCTTGAGCGATGTCAGGATGGCCGCCACGGCGATGGCCGCGGTTCCCTGGATGTCGTCATTGAAGCTGCACACCCAGTTCCGGTACCGCTCGAGCAGGCGGATCGCGTTGTGCTGCTTGAAGTCCTCCCACTGCAGCACGGCCCGTGGATGGACCTCGCGCACACCGGCCACGAATGCCTCGACCACCGCGTCGTAGGCCACGCCGCGCAGCCGCGGGTGCCGCCAGCCGACATACAGCGGGTCGGCAAGCAGCTCCTCGCGATCGGTCCCGACGTCGAGCGAGACGGGCAGGGTGAGGCCCGGGTGGATCCCGGCGGCTGCCGAGTACAGCGCGAGCTTTCCGATGGGGATCCCCATTCCGCCCGCGCCCTGATCGCCCAGCCCCAGGATCCGCTCGTTGTCGGTGACCACGATGAGGCGAATCTCGTCGCGCGCGGCATGACGCAGCAGCTCCGACACCCGATCGACGTCGTCGGGCGTGATCCACACCCCCCGGGGGCGGCGGTAGAGGTGGCTGAACTCCTGGCAGGCACGCCCCACGGTGGGCGTGTACACGATCGGCAGCAGCTCTTCGAGGTTGTCGCCGAGCACCCGATGGAACAGCGTCTCGTTGCGGTCCTGGAGCGCCGCCAGCCCGATGTAGCGCTCGAGGTCGTCGGCCTTGCGCCGCATGTGCTCGAGCTCGAGCGACACCTGGGCCTCGATGTCCATCACCCGGGGCGGCAGCAGGCCACGCAGCCCGAGCGTGTCCCGCTCGTGATCGGTGAACCCGGCGTCCTTGTTGAGCACCGAGTCGGCCAGGAGCGCCATGCCGCGCATGGCGATGGGGGCCGGACCGGTACCGGTACGAAGCGCATCGAGGACAGGACGCGACTTGACAAATGGCCAGCCGCTCGCGCGGTCGACCGGGCCAGCGAGACTCATGACAGACTCCGGCGACGGTTCTGCGGGCCACACCGACGGGGGGCCGCTGATCTTGATCTCAATGGAGGAATGCTCGATCCACGTGTCAGCGCGCGACGACCACGGTCGCGTGGGCGTGGCTCGCGACGTGGTCCGACACGCTGCCCTGGATCAGCCGGGCGAGCGTGCCCAAGCCGCGAGTACCGATGACGATCGTGTCGTAGCCCCGCTCGTCGGCGATGCGTTCGATGGTCCGGGCAGGATCGCCGCCCGGCTCGAGGAGCTCAGCCTCGATGCCTGCCTCGCGGAGCAGTCGGCGGGCCTCGATCAGTTCCTGCGCATGCACCGTCCGGTCGTCCCACGGATCGGCGTTCGGAAGACTCGGGCGGACCGGCACCACGCTCACGACCCCGACGGTGGCGTTGAAGCGCCGGGCCAGCTCGATCGTCTGCTCGAGGGCCCGCCTGGCCGGTTCTCCACCGTCATACGCGAGCAGGATCTTGTCCATCACTCGGCTCCTTTCGGGTGGCGCCGCGGACGGCACGCGTCGACGCGGGCGCCTGCCCGTTCATAAAGCGAGCATCGTGCAGCGCCGTTCCGGAGGCCAGCGGCCCGCGGACCGCCGAATGGGGGCCGAAGTTCCCGAATCGGTCATGGCACCATTGGTGAATGACGGATCAGGAGGCGCGCTACGACCGGATCGCGGAAGGCTATGCGAGCTGGTGGGCGCCCGTTCATCGCCCGTCGACGCTGAGGCTGCTCGAGCTCATCGACCCCGACGCGGATCACGGGCCGGTCGCGATGCTCGACGTTGGCTGCGGGACCGGCGCGTTCGCCGCCGCCGCGGTGCGGCGCTGGCCGGCGATGGAGGTCGACGCCGTCGACGGCTCGAGCGGGATGCTGGCCGTCGCGGAACGCGAGCGGGCGACGATCCCCGCCGGTGACCGGGACCGGCTGCGGCTCCATCACGCGCCGGCCGACCGGTTGCCGTTCGACGATGGCCGGTTCGACGTCGTCGCCAGCGCGTTCGTGCTCCAGCTGGTGCCAAGCCGGTTCCGGGCGCTGCGTGAGATGCAACGCGTGCTCAAGCGCGGCGGCCGGGTTGCGATCGTGTCCTGGATGGAGGGCGGCGGGCCGTTTGCGGCCGACGAAGCCTACGATGCCGCCCTCGAGGCCGCGGACCTCGAGCCACGCCCAACCGGCGGTGGCCACGACGACTTCCGCTCGCCGGCCGCCACCGAGGCGGTGCTGCGCCGCGCCGGGTTCTCCGGCGCGCACGCCATCGCGAGCGAGCTGGCGCACCAGTTCACGCCCGAGTCCTACCTCGAGTTCGTGGCCAGGTTCGACGACGAGGACCTGTTCTCGACGATGGAGCCCGATCGCCGGGCCGCCCTGGAGGCCGACCTGCTGGCCCGGTTGCGATCGCTGTCGGCGGCCAGGCTGCGCATGTCGCTGCCGGTCGTGTACGCGACGGCATCCCGGCCCTAGACGACCGTTCGGTCGGGGGCGCCGCACGGCGGCCACCGGTGCCGGGCCGGCGAGGCCGAACCCGTGGCGATCAGGCCTCGGGCGTCGCCTCCGGAGCCGTCGACTCACCGGTTTCCGCCTGTTCGCCCTCTTCCTCGCCGGCGACGGCCTCCGCCTCGGCCACGATCGGGACCTCCTCAACCCGCGGCGGAAGCACGCGAGCGATGACCTCGGTGAGCTCCGCCTGGATGCTCACGCCGGACGGCACCTCGATGTCGGCGACGGTGATCGTCACCTCGTACGAGGTCAGCGGCGACAGGTCATAGGTCAGCGTCTGCGGCAGGTTCGCCGGCAGCGCACGCACCCGCACGGTGGACACCGGATGCACGAGCGTGCCACCTGCGTCCGCGGCCGAAGCGACCCCGGTGCCGACCAGCGGCACCTCGACCGTCAGCTCCTCGGTCATCCGGACCGCGAACAGGTCGACGTGGAGCGGACGGCGGGTCACCGGGTGGACCTGGACGCCGTGCACCAGAACCGGTCGCGTCCGCCCGCCGTCGACCGCGAGATCGATCAGCGTCGAGGCGCCCGTATGCCGGCGAAGCGCCTCGAACTCGTGGGCGTCGATGCTCAGCGATTCGCTCTCCGTGCCGTGCCCATAGACGACCGCCGGGAGAACGCCGTCGCGCCGCAGGTGCACGACAGCCTTGCCGGTCACGGTACGGCTCGTGGCTGCGAGCTGGGGTCGGTTGGGCATGACGGTTGAATCCTCTCTGGTTGGCGGCGTTCAGCTGGCGGCTCGCTCCGAGCCGCGCCCGGTGCCGCAGCACCTCGGCCTGCGCCGCGCCGGCGGCTTTCGACCCGCCGCCCGTCAGGCTTGAACCTGACGCGGTTTCGCGCGCCCGAGGCTATCACAGGCTGAGATCTCGCTCGACCCCCGCGGGCGGCACGAGCCCCGAGCCGGCCGGTGTAGGATCGCGGCGCTGTGGCCGCCACCATCCTGATCGTCGAAGACGAGTTCGCTGTCGCCCGGGGCATCCAGTACGCCCTCCAGCAGGAGGGCTACGAGGTCTCGGTTGCGCGTTCGGGCGAGGAAGGCCTGGAGTTCGCGACCTCCCAGGCTCCCGATCTGATCGTGCTCGACGTGCGGCTCCCGGGCATCGACGGGTTCGAGGTCCTGCGCCGCCTGCGCGCGGTCGGCTCCAAGGCACCCGTGCTGTTCCTGACGGCCCGGGGCGACGAGTTCGACAAGGTTGTGGGCCTCGAGCTCGGTGCCGACGACTACGTGACCAAGCCGTTTGCCCTGCGTGAGCTGATGAGCCGAATCCGCGCGCTGCTGCGGCGCGCCTATGGTGACCTAGCCAACGCCGCCGGCGGTCGCGTCATCCGCCACGACGACCTCGTGATCGATCTCGAGCGCCGGCGCGTCCAGCGTGGCAACCGCCGCATCTCGCTGACCGCCACCGAGTTCGAGATCCTGCGCCACCTGGCGAGCCGCCCGGGCCGGGTGTTCACTCGGCGCGAGCTGCTGGAGCTCCTGCGCGACTACGAGGCCCTGGACCAGGACGAGAAGACGATCAACGTTCACGTGAGCCACCTGCGCGACAAGATCGAGGACGATCCCTCGGTGCCACGGTTCGTGCTCACCGTCCGCGGCGCGGGCTACCAGTTCGCCGAGCACTGACATGGCCGACACCCGGCGACCCGACGTGGTCGAGCTCGGGGTGGATCCGAGCCTGGGCAGAGGGTTCGACGGGCGCGACTCCCGCGGTTCACGGAGGCCGACGGTTCCCCGCTCGTTCCAGGCGCGCCTCACGTTCGCGTTCATCGGCGTCGTCGCCCTGACGCTGGGCATGGTCGCCCCGGTCGTGATCAACCGGGTCGACGACTACTTCCGCCAGCAGGAGGAGCAGAGCCTCCGGGTCCGGGCCTCCAACACCGCCGAGATCCTGAAGCTGTTCATCACCGATGCCGTCGGATCGGAGACGGTCGTGCTGACCCGGCCGAACGGGAAGATGCAGCTCAACCCCAAGGTCAGGACACTGCTCGTCGACGAGAACCGGCTCACGTTGACCGCCAACACCGTCGCCCAGGCGGACATCCGGCTGCTGTTCGGGCCGGCCCACAAGGACACGGATGGCACGATGCTGGTGGACCCCGTTCCCAACTTCGCCTTCGAGGCCAGCCTCAACATCCAGCCCGCGTGGGGCCAGGCCCGTGACCCGGCGATCTCCGCCGCACGCGCGGATGCCACCCAGGTGAGCTCCAGGAATGGCCAGAGCCAGGACTGGGGTCTGGCCGTCACGCTGTCCAACCCGTACACCAGCCGGGCCAGCACGCTCGCTGCGATCACCGGGCTGCTGCTGGCGATGGGACTCGCCGCGTTCGTGGTGGCCATGCTGGTCGCCTCGTTCCTCGCCCACCGGTTCACGACACCGCTGACCCGGCTGACCGAGGCGTCGCGCCGGCTCGCCGAGGGCGACTTCTCGTCACGTGTCCCGGCCGATGAGCTGGCATCGGGAACGCTGGAGCTCCGGGCGCTGTCGATCCAGTTCAACACCATGGCCGACCGCCTCGAGGAGAGCGTCGCCATCATCCGCCGCGATCGCGACTACAGCCGCGACTTCCTGGCCGACGTGAGCCACGAGCTGCGGACGCCCATCGCGGCCATGCGCACGTTCATCGAGCTGCTCCAGGGCCCGGCCGGCCGCGACCCGGCCGCACGGTCCGAGTTCCTCGACTCGTCAGCCGTGCAGCTCGATCGGCTGGACTGGCTGGCGCAGAACCTGCTCGAGCTCTCGAAGCTGGACTCGGGCCTGATCCTGCTCGACCTGCGGCCCGACGACGTCCGGGGCACGATCGAGTCGGCGGTCGAGCAGCAGCTGGCCACCGCCGAGCGGCGCGGCATCCGGCTCACGACCAACCTGCCCAACGGGCCGCTGCGCATCCGGCATGACGCCCCGCGAATCGGACAGGTCATCACCAACCTCGTGGGCAACGCGCTCAAGTTCACCGGACGAGGCGGCACGGTGTCGGTCACGCTCCTGCGCGGAGCCGACGGGGGCGCCCGGATCGAGGTCGCGGACACCGGCGTGGGCATCCACCCCTCCGAGCTGCCACGCGTGTTCGACCGCTTCTACCGTGGCTCGGAGGCGAACGAGGCGCGCGGGACCGGGTCGGGCCTCGGGCTGTCGATCGTCAAGTCCATCGTGGACATGCACCATGGAACGATCGCGGTCGAGAGCCGGGTGGGCCAGGGCTCGCGCTTCCTGGTCACCCTGCCCCGGGATCCCCGTGATGCGACCGAGGTCACGACGTCCGGCCAGCAGGGCGCCGGTGCGCCCGAGGTGGATGCGTCCCCGGCGGGCAAGGTCAACGATTCTTCACCGTCTCAGGCATCCACGATGAATCGCGATCCTGCACCCTTGGTGGCGGGTCCCGCACGTCACACGGCGGCGGGCCCATCCAGCGAGCACGAGGGAAGATCAGCCCACTCATGAACGACGAACCCACGCCGGCCGCTCCCCAGGGCCCCGGCGGCAGCGATCCCGCGGACGACACCCAGCGGATCGAGGTCCCCCGCTACGCTCCCGCCCCCGATCCACGCCCGGACGCCCGGTGGGCATGGGCCGCACCAGGCAGCCAGCAAGGCAGCCAGCAAGGCGGGGAGCGCTGGTATCAGCCGGCGCCCACCGAGCCGACGGGAATCCCCGGTGGATCGGGCTCGGGCGGCAGCTGGGGCCAGGGGACCGGCCCTGGCCCGGAGGCCGGTTGGGGCCAGCCGCCGGCCCCCGGCGGACCGGTCGGAACCCCGCCGCCCGCGCTCTGGAACCAGCCGGCAACGCCGGTCCAGCCGCGCAGGCGGGGCGGTCCCGGCATGGGCATGATCCTGGGTGCCTCGCTGCTCTCGGCGGTGCTGGCCTCGGGCGGCACGGTCGTCGTGCTCGACCAGACCGGCGCGTTCAACCAGACCGTGATCACCACCGACGCCCCCGGCAGCGGCCAGCCAGCCGGAAGCCAGCAGCAGCAGCCGGTCACCATCGACGAGTCATCGGCCGTCATCAAGGCCGCTGCCAAGGTCAGCCCCGCCGTCGTCAAGATCACCACCATCGGTCAGTCCAGCGATCCATTCGGCCAGGGCTCGAACGAAAGTGTCGGGTCGGGCGTGATCTACAACTCGAACGGCTGGATCCTGACCAACCACCACGTCGTCACCGGCGCGGACCAGCTGACGGTGGAGCTCAAGGACGGGCGCCAGTTCAACGGCACGGTCTATGGCGTCGACACGCTCACCGACCTGGCCATCGTCAAGATCGATGCGACCGGGCTCCCGACCGCCCCGATAGGCAAGTCCGAAGGCCTCAAGGTCGGCCAGCTGGTGATCGCCATCGGCAGCCCCCTGAGCACGTACTCGTTCTCGGTGACGAGCGGCATCGTCTCCGGCGAGGGTCGCTCCATCCTGGTCGACAGCGGCCAGCGGATCACCAACCTGATCCAGACGGACGCGGCGATCAACCCCGGCAACTCCGGTGGCCCGCTGGTCGACGCCGGCGGCTCGGTGGTCGGCATCAACACCGCGATCGCCACTGACTCCAACGGCATCGGGTTCGCCATTCCCATCGACATCGCGCGCCCGATCATGGACCAGGCGGTCGCCGGCGAGACGCTCGCCCGCCCGTGGATCGGCATCCGCTTCGTCTCGATCGACCTCCAGGTCCAGAAGGATCAGAGCCTGCCGGTGGCGGACGGGGCCTGGGTGACGGCGAACGGCAGCACCGATACGGCCGTCGTTGCCGACAGCCCCGCCGCCAAGGCGGGCCTGCAGGAGGGCGACATCATCACCGCGATCGACGGGATCAAGGTGGACAACGAGCATCCGCTCGACGCGCTCCTGGTCCAGTTCTCGCCCAACGACACCGTCGTGCTCGACGTCCTGCGCGATGGCTCGACGCTCAAGCTGAGCGTGACCCTCGGGACCCGCCCGGGCAACCTCCAGTAGCCTCGAATCTCCCGCGCCCGGGCGGTTCCCCCCCCGCCGCCCGGGCGCTCAGACCGGTCGCCGCCGCTGGATCTCGACGCCGGCAGCCCGGATCCGTCCACCCAGGATCACGCGCGGCTTCCGGACACGCACCGTGACCTCGAGCGCCGGAAAGCCGGCCAGCACCTCGTGGGCGATCGCCTCCGCCAGCGCCTCAAGCAGGTTGAAGCGGGTGGACTCCACGATCTCGCGGCAGACCTCGAACACCTGCCCGTAGTCGATGGTCTCCTCGAGGTCGTCGGTCTGGCCGGCCACCCGCAGATCGAGCGTCAGCTCAACGTCGACCTCGAACGGCTGTGGCGTCAGCTGCTCCTCGGGGAGCACGCCGTGCGTGCCCTCGAACACCATCCCGTCGAGGACGATCCGATCGGTCACGATCCGGTATCCGCGTGCCACCCGTCCGGCCGCCAGCCGCGCACCACGGCGTCGGCCAACCGAGCGGCCCGGACGTTCTCCCGGACGTCGTGGACGCGCACCATGTCGATGCCGGCCGCGATCCCGAGCGTCGTCGTGGCTGCCGTGAGCTCGACTCGCTCGTCGGAGGGCAGGTCGAGCAGCTTGCCCAGCGTGGACTTGCGCGAGGTCCCGAGCAGCACCGGCCGTGCAAGCAGACGCAGCTCGGCCAGCCCGCCGAGCAGGGCCACGTTCTGGTCCGGCGTCTTGCCGAACCCGAAGCCCGGGTCGACCACGATCCCGTCCCAGGGCACGCCGGCGTCGAGCGCCCGGTCGATCGCCCGCTGGAGATCGGCCAGGATCTCTGGCAGCAGGTTCCGGTAGCGGGCCTCGGCGCGGTTGTGCATCAGCACGATCGGCACACCGTTGCGGGCGGCGACGCGCGCCATGTCCGGCGCGTCGGCGACCCCCCACACGTCATTGACGAGGCTCGCGCCGGCGTCGATCGCCGCCGATGCGACGGTCGGGTTGGTGGTGTCGACCGAGATCGGCATCGAGGGCAGCGCGGCCGCGATCGCCCGGATCGCGGGAACCACCCTGGCCGTCTCGTCCGCCTCCGACACGGGCTCGTGACCGGGACGGCTCGACGCCCCGCCGACATCGAGCATGTCGGCGCCGTCGGCGACCATGCGGCGGGCCTGCTGCACGGCCGCCTGCACAGGGTCCGCGCCAGCCAGCAGGCCATCGCCCGAGAACGAGTCGGGCGTGATGTTGAGGATCCCCATCACGTACGTCCTCGTCCCCCAGGCAAAGGTCGCCGCGCCGATCACGGTGGGTTCCGGCGGCCCGGGCAGGCCGTTGCCGGCGCCGGCGGGAAGCGCAAACGACGGCGTCGCGGCGCCACCCCCCAGCTCCGGACGTCCCCCGACCACACCCCCGTCCCCGAGGAGTGGCTCTCGCTCCCGCCCCTCCCGGGCCATCCGGCGCGGCTCGCTCACGAAACCCTCACGCTGCCACCGGGTCGCGCAGGAGCGGGTCGTCCACCAGCTGCTGCCGCGCCGCGCCGACCAGGTACAGGGACCCGGCCACGACCACGGGACCCGGCGCGTCGGCCAGCGCTCGCTCCAGCGCCGCGACAGGATCCGCGATCTCGAGCACCTTCGCGCCCGGCAGCGCTCGGCGCCAGATAGCCGCAAGCCGATCCGCCGGCAAGGCGCGCGGCAGGTCCATCGCCGTGCACAGGATGGTGGCCCCAGCCACGGCCGTCGATGCGGCGACGGCGGCCACCACTGCGGCCGCGTCCTTGTCGCGCATCGACGCCCACACCAGGGTCAGCGGGACCGGCGGCGACGACCGGCCACCCTGGAGGTGCGGCCGCAGGTCGTCCAGGGCCATCGCGAGCGCGGCCGCTCCGTCGGGGTTGTGCGCGCCGTCGAGCAGCACCTCACGGATGGAGGCCCGGGGACCGGCCATCTCGACCAGCTCCAGCCGGCCGGGCCACTGCGCGGCCCGGAAGCCTCGACGCCTGGCGTCGGGCGGGCAGCTGGCGATGCCGCAGGCGGCCAGGGCGTCGAGCAGCGCGTCGGCGACGGCGACGTTGGCGGCCTGATGGCGCCCCCGGAGACCCACCCGCGTCGCTCCGAGCCGGGGCAGCTGGACGTCGATCCCGTCCCGACCCCATCCGCGAAGGGGCGCCGGCTCGACGACCGTGAGCGGGACGCCGAGCCTCGTGCAGCGGCGCCGGACCACGGTCAGCGCGTCACCGGTGGCCCCGGTCACCGCGACGTCGTCGTGTTCGATGATGGCGGCCTTCTCGCGTGCGATGGCCGCGACCGTCGATCCCAGCCGGTCCGTGTGATCGAGCGTCACATTGGTGACCACGGCCACCCCGCCGTCCCAGGCATGGGTGGCATCCAGGCGACCGCCCAGCCCGACCTCGACCAGGGCCACATCGGGCGCCACCTCGGCGAGGTAACGGAACATCGCGGCCGTGAGGAGCTCGAACTCGGTGGGTGGACCGAGGCGGCGGGCCACGCGATCGGCCAGCGGCAGCGCCCCTGCGATGAGGTGCGCGAACACGTCCGGCGGGATCGGGCGTCCATTGACCATGATCCGTTCGCGGTAGGTGACGAGATGGGGCTTGGGTGTCGTGCCCACCCGGTAGCCCGCGGCCTGGAGCGCCGCGGCGGCCAGCGCGATCACGCTGCCCTTGCCGTTGGTCCCGGCAACGAGGGCACCGCGCAACGACGTCTGCGGATCGCCCATCAGCCGCAGCAGGGCGCGCACGCGGCCCAACCCGAGGTGCACGCCAAACCGGCCGCGTGCCTCGATGGCCGACAGCGCCTGGGCGTAGCTGAGGTCGGGCGGCGTGGCCGCCGGGCTCCCGGTCGCGGGCGCGCTCACGTCTTGGTCAGGTCGTCCTCGTAGAACACGCATTGGTTGAACCGGGGCGTGAGACACACGTCGTTGACGAAGCCCTCGTCGAGGTGAACGCCGCCGCGCAGCTGGCAGCGCGAGACGTTGTTGGGCTGGCGCAACAGGCCCTTGAGCAGGTGCGGGGCCTGGATCGGGATCGCTCCCCGAGGTCCGGTCATGTAGAAGTGGGGGCACACGTTGCGGCGCAGACTGGGCAACCCGAACCCGCGGATCGGCGGCATCGAGTGACGTGGGGCACCCGGCCGCGGGGGCCGAACGCCATATGCGGGCGGTCTGGAATCCGGCAGGCCCACCCGCTGGCCGGCCACAGATCCCCGCACGCCGATGCCGGGCAGGCCGCCCACGGTCGGCCCGACGGCCGGCAGGCTGTCCTCCTCACCGGTGGTGGCGGCGCGCCGCTGGACCCGGGCGATCGGTCCAAGACTCCACGAGCCTCGATCGCCGGGACTCGGCCGCATCGGTCGCCGGTCTCGTGCCTCCACACGCTCCCTCGTCTGGTCGCGCACCCCGGGCCAGGCGCCGCAACACGCCCGCAGCGTATCACCCGACCCACTCGACGGGCGCACGCCGGACTCGGCCGGAGGACGCTCAGCCGCGCTTCGGATCCCGCGTCCGGCGAGTTCGCGCGCGACCGGACCCGGTTCGCGACCACGGACCCGGTTCGCGCCGTCGGGCCCGGTCCCGCCGCTCTCGTGCGACAATCGCGGCCGATGGACATTCGCCGCGGGGGCCGCCCGTCCCAGGTCCGGCCTCGCCCGCCGTCAACCGGCCGGCCCACGCCCCCGAAGGTTCGCGCCGTCGGGCCGGCGCCCACCCGTCTCTCGCGGCACCGGCGCATCGAGCGCAGGAGGGGACTCCCCATCGTGGCGCAGGTGGCGCTGGTCGCCGTGATCGTCTCCCTCGGCGCCGGCGTGCTGTGGGTCGCCAGCGGGGCTGTCGGGCCCGTGATCTCGACGGCCGTACGCGGCTTCGGCAGCGTCATCACCTCGATCGGCACCGTGGTCGCCAGCCCAGAGCCGACGACCGCGCCGCTGATCGCGGATGCACCGACGATCGTCTCGCCCGATGAGCCGTACACCAACGCCGCCACGGTGGACGTGACCGTCCATGTCCCACCAGCCGTGGTCGGTCTCGATGGCTACGTGGTCCACCTGTGGGTCACGTTGCCCGACCAGGATCCCAAGGACCTGGTCGAGACCGCGGTCGGCGAGACGTCGACCCTGGTGATCCCCGGGGTGGAGCTGGCCAAGGGCCGCAATGACATCCAGGCGTCCATCACCGGGCCGGGGGGTGAGAGCGAGCGGTCGGCGATCGCCACCTGGGTTCGGGACACCTCCAAGCCCAAGCTCACGATCATCTCGCCCAAGGACAACACATCGACGACCAAGAGCTCGGTCACGGTGAAGGGAAAGACGCAGCCGCAGAGCACGGTCCACCTTCGCAACGACGCCAACGGCGCATCGGCCACCGTGGACGCCGATGCGGACGGCCTGTTCCAGGCCAAGCTCGCGCTGGCCGCGGGCAGCAACACGATCGCCGTCACAACCACCGACCCGGCAGGCAACGGCAATGACGTGACGCTCACGATCCGGAAGGGCCTCGGCAAGCTGGTCGTGTCGTTGACCGGATCGGCCTACACGTTCAAGGTCAGCAAGCTGCCCAGGAAGCTGACGCTTGACGTCGTCGTGACCGGCCCCGACGGCAAGCCGGTGGCGGGGGCGATGGCGGTATTCACCATCTCGGTGCCCAATCTCCAGGTGATCGACTCGTCCCAGATCCCCACCGGGAGCGACGGCACTGCGACGTTCTCCACCACCATCCCCGCAGGGGCAGGGCTCCAGCCCGGGCTGGCCACGGTCTGGGTCACCACCGATGCCTACGGTCAGGGAACCGACCGCCAGGTCCTCACCTTCAAGTAGCGTTCCGGACAGGCGTTCGACGGCCGGACCTCGCCACTCGACAGGGGCGCCTTGCGCAGCTACGATCCCGCCATGCCGGTCTGGCGCTGCCCGCACTGCGGAGCCTCGCAGCCCGAGAGCTCACGCTGCTGGGTCTGCCATCGCTCGACGACCTCATGCGGCACCTGCCGCCACTTCCGACACGGCGTCGCCGGCGGCCTGGGCCTGTGCGGGATCGCCCCGCGGGGGCTGGCGATCCAGGCGACCGATGTCCGTCCGTGCTGGGCGGCGCCCGCTTCGGTGCCGGACGCCGGTGACCAACGGCCCCGCGCAGGGGCAGCTCCCGGCGCGTCCGCTCCGACGATGTCAGGCGGCGTAGCCTCGCGCCCGGCTCGAACGTTCGTGCCGGTGGACGAGCTCCAGCGGGCCGACGCCGCCCAGTCGACCGCAGACGACCCCTCGATGATGAGCCTGGCGGGATCGTCGGCGGCCCCGGGCGCTCAGGGCGAAGGCCGGCCCCGCTCTCCGGTGAGCGCCGTCACCCGGCCGGGCACCGCCGAGCCGCGCTGGTCGCTGTGGGGCGACCCGGACGCCTGACCCGGGCGTCATCGAGGGCAATCGATCCTACGTGGTGCCGGCGTCGGCTAGGGCGCCGTGGAGCTCGGTGTCGACGGGCTCGGTGTCAGCGTGGGGGTCGGGCTCGGCGTGGGGCTCGGTGTCGGCGTGGGGGTCGGGCTCGGCGTGGGGCTCGGTGTCGGCGTGGGGCTCGGTGTCGGCGTGGGGGTCGGTGTCGGCGTGGGGGTCGGTGTCGGCTCGGGACCCTTCGACACGACGTAGTCGACCGGCGTGTCGGGCGCCACGATGATCCCCGGCCCCGGCTGCTGGGCCATCACGGATCCAGCAGGGGTGAACGGGTCGTAGTCCTCGGTCCGGGCCCCCAGCGTGAGACCCTCGGTCACGATCAGCTGGACCGCCTCGGATTCGGTCTTGCCGCGGAGGTCGGGCACGGGCACGGCTGCCTTGCCCCGCGCGGTCACGACGGTGACGTCGCTGCCGCTGTCGACCACGGTGTCGGCCACCGGGTCCTGGCTCAGAACCTGGTTCTCCGGCAGGTCCGACTCCTGCGTCCCGCCCACCACGAGCGTGAGCCCCAGCGAGTCTGCCTGCAGCTTCGCCGCGTCGACGTCCATGCCCACGAAGTCGGGCACGGTCACGCTCACCGGGGAGGCGCTGGGGCTGGGACCGGCGCTGCTACCAGCCCCGGTCAGGACCTGGAACAGCACGAACGCGACGACCAGGAGGATGGCCAGGCCGAGCAG
>Ga0315556_1001098_pt1 | contig 16632 bp, 12 predicted proteins | sample SalMarSW160310MG_FD_202112 | JGI IMG/M metagenome (GOLD analysis project Ga0315556, IMG submission 202112) | Salt marsh sediment microbial communities from the Plum Island Ecosystem LTER, Massachusetts, United States - Salt Marsh Sediment SW1603-10 ...
AGGTCCACCAGACGCAACAGCATGACCTTGGCATCCTGGAATCCGCCCACCGAGTCGAAGCCGGAGATGGGATCGAGCACCACCGCCTGGGGCCGGAACTTCTCGATCTCGCGCTGAATGCTCACCAGGTGCGTCTCCAGCCCGTAGCTGCCCGGTCGCGCCGCCTGGAAGTGCAGCAAGCCCGCGTCCACCCAGGGTTTCAGCTCGATGCCGATGGAGCCCATGTTGCGCAGGATCTGGTCGGGGGATTCCTCGTAGGCAAAGTACAGGCAGCACTCACCCCGGCGGCAGGCGGCCTCGACGAAATGGGCCGCGACGCTGCTCTTGCCGGCACCGGCGGCGCCTGACACCAGCATGGTGCTCCCTCGGTAGAAGCCACCTCTATCCAGCATGGCGTCGAGCGGCGCAACGCCGGTGGAAACGATCTCGGTGGACACCGGATAGTACAGGCCGATGGCCGTGAGGGGCATGACGGTAAAGCCCCGCTCGTCCAACAGGAAGGGGTACTCGTTGGTGCCATGGGCGGAGCCGCGGTACTTGACGATGCGCAGGCGGCGCGTGGCGATTGCATCCTCCACTCGCTGGTCGAGCAGGATCACGCAGTCCGAGACATACTCCTCCAGCCCGTGGCGGGTGAGGCTGGCTGCGCCGCGCTCCCCGGTCACGATGGCCGTGACGCCCTTGTCCTCCAGCCAGCGGAACAACCGGCGCAGCTCGGCGCGCAGGATCGCGAGGTTGGGCAGCGCACCGAACAGGACCTCGATGGTATCCAGCACCACCCGCTTGGCACCGATGGAATCGATGGCATAGCCCAGGCGGATGAACATACCCTCCAGGTCGTATGCCCCGGACTCCTCCAGCTCGCTGCGCTCGACGTGCACCTGATCGATGACCAGCTTCTTCTCGGCTGCCAAGGCCTGCAGGTCAAAGCCCAGCGACGCCGAGTTCTGGACGAGCTTCCCGGCACTTTCCTCGAAGCACATGAACACGCCGGGCTCGTCGTGGTCCACGGCGCCCTTCACCAGAAACTCCATGGCGAGCAGGGTCTTGCCCGAGCCGGAGCCGCCACACACCAGCGTCGTGCGCCCTCGTGGCAGACCGCCCGCCGTAATCTGATCGAGGCCGGGGATGCCGGTCGGGCACTTCTCCAAATCGGCGACGGGTTGGCGCGGCGACTCCTCGGGTGAGCTCAAGATCACTACCTCCTGTCAACGGACGGGCATCCGGCGCGCATCCGGTGGACAGCGCCCGTGGGTCACGGCCCCGACCCCACGGATTCCACACATCGATTTTCAGTATAGAACGGGGTTGGCGCGCAAAACATGGGGGCCTTGACGCAGGTCAAGTCGCGGCACAGCCGCCACCGGAGGATATGGGGGCTGCCACTCAGAGTCGAGAATGCAGTGCACGATCTGCTGCCTGACGGCCGCCCAAGGCCCGGCAACCCCTCCCGCGCGCTCCTACCGCAGGTTACGCCCCCCGAGCGGCTTGCGACGGCGCTTCTCCTGGCGCGAGGCCTTCTGGAGGCGCTCGGTGGCGAGGCGGATGAGCTTCTCCTGGGAGTGCTCCCGCTCGGCCTCGGTGCGCGGCTGGCGCTGCACGTAAGTGCCGTCGGCCTGCATCTCCCAGGCCCCGCGATAGTCGTTGAGCTGGGCATCGAGCAGCGTGCGCAGCTGCTCGCGAAGCTTCGGGGCCTCTACGGGAGTGACCACCTCTACGCGCGACTCCAGATTGCGCTGCATGCAGTCGGCGGAGCCGATGAAGTACTCCTCCTCGCCGCCGTTTCGAAAGTAGTAGACGCGGGTGTGCTCGAGAAACCGCCCGACGATGCTGATCACCCGCGCAGACGCCGAGAGCCCCGGAAGGCCCGGGCGGAAACGGCAGGTGTCGCGCACGATGAGGTCGACCTGCACGCCCTCCCGAGAGGCCTCGTAGAGGGCGCGGGTAATGTCCACGTCCTCCAGGGCATTCATCTTGAGCTGGATCAGGGCGCTCTCGCCCTTTTTCGCCCACTCGCGCTCGCGTTGGATCTTCTTCAACAAAGCGCGCTTGAGCACCCGTGGCGAGGGCAGCAGCTTGGCGTACTTGCGCTCGGGCGTGTAACCGGTCGTGAGGTAGTTAAACAGCTCGGTGGCATCCTGGCCGATGGCGTCGTCGTTGGTGAGCAGGCCCAGATCCGCATAGAGCCGGGCCGTTCCCGCATGGTAGTTGCCGGTGCCGATGTGCATATAGCGCTGGATGCCGGTGTAGTCCCGGCGCACCACCAGGGTGATCTTGGAGTGGGTCTTGAGCCCGACCACCCCGTAGGTCACATGAATGCCCGCCTCCTCCATGCGCTCGGCCCAGCGGATGTTGGCCGCCTCGTCGAAGCGTGCCTTGAGCTCCACCACCACCGCCACCTGCTTGCCGTTGCGCGCGGCGCGGATCAGATATTCCACCACCTTGCTCTCGCCCGAGGTGCGATACAGCGTCATCTTGATGGCGCGCACCTTGGGGTCTTCGCTGGCCTCCTTGAGGAAGCGCTCCACCGAGTTGGCGAAGGACTCGTATGGGTGCTGCAGCAGCAGCGGGCCGTCGTCGCGGATGATGTAGAAGATGCTGCGGCTGTCGCGCAGATCCGCGTGGTCGATGGGCTCGTGGGGGGTATCGTGCAGCTCCGGGATCTTCAGGGCGGCGATCTCGAACAGGTCGCGGGTGGCGAGGCAGGCATCGACCTCGAACACGTCGTCCTGCTCGTCGAGCCCGAGCTCCGCTGCCAACATCCCCTTGTGCACCGGGTCCATGCCGGCCTCGATCTCCATGCGCACGATGGGCGCGAAGCGCCGGTCGCGCAGCTCCGACTCGATCATCAGCACCAGGTCCTCGGCATGGTCCTCGGCGCGCTCGGTGTTGGCGTTGCGCGTCACCCGGAACATCTCGCAGGACAGGACCTCGACGCCCGGCAGGGGCATGTCGAGATTGTTGGCCATCACATCTTCGAGGCGCACGAAGGCCCCCGAGTCACCCACCCGCAGGAAGCGCGGGATGTCCGGTCCCACGGGCACCTTGATCCGGGTCAGGGCGATCTTGCCGCTCTTGCCCGGATCACGGACCGTAACCAGCAGATTGAGCGAGAGGTTGGAGATGAAGGGAAAGGGATGGGCGGGGTCGATGGACTGGGGCGTGACCAGCGGGAAGATGTTCCTGAAATAGTACTCGCGCACCGCCAGGCGCTGCTGCTCCTCGAGCTGCTCGTACTTCACCAGGCCGATCCCGTGCCCGGCAAGTGCCGCTAGCACTGTCTCCAGGGTCTGATGCTTGCGCTCTTCCATGGCGCGTACCACCTGGTAGCACTCGCGAATCTGCTGCTGGGGGCTGCGCCCATCCACGGTGAGCTTGGCCATGCCCGCACCGGCCTGCTGCTTCAGACCCCCGATGCGCTTCATGAAGAACTCGTCGAGGTTCGATCCGACGATGGCCAGAAACTTGACCCGCTCCAGCAGCGGAGTGCGCTCGTCCTCCGCCTCGTGCAGGACGCGCAGATTGAAGCTCAGCCAGGTCAGCTCACGGTTGAGGTACAGCTCCGGCGCGCTCAGGTCCCATTCCCGCGCCGGCTCTCGCACGGCCCGGCTCGGAACCGCTGCCGGCGTCTCTTCCTTTGCGATCTCCAGCACCTCACTCACCGTCACTACCCTCCGGCCGCCCGTGTCGGCACCGCGCGCCTGTCCCCGTCTCCGCTCCTAGGCGGTGGGCAGGAGACGGGCGCATGATCAACAGTTGTCATTGCGACCCGTATGGGGCAATGGGCGATAGATTCTTAAACTTTTTCATTTTAGCCCAACCGCAGGCTCCGATCAGCCGGGCGGCCAATGCATCGGCCGCCCGCCCAGGACGTGAAGATGGACGTGGAACACCGACTGACCGGCCTCGGCATTGCAGTTGATGAGCGTGCGGTAGCCGCGCTCTGCGATGCCGTCGATCTCGGCCACCCGGCGGGCCGCCAGGAACAGCCGTCCGACCAGCTCTGCATCCTGCGGAAGCAGATCGTTGAGCGTGCCGATGTGGCGCTTGGGGATGACCAGGACATGGGTCGGCGCCTGAGGGTTGAGGTCGCGGAAGGCGAGCACCTCGTCGTCCTCGTACACCAGGTCGGGCCGGATCTCGCCTCGTACCATCTTGCAGAATATGCAGTTGTCCATCCGGTTACTCCTCGCGTGATTGCCCCGCCGGCAGGCTGAGCTCAGAGGTCCCGACGCCCGACGAACGCATGGGACAGGGTGCCACCGTCGACCATCTCCAGCTCGCCGCCCACGGGAACCCCGTGGGCGATGCGGGTGGTGCGAATGCCTCGGGCCCGGGCCATCTCGCCGATGTAGTGGGCGGTGGCCTCGCCCTCGACTGTCGGATTGGTGGCCAGGATCACCTCCCGAATGCCCGACTCGCCGAATCGTTGCTCCAGCAGATCCAGGCCGATCTCTCGGGGTCCGATCCCGTCCAATGGCGACAGCCGACCCCCGAGCACGAAATAGCGTCCGCGGTAGTCCACCGCCTGCTCGATGGCCAGCACGTCCGCCGGCGTCTCGACAACGCAGAGCAGCCCGTCGTCCCGGCTCGGGCTGGCGCACAGGGCGCAGATCTCGGACTCGGTGAGCGTGCGGCAACGGCTGCAATGGCCGATGCGCTCCATGGCCTCGGCCATCACCCGGGCCAAGCGCCGCCCCCCCTCCCGGTCGCGCTCGAGCAAATGAAAGGCCATGCGCTGGGCCGAGCGCGGCCCTACCCCGGGCAGGCAGCGCAGCGCCTCCATCAGGCTGTCCAGGAGTGGACGGGCGGACACGCGCTCAGAACGGCAGCTTGAATCCGGGGGGCAGGTTGATGCCCGCAGTCAATCCCGAGAGGCTCTGCTGGGTCTTGTCGGCGATCTTGTGGACCGCGTCGTTGGTCGCCGCCGCAATCAGGTCTTCCAGCATCTCGCGGTCGTCGCCCATCAGGCTGGGATCGATGGTGACCCGGCGCACCTCGTGCCGGCCATTCATCGTCACCGTCACCAGGCCGCCGCCGGCTTCACCCGTGATCTCCTCACGGGCCAGCCGCTCCTGGGCCTGCTGCATCTCCTCCTGCATCTTCTGGGCTTGCTTCATCAGGTTGCCAATCGCACCTTTCATGGGTCTTCACCTCTGAGGAAATCGATAGTTCCTAGCCAACCAACCCCGTCTCAGGCGGGACCTTCATCGCGTCGCCCCGGGCCGGAAGGCGTCGTCCCGGCTTCCAGGGGCCGAGCCGTGCCCGGCAGCACTCGGGCGTCCAGGCGCTCGCGCAGCGCGTCGACGAAGGGGTCCGCCTCGATCTCCCGCTCGGCGGCGCCCTGACGCTCGCCGCGCAGGCGCTGCGTCCGCTGGGCAGGGGTCTCGGCCTGGGCGGGACGGCACAGGATATCCAGCTTGAGCGGCTGCCCCAAGTGGGCCTCCAGCGCCTGCTTTAGTCGCTGCTCGGCGCTGCCCACGCGAAGCTGCTCCCGACTGGGGTCGAGGCGCAGCTTCAGCACCTGGCCGTCCCAGGCGTCCACAACGCAGTTCTCGGCCAGCTGAGCGGAAAAGCCCCGCAGGCCCAAGGCAGCGGTCACGGCGTGCCAATCGGACAGGCCCGGCTGGGCGCGTGGCGGCCCCGGCTTGCTCGAAGCGTCGACAGCGTCCGACGGCTCGGGCGCCTGCTGGGCCACTGACCCCGCCGGGGGCGCAGGCGCGGAGCGAGCCGTTTCGGGGGCCGGGGATACCTTGGGCGCGGTCCCCGCTACCGCGCGGGGGACTTGGGGAGCCTCCGTCGCGTCGGACGCCTCCCCGGGCCGAAAGGCAAGCATCCGCAGCAGCACCATCTCGAAACCGCTGCGAGGGTCCGGCGCAAGCGGCAGATCGCGTTGGCCCATCAGCCCGATCTGGTAGTAGAGCTGGGCGTCTTCCGGGGCCAAGCGGCCGGCCAGATCCCGGATGCGCCCTCGATCCGCGACGCCCTCATGGGCCGCCCCCGGAACGATCTGCTCCAGGGCGATGCGGTGAAGCACGGCCAGCAGCTCGCGCAGCAATCCGGCGAAATCCGGCGCCAGCTCCGCCGCAGCCGCCACTTGTTGCAACAGCGCCGCGCCGTCGCCGGCAGCCAGGTGGGCCAGCAGGTCGTAGACGCGGTCATGGGCCGCATTGCCCAGCAGGGCCCGCACCTCGTCTTCCCTGACCCGACCGTTACCGTAGGCGATTGCCTGATCCAGCAGGCTGAGGGCATCCCGCATGCTGCCGTCGGCGGCGCGTGCGAGCTGCACCAGGGCCCCTGGCTCCGACCCGATGCTCTCCTCCGTCAGGATGTGCTCCAGCTGCCGCTGGATCTGCTCGGGAGTCAGGCGCTTGAGATTGAACTGCAGGCAGCGCGAGAGCACCGTCACCGGCAATTTCTGGGGATCGGTGGTCGCCAGGAGGAACTTCACATGGGGCGGCGGCTCCTCCAGCGTCTTCAGCAGCGCGTTGAAGCTGCTGTCCGAGAACATGTGCACCTCGTCGATCAGGTACACCTTATAGCGTCCGCGCACCGGCGCGTACGGAACGTTCTCCAGCAACTCCCGGGTCTGGTCGACCTTCGTGCGCGATGCGGCATCCACCTCCAGGAGGTCGACGAACCGCCCCTCGTCGATCTCGCGGCAAGCACCGCAGACCCCGCAAGGCGTAGAGCCGACGCCGTGCTCGCAGTTCAGCGACTTGGCAAAGATGCGTGCCAGGGTGGTCTTTCCGATCCCGCGGGTGCCGGTGAAGAGGTAGGCGTGGTGCAGCCGGTCATTGTCGAGGGCGTTGCTCAAGGCGCGCACCACGTGGGCCTGGCCGACGATCTGACCAAAGGTACGCGGGCGCCACTTGCGGGCAAGGACCTGATAGGACATCGAGAGGAGGCAGCGAATGGCCTGGCGGCAGACTCAATCCAGGCAGTGTACCTCATTCCGCCCGAGGCCCGGCAACGCCCCGACAACGGCGCCCTGGCGCCCCTGGTGCGGGAGAGCGGTCTCGTGGAGCACCGCCGCGTCGACGGCTTCCACTTTCGTCCCTCCGAGCGGATCCACGGGATGGTCTGCGACATCGTCGAGCAGCCGGACCGCATCGCGGCGCCGGCGGCCCAATGGCTGACACGAGGCTGGTGCAGGCGCACGATCTTCAACCTGAAGTTGCCGATGAACAAGCGCCATCAAACCGTTACGCAGTGCCTCAGTGCCGTGCGCGCCCGGCTGAATGAAACCAGGCACCCATGGCCCTTGGCAGCGAAACAGCTCTACCAGGATCGCGAAGAAGTGACGGCTTTCGCCGAGCTCGCTCCGCAAAGAGCGCGTTGACCGCAATCCGCCGGCCCACCGATCCGACCAACGGCGACAAGCTGACAGATCAATGTGTCCTTAGGGTGCGAAAAACCGAGAGTCCAACGGACTTTCGCGGCTTTGCGAACGCCCGGCCAGGAGTAAGGCGAGCGCCCGCGAAGCAAGGCTTGGCGCGAAGTCGAACGCCGAAGCAGCTGAGCTGCGAGGCCGGAAGGCCGGGCTGGGGCCGGGCCGAAGCCCCGAGGTCACGCCAGAGATGGCTGGTACGCGAGAGCGCACCGCAGATCCCGCGCGAGCCTCGAAGAAGGCGGCGGCCCGCGTCAGCCACACCCCGGCACACGACGCGGCTGCTACGGCTGCTCCCTTCCGGGCCTGACCGGGTTTACAGCTTATCGTTGCGAGGGGACCGAAGCGGGCCACCATTGACGGTGGGCAATTATAACACCGAAGTGAGGGCCGCCCGCCGCTGAGGAGACCGTCATGAGCAAGGTTGAGCCCGTCCCATCCGGCCTGCACACAGTCACACCCCACTTGATCTGCCGTGGCGCCGCGACGGCGATCGATTCGGGCGGGCGACCGCCGGCCGCACCGAAGTCCCTTAATCCGAGATTGACGCGGCGCCGGCGGACCTGTAAGTACCCGTCTGACTCGGCCGTGCGAGCCATCCGAGCCCCACGCAAGCAGCCCCGGGCCGACCGGCGTGGCACGAGCGGGGCTTAGCGAGCGCGACACCGCCCGCCATGAACAGAACGTCGGTGCGCGTCCGCGGACATCCCCGGCAAGACAGGGTTCGTGTCACATCCAGGCATGCAGGCTCAACCACGAGGCCCTTCGTATGCTCCGCAAATGGTCCGGATTCCTGGTTCTGGCGCTGCTCTGGGCAGTCGCCGGCCGAGCGGGCGCCGAGTCGATGACGGAGAAAGCCGCCGAGATCGCCGCCGCGAAGACCTCATCCGTGACGGAAGACACCCCGGCGCCGACCAGATTCATCGTCCGCGGGACCTCGATCATCGACCTCGCCCGGAACCAGAAGCTCTTCTTCAAGGGTCTGGGCTACTCGCCCTTCCTGCCGAGCGAGACGCCCCTGTACGGCGCCGCCCCGGGAGACGACGGGCGCTACAAGGAGCACCTGCGGTTGCTCAAGGACCTCGGCCTGACCTACGTGCACGTGTTTCCCAGAGACATGCCGGCAGGATTCTTCACCGAGCTGGACAAGACCGATCTGCTCTATGGGCAGGATATCTGGCTGTTTGCATACGCCCGGGACTTTCTCGATCCGGCCTATGAGCGGGACATGCTGGTCAACATCAAGGCCGCGATCGATCACACGTATAAGGTAGGGCGGCCGGACCGATTGGTCCTGTTCTCGATCGGCGACGAATGGCAGCCCGAATCGATCGCCCGGACCGACGCGAATCATCCGGAGGTGCACGAGCTGCACGGAAAGCACATCCTCGCATTGAACCGCACGCCCTCCGAGATCGCAGTGGCGCGGCTGATCGACGCCGCCATGGACTATGAGCTTACGACCTACGGGCGGCGCCATCTCTACTGTCACACCAGCTATACGCACGTGGGACCGCTCGCCGACCGCTATGATCTCGAAGTCCCGTTCCTGTCGGCGCTCACGCCGGACCTCGGTGATCTCGTCTGCTTGAACGTCTATCCCTATGCCCGCGGGGTCGTCAGCTCAGCTCCCGGCTCGGTAACCGGCACCCCGTATCAAGGCTACCTGGAGGAGCTCGCCGCCGAGTCGCACAAGCCAATCTTCATCACCCAGGTCGGCCTTTCCACCTCGCCCATCGAGCCTAAGCCCTGGGCACCCGGGTTCGGCGGCCATAAGGTCGAGGACGTGCCGGCGACCTTGCGCTCGGTCTGGAAAGATGTCCGCACCGCCAAGGGCAATGAGAAGTTTTGCGGCCTGTCCTTCTTTGAGTTTCAGGACGAATGGTGGAAGAACGGCCAGACCCCCGACGACGCCGACCACCACGAGCCTTGGGACCCGGAGGAATGGTTCGGCATCTACGAGGTGATGGAAGGCAGCAGGATCGTGCCGAAAGGCCGGATCCCTCAGACCGTACGAGAGATCTTCAGCGGGGACTGAGCACCGAGTCCCGACGCAGTGCCGGCCGTGCCGCCTGGCTCGAGATACAACAGCGCCGCGCGACACAAGGCTGGGGTGATCCTTTCCCTCACCGCTCCGCTCTCTCCCTGAGGGCGAGGGAGCGCTACCCACGCGGATCGAGCAGCTCTATCCAGTGCACCACCGGCACCTCGGCTGCGGCCTGCAGGTGATGCAGACAGCCGATGTTGGCGGTGGCGATCAGCGCCGGGGCGCCTGACTGGAGCGCCTGCAGCTTGTTGTCGCGCAGCCGCTGCGAGAGGGATGCCTGCAGGATCGAGTAGGTCCCGGCGGACCCGCAACAGAGATGCGCGTCCGGCACCGGCGTCAGCTCGAACCCCGCCCCTGTCAGCAGCCCCTCGACCAGGCCCGGCAGCTTCTGGCCGTGTTGCAGAGTGCAGGGCGCGTGAAACGCGATACGCCGGGGCTGGCCGTCGGCCGGCGCCAGCCGGCCCAGGTCCTGGTGCGCCAGGAGCTCGCCGCAATCGCGGGCGAGTGAGGCCACCCGCGCGGCTCGCTCGGCATACTCCGGGTCATCGGCCAGGAGATGACCATAATCCTTCACGAGCACGCCGCAGCCGCTGGCATTGAGGACGATCGCCTCGGCGCCCGCCTCGATCGCGGGCCACCAGGCATCGACGTTGCGCCGCATGAAGCCGCGGGCCTCCTCCGGAGCGCCGAGGTGCTGGCTGACCGCCCCGCAACAGCCCGCCTCGGGCGTGCGGACCACCGAGATCCCGAGCCGGTCGAGAACGCGGGCCGTGGCCAGGTTGACTCGGGGCGCCAGCCCGGGCTGCACGCAGCCCTCGAGCATCAGCACCCGACGCTCATGGCGTAGCGGTGGCCAATCGCCCGGGGGCTCGGCGACCGGGATCAACCGTCGCAGCGCCCGAGGCAGCAACGGACGCGCCATCCGACCCAGCCCGAGCAGGAGGTCGAAACGGCGCCGATGGGCAAGCAAGGCCCGCAGCAGGCTGCGCACGAGGCGCTCCGCAACAGGCCGGGCGACACGCTCCTCGACGACCTCGCGACCAATATCGAGGAGGTGCCCGTACTGCACGCCTGAGGGGCAGGTGGTCTCGCAGGCACGGCAGGTCAGGCAGCGGTCCAGGTGCAGCTGGGTGCGGCGCGAGACCGCCTCGCCCTCCATCACCTGCTTGATCAGGTAGATGCGCCCGCGCGGACCGTCGAGCTCGTCCCCCAGCAACTGGTAGGTCGGACAGGTCGCAGTGCAGAAGCCGCAGTGCACGCAGGCCCTCAAGATGCGGTCGGCCTCCCTGCCCTGGGGCGTCTCGCGGATGAACGCGGCAAGCGAGGTCTGCACGGTGTCGCCCTCAAAGGCCCGCGTAGAGGCGGCCGGGGTTGAGGATGCCCGCGGGATCGAACGCCCGCTTCAGGTTGCGGTGCAGCCCCTCGAGGGCCGGCGCGAGCGGATGAAAGACCTCCCCCTGCCGATCAGCGCCGCGGAACAGGCACGCGTGTCCGCCGGTCCCGGCGGCGGCTTCGCGGATCTTGGAGGCCGGCGCGTCGCTCAGCAGCCAGCGCTGGGCGCCGCCCCAGTCGAGCAACGACTTGCCGGGAAGATCCAACGCCGGGGCCGCGGGCGGGACCGAAAGGCGCCAGAGCGGCATCGAGGACGCAAAGAACGCGTGGCGGTGCTCGCGGAGCCTTTCCCAGAAGCCCTCCCCGTCCGCGACCAGCTCGCCGCCGATCTGGCCCCGCGCCGCCCGCACCCCGCTCTCGGCCCCGGACAGCCGCAGGTACAGCGACTCTCCATCGAAGGCCGCAGCCGAGACCGGCAAGGGGTGCCCCGCCCAGCGCCCCATCGCCTCGATGGCGTGGCCGACCGTGGCGCTCTGGCGCAGCGTCAGCTCCACCGCGGGACGCGGCAGCACCTTGAGCGATACCTCGAGCAGCACGCCCAGGGTACCCATGGCGCCCGTCATGAGGCGCGAGACATCGTAGCCCGCGACGTTCTTCATGACCTCGCCGCCGAAGCGCAGCACCTCGCCCTTTCCGTTGAGCAGGCGCACGCCGAGCACGTGGTCGCGCACAGCGCCGCCGTAGGGGCGACGCGGCCCGGAGATGCCGCTGGCGACACAGCCCCCGAGGGTGGCCCCGGGCCCGAAATGCGGCGGCTCGAAGGCGAGCATCTGCCTGTTGGCAGCCAACACCGCCTCGATCTCGGCGAGCGGCGTGGCGCTCCGCGCACTGATCACCAGCTCGGTGGGCTCGTAGCTGACGATGCCCGTATGACCGGCCAGCGACAGCGGCACGCCCCGGGGCTCCCGCCCATAGAAGGTCTTGGTGCCACCGCCGAGGATCTGGACGGGCGTGCCGCTCGCGTGAGCGGCCGCAACTGCCCCCTGCAGGGCCTCGGTCCGATCAGCGCCGCTCATCAGAAACGCTCCAGCTCCGGGAATTTCCGCTGACCGTGATGGACATGCATGGCGCCGAATTCGGCGCAGCGTTGCAGAGTCGGCACCGCCTTGCCCGGATTGAGCAGGCCTCGCGGGTCGAAGGCCGCTTTGACTGCGTGGAATTGGGTCAGCTCCAGCGGCCGAAACTGCACGCACATCTGATTGATCTTCTCGATGCCCACGCCGTGCTCACCCGTAATGGTGCCTCCGACCTCCACGCACAGCTCCAGGATGCGTCCACCCAGCTCCTCGGTGCGCTCGAGCTCGCCCGGCTTGTTCGCGTCGTACAGAATCAGCGGATGCAGGTTGCCGTCGCCGGCATGAAAGACGTTGGCCACAGCCAGCCCGTAGTCGCGCGAGAGCTCCCCGATGCGCCGCAGCACCTCCGGCAGGCGGCGGCGCGGGATGGTGCCGTCCATGCAGTAATAGTCGGGAGAGAGACGCCCCACGGCAGGGAACGCCGCCTTGCGCCCCTTCCAGAACACCAGCCGCTCCTGTTCGTCGCGGGCGGTGCGTACCTCGGTGGCACCGCTCTCCAGCAGGAGCCTGCGCACCTGGGCGATCCGCTCGGAGACCTCCTCGTTGGCGCCGTCGATCTCGCACAGCAGGATCGCCGCCGCATCCGTCGGGTAGCCGGCGTGGACGAAGGCCTCCGCCGCCTGGATCGCCGGACCGTCCATCATCTCCAGCCCGGAGGGGATGATCCCCGCCGCGATGATCCCCGCCACTGCCGCACCCGCGGTCTCGATGCGATCGAAGGCCGCGAGGATGACCTGGACGCGCTCGGGCAGAGGCAGCAGGCGCACCGTGACCTCGACGATCACCCCAAGCATCCCTTCGGACCCGGTCATCAGGGCGAGCAGATCGTAGCCGGGCGAGTCCAGGGCCTCGCTGCCGACCCTGATGCGCTCGCCCTCGACGGTGACGACCTCGATGCGCAGGATGTTGTGCACCGTAAGCCCGTACTTGAGGCAGTGCACCCCGCCGGAATTCTCGGCCACGTTGCCGCCGATGGTGCAGGCGATCTGGGACGAGGGGTCCGGGGCATAGTAGAGACCGTGCGGCTTCGCCGCCTCGGAGATCGCCAGATTGCGCACGCCAGGCTGGACCCGTGCGGTACGGTTGGCGGGATCGATGTCAAGGATACGGTTGAGCTTCGCCAGGCTGAGCAGGAGGGCGTCGCCCCGCGGCAGGGCGCCTCCCGACAGTCCGGTGCCCGCGCCCCGGGCGATGACCGGAACGCCGTGCCCGTGGCACAGACGCATCACCGCCTGCACCTCGCCGACGGTCGATGGCAGGACCACGACCATCGGCAGTTGGCGGTACGCCGAGAGGCCGTCACACTCGTAAGGGCGCAGGTCTTCCGGCTCGTACAGCACCGCATCGGGCGGAAGGATCTCGCGCAGTGCGGCGATCAGCCCCGACCTGTCCGCCCGCTTACCTTTCGTTTGGGTCTGTTCGGACTGCATGGGTTGTCGAGCTATTCGTGTTGGGAGATCGCGAGCTGGAGCTCGCTCCTACGCCGAGCGGGCTTGGGTCAGATGCAGCGCAGCCGCTGCCTGACATCCGGCCTAGCTCGCCGCTGCCGCGGGCTCGTCGTCGTGCCGTGCCAGACGCTCGTAGGCCAGCGCCAGCGACCGCTCATCCCCCACGTTGCCCGGAAATATCACCACTGGCAACAGCGGAAACCGCGGGTGATCCGCCGGACAGCGCACCACCGAGCAGCCCGGCAGGATCTGGCCCAGCACCCGCGAGGTCCGCAGCGCCAGTCCGTCGCTCAGCACGTCGTTGGACGTGATGCCGCCCTTGCTGATCAGGAAGCCCAGGGTCGAGGGCAGCCTGCGCACCACATCCATGAGAAAGGCCGAGACCGTCTCGCCGAAGGCCAGCCGGGTGGCCTGATCGACAAACCGGCGCTCCTCCCGGCTCGTGTAGATCACCGGCGTCCTGTCGGCGACATGAGCCCGCGCGCAGCTCGACACCACCTCTGCGAGCAAGGCATCCCGCTGGGGCTGGATGCGATCCACGTCGATCTCGATGGCCAGGGTGCCGGGCATCCGCAGCAGCTGCTCCAGCTGCTGAGTGGTCTTGCGCACGTGGGACCCCGCTATCACCGCCCCCGCCCGGCCGCCGCGCACGTACTCACCCATCTCCTCCGCGGGTACCGGCTGGGGCGGCAGCCCCGCGAGCGCCGTGAGCAGGCTCGCCCCGCTGCGGAACAGGAAGCGCTTGCCCTCCCCCGCGGCCACGCGCAGCTGGGCTGCGAAATGGTCCAGGTCGGCCTGGGTCTCCGCGTCGACCACACAGCAGGGATTGCCCCGCAGGGCGCGCAGGCGATCGAGACTGTCGCCCCGCACTTCGGCCAGCAGGAAACGCTGCACCTCGCCCGAGGGGATACGGCCCGAGGTCTTCTCCTCGACATAGTCCGGCAGATAGCTGTGGCGATAACCGAACACCGAATCGCGGGCGAACTCGGTCTCGTGTACCGGCACGGGCCGGCCGTCGACGATGAGATAGTGCGTGCTGTCCCGCGTGATGCGCCCGCCCTCGAAGAAGGCCGGGACCATGAAATGGGCGTCAAAGGGTCCGAGCTCCTCGGCGATGACGTCGGTCTCCACGGGATAGTGGCCGCGCAGGGTGGAGTCGGAGCGGCTGACCAGCAGCGGGTTGACCGCCTGGCCCTTGTCCGCGAGGGCCTGCAGCGCCGCCTTCAGATTGCGGCAGACCTCGCGGGTCGCGCCGCCCGCCCGCTCGGCGCTCATCCCGCGGGTGTTGGTGAGCACGAAGAACAGCGGCGACTCGTCCTCGATCGCCTCACGCAGGGTCTTCACGTCCCAGCGGGTCAGCAACAGGCAGCCGTGGACCGTCTGGGAGCCCGTCGGGTCGTCATCGAGGACGATGATCTTGGTCTGAGTCATTGGCCTTCTTCGCTCGTTACGAAGGGGACCGGGGAGGCGCCGTGCGCCCCCCCAGCCTGAACCGCCCGCAGGTCGTCAGCTCAGCAGCGCCCGCACCCTCTCCGCCATGGCCCCGCCAGTGATGCCGTTAAACTCCATGATCTCCTGGGGCGAGGCGGTGGTCTCCCCGCGCTTCCAGGCGAAGACGTCGCGGCGCGGTGCCCGGGTACGCAGCAGTACCGGTTCCAGCGTTGCGCTCGGACCGCCGCTGACGCCGATCAGGACATCGCCGTCGAACAAGGCGTTGAAGTGGTCGTCGTCCATGAAGCGGTTGTCGGGCTCTGAAACCGTGTCCCAGGCAACGTCCGTGGGCCGGTAGAGCCGGCGCGGATTCACCACCGCGACGATGCGCACCCCGTAACCCTCGGCCTCCAGACGATCCTTGGCCTCGAAGACGGGCAGGAACACCAGGTCTCCGGTCACCGCGAGCACCACCGTACCGTTTGCGCCGGTCGCGCTCTCGTAGACCACCGCCGCGCCCTCCTCCACGGCGTGCCGGCTCTCCTCGACGCTCAGATAGACCGGCAGCGGGCTCTTGGAGGCGATGATCACCATGCCCTTGTTGAAGCTGTTTGTGGCGTGCTCGTAGGCGGCCTGGATGCAGTTGGCGTCGCACGGGAACAGCGGGTAGACGTTGCCGTTGCGCATCATGGCGGCAAAGTAGCTCTCGATCTCCGGGCGCTGATGGGTCCAGCCGTTTCGACCCTGCTCCAGGGCACCGGCAGTGAACATGCACACCAGGGAGGGCGTTTTACGGCGCAGCTCGGCCATCGCCTGGGTCACGGTCTGCACTATCGGCCAGCCGTTGATGGCGAAGCTCTCGTAGGACAGCCACAGTGAGCGGCTGCCGAACAGCGCCAAACCCGCGGCCAAACCGGCGCACGCATCCTCGTTCAACGGCTCGTAGACCCGCCCGTTCGGCGACTGGTTGTACAGGTCGTCAGCGGTCGGGTGGCGGATCTTCAGCGCATCGTTGATGTTCTTCATCGCCGAGGCCTCGTTGCCGTCGGCATTGGTCACCACGAAGCGCGGATCGGCGAGGCCGACCTGGGCCACCAGCTCGCCCATCGCGGTGGACGGGACGGCCTTCTCGCCCTTGCCGAAGTCCCGCATCTGCAGGCTGCCGAGCGGGGCGATCTCCAGTACCCGCTCCGTCACCACCGTGCGGGCCGCCGGCCCGCCGCCCGCGCGCTCGAAGTTGGCGCGCACGATCTCCCAGGCCTCGGCCGGCAGCGCCCGACGCTTCAGCCCTTCGATGATATGGGGCTGATCCAAGGTGTCCTTGGGGTAGAGGTTGTGGGACTTGGCTCCGACCGTGTGCACGCCCGCGCCCTTGAGCTGCTTGACGATGAACGCCGTCAGCCGGCCGCCGATCGCGGAGCGCGCGGCCCGGTCGATCCCTTCGATCACCGCCTTGGTGAAGGCGAGCCGCCGCTCCAGGGAGAAATGGGTGCTGTCGACATAGGCGCCCTGCTGGCCGGAGTCGTCGAAGGCCTTGGCGTCGATCAGGACGATCTCCTCGAAGCCGTGCCCCTTCCAGTAGGCCAGCATCGCCTCGTTGGAGAGCCGGGACACCATCGAGTGATGCTCCTGGCTGTAGCCGTTCCAGATCAGCACCGGCAGGAAGTTGGCCACCTGCGGATAGGCGGTGTGAAAGTGCATCATCGCGTTGAGCACGTACGGCTCGCCCATACCGCCGTCGCCGATCGTCACCGGGAACAGGGTCCCGGGATGCAGCAGCGCGCCGGCCATCGCGAAGTGCTGGCCCTGGCCGAGTGGACCGGCGGGCGCCAACAGGCCGGGAATCGC
>Ga0315556_1001099_pt1 | contig 16631 bp, 18 predicted proteins | sample SalMarSW160310MG_FD_202112 | JGI IMG/M metagenome (GOLD analysis project Ga0315556, IMG submission 202112) | Salt marsh sediment microbial communities from the Plum Island Ecosystem LTER, Massachusetts, United States - Salt Marsh Sediment SW1603-10 ...
GGCCCGCCGCTGATTTCCCACGTTAGGCATCGCGAGGAGGTATTTCGAACCGTCATGCAAGACTTGCCCCATCGATACTCCGTGGCGGCGCACGCCGACACGGAGGGAGAGGTCAATCTGGAAGGCGCGCGTCTTCCTACGCTGGTTTCGGCCGCGCCCCCGGAGTTCGGCGGCCCGGGCGACCGTTGGTCGCCCGAAACGCTGCTCGTCGCCGCGGTGGCGGATTGCTACATCCTCACCTTTCGCGCGGTCGCCCGTGCTGCGAAGTTCAGCTGGGTCTCTCTCGACTGCGAGGTCGAGGGGACCCTCGATCGAGTGGAGCGCGTGACCCAGTTCACTGAGTTCCGCGTCCGCGCATCGCTTCGCGTGCCGCCGGGTGCTGACGAGGAGCACGCGCAGCGCCTCCTTGCCCGCACGGAGCAGGGCTGCCTGATCACCAGATCCCTCAAGGCGACGTCTCATCTGTCGGCGACGGTCGAGACCGGCGCGGGCGGAGCGACTTCACCGTGATTCGGGCGACTTTCCCGCGCCTGACGGTGTCGCGCTAGGCGTTCCGACCGCCCAGCCCGCGCGGCTGCACGAGACCTCCGTGCGCCTTCGGCGGGCGGGCGCGGATCGCCTCCTCGACCGGTTCGGTGCCCCAGCCGGGACGGTCCGGCACCACCAGGTGGCCGTCGACGTATTCGGGCGCGTGCGAGACCAGCTCGTCGTCCCACGGAAGGCGGTCGATGTCGGTCTCCATGATGCGCAGGTTCGGCACTGCGGCGGCGAAGTGCGCGTTGGTCATGGTGCAGAGGTGGCCGTAGAAGTTATGCGGCGCCACGTTGACCTCGTGAGCCTCGGCTGCGGCCGCGATCTTCATGGACTGCCAGACGCCGTTCCACGGCGTGTCGACGATGGCGATATCCATCGCCTGCTCGCGGAAGTAGGGCAGGAACTCGCCCAGTCCCAGCAGCGTCTCGCATGACGAGATCGGGTGCGGGCTCTGGCGGCGAATGTAGCCGAGCGCTTCCGGGTTGAAGCTGTCGATCTCGATCCAGAACATGTCGAATTCCGCGATCGCCCGCAGGATCTTCACGAAGCCTTCGGTCTTGGCGTTGAAGTTCAGGTCGAGCAGCAGGTCGACGTCCGGCCCCGCCCCCTCGCGGATTGCTTCGAGATGCATGCACAGGTCGCGCAGCACGCGGCGCTCGACATTGAGCGCGGGCTGGAACGGCACCCCGAAGCCGGGGCGGTAGCCCTTGGGGTTCCGTCCGCCCGGCTCGTACAGAAAGATGTTGGTCTTGAGTGCGGTGAAGCCCTTTTCGCGCACCTCGCGCCCGATCGCGCGGACGCCGTCGAGGTCGGTGATCGCCGGCGTGTAGACCGTCGGATAGTTGATGCGCCAGGTCGCGCAGTGCGACCAGTAGACACGGATGCGGTCGCGCATCTTGCCGCCGAGCAGCGCATAGCACGGCACGCCGAGCAGCCGCGCCTTGGCGTCGAGCAGCGCGTTCTCGATCGCGCCCAGCGCTTGTGCCACGACGCTGCCGGAGCCCGGCCGGGTGACGCCGCGCAGCTCGGCGTGGACACGCTCGTGGTCGTCCACGGGCTGGCCGACGACGCGCGGCGCGAGTCGCGCGATGATCGTGCCGACGCCGGGCGAGCCGAAGCCTTCGTCGAACTCGCTCCAGCCCACCGCGCCCTCGTCGGTGGTCAGCTTGAGGAAGTGATAGTTGCGCCAGCCGGCATCGCAGGCGAGCGTCTCGAGACTTGTCACCTTCGCTTTCATGTCACCTTCCTCCCGGTTTCGTCAAGGCGCGTCCAGGTCGTATTGTCGGCCGCGCCAAACAGCCAGGCGCCTCCCAGTGCTGACGGCAGCGCCGCGGCGTAGAGTTCTCCCGCGCGCCTGACCTTGGCTCCGGCGGCGCGGCAGCGCGCGGCGAGCGCCTCGGGGTCGGCGCAGGCGAGGGCGTAGCCTGCGAGCGCTGGCGCCGGCGGCGCGGCGCCTAGAAGCGCAGCGAGGTCCTGCTGTCGGCCGATCACGATGTCCCCTCTTACAGTGCTCAATCTGATGAACGCCCCCTCGGGGGACGGGAGCAGGCCCGTAAACCGCGCGTAGCGCGCGGCCGCCGCCTCGGGATCGTCGGCGACGACAAACGCGGCGGCGAGGGCGGTGACGCCGTTGGCGTGCCCGAGCCAGCGCGGCTGCCAGACGCATTCGGGGGTGCGGTGCTCGACGAACTGGACTCGGCCTTCGGGCATCGTTTCGGGCGGGACGCGCGCGACGCCGAAGCGCGCCAGGCGGGTTTCGCCGTCGACTTCGACCTCGCGCTCGAGGTCGACCAGCGGCAGCGGCGCGAAGCCGTGGCGCTCGAGGCGCGCGTGCTCTTCGGCGGCGGCGGGGGTGCCCAGCGCCAGGATATGGACGCCCGCGTAGCGCGCCATCGCCTCGCGCGTGCGGCGCGCGTGCGGCGTGTCGGCAATCGGCGACAGGAATTCGAGATAGCCCTCGCCGAGCATCACGCAGCGGTTGGCGGTGCCGGCCGGGCCGTCCTGGGTCGCCTGCTCGGAATAGGGCGTCACGACGAAGCCGAGCGCTTCGAGCACGCGCCCGGCCTCGCCGAGGTCGGAGACGAAATGCGCGACGTGGTCGAGGACCAGGTCGCCGGGAGCGGCGGTTTTAGGCAAGGTGTTTATCCGGGGCGGTACGGGTGCAATAATAGCCGCATGATCGAGCGCAGCCATCACGACATGGGCGGACTGCCCGCGGGCAAGGTCGAGCGGACCGAGCACGACTATGCCCAGTGGGAGCGGCGGGTGGACGCGCTGATGGTGCTGCTGTCGGGCATCAAGGGCGCGCAGAAGCTGCTCACGGTGGACGAGCTGCGCAAGAACATCGAGGCGATCGGGCCCGAGGCCTACGACAGGATGAGCTACTACGAACGCTGGGTGACCTCGATCACCCAGACCATGATCCAGCGCGGCGTGATCACTACCGAGGAGCTGGCGCGCAAGATGGCCGAGGTCGAGCACCGTGGCGGTTGAACAAAAATTCCGCCCCGGGGAGCGCGTGAAAGTCATGAAGGCCTACCCGCTCGGGCACATTCGCACCCCTTATTACATTCGCGGCTGCAGCAGCGTGATCGAGCGCATCTGCGGCGCCTTCCCCAACCCGGAGGAGCTGGCGCAGATGCGCAGCGGCCTGCCGGCGCAGCCACTGTACCGCGTGCGCTTCGCCCAGTCCGAGGTCTGGCCCGACTACCGCGGCGCGCGCGCGGACACGATCGACGTCGAGATCTTCCAGCACTGGCTGGACAAGGCCGAGGCCGCCGGATGAGCGAGCTCGGCAAGTATTCTCCGCTGACCTACTTCCAGCTGATGGAAGTGAGCTTGCGCGAGCTGCTGGTGGAGAAGGGCGTGGTGAGCGACGCCGAGGTCGACGCCGTCGCCGCGGACATGAAGTCGCGCGGCCCGGAGCGCGGCGCCAAGGTGGTGGCGCGGGCCTGGACCGACCCGGGCTTCAAGCAGCGCCTGCTCGCCGACGGCACGGCGGCCTGCGAGGAACTGGGACTCGACGTCCCGGCGCTCAAGCTGGTGGTGGTCGAGAACACGCCCGAGGTGCACAACGTGATCGTGTGCACGCTTTGCTCGTGCTACCCGCGCATGCTGCTCGGCTTGCCGCCGGACTGGTACAAGTCGCGCGAGTACCGCAGCCGCGTGGTGCGCGAGCCGCGCGCGGTGCTGGCCGAATTCGGCACCCGCCTGCCCGACGAAGTCGCGATCCGGGTGCACGACTCGACCGCCGACATGCGCTACATGGTGCTGCCGCTGCGCCCGGCGGGGACCGAAGGCTGGAGCGAGGAGCGCCTCGCGGGCATCGTCACGCGCGACTCGATGGTCGGCGTCGCGCTGGCGCAGGCGATTTGAGCGACGCGGTCCCAAAGCCGCTCGGCATCGTGCCGCTGGGCGACGGCGCGGCCTACGTCGAATTCTCCGACAGCCTCGACCTGGAAGTGAACGCGACGGTGCAGCGCCTGGCCGCCGCGCTGCGCTTGCGCGCCCTGCCTTGGGTGCGCGACGTGGTGCCGGCGCTGGGCGGCGTCGCGCTGCATTTCGATCCCACCCATCCCGAGCTGCCCGCGGCGCCGCTGCAGGCCGCGGCCGCCGCGGTCGAAGCCTGCCTCGCCGAGGGCCTGCCGGTGGCGCAGGCGGTGGGACGCTCGCTCGAGGTGCCGGCCTGCTACGACCCGGAGTTGGCGCTCGACCTCGACGCGGTCGCCGAGCGCGTCAAGCTCGCCCCCGAGGAGGTTGCGCAGCGCCACGCCGCGCCCGAGTACCAGGTCCTGATGATGGGTTTCGCCCCGGGCCTGCCGCATCTGGGCGGGCTCGACCCGCGGCTCGAGGTGCCGCGCCGAGCCGAGCCGCGCCTGGTGGTGCCGCCCGGATCGATCGCGATCGCCGGCCTGCAGGCGGTGGTCTACCCGTACGCGATTCCGGGCGGCTGGAGCGTGGTCGCGCGCACGCCGCTCACCCTGTTCGACGCGCGCGGCGACCCGCCGAGCCTGTTCGCGCCCGGCGACCGGGTGCGCTTCGTGCCGATCAGCCGCGCCGAGTTCGAGCGCCGCCGGCGATGACGCTGCGCGTCGTCAAGCCCGGGCTGCTGAGCACGGTCCAGGACCACGGCCGTTACGGGCTGCAGTACCTCGGCATCGTTCCCTGCGGCGCAATGGACCAGCTCGCGCACGCGCTCGCCAACGCGCTGGTCGGCAACGATGCGGACGCCGCGACGCTCGAGCTCACGGTGATCGGTCCCGAGCTGGTGTTCGCGCACGACACGCTGATCGCGCTGTGCGGCGCCGAGTTCGGCGCCACGCTCGACGGGCGTGCGCTGCCGCGCGACCGCCCGGTGCTCGCGCGCGCCCGCTCGCGCCTCGTTTGCGGGCGCGCCTTGCGCGGCAGCCGGGCCTACCTCGGGATCGCGGGCGGCATCGCGCTCGAGCCGGTGCTCGGCAGCCGCAGCACCTACCTGCCGGCGCGCTTCGGCGGACTCGACGGGCGCGCGCTGCGCGCCGGCGACACGCTGCCGCTCGCGCCCGATGCGGCCGAGCTGGCCGCGGCGCGCTACGCGCAGCTGGCCGCCGGCGCCGCCCGGCGCGACGGCATCGAGACGGTGCGCTGGTCGGCTCCGCCGCTCACGCTGCCGGACCACGAGCCGATCGTGCTGCACGCGATGGAAGGGCGGCACTTCGGCCTGTTCGGCGCCGCCGCGCAGCGCGTGTTCTTCGACGCGGTGTGGCGCGTAGCGCCTGAGTCGAACCGCATGGGCTTCCGCCTCGGTGGGCCGGCCCTCGTGGCGGACAAGGCGGGTGAGTTACTATCCGGGCCGACCTGCCTCGGCACGGTGCAGGTGCCGGCCAACGGCGCGCCGATCGCGCTCATGGCCGACCACCAGACCACCGGCGGCTATCCGAAGATCGCAGAGATCGCGAGCGCCGACGTGCCGCGGCTGGCGCAGCTCGCGCCGGGCGGAACACTGCGTTTCGCGCGCTGCACGCTGGAGGATGCGCTCGAGCTGGGGCGCGCGGCGCGCGCCAGGCTCGATGCGGCACTGCGGGCGATTTCCTGGGGGTACGCGAAATGAAGACGATAGACCTGAACTGCGACATGGGCGAGAGCTTCGGCGCCTGGAAGATGGGCGCCGATGCCGGGATCATGCCTTTCATCAGCTCGGCCAACATCGCCTGCGGCTTCCACGCCGGCGACCCGGCGACCATCCGCCAGACCGTGGCGCTCGCGCTCGAGCACGGGGTGGCGGTCGGTGCGCATCCGTCGCTGCCCGACCTGCAGGGCTTCGGCCGGCGCACGATGAAGATCACGCCGCAGGAGATGTACGACCTGGTGCTGTACCAGGCCGGCGCGGTGGAGGCTTTCGCGCGCGCCGCCGGCGCGAAGCTGCACCACGTCAAGTGCCACGGCGCGCTGTACAACATGTCGACCGACGACGAGGCGTTGTCGGATGCCATGGCGCGCGCGGTGAAGGACCTCGGCGGCGACGTGATCCTGTACGCGCTGTCCAACAGCAGGATGCTCGAGGTGGCGAAGAAGGTCGGCGTGCGCGTCGCGGGCGAGGCCTTCGCCGACCGCGGCTACTCCGACGACGGCACGCTCGCGCTGCGCGGCAGGCCCGGCGGCATGATCGAGCAGGAGGACAAGGCGGTGGCGCAGGCGATCGGCATGATCGAAGGCGGCTACGTCACGAGCCTGACGGGCAAGAAGGTACCGGTGGCGCCGGATACGATCTGCCTGCACGGCGACCAGCCCGACGCGGTGAGCTTCGCCAAGGCGCTGCGCCGCGCATTTGCCGACCGCAATATCGCGGTCGGCGCAGCCTGAGAAAGGAAGACGCATCGATGAGCAGCAAGCTTTTCACCTCCATCAAGCTCGGCGGCATTACGCTGCCCAACCGCATCGTGGTGTCGCCGATGTGCCAGTACTCGGCCGACGACGGCTCGATGACCGACTGGCACCTGATGCATCTGGGCAGCCTCGCCGCCTCGGGCGCCGGCCTGCTGATGATCGAGGCCACCGGCGTGACGCGCGAAGGCCGCATCTCGCACGGCTGCACCGGTCTGTACAGCGACAACAACGAGGCAGCGATGAAGCGCGTGGTCGACGCCTGCCGGCGCGTGACCGGGAGCCCGATCGGCGTGCAGCTCGGCCACGCCGGGCGCAAGGCCTCGGTGCAGGTGCCGTGGCTGGGCGGCAAGGCGCTGTCCGCGGCCGAGTCGCCGTGGCAGACCGTGGCGCCGTCCGCGCTCGCCTACGACGAGGGATGGCACACGCCGCGCGAGCTGTCGCCTGAGGACATCGCCGGCCTGGCGCAGGCCTTCGCCGCGGCCGCCGGGCGCGCACTGCGCATCGGCCTGGACGCGGTCGAGATGCACTCGGCGCACGGCTACCTGCTGCACGAGTTCCTCTCGCCTTTGTCGAACCGCAGGACCGACCGCTACGGCGGCAGCCTCGAGAACCGCATGCGCGCCCCGCTCGAGATCGCGCAGGCGCTGCGCGCGGCCTGGCCCAGGGAGCGCTGCCTGGGCGCGCGCATCACCGCGGGCGACTGGGCCGAAGGCGGCTTCGAGGTCGAGGACGCGGTGGTCTACGCCAAGGCGCTCGCGCAGATGGGTTTCGACTACGTCTGCGTCTCGAGCGGCGGAGCGGTGCCGCAGCAGCGCATCAAGGTGGTGCCCGGCTACCAGGTGCCGTTCGCCGAAAAGGTGAAGCAGGGCGCGCCGATCGCGGTGCGCGCGGTGGGGATGATCGCCGAGCCCGCGCAGGCCGAAAGCATCGTCGCGTCGGGCAAGGCCGACATGGTCGCGCTCGCGCGCGGCTTCCTCGACGATCCGCGCTGGGTCTGGCACGCGGCCGAGAAGCTCGGCGCGAAGGCGGAATACCCGCCGCAGTACGCGCGCAGCCGGCCGGAGCTGTGGCCGGGCGCGAAGCTCGCGCGCCCGGCCTGAGCCGCAGCGCGTCAGGCGCTGCGCAGTTGGGCGCCGCCGACCAGGTCCTGCGAAATATAGTGCTCGCGATAGGTCTCGAACGGCACGTTGTCGGACGCTTCGATGCGACGCTGCGCGGTGAACGAATCGCGCGCCATGCGCGCATAGCGCCGCTCGGTCGCGGGCGCGAGCGGCGCGGCGAGCAGCGCGTCGCGGTGGCGCTGGGAGTGCGCGGCGGCGAAGGCGACGTAGCTGTCGCCGAAATTCTCGTGCATGGCGCGCAATACCCGCGCCGAAGGAGTGGCCGAGGCGTCGCGCAGCGCGGCCGCAGCGTCCGCCACGACGTCGCGATAAATCCGGTCGCGATGCGCCGCATCCAGCGCCTCGGCGATCGGGGCGAACGCGTCGACCAGCTCGAGGCCCCACTCGGCGAGCGTGCGCTGCTCGCCGCCGCGGCATAGCTGCAGGCCCGGTTCGCGGCCGAAAGCGGCCACCTGGTGCTGGTTGCGCGAGATGTTGGCGATCTCGTCCGGGCTGTCCGGCGGGCTGTCGGCGAGCAGGCAATGCAGCAGGAACACGTCAAGCAGGCGCATGGCGCGCGCGTCGATGCCGACTGCGTGGAACGGGTCGATGTCGACGCAGCGCACCTCGACGTACGCGACGCCGCGCTCGCCCAGCGCGTGCAGCGGCCGCTCGCCGGGACGGATGAGCTGCTTGGGCCGGATCGTGCCGTAGAACTCGTTTTCGATCTGCAGCAGGCTGGTGGCGAGCTGGCGATACTCGTCGCCGTCGCGGATGCCGATCGCCTCGTAGGGCGGATAGGGCTGCGTGAGCGCCGGGTTGAGCGAGGCGGCGTAGCTTTTGAGGCTGTTGAAGCTGACCGCGAGCGAGGCCTGCGCGTCGCTCTGGTAGCCGAGCGGGCCCATGCGCAGCGACGTGCCCCAGGGCATGTAGAGCGTGCCCTCGGCCAGCGGCTGCAGCTCGTGCTCGCGCCCGGCGACGAAGGTGCTGCACACCGCGGGCGAGGCGCCGAGCAGGTACAGCAGCAGCCAGGAGTGGCGCCGGAAGTTGCGGATCAGGCCGAAGTAGGCGTCGTTGCGGTATTCCGCGGTCGTGCCTTCGCGCGCGTCAGCGCGCTGCAGCTCGGGCCAGGCCGACTCCGGCAGCGAGAAGTTGTAGTGGATGCCCGAGATGGTCTGCATGCGCCGGCCGTAGCGGTGCGCGAGGCCGTTGCGGTACACGGTCTTGGCGCGCCCGACGTTGGAGTTGCCGTAGCGGCCGATCGGGATCAGCTCATCCCCGGGCAGCCTGCAGGGCATGCTGCTGCACCACAGCAGCTCGTCGCCGAGCGCGCGGTAGACGACCTGGTGGATCTCGGTCAGCTCGCGCAGGCAGCCGTCGATGCCGGCGTGCACGCCGGTGATCAGCTCGAGCTGCGATTCGCTGAAGTCGGTCGTAATGTGCTCGTGCGTGAGCGCCGACCCGAGTCCCGCCGGGTGCGGCGTGTCGGCAAGCGAGCCGTCAGGCCTGACGCGCAGGCCTTCTTTCTCGATGCCGCGCCGGATACCCGCGAGCGCCTCGGGCGCGAGCGCGCGTAAACGTTTATCAAGTGGGGTCAAGCAGGTTGTCCCGGACCGAATCAGGCGCTAGGGTAGCAGAAGGAGGCAAATGCAATGTCATTCTCGATGCGCGACATCGTCGTTTCCACAATCGCCTATTTCGTGGCGGCTTTTTTCATCAAGCGCCAGTTCGACGATATGGACCTCCCGCGCGGCATGACGCGCAGCGCACTGGTGTTCGCGCTCGCGCTCGGTGCCGCCTACGCGGTGCAGGCCGCGGTGGACTGGGTCATCCCCGCGTAGCGGCGCTTCAGCGCTTGCGCGCGAACGGCGGGCGGCCGCGCCAGTACTGGATCAGCAGCCAGGCGCCGAGCATTCCGCCCAGGTGCGCGAAGTGCGCCACGTTGATCTCCATGCCGGAGACCCCGAGGAACAGCTCGAGCGCGCCGTACAGCGTCACGAACAGCCAGGCCGGCATCGGGATCGGCGGGATCAGCAGCAGGATCCGCTGGCGCGGAAAATACATCGCGAACGCGAGCAGCAGGCCGAACACGCCGCCCGAGGCGCCGATCGTCGGATAGGGGTCGGCGCCGGTGAATGCCGCGTAGGCGAGCTGGGACAGCCCGGCGGTGATGATGCTGGCGAGGAACAGGTTGAGGAAGCGCTTGGGGCCGAACAGGCGCTCGAGCTGGCCGCCGAACATGTAGAGCGCGAACATGTTGAAGAAGATATGCATCACGCTGCCGTGCAGGAAGCCGTACGTGACGAGCTGCCACGGCTGGAACCCCGGCATGCCGCCGTAGACCGAGGCCGTGCTGAGCGGCCATAGCCCGAGGTAGATGATCATCTGGTCGCCGACCATCTGCTGCAGCAGATAGACGGCGACGTTGGCGAGGATCAGCCCGCGCGTGACGGGCGGCAGATTGCCGAACACTTCAGGAGCCGGCGACGATCGCCATGTTGTCCTTCACCGACTTGACGCCGCCGACGCCGGTCGCGGCGCGCACCGCCTGGTGGCGCTTGCCGGCTTCGGGCACCGTGCCCCACAGCGTCACGGTGCCGCCGCTGGCGGTGACGTCGATGCCGTCGGCGAGCGAGCCGAGCGTTCCGCGCAGCGCGTCCTGTACCTTCGCGGCCAGCGCCTTGTCCGGATCGGGCTTGTCGGCCTGAATCGGCGCGGTGGCGGAAGCGGGCGCCGGTTGCGCCTGCGGCGCGGCGGGTGCGGGCGCGGCGGCCAGCGGCTTGGGCGGCGGAGGCGACGACTCGCCGCAGGCTGCAAGCGCGAGCGCGCCCGCGGCGCTGATGACCAGAATCAATTTCCCGCCGTGCCGTTCGTTGTCTCGTTTCACTGCGTTCTCCTTTCCCGGCGCAATGATCGCACGTCCCGATGATGCGGTATCCTAACAGCCGATGACCCTGTCATCCCCGCAATGAAGTCCCGCGCGCTTCCCCTCATCGTCGTGCTCCTGGCCGCCGCGCTCGGCGGCGGCGCCTGGTGGTGGACCAAGCGCGAAGCGCCGGTCTCGGGCGGCGCGATCGTGCTGCACGGCAACGTCGACATCCGGCAAGTGGATCTGGCGTTCAACTCGGCCGGGCGCGTGACGCAGATGCTGGCGCGCGAGGGCGAGCGGGTGGAGAAAGGGCAGCTGCTCGCGACACTCGACACGCAGCGCCTGCGCCAGGTCGAGGCGCAGGCCGCGGCGCAGGTTGCCGCGCAGGGCGAAGTCGTGGCGCGCCTGGAGGCGGGGTCGCGGCCGGAGGAGATCGCCAGGGCGCGCGCCGACGCCGAGGCCGCGCGGGTCGATGCGGCGAACGCCGAGCACTCTTACGCACGGGCGCGCGATCTGGCCGCCAAGCATTTCGTTCCTCAACAGCAGGCCGACGACGCGCGCGCCGCGGCCGAGGCGGCGGCGGCGCGCCTGAAGAGCGCGCGCGAAGGGCTGCGGCTGGTGGTGCTCGGCCCGCGCAAGGAGGACATCGCGGCCGCGCGCGGCGCGCTGGCGGCGAACGAGGCCGCGCTCGCGGTCGTGCGGCGCGATCTGGCGGAGGGCGAGCTGCACGCGCCCTCGGCGGGCGTGATCGAGAGCCGCGTGCTCGAGCCGGGCGACATGGCTTCGCCGCAGAAGCCGGCCTACACGCTCGCGCTCACCGATCCGCTGTGGGTGCGCGTCTACGTGCCGGAGACCGACCTCGGCCGGATCCGGCCCGGGAGCGTGGCCGGGATCGCCAGCGACAGCCGCCCGGGCACGCGCTACCGCGGCTGGGTCGGCTACATCTCGCCGACCGCCGAGTTCACTCCGAAATCGGTCGAGACGCGCGAGGTGCGCACCACGCTCGTGTACCAGGTGCGGGTGTTCGTGTGCGCGCCGACCGGCGGGCTGCGCCTGGGCATGCCCGCTACCGTTTCGATCGAGCCGGACCAGCCCGCACCGGCTGAAGGCGGCAGCGCCCCGGACCCCTGCAAAAGCGGCGCATGAGCGCGCCGCAGGCGGCGCCGGGATGAGCGCAGCGCAGCCGGTGCTCGAGCTTGCCGCGGTGGCGAAGACGTTTCGCGCCGGCAAGCGCGAGCTGCATGCGCTGCGCGGCGTGAGCCTGAGCATGGAGCGCGGCCTGGTGATGGGGCTGGTCGGCCCGGACGGCGCCGGCAAGACCACGCTGATGCGGCTCGTCGCGGGCCTGCTCGCGCCGGACGAGGGGCGGATCAGCGTGCTCGGGCTCGACGCCACGCGCCAGTCGCTCGAGGTGCAGGCGAGCCTGGGCTACATGCCACAGCGCTTCGGCCTGTACGAGGACCTGAGCGTGCGAGAGAACCTCGATCTGTACGCCGACCTGCAGGGCGTGCCGCGCGCCGAGCGCGCCGGGCGCTACGCCGAACTGATGAAGATGACTGGCCTCGCGCCGTTCACCGCGCGGCTGGCGGGGCGCCTGTCGGGCGGCATGAAGCAGAAGCTGGGCCTGGCGTGCACGCTGGTGCGCGCGCCGCAACTGCTGCTGCTCGACGAGCCGACCGTGGGCGTCGACCCGGTGTCGCGGCGCGAGCTGTGGCAGATCGTGTACCGGCTGGTCAAGAGCGAGGGCATGAGCGTGCTGCTGTCGACCGCCTACCTTGACGAGGCCGAGCGCTGCGACCGCGTGCTGCTGTTGCACGAGGGCGAAGCGCTCGAGGAGGGCGAGCCCGCGGCGCTTAGCGCGCCGATGCGCGGGCGCTGCTTCCTCGCCCACGGCGGGAGCGCGGGCAAGCGCGCGCTGCAGGAAGCCGCGCTCGGCGCGCCGGGCGTGATCGATGCGCTGATCCAGGGCGCCGACGTGAGGCTGGTGACCGAGGCCGGCGCCGCGCCGCCGGTGCTGGAAGGCGCGCGCGTCGAGCCGGTCGCGCCGCGCTTCGAGGACGCTTTCGTCGCGCTGTTGCACAAGCGAACGGCATCGAGCGCGCAGCCGGTCAAAACCTCGGTCGACCAACACGAGAACCTTAGTCGCGACGAAGTGGTGATCGAGGTGCGCGGCGCGCAGCGCCGCTTCGGTGACTTCTACGCCGTGAAGGACGTCAGTTTCGAGGTGCGCCGGGGCGAGATCTTCGGCCTGCTGGGCGCCAACGGCGCCGGCAAATCGACCACGTTCCGCATGCTGTGCGGGCTGCTGCCGGCGAGCGCCGGGACTTTGCGCGTGGCGGGGGTCGACTTGCGCCATGGCGCCGCGGCGGCACGCGCGCGCATCGGCTACATGTCGCAGAAATTCTCGCTCTACGGCAACCTGAGCGTGCGCCAGAACGTCGAGTTCTTCGCCGGCGCCTACGGCCTGGCGGGCGCGCGGCGCGCCGAACGCGTGGCCTGGGCGCTGGACGGCTTCGACCTGGCCGAGGCCGCGGACGACGCGAGCGCCGAGCTCGCGCTCGGCTACAAGCAGCGTCTGGCGATGGCCTGCGCGCTGATGCACGAGCCCGAGATCCTGTTCCTCGACGAGCCCACCTCGGGCGTCGATCCGCTCGCGCGGCGCGAGTTCTGGCGCCGCATCAACGCGCTCGCGCACAGCGGGGTGACGGTGCTGGTGACGACGCACTTCATGGAGGAGGCGGAGTTCTGCGACCGCCTGGCGATCATGGCCGCGGGCGAGATCCTGGCCACCGGCCAGCCGGCCGAGATCAAGGCGCGCGCGCGCGCCGACAGCGGGACCGAGCCGACCATGGAGGATGCCTTCATCCGCCTGATCGAGGGCGCCGAGACGGCGCAGGCGGCGGCCGAGGTCGGCTCATGAGCGCGCGCGGGGGCAGAGCGATGCGGCTGCGCGGGCTGGTGCGCAAGGAGTTCCTGCAGATCCTGCGCGACCCGAGCAGCATCGCGATCGCCTTCGTGCTGCCGGTCGCGCTGCTGCTGCTGTTCGGCTACGGCCTGTCGCTCGACGTGGATCACGTGCCGATCGCGCTGGTGGTCGAGCAGCCGAGCGCCGACAGCGCGGAGTTCACCGCTTCGTTCGAGGGCTCGCGCTACTTCTCGCCGCGGCGCATGTCCGACATGGGCGCGGCCACCCAGGCGCTGCTCGAGGGCTCGGTCGATGCGATCGTGCACCTGCGCGGCGACTTCGCCGCGCGCGAGCGCAGCGCCGGGGGCGCGGCGGTGCAGGTAATCGTCAACGGCGTCGACGCCAACAACTCGCGCCTGGTCGAGGGCTACCTGGACGGCGCGCTCTCTACCTGGCTCCTCCGGCGCACGGCGGCGCAGGGGCTCGACCCGCCCATCCCGGTGCGCATCGAGCACCGCGTCTGGTACAACCCGGACCTGCGCAGCCGCAACTTCCTGGTGCCGGGGCTGGTGGTGGTGATCATGACCCTGACAGGCGCGCTGCTGACCGCGATGGTGATGGCGCGCGAATGGGAGCGCGGCACGATGGAAGCGCTGCTGGTCACCCCGGTCGCCGCGGGCGAGATTCTGGTCGGCAAGCTGGTGCCGTACTTCATCCTCGGCATCGGCGGCATGCTGCTGTCGGTGGCGATGGCGCGCTGGCTGTTCGGCGTGCCGCTGGTGGGCTCGTTCTGGCTGCTGCTCGCGACCTCGTCGGTGTTCCTGCTGGTGGCGCTCGGCATGGGGCTGCTGATCTCGAGCGTGGCAAAGAGCCAGTACGTTGCCGGCCAGGTGGCGCTGATCACCACTTTCCTGCCCGCCTTTCTGCTCTCGGGCATGATCTTCGAGATCGGCAACATGCCGGCGGTGGTGCGCGCGATCACCCATCTGTTCGCGGCGCGCTACTTCGTTTCCATCGTCACCACGCTGTTCCTCGCCGGCGACATCTGGTCGGTGGTGGTGCCCAACACGCTCGCGCTCGCGCTCATGGCTCTGATCTTTCTCGGCCTGACCTGGCGCCGCGCGCGCAAGCGGCTGGAGTGAGCGCCGTGCTGGGGCGGATTCTCGCGCTGATGAAGAAGGAATTCCTGGCGGTGCTGAAGGACGCCAGGAGCCGGGTGCTGCTGGTGGTGCCGCCGATGATCCAGCTGCTGGTATTCGGCTACGCCGCTACCTACGACCTGAAGCACGTGCCCTACGCCATCTACAACGAGGACCGCGGCGCGCTGTCGCGCGAGCTGGAGGCGGATTTGCGCGGCTCGACCTACTTCCGCGAGGCGGTGCGCATCAGCTCGAACGACCAGATCGCACCGCTGGTCGACGGCCGCGAGGTGCTGCTCGTGATCCATATCGGGCCGCGCTTCGGGCGCGACCTCGCGAGCGGGCGACCCGCGCCGCTGCAGCTGATCGTCGACGGGCGCAATTCGAACACCGCGCTGGTCGCAGTCGGCTACGTGCGCCAGATCGTTTCGCGCTTCAGCAACGCCTGGAGCGAGGCGCACGGGCTGCCGCGCGCCCCGGTGCGGCTCGAGACGCGCGCCTGGTTCAACCCCAACCTGGAGAGCCGCTGGTTCTTCCTGCCCGGAATCATCGGCATCCTCACTTTGCTGATCACCATGCTGCTGACGGGGCTGACGGTGGCGCGCGAGCGCGAGCAGGGCACGTTCGACCAGCTGCTGGTGACGCCGCTGCGCCCGTTCGAGGTGCTGGCGGGCAAGGCGCTGCCGGGCTTCATCATCGGGTTGATCGAGGCGACCGTGATCGCGTCGGTGGCGGTGCTTTGGTTCCGCATCCCGCTGCTCGGCAACATCGGCACGCTCTATCTGGGGCTCGCGCTCTTCCTGCTGTCGGCGGTGGGCATGGGGCTGATGATTTCCGCGCTGGCGGCAACCCAGCAGCAGGGGCTGCTGGGCGCGTTCCTGTTCATGGTGCCGGCGGTGATCCTGTCGGGCTTCGCCACCCCGATCGCCAACATGCCGGCCGCGGTGCGGCTGCTGACTTACATCGACCCGCTGCGCTACTTCCTGGTTGTGCTGCGCAAGCTGTTCCTCGAGGGCGTGCCGGCCTCGATCTTGGTGCACGAGCTGTGGCCGATGGCGCTAATCGGGGCGGTGAGCCTGTCGCTCGCGGCGTGGCTGTTCCGCGCCCGCATGGTCTGAGCTAGAGACCGAGGTAGGCCTGGCGCACGCGGTCGTCGTGCAGCAGCGCGCTGCCCGCGCCGGACATGACGATGCCGCCGTTCTCGAGCACGTAGGCGTGCTGCGAGAGTTTCAGCGACAGCGCGACGTTCTGCTCCACCAGCAGGATGGTGAGTCCCTTGGCGTGCAGCATGCGGATGGTGCGGAACACTTCCTGCACCACGGTCGGGGCGAGGCCGAGCGAGGGCTCGTCGAACATGATCAGCTCGGGCTGGCCCATCAGGCAGCGGCCGATCGCGAGCATCTGCTGCTCGCCGCCGGAGAGGGTGCCGGCGAGCTGTCCGCGGCGCTCGGCGAGGCGGGGAAACAGCGCGTACACCTCGTCCTGCGTGCGTGCGGCGGAGGCCCGGGCGCGCGGCAGCAGCGCGCCCATGGCGAGATTCTCGGCCACGCTGAGCGAGGGGAATACCTGCCGTCCCTCCGCGACCTGACCGATGCCGAGATTGCAGATCTGATGAGATCGAAGTCTCGTAATCTCTTTATTCCGGAGGAAGATCTTTCCGGAGCGTATCTTCTCGATGCCCGCGATGGCGCGGATGAGAGAGGACTTTCCGGCTCCGTTGGCGCCGACGATGGCGACGATCTCTCCCTGCGGCACCTCGAGCGAGACGCCGGCGAGCGCCTGCGCGTCGCCGTAGAAGACGTCCAGCGCGCGGACTTCGAGCAGCGGCGCGCTCATACTTCGGTTTCCTCGCCCAGGTAGCACTCGAGCACCGCCGGGTCGCGCACCACCTCGGCCGGCGCGCCCTGGGCGATGATCTCGCCGTGGTGCAGCACCACCACCCGCTGCGCCAGCGCCATCACCGCGCGCATCACGTGCTCGATCAGCAGGATGGTCAAGCCGTCGCGGTTCAACTCGCGGAAGACCTCGACCATCTGGTCGCACTCGGTGGGGCGAAGCCCCGCCATGACCTCGTCGAGCAGCAGCAGGCGCGGGCCGGTGGCGAGCGCGCGCGCGACCTCGAGGCGCTTGCGGTCGGGCAGGGTGAGCGAGGAGGCGGGCAGGTCCTTTTTCGCCCCGAGGCTCAGCTTCTCCAGGATCCCGAGCGCGAGGCGGCGCGC
>Ga0315556_1001103_pt1 | contig 16570 bp, 14 predicted proteins | sample SalMarSW160310MG_FD_202112 | JGI IMG/M metagenome (GOLD analysis project Ga0315556, IMG submission 202112) | Salt marsh sediment microbial communities from the Plum Island Ecosystem LTER, Massachusetts, United States - Salt Marsh Sediment SW1603-10 ...
CACGGCCTGCGGCAGGGCCAGTGCCGCGGCCAGGGCAATTGCAACGGTTGTGTGTTTCATGGCTGAGTTCTCCGTGGATTGGCTTTCCTGTGTCATTCAACGCAAGCGTAAACCTGCCTGGATTACACCAGGCTTTCCGGCGGGTTAAATATCGTTAATGTCGTCGCGCAGCGGCCTGCGCGCCGCGGTTTCGCCGGCGGCGCGGCCGGTTACGGTGGCGGGTGTTTCGCGGTATTCTCCACCACGGTTCCCAACAACAACACAACACGGATATTCCACGGTATGCAGGCAGACATCATCGCGATTGGAGTCGCGTTCCTTTTCGGGCTGGGATCGCGCCTGGCGGGCCTGCCACCGCTGGTTGGCTACCTGGTCGCCGGCTTCGTGCTGTACGCGGCAGGCATGCAGACGACCCCGACACTGCAGGCGTTTTCGGAGATCGGCGTGACCCTGCTGCTGTTTTCCATCGGACTGAAGATGCGCATCGGCAGCCTGCTGATGCCGCAGGTCTGGGGTGTGGCGTCTGTGCATCTGGTTGCGACGGTGCTGCTGTTCTCGGTCGGCATAGTCGCGATCGGCGGTCTGGGACTGACGTTGTTTTCCCGCCTCGACCTGCCGCTGGTCGTACTGGTGTCGTTTGCGCTGAGTTTCTCCAGCACGGTGTTTGCGGTGAAGGTGCTGGAAGAGAAGGGCGAAATGAATGCCGTCTACGGCCGTATCGCCATCGGTATCCTGATCATGCAGGACATCGCCGCGGTCGTGTTTCTGGCGGCGTCCACGGGTAAGGTGCCTTCGCCCTGGGCGCTGCTGTTGCTGGCCGCGCTGTTCCCGTTGCGCCCGGCGCTTGGCAAGATGCTGGAGCGCTGCGGGCACGGCGAACTGATGATCCTGTTCGGGCTCACCGTGGCGCTTGGCGGTGCCAAGGTGTTCGAGCTGGTCGGCATCAAGGGCGATCTCGGCGCATTGATACTCGGCCTGCTGCTGTCGACGCACGCCTGGTCCTCGGAACTCGCCCGCTATCTGCTTGGTTTCAAGGACCTTTTCCTGGTGGGTTTTTTCCTCACCATCGGCCTGTCCGGTCCGCTCACCCCGGAGGCGGTGGCTGTTGCGCTGTTGCTGGTGGCGCTGGTGCCGTTGAAAGCCGGGTTTTTCTTCTGGCTGCTGACACGCTTTCGCTTGCGCGCCCGCACGGCGTTGCTTACCTCGCTGGGTCTCGCCAACTACAGTGAGTTCGGGCTCATTGTCGCTTCGATCGCCATGGTGAACGGCTGGATGGGCAGCGAGTGGACGATCATTATTGCGGTGGCCCTGTCCCTGTCGTTTATCTTTGCGGCGCCGTTGAATACCCGGGCGCACGGGCTGTACACGCGTTTGCGCGAACGTCTCCACGGCTACGAGGTCAGCGAGCTGATCCCCGCCGAACAACCGATCGACCCCGGCCGCGTGTCGGTGGTGATTTTCGGCATGGGCCGGGTTGGTGGCCAGGCCTACCAGAGCATGCGCGAGCGGGTCGGTGATGCAGTCGTCGGTGTGGATATCGACAAAGACCGTGTGGACGGGTTGCGCGCGGCCGGCAACAACGTGGTGCGCGGCAGTGTCACCGACCCGGATTTCTGGGAGCGTTTTCGCATCGACTACAACAAGGTGGAGCTGGTGATGCTTGCCATGCCGAATTATCTGGAGAACCTGTTTGCAGCCGGTCAGCTGCGCAGGCTCCACTACCAGGGCAAGCTCGTGGCGGTTGCCAAGTTTCCGGATGAAATCGCACCGCTGGAGCAGGCCGGTGTCGATTCCGCGTTCAACCTGTATGCTGAAGCCGGCGCCGGCTTCGCCGAACACGTGGCCGCGTTGCTGGCTGAGGGAAAACCGGCCTGATTGGCGGGCCGGGCGCCGGTGACTCGAGGACCGCCTAGCTCCCGGTGAGCGACCGGCCGTTGGTCGGCGGCTGGAGCAGGTGAAGATCCTGGCCCTGAGCGCGCGGCCGCTGCACGCCGTTCTTGTGGGCGACGAGGTGCGCATTGTTATACCGGCTGATGAGCCGCCGGATGCTGGCGACATGCTGCGACGAGGCTGTGTCCGCCAGTACGGGATCGACCAGGTTGGTCACCACATCTACCTGCATACCCTGCGCGCGGTACTTGTCCAGGAGGATTGCGATTTTTTTCAGCTGGACATCAAAGCTTGCGTCGTTCGATGTGCCGATATTCAGGACAACGTGATGCGGTCGCACCGCAGTCGTGCCAAGTGCCGCGTGCAGGCCATCGGTCTGTCGCGCGGCACGGCTGATCCAGCCGGCGCCGGCGATAAGCGAGACCAGTACAAAGGACGCGGCCACCCGTAGCACGCCGGTCTTCCAGGCACACCGCCGGACATCCGGCAGCCCGCGTGTCGGTGCGCGTTCGTCTTCAAACGAAAACTGCACCCATTCCTTGGTGCGCTGCAGTTCACAGACGCGTTTGCGGCTGCGTTCATCGGTTTCCAGGCGCAACAAGGTGCGCTGTTTTTCCCGTCTGCCGAGTTGGCCATCCACATAGGCGTGGAGGATGCGTTCTGCACGGAACTTCGAATGATTCACTTCACTCTCCGCAAATAAGGTGTCGGCCCCGGGTCTGATGCCTGGATACTGGACAGCGTTCGCTGCAAGGTTTGGCGGGCCGAATGCAGGCGGCTCATCACCGTGCCGAGGGGAATTTCCAGTACCTCCGCGACTTCGGCGTAGGAACAGCCTGCCAGATCGACCAGCGTCAACGCCTGGCGTTGACCAACCGGCAGTTTCTCAATCGACCGCCGGACATGGGCGACGATTTCCTGCTCGCAACAGCGGGATTCTGCATCCCCTTCGCCGGCGAGGTCGGTGTCCTCGATATCGACGGTGGGCCGCATCTGTCTGAGATGCTGTTTCCAACCGTTGCTGAGAATCGTATACATCCAGGCGTTCAGTCGTTGCCTGTCGCGTAACTGGCCGATCCGCTGCAGGGCGACGACCATCGTTTCCTGCACCAGGTCGTCTGCGACCATCGGGTCTCCGCACCAGGCGAGCGCGACACGGTACATCCGGTCGCGATTGTCGGCAATTTTTTTGCGCAGGTCGCGGCCAGCGAATATCCGGTTTACCAAATCCATATCGGGCGAGACGCACGAAGGCCCTGTTTTATTCGATCTAATTTATTTCGAATAAACCGGCGGGCTGGCGTCTCACTCACCCTAAGCAGCGGCTGGTCTATGCCCCGTTTGCTCTGGAATGAATCAGTAATTCCACCAATGCTTATATACCGTGAGGAGCTCACTACGATGAAAACAACGAAACAACTTACGAGCCTGGCCTATGGCCTTGGGCTCGCCATGTTTGCGGGCGGTGCCGCCGCACATGGCCTTGACGAGGTCGGCCAGCCGGCCTGTCTGGAGGCCAACTTCATGATGGCCGACGCCATGAACGCGCCGTTCGGCGCCAACGGTCCCGGCCAGGTGCTGGAAGTCAACATCGTCACCGGCCAGCGCGGTATTACGGTGGCGAACCCCTTCGCCAGTTCAGGCAGTTATGTAGTAGATCCATCCGGCCCGGTGTGTGAAAACGGCAGCGGCAACATCGAATGCCCCGGCCCCTTCAAGCCCACCGGTGTGCTCTCCGGCGGTCTGAACGGCCATGCCTTCATAACCAGTGCCGGTCAGCAGGCCCTGGTCCAGTTCCATCGCGACGGCACCCCCATCAAGGCGGTTTCCTACCGTCCGCTGCTGGGTAATCCCACCGGTCCTACGGGTCGCGGTACCGTGCCGCGTCCACTGGGTACGCAGATGATGCCTAACGGCAACATTGTGCAGGCCATCTGTGACGCCAACTTCTTCAACGCGTCCAACTCGGATACCGCGGCGGATTCGCCGACCGGTCTCGACGCCGATATGTACTTCCCGCCGGTCGCCACGACCGCGGCACGCAGCGCCAACAGCCGCATTCTGGTTATCGACCAGGAAACCATGCAGGTCATCGACGAGTACAGTCAGCCGGCGGACAAGGACCCGCGCTGGACCTGTATCGCCGGTATCGCCTTCAGCGAAGAGGGTATGGGTCTCAGTATGTTCCACGGTGCGGCGATCGCCATGGTCGACTGGAAGGCCGGTGTTGAAGACACCAGTTGCGGTGTCGGTTGCAACAAGGGTTCCGTTAAAACCGAAAAGGAAATGGACGACGACGACAATGACGATGTCTTCAAGCTCGGCAAAAGCAAGAATCGCGCTAAAGTGACACGCTGGATCGACCTGCGTCCGGGCATGCCGGCCGACGATCCCTCGCGCCGCGACTCGCTGCGTGCCTGGGGCTATGACGAAGACGGCACCATCTACGTCACCGACCGTGCCCGTTCGCGTGACTGCCTGCGTGGTGAAGTCCCCGGCACCACCGGCGGCTGTAACCCGAGTGTCTTCCGTCAGCGCGTTGACGTGGTCGACTACGGCGATGACTTCCCGTCACGCACCATCGGCCTGGATCCGGGCGTAAACGTGATTGCCGGTATCCGTCCCAACCGCATGTCCGCGGTTGCCTGTGACAACATCGGTGGTCCGACCGCTGGCGGCACCAACCCCGCGGGTACCGCCTGTGACGTGGAAACACTGCTGATCGCTGCTTCCGCCTACAACCCGGGTTGTGAGGCAACCGGCGCGGTACCGCCGGCTCCCTGCTTCGTGCAGGGTGGTGGTGTTGGTGAGTACTCGATCCTGCCGGAAGATGCTGACGCAACCGACGGCACCTGCACGGGTGATCAGGCGCCCGGCGCCGACAACAGTGGCTGTGCCCAGCCGCTGGCGACCTTCCTGGGCCGGAACAATGTCACCGGTTCCCCGGACTTCGTCGACCCCCGCATGTTGATGGTCATCCACGAAGCGTTCGTTCAGTAGTAAACGCAGTTCGGTAGTAACTCGCAGTGAGGAGGGGTTTCCGGTGGATGTTGCGCGCGTCTCAGACGCGGCAACATTCACCGGGAACATAATAACGATGTCTTTAAATCAACAAAGTAGAGGGAATGGAGCAATGACTAAAGTGAAAATGACAACACTCGCAGCAGCGCTGCTGGGTATGGGTATGGCCTCCACCGCGGCACTGGCCGGCTCGTCTGATACGGTTGACGGCTTCATGTCGAGAATAGACCCGGATGCCGCTAGCGGAGACAAGGTCAGTACCGTGCGCAATAACTGTGGTGGCGGAGTTGACGGGTACGACGATGCAACAGCCGAGATTTCGATTTCTCAAAAAGCAAGCAGCAGCAAGGTAGAAGTCGAACTGGAAGGCGGCAAGCCCAATACGCTGTACACTGTGTGGGTGCGCTTGCAGGGCTCTGCCCATGGGGGCGCTAACAATGGTGGCACTACCTTTGGTGGCAGCCCAATCACCGGTGGTGGTGCGACGCCTCTGGCTCATACGGATGCGCTGGCTCAGCTGGTTGCTGACTGGATTGGACCTGGCAGCCCAACGCAACCGAACGGTTTTATCACCAATGCTGATGGTGAAGGCAAGTTCAAAGTTGACCTGGATTTCCCGGTAGTGGGTGGTGCTTATCCGTTCAACAGAATGTCTCATGACACGCATTTGCTTGCGGCCACCAAGAATCCTGCTGCGTGGCCGAACCCAACGGCCATTGTGAATCCAGCTGACGCAGGGATTGGTGGTCCGTCGACGCCTTTCATGATTCGTGTGATTTCACACTGCCAGGATGGTCTGGGTCATGGCCTGTCGCCTGCCAAGCGTGAAGCCTGGTTCCAGTATCCCTGAGTCGGGGAGAAACAGCCGATTTGGCAAGACAAGCCCACTAAGGAAAAGAACCAGGCTATAAGGGAGCGGATGTTGTCCGTTGTTTATTCAGGCGCTGCTGATGCAGCGCCTTGTTTTTTCGCATCTGCGCGATAAGCGACACACGTGGACTCGGACGGCGATTCGCTCGATACTGTGTGGGGATTCAGTATTGACAAAAACAGAGGTTGTATGATGAAACGCATGCTATTGCTGGCGCTCGCTGTTGCGCTCGCCTCCTGCGATCAGGCCACAGACACCGGTACGCGGAAGGATGCCGCCCCGGCCGGTGCAGCGAATGTCGCGGACACGGCCCAGCTACAGGAAGGCAGTCAAACGCCGGCTGATAAGCCGCGCGAGCTCAAGGCGCACGTTTTCCAGTTCGGTATCTACAAGGCGGTCAGGAAAGGCCAGGTCAAGGACAGCCCGGAAACCAACACCGGCAAGGTGGTGCGCAAGCCGACGCTTGAGCACGAAAAAACCACCGACCGTATCCCGTTGGTGAAAGACACCTATTTCGGTTACCAGTTCCGGCTGTTCAATCTGCCGCCGGAAGCCATGATCAAACCGGTCATGGAGCTGCGAAAGGTTCTGATTCATCCCGCAATGACCTTACCGGACGGCTCCACGACCACCGGCTGGGATCACCCCTTCAAGGCCCGGGTCGAAACCCAGCAGGTACTGGGTTTCGACGGCTATGGTTTCAACGAGGACTACGAGCTGGTGGAGGGCGACTGGATCTTCCAGATCTGGTACAAGGACACGAAGCTCATCGAGCGCAAGTTTGTCAGCTACCACCCGCAGCAGGACAAGATTGCCGAGCCGACGGAGAAGGAATAAAACGGCTAAAAAAGCATCTTTTTTAAAGGCGGCGACAAGCAACAGGACCTGATCGATGTTATGTTGCCGCCAAGCGCGGAAAGCGCCCGCGGCGGGGCCTGGATTCAGAGCCCAAGACAACAAGAACAGTCGGTGCCATGGTCAAACCTTACGCCAGCCCAGTATGACAGGAACTACAACAGAGACGCACCCGGCGATAGAAGTCGCATCGCTTGGCAAAGACTTTGGCGCATTCACCGCGGTCAGCGATGTTTCGTTCCAGGTCCGTAGCGGTGAGGTGCTGGGTTTTCTCGGCCCGAATGGCGCAGGCAAGTCGACCACCATGAAAATGATAACCGGTTTTCTCTCGCCCACGCGCGGGCGGATACGGGTGGCGGGATTTGATGTCGCCCGCGAGCCGCTCGAGGTCAAACGGCGTATCGGTTACCTGCCCGAAGGCGCACCGGCCTATGGCGACATGACGGCGGCCGCCTTCCTGGACTTCATTGCCCGGATACGAGGTTATCGGGGCCGTGAAAAACGCGAGCGGGTGGCAACGGCAATTGCCCGGGCCAATCTCGGCAGCGTTGTGCACAAGGCCATCGAAACGCTGTCCAAGGGATTCAAGCGGCGGGTTGGCCTAGCGCAGGCGATCCTGCACGATCCGCCCATCCTGGTGATGGACGAGCCCACCGACGGCCTCGACCCCAACCAGAAGCACGAGGTGCGCAGCTTGATTCGGGAAATGGCGCGCGACAAGGCCATCCTGATTTCCACCCATATTCTCGAAGAAGTGGATGCAATCTGCGATCGCGCCATTATCATCGCCCACGGTGCGCTGCGCTTCGATGGCACGCCGCGACGGCTGGCGGAAATGTCGGCGCTGCACAACGCCGTGACGATCAGCTTTGAAGGTGAGGTTCCGGTTGCCGCCGAGGCCTGCCTGCGCGGGCTTAACGAGGTTGCCGAGGTCGTCAGCGGCGCCGGGGCGAGCCACCTGACGGTGCTCCCGGCTAACGGCGCGTCCATTGTCAGGCAGGTGACCCACCTGGCGCGTGACGAAGGCTGGCAGATCGAAGAGCTGTTCGTCGAAACCGGCCAGCTCGATGAAGTGTTCCGGCGCATTACGACCCGGACCGGATCGGCGCAGGGGGGTGTTGATCGGTGAGCGCAACCGGCGTGATTCTCAGGCGCGAACTCGGTAACTATTTTTCCACCCCGGTTGCCTATGTGTTTATCGTTATTTTCCTGGTCTTGTCGGGGGTGTTCACCTTCTACCTCGGCGGTTTCTACGAGCGCGGTCAGGCCGACCTGCAGCCGTTTTTCACCTTCCATCCCTGGCTGTATCTGTTTCTTATTCCGGCCTTGTCGATGCGACTTTGGGCCGAGGAGCGCAAGGCCGGCACCATCGAACTGTTAATGACTTTGCCGGTCACCATCGGCGAGGCGGTTCTGGGCAAGTTCCTGGCGGCGTGGCTGTTCACCGGTATAGCGCTGGCGCTGACGTTCCCGGTGTGGATCACGGTCAATTACCTCGGCGATCCGGATAACCCCGTTATCCTGCTGAGCTATCTGGGCAGCTTTCTCATGGCGGGCGCCTATCTCGCAGTCGGTGCCTGCATATCGGCGTCTACGCGCAACCAGGTCATCGCGTTTGTGATCGCTTTCGTGGTCTGTCTTGTGTTTGTCCTGGCGGGTTTTCCCATGGTCATGGATGTGTTTCAAGGCTGGGCACCACAGGCGCTGATCAACGCCATCAGCGGCATGAGCTTCCTGGGTCATTTTGAAGCCATAACCCGGGGTGTGATTGACCTGCGGGACCTGATCTTCTTCCTGTCGTTTATCGGTTGCTGGCTGCTGGCCAATGCGATCGTGGTGGAAATCGCAAAATCGGACTGATGATGTTGTGCCGGAGAACAGGTAACGGATCATGTTGAAAGGACGGATGCTGTATTCCACGTCGGGGCTGGTGGCCGTCGCGGTGTTGCTGGTGGCCATCAACCTGTTTGCCGGCCTGACCATCAAGGGCATCCGCTTCGATATGACCGAAAACCGGCTGTACACGCTGTCGGACGGTACCCGCAACATTCTGCACGATCTCGACGAACCCATCACGCTGCGCCTGTATTTTTCGGAGAAGCAGTTCAGCGAAAACCCCTTGGTCACCACCTATGGTCAACGGGTTCGCGAGCTGCTGGAGGAGTATGCTGCCATGAGCGGCGGCAAGTTGCGGCTGGTGGTCGAGGCGCCCGAGCCGTTTTCCGACGCCGAGGAGCAGGCCGCGCGCTACGGTCTGCAGGGGGTGCCCGTCGACAGCGCCGGCAGCAACGCCTATTTCGGTCTCGTCGGCAGCAATTCGGTCGGCGATATCCGCCGCATCGCCTTCTTCCAGCCCGACCAGGAGGATGCGCTGGAATACAGTGTTTCCAAGCTGGTATACAGCCTGGCGAACCCGAGCAAGCCGGTGGTCGGGCTGCTTTCGGGCCTGCCCATGGCGGCGGATACGCGGCGCGATCATCCGCTGCTCGGCGAACAGGAGCGTGACTGGTTCGTGCTCACCCAGATGAAACAGTCGTTCGACGTGGTGGAGCTGGGCGACGACATCGCGCGCGTTCCCGACAACGTCGACGTGCTGATGGTGGTCTACCCGAAGGATTTGCCGGACAAGGTGTTGTTCGCCATCGATCAGTATGTGCTCGGGGGTGGCCGGGCGCTGGTGTTCCTCGATGGATTTTCGGAAACCGACAAATCGCTGCCCAAGGTAACCAGCCCTGACCAGGGTTACGTGGAGGCGGTTCGTACCGCGGGTATGCAACCGCTGATCGACGCCTGGGGTGTTCGCCTGGCCCCGGATTACCTTGCCGCCGATCGCCGAACCGCCACCAGTGTCATGACCGCCAAAGGTACACCTGTGGACTATGTCGTGTGGCTGACCCTCGGCCAGGACTACTTTAACAGGAAAGATTTCGTGACGGCGGATCTGCAGACGCTGGTCATGGCGAGTTCCGGTTTCCTGGTGAAAACGCCGGAGGCAACCACGCAGTTCACCGAACTGGTGCGGACCAGCGATCAGGCCATGCAACTGGAAGCGGGCTACGTGAAATACGGCACCAAGCCCACCGAACTGCTGCAGACCTACAATGCGGGCGGTACGCCCCTGGTGCTGGCCGCGCGCATCCAGGGTGACGTCAAGTCCGCCTTTCCCGACGGCGTTGAGGGCGTGAGCGACAGTGAGCGACTGACCGAATCGCGTCAGCCGGTGAATGTCATTGTGGTCGCCGACGCTGACATGCTCGAGGACCGGTTCTGGGTGGACTTCAAGGATTTCTATGGCCGCCGCGTGGCTGTCAGCCGCGCCGACAACGGCGCCTTCCTGGTCAATGCACTGGAAAATCTCGGCGGCAGCAATGACCTGATCAGTCTGCGCAGCCGTGGTCGTTCGGCGCGGCCGTTTGTGAAAGTCGCCGCGCTGAAAGAGGCTGCCGAGAAACAGTTTCGCGCCAAGGAGCGCGCGCTGCAGATCCAGCTCAGCGAGACGGGTCAGAAAATCAGCGAACTCCAGCAAAAGAAACAAGGCGACAGCAACCTTATCATGAGCGCGGAACAACGCGATGAGCTGCGCAAATTCCGCGCCGAGCAGATCAAGACGCGCAAGGAACTGCGCAACGTGCAGCATGACCTGACCAGGAACATCGAAAAGCTCGGCGCCTGGATGAAGGCTATCAATATCGCCCTGGTGCCCTTGCTGGTCGTTCTGGTGGCGACAATACTGGGTGTGGTGCGAATGCGGCGGTTGCGCCGTGGGGCGACAAGGGAGAGCTGACGTGAGGGTTTTACGGGGCTCGGCCCGGCGTGCAGACGCGAGCGTGTCGGTGGCCGAACAGAAGGTGAAATAGAAAACCATGCGCAGCAAGGTGCTGATCGTTGTCCTGGCGGCACTGGCTCTGTTCGCCGGCGCCTGGCTGCTGACCGGCGAGCGGCGGTCGCCACCTGCCGAGAGCATCGCCGGCGGGCGCCTGTTCCCGGAACTGGAACGCGTGTTGAACGACATAGACCGGATACGGGTCGAACACAGCGGCAGCGCTTACGAGGTGCTGAGAAAAGACCGGCGCTGGCAGTTGCCGGACAAGGGTGATTACCTCGTGTTGTTCGAGCGGGTCAAGCCACTGCTGGTTGGCATCGCCCTGCTGGAAAAAGTGGAGCCCAAAACCGACAAGCCGCAGAACTATGCGCGACTGGGCGTGCAGCAGCCGTCGGCAGACAGCGGCAACATGCGCATCAGTTTGTACGCGGGCGACAGGGGTCTTGTCGCTTCGCTGATCGTCGGCAAAATCAGGCAGGGCCTCATGACCGGCGGCCGGGACGGGCTGTATGTGCGGGTGCCCGGCGAGTCTCGGGCCTGGCTGGTGGCCGGTAACCTGGATCTGCCGCAAGCGCAGGCTGACTGGGTCGACAGGCAGATTGTCCACATCAAACCCAAGACGGTGAGACGCGTGACGATCAAACATCCCGACGGCGAGAGTCTCGTGCTGGAGAAACCGCGTCAGGGGGCTCCGGAGTTCGCCGTGGTGAACCTGCCCGAAGACGCCGTTGTAAAAGCGGGCGTGGATATCAACGCCCTGGCCAGGAGTCTTGCGGGCCTCGACATGGAGGATGTGCTGGTTCGCTCCCAGGCCGCGTTTCCCGCTTCCCAGGCTGTGTCCGCCGTTTTCGAGACTTGGGACGGCCTGCAGGTCACGGCCTACACGATCGAACAGGGAGAAAAAATAGTTGCCTGGTTCGATGTCGGTGTGGCTGCGCTGGATGTCACCGACCTGTCCAACGTGAGAACCACGCAAAGCGATGCTGCAGGTTTGCGCTCGCGCCTGCAGGGCTGGGTATTTCAAATTCCGCAAGACCGCGGGCGCCGGTTGCGGGCGCGGCTCGATGAGCTTGTGCAACCGTCTGGTACCAGCGGCCCCTGAATGACGCGGCTCTGTGCGTGCCACCACCGGCAAGGTGATGGCTCGGTGGCGAACGCGCTGACCCGGACGTCCGTCACCAACGCATAGGCTTTTCCGTCCCGGCATATCAAGCGACGTCCAACATAAATTCCCGCGCCCATGACGGCGATGTGTCCCGGCGCTGCCTGCACCAGGATTTCTTCTGCGTTCGGGTGTTTGTCGCTAAACAATCACGCAAGCGCTGCGAAAAATCACGAGCTGAAGTGTGCCGGGATGGGGCGCTTTGCGCGGCCACCCGGGTGGCCGCCGGAGTGTGGACAGCGCTTCAGTCACGGAGTTGTGGAATGTTGCAGAAACCTAATAAAATATTGTATTTAATATATATTTTATTTTTCTCCTGAAATGTGTACAAGATGTGTATAATTCATGTACAATACATTCACTGGCAAATCCGGGCAGTATGCGCCGGCTTTCCGCGGCGGTATGGCGCGTACTGTTTCCACTGCCTGACACAATCGGAGAATATTGATGACACAACCGGCTTATGAATCCGAACTGGGTAGGCTGCGCATGGGTGTGAGCGCCTGTCTGCTGGGCGCCAAAGTGCGTTTCGATGGCGGCCACAAGCGCAACTCCTTTATAGACGATGCGCTGGCGCAGCATTTCGAGTTCGTGCCGTTTTGTCCCGAGGTTGCCATCGGTATGGGGGTTCCGCGTCAGAGCATACGCCTGGTGGGGAGCGCCGAGTCACCGCGAGCGGTGGGCTCGAGAAACCCCGACCTCGACGTTACCGGGCCCCTGCGCGATTACGGCAAACAGGTCGCCGCCCGCATCGATGACCTGTGCGGCTTTGTGTTCAAGAAGGATTCGCCCAGCTGCGGTGTGCAGCGGGTGCGCATCTATAGCGACAAGGGTATGCCGGAAAAAACCGGGACCGGGCTGTTCGCCGCAGAGATTATACGGGCCAACCCGTTGTTGCCGGTCGAGGAGGAGGGCCGCCTGTGTGATCCGGCGCTGCGCGAGAACTTCATCAGCCGGGTATTCGTGTATGCCCGCTGGCGGGCCTTGCAGCGGGATGGATTGACCAAGGGCGGATTGATCGCTTTCCACGCACGCCACAAGCTGCTGCTCATGGCGCACAGCCCCGCGGGCTACAAGGAACTGGGGCGCATGCTGTCGCGGCTCAACCACCTCGACCTTGGCGAACTGGGTGAGCAATACATCGCGCGGCTTATGCAGCTGCTTGGCCAGCAGGCCAGCCGCCGCCGCCATGTCAACGTTCTGCAGCACCTGCTGGGATACCTGCGCAGTCACCTCGACAGCGCCAACCGCGCCAGCCTGGTTGACATTATCGACGCCTACCGCCGCGGGGAGTACCCGCTGGTGGTCCCGATAACCTTGTTGCAGCACCACTTCAAACGCAATCCTCACCCTTATATCAGTCAGCAGGTCTACCTGGAGCCGCACCCCAGGGAGCTGATGTTGCGTAACGCCCTGTAAAGATCTCCTCGCTGCGTTTTTAGCCCGGCTACAGCCGGGCTTTTTTTATCACCTCGAGAGCGCGCGGGTGCACTGCAGCCAGGCCTGATGCCCGTGGCCGCTGACTATACGCTCCGGGCTAAACGCGCCGGTCGATCGCCGTGCCCCCGGACAAGGTCGGGAAAAGCGGCGTGATATGGATGGCTGCCTTTGTCAACGCGCCGTCGCGAGTCTCGGATTGTGGCCATTCGCAGAAATCAGCCTTCCGCGTATGGGCTTGACAAATAAGCAGGGCAGTCCCAAAAAGACACTGCTGCTGTTTATCCGTGCGCGCTCGACATGACAAACCGATCCCCGAGGCACTATGATGAAAGGCACCATGATGACCGCGCTTGTTAGCATGCTTTTTGCGCTTGTCGTTCTTAACGGCTGGATGTTCCTGCAACAGCCGGGGATGATTTTCTTTCCGCTGCGCGGGCTGGATGCCACGCCGGCAGACTGGGGCATGCCGTACGAAGACGTGTCGCTGAAGAGCGCAGACGGTATTGAGTTGCATGGCTGGTACATCCCGGCGGCAAGGGCAGAGCGTGTGGTGCTGTTTCTGCACGGCAACGCCGGCAATATCTCCCATCGCGGCGAATCCATTGCGATCTTCCGGCATCTTGATCTCGACGTTTTCATTTTCGACTACCGGGGCTATGGGGCCAGCCAGGGTGAACCCAGCGAGGCGGGTCTGTATCAGGACGCCGCGGCGGCCTGGCGCTACCTTGTCGAAACGCGAGGTGTGCCGCCCGGGAATATTGTCATCTTCGGGCGTTCGCTTGGCGGTGCTGTCGCCGCACAGCTTGCCTCCGGGGCGCAGCCGCAACCCGGGGGGCTCATCCTGGAGTCGACATTGAGTTCGGCGCGTGACTTCGCAAGCGCGGCGTTTCCGCTGCTGTCGCGTGTGCTTGTCGTGCGCTATCACTTCGACACGGTCGCGCGGCTGGCGCAGGTGCACTGTCCGGTGCTGGTGCTGCATAGCCCGGGCGACGAGATAATGCCCTACCGCCTGGGTGAAAAGCTGTATCAGTCGGCGCACGAGCCCAAGCGCTTCGTCACGCTGCGCGGCGATCACAATAACGGATTTTTGCAAAGCCAGCCGGAGTACGAACAGGCGCTGGCCGATTTTCTTGCCTCGCTCGGTTCCTAGGGTACCCGATGCCCGAACGTGTTCGGATATCCGCCCGACAATTCAGCCGAGGTAGCGCTGCGCTTCCTTGAGGAAGTCCGGCTGCTCGGGTAACTCCTGCCGGGGAAATCGTCCCGGCAACAGGATCCGGGTTTCACTACCGGTCGAGGAGTAAAGCTCGTTGAGCTCCAGTCGGCTGGCGCCGGGGGCCTGCGCGTCTGCGGTTTTGATGGACATCCTGTTCAACGTCACTGTAGCTTTGCGCAGGTCGATCCACTCTGACGGATGCCCCAGCGTATCGATAATGTGCTGGAGTGTTTGCTCCAGCTCGTCTGGTCTGGCACCGAGTTCGGCCAACTCCGTCTCGATAGTGTCGATCTCGGCTTCGAGCTCGGCTGGGTCCAGCTGTTCGTGTTCGGCGTCGGCCAGCATCGGTTCCAGGCCCCAGTCGCCGCGCTTCATTGCCGCCAGTTTGCGCTGTAACAGCCTGCGTTGGTACTCGAGCTCGGTGCGCTTGCCACGGGTCGCGACAATACGTTCCAGCGCTTTTTCTATCAGGTAGTCGAATATACGCACCTTTCCCTGCCAGCGATTTTCCTCTTCACTGGCCGCGGGTCCAAAGTAGCGATGACTGTGAAAGTTGACGACCACCTGGGGGACATCCCGCTGGACGACATCACCCTGCAGCTGCATGCCGAGTACATTGCGTTGTTCCCACTCCATTGTGAGCACGCCGAATATCTCCTCGGGCGGCGGTCCGCTTCGGGCCCTGAGAAAATCGCCAACGCCTTTCGAGCCACCGACTTTCTCCTGCAAGTCATCGGCGGAAACAAAAAACGCGCGCAAGCGGGGGTCGGTGCTGTAGGCGCGGCGGCTGATTTCCGTCGCTTCGGGCAGGCCGTCAACCAGCGCCAGCACGTGCACGACCGCGGCCTCGACCGGGCTCATCAGCCGTTTCCGGTAATTGCCGAGACCCCGCAGGCGACGGTCGGTGCCGTCTACTACCCGCTCGATCGCGGCCTTCAGCAGTGCCTCGTCCGGTCCGTTGGGGTCTGGCGGCGCTGTTGTAAACAATGAACTGATAAAATGCAGCATGGGCGTCGAGTTTTCCAGCGGCGTACAGGGTTCGCGTCAGTATTTTTGCGGTACGAAATAACGGCCGGCGAGCGACGCATCGTCGTCGTATGCGCCCTTCCTGGAGCGCTTGCCCAGTTTGACTGTGTCCTGTGGCAGTTCCTGGTAAGGGATCGAACTCAGCAGGTGCGAGATACAATTCAGCCGGCCGCGCTTCTTGTCGTCTGTGCGGACAATGTGCCAGCGCGCATACGGTGTGTCGGTCGCGGCAAACATGTCGTCCCGGGCACGAGAGTAATCATACCAGCGGTTGTAGGACTCCACGTCCATGGGGCTCAGTTTCCAGGTCTTGCGCGGGTCGTGGATGCGGCTGCGAAAACGCCGTTCCTGTTCTCCCATGTCGACATCCAGCCAGTACTTTATCAGGATGATGCCGGAATCGGTTATCGCCTTTTCGAAAATGGGCATGTAGTGCAGGAAACCGCGGTACTGCTCCTCGGTACAGAAACCCATCACCCGTTCGACGCCGGCGCGGTTGTACCAGCTGCGGTCGAACAGCACGATTTCGCCGGCTGCCGGAAAGTGGCCAATGTAGCGCTGAATGTACATCTGGGTTTTCTCCCGTTCGGACGGTGTGGGCAGCGCCACCACGCGAAACACCCTGGGGCTGACCCGTTCGGTAATGGCCTTGATTGTCCCCCCCTTGCCGGCTGCGTCGCGACCTTCGAATACCACTATCGCGCGCAGGCCCTCGTGTTTGACCCAGTCCTGCAGCTTGACGAGTTCTGCGTGCAGTTTGAAAAGTTCCTTTTCGTATTCCTTGGTTTTCATCCTGGGTTTTTGCTCAGGCCGACCGCCTTCGGAATCCGACTCACTGTCCTGGTGCTTGGGCCCTTTGTTTGCTTTCTTGTGTTTTGCCATGTTACGAATGCCTCTTCGCGGTTGTCCGTCTCCTTATAAAGATAGCACTACACCCGCCTTGTCGTCAGTCGCCTAGCAAACCCGACCGGTAGGCTGTTGGCGCCGTGCGACGAGGCACCCACGGACCGGTGGTATCTGCCCGTGCAGCTGGCAGTTATGCCTGAATGCCTTCGGGTTTAACGGGGCGGAGGATGCGACGCTTCCGAGCCTGCGGGCACAAAATGTGGCATACTCAAACCAGCCACGAGTTAGCGAATAAGGACGGGAGTGACGATGCCGCAAGCGGACATAGGATTGATCGGTCTTGCTGTCATGGGCCAGAACCTGGCACTGAACATCAACGACCATGGTTACAGGGTCGCGGTATACAATCGTACAGCGGAA
>Ga0315556_1001104_pt1 | contig 16544 bp, 13 predicted proteins | sample SalMarSW160310MG_FD_202112 | JGI IMG/M metagenome (GOLD analysis project Ga0315556, IMG submission 202112) | Salt marsh sediment microbial communities from the Plum Island Ecosystem LTER, Massachusetts, United States - Salt Marsh Sediment SW1603-10 ...
TGCAGCGAGCGAAGAATCGCAGTTCCTCGCGGGGCGCCTATTGGGCGTTTTGCTGAGCGGGCAGCAGGCCCAGCGACTCTGCTGAAGGGAGCGGCTGCCCGTCGTAGAACCCGTACCGAATGCCGGAAAATTTTGCGATCAGTTTCTGCCACAGGTCACTGTTGCGCTTGTAGAGTTGCAGCATATTCGGCATCCAGGCCGGCAGGTTCTCGCTCAACCAGAGCTGCCGGTACAACTCTGTTAAGCGCGTAGTATAGTCGCGCAGGTCCTCCAGCCGGCCGTTGGTCGATTGGATATCCTCAAGGTCGGCCGAGGCCATCGGGTGGCCCTTTCCGCCTGCCTGGGACACCGCGTCCGCGTACCGGTCAGAAATTTCCTGGGCAAACTGGTAGCGCATTCCGAGGGCGTCGATCCGCAGAGCTGCAAACTTCATGCTCTCCAGGGTGTAGCCGTTGCGTTTGGCGCGGCTGGCGCTGTCTGCAAAGACGTTATAGGCGTCTTCCGCCGTCTGGCGCATCAGAGAGGCTACGGGAAGCATTTTCTGGACATCGCTGCGTCCTGTGGGTGAGAAGGGGTCGTGCCAGAAGAGATAGTCCCTCGCTCCACCGTATTGCAGGTCAAAAGTGTCAATGGGTTTCCCCGCCCGCATGATTTCATTCACGTGGCCCAGGCTCATCAGGGCGTCGGCAAAGCGGTGATCGGTGTTGCGATAGAAGGCCCAGTCGTATTTCCGGTCGAACTCTTTCACATTGGTCAGCCCGGGTTCCCACGCACAGGCGGCGCCGTAAACAATCGACCACCAGCCCGGCGCGTACAGCGTCTCGCCGTCGTCGTTCCAGACGGTAATGATGGTCCCAATAGCGCCCACCTTCTTGCCGTCGGTAATGAAGTGTTCGATGTTGTATGCTGCTTCCTCATAATCGGGCACCATGACACTGGTGTTGCCCACCCAGGGGCAGACAAAAATCTTCATCTCCCGTCCTTCAAACGGCTTCAGCCACTTCATGTAGCTCTCATGCGCGCCGTATTCCCAGCTGGCCACGATCAGGTTCTTTGGCAGGCTGGAAATCATTTCGGGATGTTCGGTGGCGATGTCGCCCCAGAACATGACCTGCTTGTTGTAGCTCTCGAGCAGCTTGGCCACCCGAACCAGGTTGTCCACGTAGACCTTGCCATAACCTTCCTTTTCTACCAGGCCTTTGCTGCGGCCCTTGCCCAGCTCAACGGTTTCGTCGCAGCCGATGTTGTAGATCGAGGAAGGAAACACCGGCAGCATCTGTTCGTACATGCTGTTCAGGAAATCGAGCATGTGAGGGTCCTCGACGGCCAGGCTATGTCCGTGCGGACGTTCGGCCACTCCGCTGTATTGCTCAAACCGCAGCACTTTGTGCATGTGCCCGCAGGCTTCCGTAGCCGGGACGATCTCCACGTGATAGCGGGCGGCATAAGCCACCAGCTTGTTCCAGTCGGAGCGCGAGAGCGTATCGCTCAGAATGCCCCACAGCGGCTGGTCCTGGAGCCGGAAAGAGTCTTCCATGTACATGTAGAGCTGGTTCATCTTGAATTGGGCAATGGTGCGAACGATCTTCTTGAGATAGCTGAGCTTGGGAACCGGGCCGCGGCTCATGTCCACCTGCGTGCCGCGGTATTCGAGCGCCGGCCAGTCGCGCGCCTGGACGCCGAGGATTCTGGCCTCCTGGCCCGCGGGAACCACCAGCTGGCGCAACGTCTGGGCGCCGTAAAACAGCCCCGCTCCGTCCTTGCCCGCCAGCACGATTGTGCCGGGTTGGACATCCAAAACGTACCCCTGGTCGCCGACGCCTTCCGTGCTGAGATGCCGCGCTGAAAGAAGGTTGCGCATGGCCGGCTGGCCGAAACGCCCCAAGATGATGGCCGGCTCGCCCTGCGGAGGCTCGGGCAATGCCACGATGGGAAACACCTGGCCCGTTACCAGCTTCAGTTCCTTCTGTACGCTCTCCGCGGCAAAGCGGTCCTGGTGCTCTACGGGCGTCAGCAGAACGATTTCCAGGTCCCCCTTCACCTCAAATGTTTGCGACCGATTCTGGAGTTCCCGCGGCTGCGGAATCAGCATGGGCTGCTGGGCGGAAAGGATAACAGGGAAAAGCGGAACCGCAATTATGAATGCCAGCAACAAAAGCCATCGGACCGGCCGAAGCGAAGGCTGGCTGGATAGGAATGAATTGGGCATGAAGACCTCCTTGGCGTTCAAAAAAAACTCCGTGCGCGCTCCCGGATGCTCTCAAGTTTCGTGGAGCGGAATGCAGGCCAACTCGTACAGCCTCGCGGAAATTTGAAGTGTATGGACCCCGGAAAGGGATTGTCAAGCTGTGGGCCGCTCAGATAAAGATTTCATGGGGAGGGGGCCTTCTTTGCATGTTGCGCCAAACCGCCCCATTGTCAGTTGTGTTCTTGGAGAATACTTTTGGCTGGAACCTGAGCGTTAGCGCAGCCGAAGGTAGTCGTCAACGGTGAAGCCAGCGTCTTTGAGAATACGGGCTGCCAGCCCTCGCCCTATGTCACAACCTGTATGGACCGGAATTGTGACTGAAACGTGCCGTTCGCCATGCCAGAGTGTGAGATGGCTTCCTGATTGGCGGTCCTCAATGAAACCCTGTGATTTCAGGAACTGAATCATCTCCCGGGCCGTCAGTTGCGGAAGGCGGGTCATTCGGGGACGCCAACGGTAAGTTCTTCGACGTGCACCAGACGGTCTTCCTGTGGGACCGCCTGACCGTGCGCCAGCAGCGAGGCGAGATGCTGTTCGACCGCCTCCCGAATATTGCGTTTGGCCTGCTCGATGGTCTTGCCGTTGCTGAAGCAACCGGGGACGTTTGGGGTATAAGCAAAGTACCCCTCGTCTTCCGGCTCCTTCTCGATGACGATCTGGAAGGAGTAAAATTTCATTGCGCTCTGCTCCTGCTGCCGCAATTCAATTTTATATTACGCCGCGGGGTTCGACTATGCATTTCTTGAAAGAACTGACTGCAGCGGTAGGCAACAACGCCCGTTAAAAAAAGAGGCTTACCCTGTCATCCTGAGCGGAGCGAAGGACTCCGCATCCGCGTGGAAATAAATTCAGAGATCCTTCGCTTCACTCAGGATGACGCTGACACGGGGAACCGCTCTGTATATTCAATTACACAACACCGGCGCAATCCTGCCTTGCTCCCCCCCGGCGAGGCGCCTCCGCGGGTGGCTTGCGGGATATAATGATTGTTTCAGACCACACCATCCACGGAATCCAGAAGCGATATGGACTTCAAGCTTGTTTCCGATTACAGCCCGCGCGGCGACCAGGTGACCGCCATCGACCAACTGGTGCGCGGGATTGAGGACGGAAGCCAGCACCAGGTGCTGCTGGGCGTCACGGGTTCCGGGAAAACGTATACCGTGGCCAAGGTGATTGAGGCGATCAACCGCCCGGCGCTGATTCTGGCCCACAACAAGACGCTGGCGGCGCAGCTTTACCACGAGTTCAAGGGATTTTTTCCTCGCAACGCCGTCGAATATTTTGTGAGCTACTACGACTATTACCAGCCCGAGGCCTACATTCCCTCCGGCGACGTCTATATCGAAAAGGAAGCCACCATCAACGATGAACTCGACAAGCTGCGCATGAGCGCCACGCGCTCGCTTTTTGAGCGCCGCGATTGCCTGATTGTGGCCAGCGTCAGCTGCATCTACGGCATCGGCTCGCCGGAAGCCTACTACGGCATGCTGCTGCTCCTCGAAAAGGGCATGAAGATCGCGCGGCAGGACGTGCTGCGGAAACTGGTGGAAATCCAGTACGAGCGCAATGACATCGACTTCCGCCGCGGCACCTTTCGCGTGCGCGGCGACGTGATTGAGGTTTATCCGACCTATGAGGACAACGCCTATCGCATTGAGCTTTTTGGAGATGAGGTTGATTCTCTTGCGCAGATTGATCCGCTGCTGGGGCAGGTGAAAGAGGACCTGGTGCGGCTGCCAATTTATCCCCGCACGCACTATGTGATGCCTGCTGACCAGCGCGAACGGGCCATTGACGGCATCAAGAGCGAACTCGAGTGGTGGCGCGGGGAACTGGAAAAGCAGATAAAGATGGTGGAGGCCCAGCGCATCCACCAGCGGACGATGTTTGACCTGGAAATGATGAAGGAGATGGGCTACTGCCACGGCATTGAGAATTACTCGCGGCACCTTTCAGGACGCCTGCCCGGCGAGCCTCCGCCCACGCTGCTCGATTACCTGCCGCACGACGCGCTGATGTTTATCGACGAGAGCCACCAGACCATTCCGCAGCTTCACGGCATGTTCCGTGGCGATCGCTCGCGCAAGCAGACGCTGGTGGAATACGGTTTCCGGATGCCCTCGGCGCTCGACAATCGGCCCCTGACGTTCGAAGAGTTTGAGCACCGCGCCCGCCAGACCGTCTACGTGTCTGCAACGCCCGGGCCTTATGAGCTGACGAAGACGGGCGGGGAAGTGGTGGAGCAGATCATCCGTCCTACGGGGCTGGTGGATCCGGAAACCGAAGTGCGGCCCACGCGCAACCAGGTGGACGATCTGCTGGATGAAATCCGAAAGCGCGCCGAGGCCAACGAACGGGTGCTGGTGACCACGCTCACCAAACGCATGGCGGAAGATCTGGCGGAATACTACGCCGAGGTCGGCGTCCGGTGCCGCTACCTGCATTCGGAAATCGATACGCTGGAACGCATGAAGATTCTTCGCGACCTGAGGAGGGGCGAGTTCGACGTGCTGATCGGCATCAACCTGCTGCGCGAAGGATTGGACCTGCCCGAGGTTTCGCTGGTGGCCATTCTGGATGCCGACAAGGAAGGCTTTCTGCGCTCGGCGGGCGCGCTGATCCAGACCATGGGACGCGCCGCCAGGCACTTGCACGGCAGGGCCATTCTTTACGCGGACCGCATGACCGATTCCATGCGCCGGGCCATTGGCGAAACCGACCGCCGTCGCGAGAAACAGATGCAGTACAACGAGGAGAACGACATCACTCCCGAGAGCATCATCAAGCCCGTCGATATGGCCCTGGTGAAAATTGTGGAGGCGGACTACCTGACGGTTTCAATAGAAGCCGACGCGGAAGAAATCACCTCAAGGGACCAGTTGGATGAATTGATCCGGGGCCTGGAAAACCAGATGCGCGAGGCGGCGAAGGAATTTGAATTTGAGAAGGCTGCAAAGTTGCGCGATCGGGTGAAGGCCCTGCGCGAAAAAGAAGCAGGTTTTATTCCGGCGGCAACGGACGAGGCCAGCGGACAGCCCGGGGAAAATTAGGAAGCACTTTCTTCGTGGCGGGTGGACTTGACCCCGCCGTAGTTGCTCTCAGAACGTCTGGGCGAAATCCTTTTTGCGAAGGGGCGCCAGATCCAGTTGCGAATTCCGGTAATGACAAATACCAGCGTGATTCCGGCATACAGCACCAGAACGAAGAAGATAAAAATGACGGCAAACATGTCCCACATGTGGATTTCCCTTTTTTATATTCTTTGAGTTAGATGCGTCTCAGCTGAAAGGGTCACCTGAATAGCTGATGCGATATTCGGCGGCCGGAGCGATTGTGCTCACTGAACGTTATCCTCACCGGATTGAAGTACTTGCACAATAACAAGAGGCTCGCCGTCATGATGATCATTCGATCCTTGTGGAGCTATTCCTGCACGGAGGGAGTTGCATCAGGGCCCTCGCAATCAACCTGTTCCTTTCTCCTCATCGGCCGTTTGCGGTTTCAAAATGACTGTGAACGGCCCGCGCCCGCGCACGGATTAAACTGTTAGAATTCAGAGCGTCGGTCAGGATGGAATTGATGAGGGGTTGATCCATGGGAAAGCGGCGGGAATTAACGGTAGCGATTGTGGGGCCGGGAAGGCTGGGTCAGGCCATGGGCCGGTTGCTGTTGGCGGCGGGCGTGCCGGTCAGGTTTGTTGCGGCACGGCAACTTTCACGCGCCAGGCGGGCCACCCTGTTCATCGGCGGCGGCGTGGCGCTTACGCTGAAGGACCACCGGCTGGCAGAAGCCGACGTCATCCTGATGACCACTTCAGACGCAGCGATCGGTCCCGTCGCCCGCCGGCTCGCGAAGTACCGCAAAGAGTGGTCCGGACGGATTGTTCTTCACGCTTGTGGCTCGCTGCCGTCATCCGTCCTTGACCCTTTCAAGGAGCGAGGCGCTGCCATCGGCTCGCTCCACCCCTATCAGACCGTTCCCAGCGCTTCGGCGGGCGTGAGAAATCTTCCGGGCTGTTACTGGGCCGTGGAGGGCGACCGGCGGGCCGTCGCAGTGGCGCGGCGATGGGTGAAGTCGCTTGACGGGAGAGCGTTCGCGATTGCGCCCGAATTCAAGCCGCTCTACCACCTGACGGCGTTCCTTGTGTGCCCGACGGTGGTGACGCTGATGGACTGCTCCGAGAGGCTGTTGCAACAAGCCGGCGTGCCAAAGAAGGTGATCGGTCCCATGCTGGGAAGGTTTGTTTCAGAAACGGTAAACAACTTTGTTGAATCCGGCGGCCGGAAGTCTTTGACGGGACCCGCCGTGCGCGGCGACTGGGACACCCTGCAACGGCACATTGCCCAGCTTCAGCGTTTTGCCCCGGAAGTGATTCCGGCGTATGTGGAACTGGTTGACTTGATGCTCGGCGTTGCCGGTGGTTCTTCCGGCCGCAGCGGCAAGAAGGCCGGAAGCGCCAAGAAATCTGCGGGCAAACGGACGCGGGCCATCGGGCGCCGGGAAAAACAAAAAGGGCGGGGAACTGATCCCCGCCCTTCCTGACTTGCGGTCAACCTACTGCGGTTGACGGTCCTGCCTTTAGTACATGCCGCCCATGCCGCCGCCTCCCGGAGGCATGGCAGGAGCTTTATCTTCCTTCTCCGGAATCTCGCTGACCAGCGCCTCGGTTGTGAGCAGCAGTGAGGCGATGGAAGCCGCGTTCTGGAGAGCGGTGCGGGTGACCTTGGTCGGATCGATGACGCCGGCCTCGACCAGATCGCCGAACGTTTCGGTCTGGGCGTTGAAGCCGAAGTTGGGGTTGGAATTGGCTCTCACCTTTTCCACCACCACGGCGCCTTCCCATCCGGCGTTGGAAGCGATCATGCGCAGGGGCTCTTCGAGCGCCCGCTTCACGATGTTGATGCCGATCTGCTCGTCTGCATCGGCCTTGAGCTTTTCAAGGGAGCGGATGCTGCGAGCCAGCGCAACGCCACCGCCCGGAACAATGCCTTCCTCGACGGCAGCCTTGGTGGCGTGCATGGCGTCCTCAACACGAGCTTTCTTTTCTTTCATCTCGGTTTCGGTTGCCGCGCCCACCTTGATCTGGGCAACGCCTCCCACCAGCTTGGCCAGGCGCTCCTGCAACTTCTCGCGGTCGTAGTCGGAAGTGGTTTCTTCGGTCTGCGCCCGGATCTGCTTCACGCGGCCTTCGATGGCTTCGCTCTTGCCGCCGCCCTCCACGATGGTGGTGTTGTCCTTGTCGATGGTCACCTTGCGGGCCTTGCCCAGGTCTTCCAGCTTCACGTTTTCGAGCTTGATGCCCAGGTCTTCCGTGAGGGCCTTGCCGCCGGTGAGGATGGCAATGTCTTCCAGCATGGCCTTGCGGCGATCGCCGAAGCCCGGCGCCTTCACCGCGCAGCACTGCAGAGTTCCGCGCAGCTTGTTGACCACCAGGGTGGCCAGCGCTTCGCCTTCAACCTCCTCGGCGATAATTACCAGGGGCTTGCCGGACTTGGCAATCTGCTCCAGCAAGGGAAGCAGGTCCTTCATTGAGCTGATTTTCTTTTCGTGGATGAGGATCAGCGGGTTCTCAAGAGCGCATTCCATCCGCTCGGGGTCGGTGACAAAGTAGGGTGAAAGGTAGCCGCGGTCAAACTGCATGCCCTCGACCACTTCCAGTTCCGTATCCATCGTCCGCGATTCTTCAACGGTGATCACGCCGTCCTTGCCGACTTTCTTCATGGCTTCGGCAATGATGCTGCCAATGGTGAAATCGTTGTTGGCGGAGACGGAGCCCACCTGGGCGATCATCGAGCCTTCAACCGGCTTCGAGAGCTTTTCAAGGTCGCCCTGAATGTGCTTCTTTGAACCGTTCTTCTGGGTCTCGTCGTAGCCGCAAATCGTGCGGACCGCGGTTTCGATGCCGCGCTTGATCGCCATCGGATTGGAGCCGGCCGCGACGTTCTTCACGCCTTCGCGGAAGATCGCCTGGGCCAGAACTGTGGCCGTCGTGGTGCCGTCGCCGGCCACGTCAGACGTCTTGGATGCCACTTCGCGCACCATCTGGGCTCCCATGTTTTCCATGGAATCCGGCAGTTCGATTTCCTTTGCCACGGTCACGCCGTCCTTGGTGATGGTGGGAGACCCGAACTTCTTGTCCAGTACCACGTTGCGCCCCTTGGGGCCCAGCGTGACCTTTACAGCGTCCGCCAGTTTGTTAACGCCACGGAGTATCGCCTGGCGGCTTTCCGCTCCATGTACAATCTGTTTTGCATTTCCCATCTTTTAAATTCCTCCATAATTTTGCGTCCGCCCGGCGCTTCAAGCCTGTCGGCGGAGTCTTGAAATTTCTTTCTGCAAGTTCGTGCAACGGGGGATTGCTTACTTCTTGCCCGCAGCAGCCTTCGCCTTTTCAAGGACGCCCAAAATCTCGTCCTCACGCAGGATCAGGTATTCCTGATCATCGATCTTGATATCGTTGCCGGAATATTTTCCGAACAGAACGTGATCGCCCGCCTTCACATCGAGCGCGATCACTTTACCGTCTTCGGTCTTCTTTCCATTGCCGACCGCAACGACTTCCCCTTCTTGAGGCTTTTCCTTTGCCGTGTCGGGAATAATGATTCCACCCTTCACGGTTTCTTTTTCTTCAACACGCTTGATCAGGATCCGATCATGTAACGGTCTTAACTTCATTGTGTACCCTCTCCTCTCCTTATTTGCCTTTATCACGAGCAACGGTCATCCGCCAGACTCAGGCTTCCAACCATTTCCAGAGGCCCGGTTTGGTGATGTCCCATGCCCGCTTTAGTTATCTGTTGAAAACAGAAGGCTTAATCTAAAACTTCCCAGGAAACTATATAATTAGCACTCTGAGCCCAAGAGTGCTAATTTATATCTTCGCGCTTTTTCTGTCAAGTCCCTGATGGGTGCAATCTCTGCCTTGGAGGCTTCAAAGCAGAAGGCTATAATGGCCATTTGAAGGAGGGAATGTCCCGATTGTTACATCCTGTATGGTCCTGTTTTGAATCCTTGATTGGGTCGCTCAATAAGATTCGCCATGGAAAAGGGCTTGTCCCTTTTCTCCTGGCGACCGTTGTGAGTGTTTCTGCCGCTGGTCAAGCTCAGAGCCTTCCTGGGGCCTTTGCGGCCTCTCAGGCGGCTATGGCAGCGGCCTCTCAGGCGGGGAAGGCTCTGGAAAAGGGGGCAGCGCCAGCGGTGGCCGGCCCGGCGCCGATCCAGGCGGCCGTTGGCAATATTCATTCGCCGAACCTTCAGGGGCTGGCCGGAGCTCTGGGACTGAGCTCTGCGCAAATCGGCCAGCAGGCGTTTGAAGATTCCGACATAGGAATGGAGGTCCTCAGCGGCCTTGGCGATGGTGGGATTCCGGCTGTGGTCGTTAAGTGGCGGCCTGCCAGCCAGGGACAGAGTTCGCAGGCAGAAAGCGCGCCGAAACTCTACCTGCTTTCCTGGAACGGCGAGGGCTGGCAGGCGTCTTACCTGATGCCGGCCGCCGAGGCCCTTACACTGCAAGCTTTGCCGGTGGCAGGGGATACCGAACACCTCTTCGCCGTGGTCATCTACCGTGGCACGGCGGCCGTTCCCTATCCGGTGATTTTCCGGCTTCAGGACCATCAGGCTTCGTTGGTCTGGGACGGGCGGGCTGACTCCAGTTCCTACACGGGATACGATTACGGTTCCATCGAGTTTAAGAAAGCGGCCGAGGGCAATGTGCCCGTCATGGTGGTGGCGGGGCAGGCGGATCCCGGGCTGCTGATGTTTCCTGCTTCGCAGGAACAAACCGGGCGCGGTTTTCAGGTGGTTGCCGCCTACGTCTGGAAGAACGGCGCTTATATTCCGTTCCGGAAGGGGTATACCCAAAACCGTGATTATGTCCTCTACAGTTTTATCGCGGCGCTGCACCTGCACGACTATAAGAAAGCCTATTCATTCATCGATCCCGGACAGTTCCTTAAGACCAAGGAACCAAGCCTCAAGCTTTTCCGCGAGCGTATTCAGAATGTTTGGCCGGAGTTTATCGATGACCGGGTCTTTGAGGTCCCCTTCCCCGCACGGCCGGAAATTGAACCAGAAAGCCATTTATTTATTCTGAGGCTCGGGCGTGGCAGGGTGAACGGCTACCGCCCAACGTTCACGTCTGGCCCCACCTACCGTCTGACTGGTCTTCAGCGTTTTGAGCGGCACCAGTAACAGGCTGAGAGAATCTCTTCAACCGAATAGATGGTTTCACCCTGAAGTTCTGCTGTCACGGCGGCGCTGGAACGGAATTCATACGCCGAACCAAGTCATCGTCGGATCGAAAACCCCTTCTTGCATTGGGAACTCTTGCCCCAGGGTGGATTGCGCACATGGCAGGATTGCATTTTCCCCAGCACGGTGTAACGGAATGGACGATCTAAATAAAGATCTATTTCGGCTGATTATCGGCTGGCTTTTTGTGAGGGGCTTGACTGGTGAAGCGAAGCCTGTTCCACACTGTGCTTCTGTGCGTGCAGGCTTGCAAGTTCTTCGAGCATCCGGCCGCGCAATTTCTCAAACTCCGGCCAGTCTTTGCGGGAGACAGAGCGAGCGGGCGGTAGCTTGAGCGCCAGAAAATTCCGGAACTTGCCATGCTGCTCGATCCGAAAATCGAGATGCGGGCCCGTCGCGAGGCCGGAGCGGCCACTGAGTGCGATGGTTTGCCCCTGGTGAACACGCTGTCCTCCGTGGACCAGGATGCGCGACAGGTGAAGGTAGAAAGTCTCATATCCCATGGCGTGACGGATCTTAACCTCGCGGCCGCCACCTCGGTCCCAACCGGCAAAAACCACGGTTCCGTCGCCTACCGTCTGTACCTTGGTGCCAACAGGCACTCCAAAGTCGATGCCAAGATGAGGCCGGTAACGCTTGAGGATGGGATGATAACGGTGATAACTGAAGCGCGAGGTAATGGGCGCCGCGAATCTTAAGGGTGACCGCAGGAAGGCTTTCTTCACGGCTTTGCCGTCGGGCGCATAGTAGGCGGGTTGACCGTCCGGGTTGCGAAACAGCAGGGCCTGATAATGCTGCCCGCCGCTGTCATATTCGGCTGCCAGGATTTTTCCATATCTTGCCAGTTTCCCGTTTAGATATTTCTTTTGAACAATCACCTTAAACTGGTCGCCGTTCTGGGTATCCGTGTTGAAGTCAAAGTCCCAGGCGAAAATGTCGGCGAAATCCAGTGTCAGCTGGTCCTGCTCGCCCTGATCTTCCACCGCATTGAACAACGAGCTGTGCACTGTTCCTGACACTGTGGCAATCTTGGTGGTGTACGGTATCGCCGTGACGCTGGCCCCAAAGCCCGGGGATTGGTTCCGAATCCAGAGCATGTGTTCCGGGTCAATCTCGTAGCCGATCTCCTTCAGGCCGCCCTGTTCAGAGGTGATCAGCGTAACCTGGTTGCCAGCCCGTACCTTGGCCAGGTTGTAGACGGGACGCGTATCCTGAACCATCCTCTGGATGGTGGCAGCCTCAAGTCCGTAGTCGGAGAGGAAATCGCTGAAGGTGGTCCTGGGGGGAAGTTTCTTCACCAGAGGGACTTCGCGCCTGGCAGCAATCACTTTGGCGTCTCTGGCTGCAAGGACCTCCTGCCGGGCGAGAGCATTCTCGGCAAGGCGCCGGCGATGGATGACGTAGGCCAGGGCCGAACTTTCAATGGTGATCACCGCTGCCGCGATGATGATCAGCCGCTTGCGCCAGCTTGTGAGTTGCAGGCGCTCGGAGGTGATTTTCGAGACTAACGTCCTCCAATCCATACTGCCCGAATCTATCACAAACGTAAATAAACTCAACCTTTTTATCTTTGCTACTTTGCTCTCTGCCAAATGCGACTAGCATATCCGGCCCCCACTTTTCGGTTTACTTTCATAGCATATCCTGCAATTTGTGTAGAATACGATAGCTATTGGGAATGAGAACAGGTAGACACAGAAGAAGGTTGCGTTGCCTTTTGTTTCGAACAAACCATTTCCGTCCGCCCGCTTTACTGATTTGACGGGATTTGTACTGGTGGGTGGCGCCAGCCGGCGGATGGGGCGCGCGAAGGCGTCTCTTCTGCTTGATGGGGAATCCATGCTCGACAGGCAAATCCGGGTTTTGCGCTCGGTGGCGTGCCGGATTGCCGTTGTGGGAGGCCAACCAGGCTACCTTGACGAATTTGACGTTCCCTGCGTTCCCGATGCTGTAACGGGCCGGGGACCTTTGGGTGGAATCTACACCGCGCTGCTTGAAAGCCGGACGGAATTCAGCCTGGTTCTTGGCTGCGACCTGCCTTTTGTCAACCGCAACCTGCTGGCCCGCCTGATGCTTCGTGCTAAGGCAGACGGGAGCGATGTTACGGTTCCTCGTTCCCCGGATGGCCGCCTGCAGCCGCTGTGCGCCGTTTACCGCCGGCGTGCGCTCTACGCTGTTCGGACGAGGCTGGCCCTGGGAGAAAACAAGCTCAGCGGTTTCTTTCCCAGGGTCCGTTGCACGACCATCCCGTGGCGGGATCTGGTAGACGCCGGTGTCCGGGCATCCGTATTTGACAACATGAATACTCCGGAAGACTACGAATACGTGAGAAGAAGGGTGGAGTGTTCAGCCGCGACACTTGCCTGAAGCAGACGGACTACGACCCGTGCGTTTTTGGGGCTAAACTGAAAGAGACGCCAGTAGCGGATGGTGCTGAGAAATGATGACAGAACGCGATACAAGCGAAGCCAACGGACAACCTTACATCCAGTTTCTGAACGTGTATAAGTCGTTCGATGAACTCCCGGTGCTGGTTGATGTCAGCTTTGAAGTGAAGCGCGGGGAGATGGTGGTGGTGCTGGGCCGTAGCGGAGTGGGCAAGAGCGTGACCCTCAAGCACATCCTCGGCTTTCTGCAACCCGACGACGGCCGGGTGCTGGTGGCCGGCAACAACGTCTCAGCGATGGCGGAGGAAGAGCTTTTTGAGGTGCGCCGCCGTGTGACCATGGTTTTTCAATCCGGGGCGTTGTTTGATTCTTTGACGACGGGCGAGAATGTGGCCTACCCCCTGCGGGAACGCGTGGCCCGTGGCGAGATCCTTGATGAAGACGCCATCCAGGCCCGTGTGGATGAATTGCTGTCGCTTGTAGACCTGCAGGAAGTGCGTGACCAGATGCCCTCTGATTTGAGCACGGGCATGAAGCGGGCCGTGGCCATCGCGCGTTCGCTTGCGGCTGAGCCCGAAGCGATCCTCTATGATGAACCCACCACGATGGTGGACCCCCTGATGGCCCAGACCATCGGTGACCTGATCCTGAAACTCAAAAAGCAGACCGGACTCACTTCTATCGTGGTGACTCACGACATGAAGCTGGCCCGCAAGCTGGCTGACCGCGTGGTTTTCCTGGTGGATGGACGCGTGGCTTATTTTGGCCCCATGAGCCAGTTGGATGACTCTGACGAGAGTGTGATTCAGGATTTCATCCGGCTCGATGAAGTATCCCTCTTGCCGGAGACCTCCTCGTAGAGACCTTCCGATTTCAGGCCCGCGCTCATGTCGACGACGGGTTGGATCACTTCCTTCTTCAATCCGGCAAACGCGCACGACTGCTGGCGCAGTGGCGCGGGAGATACGCGCGAATGCCTTTCCAGCAAATACCAATCAGACAGTCTGGAGTGAGGGAATGAGGGTACGGCGGGCAGGGATCCGAGGTTGGTCAGCAGCCCGACACTTGCTGAAGGAATCGGTCAGTTCTCGACTGCCGGGATGCTGGCCGAAGCCGGCATTTCCTTTGATGTGACGCTGCGGTCGACTACGAAGGTCAGGTGCGTACCCTGCAGCAGCACCAGGGCCTTTTCATGTTTGAAGACGTTATAGATGAGGGCCGCACTGGCGCCAATCGCCGCGCCATATCCGATGTCCGCCCCAAAACCGGGTCCACCGCAATTACCGTAATAACGGCAGTTAATTTCTTGCCCCATCCCGACCGTTGCTCCGGCGCCGGCTCCCATGGCTCCGGCAATGGCCGCGCCCTTCAGCGCGCCCTTGGCGCTCTTTCCACAGCCCTTGATGGTTCCTTCGGAGTCGCTTGCTGTCCTGGCGCAGGGGCTGCCCTGTGCTTCTTCCAGCGACCCGTTCATAAGGAATTCATCGCCGTTTTCGGTGGTAATGTCGTCCAGCACAATGCGCATTTGGCCCACGCCCTTGATGCGTTTCGACTTTTTCACCATCACCACGTGGCCGTCCACCAGGCTACCCACTGGAACAATCGTCTTGCCATTGGCCACCACGGGCTGCTCGACGTACCCGGTGAATTTATCGCCCGTCTTGTTGGTTTTTGAGGTCAAAGTGGTTTGCAGCCTGACGTGCAGTGAACTGCCGGCCGGCAAAAGAAGGCCAGCGGGCTTGGTGACTGTGTTGGCGGCATGGGTGTCGGGCGTGGTGGTCTTCGCAGTAAGCGTGTTGGGAGGGGTGCCGAGAACGGGAGGCTTATCCTCCTGAGCCGCGAGGGCCAAACCGGGCATCGCCATAGCCAGAAAGAGACTTGCGATCAGCGCTCTTTTTGCCGTCATCATCATGCTTCCTCTCTTCACCCGCCACTCACGGCCGGCGAGTGAACCCCCTCGCGAAGCCTGCTCACCTTCTTTTACTCACTAATATGCCCGCAAAGGCTCTTCTTTGCAAGGTGATCCTCAGTGTATTCGATTCACCTCAGCGGCATTAGGTTGCACTTTTGGTTTGTTCAGGTAGCCGTATCTTGACCCATCCAATCGGTGCCGGCCTACTGAAAAACCGGCAACCGGCAAGCCGGCCTGCCCGCATCCCCGGCAGTCCATGCGGCATCTAATAGGAAATTCAGTTTTTCGTGGGTCAAACAGGCTCTGTGCGGTGGAAACCTCCGCCGGGAAGGAGGAAATATGAGGGTTTCTTTGTCTATACGCAATCTGTGGGCGCGGGCTCTGCCGATGGTGCTCGCGGCGTTGTTGGCGGCGCCCGGGTCGTTGGCGGCCGCGGTGGAAAGCACGCCGGAGTTGCCCGATCCGGGCCAGGTGTCCGTCAGCAAGCAAGAACAGGAAAAGCTGGGATTGAAGGTGGCTGGCGAGGTCTACCAGCAAATGCCTGTCCTGCCCGACTCTGACCGGGTCACCCGGTACGTGCAGCAGATCGGCAAGCGGTTGCAGCGGGTCATCCCGAAGCAGTACGACTGGCCTTACCAGTTCCACGTGGTCCAGCAGAAAGAGATCAACGCCTTCGCGCTGCCCGGCGGACCCATTTTCGTGAACCTGGGAACCATTGATTCCGCCGCCAATGAAGCTCAACTGGCCGGCGTGCTGGCCCACGAGATGGCTCACGTGTACATGCAGCATTCCATCAAGCAGATGCAGAAGAACCAGGTGCCCAACCTGATTTCCGGCCTGGGCCAGATCCTGGGACAGATGATCGGGGGAGCCGGTGGCGCCATCGCTTCCATCGGCGGCCAACTCGGCGGCGGCATGCTGAGCATGAAGTACTCGCGTGCCGACGAAGCCCAGGCTGACGCGGTGGGGGCCATCATCATGTACAAGGCCGGCTACGACCCTCGCCAGATGGCGCTGTTCTTTGAGACCCTGGAAAAGCAGGGCGGAGGCGGCGGGCCGCAATTCCTCAGCGACCATCCTAATCCCGGCAACCGCTACCAGGCGGTCAGCAGGGAAGTGCAGAACTGGCCACCCCGGAGTTTCCAAACCAACACCGGGCAATTCACCCGGATCAAGCAGCAGGCCAAGAGCATGCGCGCCTACACTGGCCAGGAAATCGCGCAGATGGCCAAGAACGGCCAGATTCACAACACCGGTATGCCGGCGGCCGTGCCCGGACCCGGTGCCACGGGGAATGTCAACACATCTGGGGTGATGCCCAGCGGCAGTTATCAGAGGCTGAATACGCAGGCGTTCTCCATCGAGCATCCGACCAACTGGCAGGCCAGCCAGGCTCAGCAGGGAGGCGGAGTGACAATTGCGCCGCAGGCCGGCGTGATCCAGAGCGGGATCGCCTACGGGGCCATGATCAACGCCTTTCAGCCCCAAAATGCCGGAACCCTGTGCGACGCCGTGCTGGAATTGTTCTCGAGCCTGGCGCAGCAGAATCCCGGACTGCGAGTCATTGCCAGCCACAGCATCACGGTTAACGGTGTGCAGGCGAAATCGGTGGAATTGACGGGTCGTTCACCGCTCGGCTCCAGCAGCCAACCTCTGCAGGAACACGACTGGCTGGTGGCGCTGCCGTATCAGCAAAACAGCGTCATTTATCTCATCTTCATCTCTCCGGAGCGCGACTTCTCCA
>Ga0315556_1001105_pt1 | contig 16518 bp, 16 predicted proteins | sample SalMarSW160310MG_FD_202112 | JGI IMG/M metagenome (GOLD analysis project Ga0315556, IMG submission 202112) | Salt marsh sediment microbial communities from the Plum Island Ecosystem LTER, Massachusetts, United States - Salt Marsh Sediment SW1603-10 ...
CCGCCGCCAGCAGCGCCGTGTGGGTCGCCCCCACCGACACCTTGGGAAACACGATGCGGTTGCCCTTGAGGCCGGAAGGCGCCCGCGCCACCACATAGCCCGCATCGAGCACGATCTCGGCGCCAAGCCGTTCCATCGCCATCAGGTGCAGATCGACCGGCCGGGTGCCGATGGCGCAGCCGCCGGGCAGCGACACCCGCGCCTGATGGCAGCGCGCCACCAGCGGCGCCAGCACCCAGAAGCTCGCCCGCATGCGCGACACCAGATCATAGGGCGCGGTGGTATCGACCACCTGGCGGGTGGTGAGTTGCATGGTGTCGCCATGGCTCACGAGATCGCTCGCGCGCTTGCCCCTGATCATGATGTCGGTGCCGTGGTTGCCGAGGATGCGCTTGAGGCGTTGCACGTCGACGAGGTGCGGCACGTTGGTGAGGGTGAGGGGCTCGTCGGTGAGCAGGCTGGCGATCATCAGCGGCAGGGCGGCATTCTTGGCCCCCGACACAGCGATGGTGCCGGAAAGGCGTCTGCCGCCGCCAATGCGGATGCGATCCATGGGCAAGGGTTCCGATCGAAGGTGCGGGGCCGGGCCGCTGCGGCGGCCGGCCGGTTCATTCATCTCCAGTGTTAGAAGCATATATGGCGCCGGCTGGGCAAGACCGCGGTTGCATTACGTCGCGAGCGCGCGGTGAGCCGACTTAGCGGTCGGACGGCGAATCCTTGTCGCTTTCAGCCTCCGCGGCCTTATCGTCCGGCTGGCGGGACCTTGCCTCAGCCTTGCGGCGGCGCAGATTGGCCCTGAGCGCGGCGGCAAGACGCTGCTTGCGTTCGGCTTTCCGGTCGGGCTTGTGCATGGCTGCTTCACTCATCTGCATATCCTTGATGCCATGCCTTGAGGGGACTTGCCAAGCGATGACGGCAAATAATGCCAAGGAACCTGCAATGCCAAGGGACCTGGGGTTTGATGCCATGAAATAGGTCAAGCCTCGGACCCTTTGCCAAAACCGCCTGCTGCGCACGATTTCTGGCCTTGCACCGGCGTTTCGCCTGTGGCACTTATCGCGGCGCCTCCCGGAGCCCGCCTCAAGACGCGCCCCGGCTGTTGGCTGTGCTGCGGTAGCTCAGTGGTAGAGCACTCCCTTGGTAAGGGAGAGGTCGAGAGTTCGATCCTCTCTCGCAGCACCATTCTTCTCAATGAAATCAATGGGATGTCGATTTTCGGTTTCTGCCTGATCGGCATGAAATGGCGGAACAAGGCACGAACTGGCCAGTTATTGCGTGCAAAACCTGTGCAGTGTGTTCACCAGGCGTTCGCCCCCATCTTTGCCAAGGGAATGGGGATGGAGGTCGAGCAAGCAGAGGCCACCGCTGAGAAGGTGAAGACGGCCCTGGCAAAGCTGCAGGCCATACCGAGGTCCGGCGTCACGGATGATATCGCTTCAGCTGCTGTATTTCTTGCCAGCGATGAAGCGGGGTTCATCAATGGAGAAGACATTGTCGTCGATGGCGGTTTGATATGGGGGCGACGGTTTTCAGAGGTCATGAGGGGCGGCGGCACTTGGAGCCAGTTGTTCGAGTAAGCCCGTCGACATATGCGGCCAGGGACAGCATTCAACCTGGGCCACCACGACCTTCCCTGCGGGTCCGCGATGTTTTGCAGGTGGGTGAGGTTCAAGCAGGCTTGAAACGTCGCGTTTGTGATATGCGGGGCGGGACCCCACTAGCCTCTAGACACGTGCCCCATCGCCATGTTTGTGGGCGATTCGAAATCGTCGCCGGCCGTGGCGCCATCAATCCGCCGTTCGCCGCTGCGATGGCGCGCTGCCGTGCCGACTACAAAGGCCCTAATGACGGCGGATCATGTCAACTTACGCCACCGACTTGCCGCTCTCGGACCCACCTGTCGGCGAGAAGGCAGGCTTTCGCTGCAGCCACGTCGGCAGTTCGTTTTCTCCGGCATCCTTGTCGAGATCGCTGACGATCTGCTGCAATTGTGCCAGCGATTGGTGAAGCACCTTCATTTCCTCACCGCTGAACGCCGCGCGCGCCGGTGACAGGCGCTCCAGGACTTGCAGCTCTTTTTCGATTGTGTAGACGGCCCACTCGCGCTCGCTCAGGTAATTGAGACCCGACATGCCTCCCTCCCTTGCACACCGCTCAACGAACAGTCGGCAGCAACCCGGAACCTCCGCCTCCTGATCAATTTTATGACTTTGCGTCAAATTAGCTTGCCTGACAACCCTGATTGCTTTGCATGGGTATGTAAATCACCGCTGATGGCGGTAAACAGTGGCATGCCAGGAGCGGAATTGGCCAGGCGCCGGCCCTCTGGTGGCGATCTGTTCCGTGGTTGGCGGAGATGGCGCAATGTCAGCAAGCCATCAATCGCAAGGGCCCGTTCAGCCGCCCCATCGGTGCCTATCGCCGCAACTGCCCCTTGAGGGCGGAGATGTGGGCGAAGGCCCCTTCAAGCCGGGCCTTGTTGATCTTCCCCGCCTTCACCGCCTCGACGATGACGGCGCGCGCCTTGTCGCCGACCTCGGGGTCGTAGGTCAGCATGTTGCCGAAGATCAGCAAGTCGTCGCCGGCATTGACGGCGCGCACCACGGCATCGGCAAAGTCGAAGTGCCTGGTGATGGCGCCCATCTGCATGTCGTCGGAGATCACAGCACCCTGGAACTCGACATTGGTGCGCAGGTTGCGCAGCGATTGCGGGTTGAGCGAGGCTGGCAGGGCCGGTTTGTCTCCTTCGGGTATGACGTGGCTGGCCATCACGGCATCGGCCAGCTTCGCCCGCACCAGATCGCCATAGACCTGCACCTGAAGGATGCGGTTCTCCGGTGACACGCGGACGCTGCCGATGTGGCTGTCACCGGTCGTGGCACCATGGCCGGGCCAGTGCTTCAGGCAGGTGAGCACGCCGGCGGCGCGGTGGGCCTTGATGAAGGCGCTGGCGTACTTGAACACCACCTGGCCATTATCGCTGAAGCTGCGGTTGAGCTTGCCGATGATGGGGTCGTCGGGGTTGAGGTCGAGGTCGATGACCGGCCCCAGGTTCATGTTGATGCCGGCGAAGGCCAGTTGCCTGGCCATCTTCAGATAGATCCGGTAGGCCGCATCGACGCTATCGTGGCGGGCCACGTAATAGGCGCTCGGCGTGGTCTGGAAGCCCTTGGAGCGCGTGAGGCGCTCGATCCTGCCGCCTTCCTGGTCGATCGCGATGATCGGTGGCAGGCCGGCGGCGCGGCTCTTCAGATAGCCGGTGAGGGCCCTGAGCTGGACCCGGCTGGCGATGTTGCGAGCGAACAGGATGACGCCGCCGATGCGGCTGGCCGCGATGTCGTCGCCGATGCGCTTCACCGTCCGGGCCTCGGCGGTCTCCCCCTTGAAGCCGGTGATGATCATCTGACCGGCCATTTCCTCCAGGCTCGCCGCCCGGGCACTGCCCGGGGCAACAAACGCGATAATGAGGAACAACGCTGTGAGTAACCGGCGCACCTACAAAGGTCCTAGGGCCTGTGGACAGTTACGGTTGCGGCGCCGGCGTGGTCCCTTTCGTTTCTGACTGGCTTTGAGGGGCGCCGCAGGGCCCACCCCTTCAAGCCGCTCAAAGTGACGTCCAGAGGCGAAAGGGGCCGCGTCCCTTCGGGATTAGACAGGATTGGCCCATCTTCACGCGCCTTCGTCGTTGAATATGCCAGCATGTCCTTCCTCCTCAGGCCCGCAAATATGGGCCAATCCTGTCAAACCGGCACCACAACCGTAACTGTCCACAGGCCCTAGCGCACGAACAGGCTGACGCCTGACTTCTTGTGGGTTGTCCCGATAAGCGATTTGAACCAGCACGACTTGTTGCGATAGACATAGGCGAAGCCGCGGCAGGCGCTGTCGTTCTCGCAAATGTCATAGCAGGTCATGAGATCGGTACCGTTCAGGCTGCTGTAATCGTTTCCGGGCGCATCGATATTGTCGAAAGCCGTGAGCGTGCGCTTCGGCGCGGTGATCCCGAACAGGCCGGCAATGGCATGGGTGTTGGGTATCAAGCCGTTGCTGCCGCTCTTCAGGAAGCACACATTGTAGTGGTCGTTGTAGGTGAAAGCATGGCATTCGCTCGTCTGCTTGCAGCGGTCGATGCAGCCGTTGAGGCTTATGCCGTTGACGCGCTGCAGATCGAAGCCGAAGGAATCGTAATCGCGGTAGAGCTGGAACTTGGGCGGCGGCGGCGTTGTGGTCGTCGTGTCGGGCTGGATGTTGGCGACGTTGGGGGCATTGCGGTCCTGCTGCTTTTGCTGCGCTTCGCGATCCAGGCGCTGGATGGTGAGACGGGCGATCTCCACATAGGCCCCTTGCGGATAGCGGTCGATATAGGATTGCAGCAACTGCGAATCGTTGCTGTTGCGCACGCTGTCCCAGTAGAGGCGCTCCTCGGCGGCCTTCTGGTCGGCCGACGGGGTGGTCGGCTGCCGGGTATCGGGCGTCGTGGTCTGCGGAGGCGAGGTGGCGTTGTTGTCGCTGGTGGTCGCGGGGCTGAACTCGAAGCTGCTGGTGAGTGAGGAATTGGACCATGGCACCTGGGTGCCGTGGGTCTCCTTGATCACATCGTTGCGAACCCGGCGCATGATGATCTCGATATCGGTGCCCGGCGTGCCGATTTCCTTGAGGATCGCTTGCGCGAACGGGCTGTGATCGCCGCTGCCGTCCTGGGCGACGCTGTCGGGCGAGGTGGAAAAGGCGATATAGGTGCCTACCACATTGCCGATCCGCGCCAGGCCGCGCGTGCCGCCGACCGAACGGTTGGCATTGACAGCGCTCGCCAGCTTGCTGGCCAGAGGGTCGTTGCGGCAGGCATCCAGCAGCACGATGTTGATCCGCTTGGCGCCCTTCATGGCATTCAGGATCAGGTTGAGCGGCATGGTCTGGAATTGCAGGTCGATCTCGCTCTTCAGATCGGCATCGACCGGCACCAGATAGTTCTTGTTGCCGGCCTGCAGGCCGTGCCCGGCATAGAACAAGAGCCCCACATCGGCGCTCTCGACGCGGGTGGCGAAGGTGTTCACCTTGCTGAGGAAGTCGCGCACGGTGAGATCGTAGCCGTCGACGACGTCGAAGCCGAGCGTCCTGAGCTTGGCGGCAATGGCCTCGGCATCGTGGCGCGGGTTCTTGAGTACGACGGTGTGCTCATAGGCCGAATTGCCGATCACCAGCGCCACGCGCTTTTCGGCGAGCGCCGGCAGGGCCCACCACACCAGCAGACCGGCAAGACCAACGACAAGCAGCGCGATGCGACGCATGGCTCACTCTTGTTCGAAACGGCGCTTTACCGCAAACGGTGCGTCAAAGGGCCGGCGAGGTCAACCTCCAATGGCCGGGGTGCGGCATGCTGGACCACCCTTTGGGGGCTGGCCAATCAGCGGGTTCGCGCCTACTTCAGCGGCGCGTCCTTCAGCAGATCGCCGAGGATGTCGTTGAGGCTGGGTGAGCGCTTGGGTGCGCGGCGGCGGGTGAGCCTGCGGGTCTTCTTGCGGCCGTAGCTTATGGTGATGCGCCGCCGGCGCGGCAGCATGGCGCGCTTGAACCCGTCCACCACGCCTTTCACCACGGCATCGATGATCACCGCCATGACGCCGTTCAGCGCCGGGCTCGAGGTGAGCGGGGCCGCCTGCATGGCGAATGCCTTGTTGCGCCGCGTCATCGCCGCCACCACCAGCACCGCCGCAAATGTCATGAAGCGCGAGAAGGTGTCTTTCTTCATGCCCTCGGGTGCGCCGATGGCATCGGCCCGGGCCCGGGCGGCATCGAGCGAGCCATAGAGATAGGTCAGGATCGCCTCGCCGTCGCGGGCAGCGGAGCGGCTGAGGAAAGCGCGTGTGTTTTCGAGATAATCATCGGCCTCGCCGCTGTTCAGGGCATTGACGAGGTGCTCGTATCCGTCGCGGTCGCTGGCCTTGTCGGCAATGGCGCGAGCCAGTTCGGGGGCCAGCGCGTGCATCGCCGCCTTGGCTGTCGGCAAGTCCACTTCCGCCGAGGCGGCAAGCTGGGCCATCATGGTGCCGTTCTGGGCCTTTTCGATGATGTCGAGGATTTCCATCAATCCGCTCGCTGCAACAAAGGATCAAGCATGGGCCTTCTCGATACGCGCGACAAGCCAGAAGCTCAGCGCCGCCGCCCCCAGGCCGAAGACGGTCGAGCCCATCGCGCTGCTGATCATCACCCCGCGCGCCCCGTCGAGGCTGGCGCCGGCGATGACAAAGGGAATGGTGCCAAGGGTTGCCCGGCCCCAGTTGGTCATCGTCGACCAGTGCGGCTTGTGCAGATTGTTGAAGGCAGCCTGGGCGACGAACTGGGCACCGGTGAAGGCCCAGCTCACGGCAAGGAAGGTGCAGTAGAAGCTGACCAGCGCGATGGTTGCCCCGTGGGCGTGGAAGAAACCGGGTATGTGGTTGCGCAAGGCAAACAGCAGGGCCGATGAGGCGAGGGTGTAGACCAGCGCGAATACCATGCCGTCGCGCAAGGTGCGCCTGACGCGGCTCATCTGGCGGGCGCCGAAATTCTGCCCGATGATCGGCCCGATCGCCCCCGACAGCGCGAAGATGACTCCGAAGGCCACCGGCACCAGGCGGTTGACGATGGCCACCGCCGCCACCGCCTCGGCCCCGAAGGGCGCCGCGGCGCGGGTCATGTAGGCGATGGCGAAGGGCGTCGCGAGCTGGGTGAGGATGGCCGGCAGGGCGATCGTTGCCAGCGGCGCGATGTCGCCGAGCATCGCCGCCGGTCGCCGATGCACCAGAAAGCCCTGCACCCTGATGAGCCCGTTGAGGCCGAGCGCCAGGCCCGCGAAGTTGGCCATGACGGTGGCGACGGCGGCACCCTCGATGCCCATGTGGAAGCCGAAGATGAACAGCGGATCGAGGCCACCGTTGATGACGGCGGCGGCCAGCGTCACGTACATCGCACGGCGCGCATCGCCGATGGCGCGCAGGCAAAACGAGCATGAAAGCGCCCCGGCCAGCAGCGGAAAGCCGAAGGCCACGATCTCGATATAGCTGCGGGCAAGCACCAGCATGCGGCCATCGGCACCCAGCAAACGCAGGAACGGCGTGGCGAAGAGCGCAAAGCCCGCCGCCACGACCGCGATCGAGGCCGTCGTCACCACCAGGGCGGTGGTGGCGTACTGGCGCGCCCGCTTCTCGTCACCGGCCCCGACGTGGCGCGCCACCAGCGCCGCCGCGGCGATGCCAAGGCCGATGCTGACCGACATGGACGAAAAGGCGACAATGCCGGCAAAGCCGATGGCCGCGGTGACTTCGGTGTCGCCAAGCAGGGCGAGAAAATACAGATCCGCGAACCCGACGAGGAACATCGCCATCAGACCGACGGCCCCGGTCAGCGTCATGGTCACTACATGGCCCATGATCGGACCGTGAAGGAAGCGCGCGTGGCGGCCGGCAGGCATGGTGGCCGGCATGTCGCTCTCGCGCTCGTCGGCGTTGCCGGCGGGATCCTCAGCCGGCGGGCTCAAGCGCTGATGCCGAGCAGCGCCAGCGCGCCGATGAGGGCCCCGTGCCCGGTGAAGTGCAGCCCCGCAAGGCCGGCCCGGGTGGCCCCCGCGGCGTTTTCGGCCTTGTCGTCGATGAACAGCGCCGCGCCCGGCGCCCGCCCCAACGCCCGGCACACCGCGAGGTAGATCGCCGGGTCGGGCTTGGCCAGCCGCATATGGCAGGAAAAGAACACCCGCGCACCGAACAGTTCCGGCACTTCGGGGCAGATATCTGCAAGCGCTTCGGCTAAGAGCGGCACGTTGTTGGTCAACAGCGCCACCTCGCCGGCCGACTTGAGCCGCTCGACCAGGGCGAGCATTTCCGGGCGCGGCGTCATCGACACCCGGCGCGCCTCGATCCATTGCTCGCGGCTCAGCGGATGGCCGAGGCGGCGAACGAATTCGGCGAGATAGCTTTGGCCGTCCGCCCATTGGCCGGCATCGGCCGCGTCCTCGAAGCCTGAGTCCCACAGCCGGGCGCGGATCGCTTGTGGCGAAAGGCCGGTCAGGTGCGAAAGATGTTCGAGCCGCGCCGCCAGATCATAATCGAAGAGCACATTGTCGAGATCGAAGATGAAGGTGCATGGCGACGACGGCATATACGCCTCCTGACACTAGGTGGCCGTGCCGCCCACGGTGATGCGATCCAGCCGCAGCGTCGGCTGTCCGACGCCCACCGGCACGCCCTGGCCCTGCTTGCCGCAGGTGCCGATACCGGGGTCGAGTTCGAGGTCGTTGCCGACCATGGAGATGCGGGTCAGCGCATCGGCGCCCGATCCGATGATGGTGGCACCCTTGACGGGATAGCTGATGCGGCCGTCCTCGATGCGGTAGGCCTCGGTGCAGGTGAACACGAACTTGCCCGAGGTGATGTCCACCTGGCCACCACCGAAGGAAACCGCATAAAGGCCGTTCTTCACCGAGGCGATGATCTCGGCAGGCTCGCGCTTTCCAGCCAGCATGTAGGTGTTGGTCATGCGCGGCATGGGGACATGGTCGAACCCCTGGCGGCGGCCGTTGCCGGTTGGCCGCATGCCCATCAGGCGGGCATTCTGGCGGTCCTGCATGTAGCCTACCAAGAGGCCATTTTCGATCAGCGTGGTGCAGTTGGTGGGGGTGCCTTCATCGTCGATGTTGAGGCTGCCGCGGCGTCCGGCAAGGGTTCCGTCATCGACCACGGTCACCTCGTCGGAGGCAATCTTCTTACCCATCAGGCCGGCAAAGGCGCTGGTCTTCTTGCGGTTGAAATCGCCTTCCAGGCCATGCCCGATGGCCTCGTGCAGCAAGATGCCCGGCCAGCCCGGGCCCATCACCACGTCCATCTCGCCGGCCGGAGCGGGGCGCGCGTCGAGCAGCACCAGGCTTTGCCTGAGCGCCTCGCGCACCAGGTCCTGCCATCTCTCCTCCTTGAAGAATTCGCCGTACCCCGCCCGTCCCCCGGCGCCGGCGCTGCCGGTTTCCTGGCGCTTGCCGTCCGAGGTGACGATGGAGACGTTGAAGCGCACCAGCGGGCGGATATCCTTGAGCACCTGCCCATCAGCGCGGATGATCTCCACCGACTGCCATTGACCGCTCAGCGCCACCGAAACCTGGCGCACCCGCTGATCGAGTCCGCGTGCGAACTGATCGGCCCTGGAGATCAGCGCCACCTTGTCGGCGAACGGCAATTCGGAAATCGGGTTTTCGGTGCCGTAAAGATGCCGGTTGGTACCGCTGGGCGCCTCGCCCTGGGTGCCGCCGCCGGCCGATGCGATGGTCCTGACGGTCGCCGCCGCCCGCTTCAGCGCCGCCTCGCTAAGTTCGCTGGCATGGGTATAAGCCACAACATCGCCGCTGACAGCACGCAGCCCGAACCCGGCGTTTTCGTCGTAGGCGGCCTGCTTGAGGCGACCGTCGTCGAAAACCAGGCTTTCAGAAAACCGCTTTTCGATGAACAGCTCCCCGTCATCGCTGCCGTTGAGCGCCTCAGCGGTGATTCGCCCCGCCGTTGTGCGCTCGAGTTCATCGCCATCGGGGACGATGCTGTCGCCAAGGGAGGGGTTGGCAGCCATGCTCTTTGACCTCATGCAAAAAGGCGTACAGGCCGCCGGGCGGCCTGCCGCATCACGTCGTCACTACACCCGCTATTTGCGGCAAAATCAATGACCAGCCGAACGGTTACCGGGCACTAGTCGTATTTGTCGAGGTCGTCGTAGGCCGCGGTAAAGCCCTTGAGCGACACCGCCAGCGGCACGCCCACGCCGGGGGCCTCGTAGATGATGAAATTTGCCGATGTGCCTTTCCGCAGCTTTTCCAGTGTCGTCGGCACGATCTCCGAAAAGGCCAGGCAGAACCGCGGCGCGCAGCGGAAAAACGGCAGCCGGCCCGCTGCGTTGCCGTCGATCTCCACGGCGATGCCCAGCGGCAGATAGACGCCGATGGGAGCAATCACCTGGATCGTCGACATCGTCTTGTTGTCCTTCTTGGTCTTGCGCAGCCAGATGGTGAGGCCGATCTGCTTGCGCTTTTCATCCTGCACCGAAAACGCCATGCCGCAGGCCTTCGCCGGCGCACCCTGGTCAATCGCGGCCTTGGATGCCGTCTGGCATTCAACCGACCAGTCGCCGAACGTGCCCATCACATCCGGCTTGACCTGCTGGGCGGGCTGCTCCTGCTGCGGTGGCCTGTTGACGCGCGGCCCGAATTGCCGCAAATCCACACCGTTCTCGGTTTGCTGGGCAATGCCCGGGCTCGAGGTGGCAATGAGGCACAAGGCGCCTGCGGCAGCAAAGGCGAAGCGGCGGAATTTCGAGGGTGCGGATGTCAAGCGAGGCTCCTCAGGTGAATGCGGGGGCAGGACGCAAGGGTCTGGCGGCCTGCCGCAATCATGGTCGTTGCCGACGGCAAAGCATGCGGTTGCCAAGCGTGCGGCACGGGAATCATCGTCTAACGACCAAGTTTGGTTCCGTCAATGAGCGCCCTGGGCTTTGCACATTGCGGCAATGCGCTGGTATGCTATCAGGCCACAAGCTTATAGTTTTCGTGCGAATGAGGCAAAATTCGGTATGATGGCCTATGCGGCTGCATATCTGGCAGGTTTGGAGCGAGCCAAGAAGCGGCGCGAAATTTTGCCGCGCCATCTTCCATTGCAGGCTTGCCAGTTATGTGGTTCACAGTCACGGACCGGGCGGTCCGGTGACGAGAAGGGGGCGGACCGCGCGTAGCGCATGCCGTATTGGCGTCGAAGCGCTCGGACCCATAAACCCCTGCGACGGAATAACGAGGTGCCCATGATCCGCGGCTGCGGGCACGGGTGCGCATTGAGGAAAGAGAGCAAAGCATGCGTTTCCTGAGGTCAGCGACCGGCCTGGCATGTTCGGCGGTCACGATGTTCGCAGCCCAGTCGGTACTGGCCGACGGACACGGCGAGGCCGTGCCATGGGAACTGGGCCTGCAGCCAGCGGCAACGCCGCTGATGGACAGCATCCACAACTTCCATGCCCTGTTGATGGTCATCATTACGTGTGTGGTGTTGTTCGTGCTGGCCCTTTTGTTGATCATCATCTTTCGCTTCAACGCCAAGGCCAACCCGGTTCCCTCCAAGACTACCCACAACACCATGATCGAGGTGATCTGGACGGTGGTGCCGATCCTCATCCTGATCGTCATCGCCATTCCCTCGTTCCGGCTGCTCTATCTCGAGCGCGACATCCCGCCCGCCGACCTCACCATCAAGGCGATCGGCAACCAGTGGTACTGGTCCTACGAATATCCCGACAACGGCGACGTCAGCTTCGATTCGATCATGAAGGCCGACAACGAACTCAAGCCCGGCGATGTCCGCCTGTTGTCGGTTGACAACCCGGTGGTGGCGCCGGTGGGCAAGGTGGTGCGGGTCATCGTCACCTCCAACGACGTGATTCACGCCTGGACGGTGCCGGCGTTCGGCGTCAAGATCGACGCGGTGCCCGGCCGCCTCAACGAGTTGTGGTTCAAGGCCGAGAAACCCGGGATATATTACGGTGAATGTTCGGAGCTGTGCGGCAAGGACCATTCCGCCATGCCGATCGAAGTCCGGGTGGTCTCCGAGGCTGACTACCAGGCCTGGGTCGCCAAGGCCAAGTCGGCCAGCGTGGAAGACGCCAACCGCATGCTTGCCGCGCTGGAGGCATCGCACGCCAAGCTGGCGGCGGCGGTCAAGCAATAGAAGCAACGACTTTGGAGCGGGCGCGCGGCACATTGCCTGAAGCGCTCATCTGCATAGGCACTGTGGAACGAGGAAAGTCTTAAACGATGGCATACGCAGCAGCCCAAGACGCACACGCCGATCATCCCACTGGCTGGCGTCGCTACGTCTATTCGACCAACCACAAGGACATCGGCACGATGTACCTGTGGTTTGCCATTTTCTCCGGCGTTGTCGGCGGCCTGTTGTCGCTGGCCATGCGCATGGAACTGGCCCAACCGGGCGTCCAGTATTTCTACGGTCTTGCGCAACTGGTCTACGGCATCGGTCCCGATGCCGCCGTGGATGCCGGCAAGAACATGTACAACGTGTTCATCACCGCCCACGGCCTGATCATGATCTTCTTCATGGTCATGCCGGCGATGATCGGCGGCTTCGGGAACTGGTTTGTCCCGTTGATGATCGGGGCGCCCGACATGGCTTTCCCGCGCATGAACAACATCTCGTTCTGGCTGCTGCCGCCGGCGCTGTTGTTGCTCGTTATATCGATGTTCGTGGGCGGCGCGCCCGGAGCCGACGGTGCCGGAACCGGCTGGACACTTTATCCACCGCTTTCCTCGACGGTGGGCCATCCCGGGCCGGCGGTGGACTTTGCCATCCTGTCCATGCATCTGGCCGGTGCCTCGTCCATTCTCGGCGCCATCAACTTCATCACCACCATCTTCAACATGCGCGCGCCCGGCATGACGCTGCACAAGATGCCGCTGTTCGTATGGTCGATCCTGGTGACGGTGTTCCTGCTGCTGTTGTCGCTGCCGGTGTTTGCCGGTGCCATCACCATGCTGCTCACCGACCGCAACTTCCACACCTCCTTCTTCAAGCCTGACGGTGGTGGCGATCCGATCCTCTTCCAGCACCTGTTCTGGTTCTTTGCCCACCCGGAAGTCTACATTCTGATCCTCCCCGGCTTCGGCATCATCAGCCAGATCGTCTCGACCTTCTCCAAGAAGCCGATCTTCGGCTATCTCGGCATGGCCTACGCCATGGTCTCCATCGGCGTGGTCGGGTTCGTGGTTTGGGCGCATCACATGTATACCGTCGGCCTCAGCGTCGACACCCAGGCCTACTTCACCGCCGCCACCATGGTCATCGCGGTGCCCACCGGCATCAAGATCTTCTCGTGGATCGCCACCATGTGGGGCGGCTCCATCGAGTTCCGCGCGCCCATGCTGTGGGCCATGGGCTTCATCTTCTTGTTCACCGTTGGCGGCGTGACCGGCGTGGTGCTGGCCAATGCCGGCATGGACCACTCCCTGCACGACACCTACTACGTGGTGGCCCATTTCCACTACGTGCTCTCGCTGGGTGCAGTGTTCTCGATCTTCGGCGGCTGGTATTTCTGGAGCCCCAAGATCTTCGGCTACATGTACAACTCGTTCCTCGCCCGGCTGCACTTCTGGACCCAGTTTATCGGCGTCAACGTTCTCTTCTTCCCCCAGCACTTCCTCGGTCTGGCGGGCATGCCGCGACGCTATATTGACTACCCCGACGTCTACGCCGGCTGGAACTACGTGTCATCGATGGGCGCCTACCTGTCGACCTTCTCGGTGGGCATCTTCCTGTACGTGGTCATCGACCAGTTCATGAAGAAGCGTCCCGCCGGCGCCAATCCTTGGGGCGTAGGGGCGACCACCCTGGAATGGACGCTGCCCTCGCCGCCGCCGTTCCATCAGTACGAGACCCTTCCGGTCATCAAGTAGCATGCGTGCGCGGGCCCGCCCTTGAGAGGCGGGCCGCCACCCCAGCGGTGAGACCCAGATGTCTGATCTGTCGACAGGAACCGTGAAGCCGCTTGGCCCCGAGGCTGCCGTCGCCAGCACCGGCGGGGTGGGCGACTATGTGGCCCTGCTCAAGCCGCGGGTCATGTCGCTGGTGGTGTTCACCGCCGCCGTCGGCGTTCTGGTGGCGCCGGGGCACCTGCATCCCTGGCTGGTGACCATGGCGGTACTGGCGATAGCCGTCGGGGCGGGCGCTTCGGGCGCCCTCAACATGTGGTACGACGCCGACATCGATGCCCGCATGAAGCGCACCGCCAATCGGCCGGTGCCGCGCGGCGCCATTTCCGCCGGCGATGCCCTGGGGTTCGGCCTGATGATGGCGGGGGGCTCGGTGTTTTTCCTCGGCGTCCTCGTCAACTGGGCGGCCGCCGGTCTTCTGGCCTTCACCATCTTCTTCTATGTCGTCATCTACACCATGTGGCTGAAGCGCCGCACCCCGCAGAACATCGTCATCGGCGGGGCAGCGGGCGCCTTTCCACCGATGATCGGCTGGGCGGCCGTGACCGGCGGTATCGATGCGGCGAGCATTTCGCTGTTCCTCATCATCTTCTTGTGGACACCTGCGCACTTCTGGGCGCTGGCGTTATTGCGCTCGGACGATTACCGGCGGGCCGGCGTGCCCATGCTGCCGGTGGTGGCGGGACCGGCAGAGACCCGCCGCCAGATCCTCATTTATGCCGTGATGACCGTGCTGGCGAGCGGACTGCCGCTCACTTTCGGTTTGGGCGGCCTCACCTACGCCGCGACCGCCGTGGTTGCCGGGGCGATATTCCTGTGGACGGCGGTGGATGTCTTCCGCATCGTCGACCAGGGCCGGGCCCGCAAGGCGGCTGGCCGGCTGTTCGGGTTTTCCATCGTCTATCTCTTCTGCCTCTATGCCGCCCTGCTGGCGGAATGGGCCATCGGGCGGTGGGTGTGATGGAACCGCATCGCCTGAGCCCGGAGCAGGAAGCCCAGCGCCGCCGCCGGTCGATCGCCATCGGCCTGGCACTGGGCGCCCTGGTGGTGTTGTTCTTCATCACCACCATGGTGCGGCTTGCCAGCAACGTGGCGGGAGGATGAGGTATGTCAGTGGGTGCCCTGTGGGCGATCGAGGCATCGTCGTGCAAGGTCAGTTGATCAGGGGAAACTGCAACATCCGGCTGGCGCCGGAGCCGATTAGCAAGGAGTAGGGGAATGGCCGAGAGCCACGCCAAACATCACGACTATCATCTGGTCAATCCCAGCCCATGGCCGATCGTGGGTGCGATCTCGGCCTTTATCCTCGCCGTCAGCGCCATCAACTGGATGCACGGGGCGCACTGGGGCACCTGGGGCATATTCATCGGCGTGGCCGGCGTCCTCTACACCATGTTCATGTGGTGGCGTGACATCATCAAGGAGGCCAACGGCGGCGACCATACCCCGGTGGTGCAGTTGCACCTGCGCTACGGGATGATCCTGTTCATCGCCTCCGAGGTGATGTTCTTCGTGGCTTGGTTCTGGGCTTATTTCGATGTCTCGCTGTTTCCCGGCGAGGCCATTCAGGCCGCCCGCGCCGCCGTCACCGGTGGCCACTGGCCGCCCAAGGGCATCGAGCCGATGAACCCGTGGCACCTGCCGCTGGTCAACACCCTCATCCTGCTGACCTCGGGCACCACCGTCACCTGGGCGCACCATTCGCTGCTGCACAATGACCGCTCGGGGCTGAAGTGGGGCCTGTTGTGCACCATCGTTCTCGGTGTCATGTTCACCAGCATCCAGGCCTATGAGTATTCCCATGCGGCCTTTGCCTTTTCCAGCCTGCATGGCGGCAACATCTATGGCTCGACCTTCTTCATGGCGACCGGCTTCCACGGTTTCCATGTCATCATCGGCACCATCTTCCTCACCGTGTGCCTGTTTCGGGCGATGGCCGGGCAGTTCACGCCGCAGCAGCATTTCGGCTTCGAGGCGGCCGCCTGGTACTGGCACTTCGTCGACGTGGTGTGGCTGTTTCTGTTCTCCTGCATCTACGTGTGGGGATCGGCCGGCGTGGTGATCACCGATTAGGCGGGCGAGCCTTGAGCGTGAACGGCACCTCGGTCAGACCCGACCGGGGTGCTTTTTCTTGACATTGGCGCCGTCGCGGGAGTGATGTGACGAGCATGACCCATGAGCCCTACTACCCCGATCTGTCGCCCATTACGGCTGGCCTCAAGGGGGTGTGTCCGCGCTGCGGCCGCGGCAAGCTTTTCAACGGCTATCTCGAGGTCGCGAAGGCGTGTTCATCGTGCGGGCTCGACTATGACTTCGCCGATGCTGGCGACGGCGCGGCGTGGTTCGTGATGCTTGTGGCAGGCCTCTTGGCAGTGGGCTCGGCGCTCTTCGTCGAGGTCAACTGGCATCCCTCCTACTGGGTACACGCCGCAGTGGCGGTGCCGTTGGCGGTAGGGGTGCCGCTTCTCATGCTGCGCCCGGTGAAGGGCATACTCATCGCCCAGCAATACAAGACCAAGGCCGCCGAGAGCCGCCACGGCAAGGACAATTGATCACCACCGGCACGCGTTCGCTCTCCTGGGGCTTCGTGGTGACGGTGGTCGTGGCCCTCGCCATCCTCATCTCCCTCGGCACCTGGCAGGTCCGCCGCCTCGCCTGGAAGGAAGCGCTGATTGCCCGCATCGAGGCGGGTCTGACGGCCCCGCCGGTCACCCTCGCCGAAGCCCTCAAGCAATGGCGCAACGGCCGCGACATCGATTTTATGCGGGTACGTGTCAGTGGCCACTACCGTCCCAAGCCACAATTTCGCGTGTACAGCATTCTGGACGGCACAAGCGGCTGGCAACTGGCGGCGATCCTCGAAAGCGACGACGCCGGCGACGTCATCGTCGACCGGGGTTTTGTGCCCGACGGCCTCAAGGATCAAAGCGTGGCGGCCGTGCCGTCAGGGCCGGTCGAACTGACCGGCGTCATTCGCCTCCATCGCGGGGCCAAGGCCCTGTTCACCCCCGACAACAACGCCG
>Ga0315556_1001107_pt1 | contig 16490 bp, 13 predicted proteins | sample SalMarSW160310MG_FD_202112 | JGI IMG/M metagenome (GOLD analysis project Ga0315556, IMG submission 202112) | Salt marsh sediment microbial communities from the Plum Island Ecosystem LTER, Massachusetts, United States - Salt Marsh Sediment SW1603-10 ...
CCTGGATGAGCGCGCGGTCCTGGAACATGAGGCTGTCCATGGCCCGGCGGACGGTGAGCAGGACCCCCTCGGCGAGGCTCTCGATGGGGTGGTCGAGGTCGTACTCGAACGACTCGTCCAGTCCGCCCGAGGCGAACCAGGTGTAGGTGGAGCCGACGAACACCCCGCCCCACTCCGAGAACAGCTCGTAGAAGCGGCGGAATATCGGGTAGCAGGGCACGCCCACGAAGGCCAGGCGGTGCTTCTCCTCCACGCGCGCCCCCAGGGGCCCCAGCCCCTCCCGGGTCCGCAGCTCCATCTCCTCGACCAGGTCGCGGAAGTAGGCCGCGCCCTCCTCGGTGCCGCGCAGCACGTTGGCCACGCCCAGGTAGATCGTGCCCTCGAGCATGGCGTCGAAGGCCGCGGGCCGGTGCCGGTTGAGCTCGAGAAGCCTGCGCCAGCTGGCCGCCATGTCGTTGGTCAGCCGCAGGACCTCCCGTAGCCGGTCGATGTCGAACGCCACCCCCGAGACCTCCTCGCACGCGTCGATGATCTCCCGGAGCTGGCCCTCCACGTAGCGCCGATCCCGCGCGAAGCCGCCGGGATCGTGCGTCGCGCCGGGTCCTCCGGAGTCGGGCGTCGGACCCATGCCGCCGATGTTGACGGGCTGGCGCGTGCCCGGGACGTCCAGGGTAAAGACGGGGGTGCCGTACATGCGCTCCCAGATCTCCGCCCACTTCACGTAGGTGTTGCAGGCGTTGGTGAGGAGCGCGATGGACGGGGGCGGGATCCGCCCCATGGGGTGCTCGCCCCCCCGGAGCTGGAGCGCGTAGTCCGCCTTGACGTAGCCGCATACGTCCGGCGAGAAGCCCTCGTCCTCGGCCTGGCTCAGGTACTCGTCCGCCACGTGGCGCACGGCGGTCTGCAGCGAGTGGATCTCCGGGAACACCGCCGGCAGGTCGAAGGTGCGCAGGATCTCGCACAGGCTCCCCATGACGAACACGTACGCGGCCGGCCGGCCCTCCTCCGCCGTCCGGGTGAGCTCGTCGAACCATCCCTCGAACAGGCGGCGGCCCTCGCGGGCGCCGCGGCCCACGATGTCGGTGGTCGTGGTCATCGCTTGCCTCCCTTGGCCGCCGTTTCCCCGAACAGCAGGTGGTTCTCGACGAAGGTCTCGAGCTGGATCTGCAGGTGGCTGAAGTTTCTCATCTGCTCCTCGAACTCCGTGAGGAAGAAGGGGATGCCCTCCTCCTCGAGCGCCTTCGAGTAGGCCACCTGCTCGTCGAGGCCGGGCTCGCACATCTTGGCCGCGGCCACGATGGCCGCCTCCGCCCCGGAGTTCCGGATGCGCTCCAGCAGCATCTTCTCCTTGGGTTTCCTGAGGTCGTGCTGCACGGGACTGTAGGAGGACTGCTCCAGGTAGGCGCGGGCGAGCGCGGCCAGGGGATCGGCGGCGTGCGGCGGCACGTCGGACAGGATCCAGCGCAGGCCGATCATGAGGTCGTCGTCCACCACGTAGCAGAACTCCGCGATGGCCCCGAGCAGGTCGAGCGGGGGCTGCTCGCAGAAGCCGCCCTCGAACACCACGCGCATGCGGTCCTGGCGCCGGGCGTCGCGCTCCTGGATCCGGGGCAGGAGCTCCGAGAGGAGCGCGTTGTGCTGCTCCCGCGGGATGAGCCCCCCGACCGTCGTGAGCACGTAGGCCTCGTCCACCGGCAGCTTCCACGGCTCCTCGCGCTTGATGCGGTACAGGGCGCGCAGGAGGCGCCGGTTCTCGTTGAACACCCGGATCGAGCCCCGGAGGTCGTCCGTGCTCACGCGGCGTCCGGCCACGTCCTCGATGTCCTCGAGGACGCGCAGATACTCGCTGGCCAGGTAGTCGGCCGAGAAGGCCGAGTTCGGATTCTGCGGGAAGTAGAGGATCTCCACCGGGACGTCCAGGGTGCGAGCCCAGATCCCGGCCAGGTTCCTGGCGGCGTCACAGATCGGGTGGGTGACGAACAGGTCCGGCACCAGCCGTCCCGTGAGGGCCAGCTCCAGGGTGGTGCGCAGCACCGAGCAGATGTAGGAGCCGAAGTGGGAGTCCGCCTCGCGGCGCTCCACCGTGCCGCCCCGCATCTTGACCGGGAGCATGCCGGCCGCGTGCGCCAGCTCCTCCGGGAAGTAGACCTGGAAGTGGCCGAGCACCTTCCCACCCTCCTCGCGCCAGGCGCGCACGGTCGGGAAGGTGGTGTCCTCGACCAGCTCCCTGAGGGCCGCGAGGGTCTCCTGGAGCGGCGCCCCGGAGCCCTGCGGCACCAGCTCCCGGACGGCGGCCTCGCGCGCCTCGCGTCCCGGGTCCCGGCCCGCGGCCCCCGCCGTACCGTTTCGAATGCTCACGGCACACCTCTCGATCCCCTGGTTTCCGGCCGGCTCACGCGTCCCTCCAGGCCGGCTCGCGCTTCTCCATGAACGCCGCCACCCCCTCCGCCGCGTCCCGGAGCGGGAGGAGCTCCTCGAGGTACAGCGACTCGGCACGGTCGAGGGCGGTCCCCAGCGGCCGGCCGATCGCCTCGCGCACGGCCCGGCGCGCCACGCCCAGCACGGGACGGCTGAACCCGGCCAGCTCGGCGGCCATCGAGCGCACGTCGGCATCGAAGGAGTCCACGGGGAGGACGCGGCTCACGAGCCCTATCCGCAGCGCTTCCTCGGCCCCGATCGTGCGCCCGGTGAGCACCAGATCCAGGGCCGCCTGCGGCCCCACCAGCCGTGGCAGGAGAGCGGCCGCCGCCGGCGGGAAGGCCCCCACCCTGACCTCGGGCTGACCGAGCCGCGCATCCTCGCGCGCCCACACCAGGTCACAGGCCATCGCCAGCTCGCAGCCCCCGCCGAGCGCCGCCCCGTGCACCGCGGCCACGCTCGGCACCTCCACATCCAGCAGCCCACGAATGACACGACCGAAGGCGCGGATCATCGCCGGAGCGCGCGCCGGCACGTGGTCCGCCACGTCCGCACCGGCGCAGAACGCGCGTCCGGCCCCGGCCAGGACGACCACTCGCGTGTCCGGCGACGTCGCCTCGGAGTGGAGGGCCGCGTCCAGGGCCTCGAGCATCGCCACGTCGGCCACGTTGAGGGGCGGCCGGTCCAGGACCAGGCGCAGGATTCCCCCGTCCCGCTCGCACCGGACCCGGGAGCCCGTTTCCACCGGGGCGCTCACGAGCCGGCCCCCGGCCCGCTCACGACCCGCCTTCCCCGGCGCCGGCCCCGCTGGTGGCCGCATGCGCCCCGGCGTTCGCCTCCCCGGCCGCCGGCCCGCCGTTGGCGTGGGCCTCCCCCAGGGGCGCCCCGCAGGCGCCGCAGAAGGAGAAGCCGCTCGGGATCCCCTCGGCTCCGCACTCCGCACAGCTCCGGCGGTAGGGCCCCCACACGAACTCGCTGGAACCGCCGGAGGCGGCCAGCTCCCGGAGGTGCCGGTAACGGGGCGCACGCTTCTCGACGAACGCCCGCATGCCCTCCCACGGCTCGAAGCTCGAGTAGTGGATCGACAGCCAGTCCCCGGCGGCGCCGATCGTCTGGTTCCAGGCCATCTCCTTCCACACGTTGACCTGGAGCTTGGTGAAGCGGGTGCACTCGGCGAACTTGTCCAGGAGCTTGTCGACCACCTCGTCCACGGCCCGGTCCAGGGCCTCGAGGCTGAGGGCGTAGCCGTCCTGGCCGCGCCGCGCCTTGTCGATCTCCTCCTGGGTGGCGCCGTTCACGAACGCGCCGTCGCGAACCACGGAGGGGACCACCCGGTTCACGAGCCCCCAGTCCAGCGCCTTCTGCGGCGAGATGCGCTCGTTGAGCATGAGGATCTCGCGGGCGCGTCGGTCCCCGACGAGAATCGGGAGCCACTGCGTCGCCCCGCCGGCCGCCACGCTGCCGACCCGCGTGCCGACCTGCCCGATCCACGCGTGCTCGGCGATCAGGGCCAGGTCGCAGGCCATCTGCGACTCGTTACCGCCGCCCACCGCCATGCCGTTGAGGCGCGCGATGACCGGCTTGCCGCAGCGCAGGATGCTCTCGAGGTAGGCGCGGAAGAGCTGCATGTACTTCCAGTAGTCGCGCGGGCGGTCGGTGTAGAGGCGCTCGTACTCCTTCACGTCGCCCCCCGTGCAGAAGGCGTCCGTGCCGGAGCCCGTGTAGACCACCACCGCCACCGAGTCGTCGAAGGCCGCGTCCTCGAAGGCCATGGCCAGCTCGCGCAGGGCCGGCGTCGAGTAGGCGTTGTACGCGTGGGGTCGGTCGATCGTGATCCGGGCCACCCAGTCCTTCTTGCTGTACCGGATGTCCTGGAAGTCGAACGCCTCGGCCGGTCGGGACTCGAAATGGGACATGGGGCTGCCTCCGAACGCTTCAGGTCGCTGTGTGGTCCCTCAGGTGACGCTCACGCTCACGGTCGAATCGGTCTCGGCCTGGGCCCGCGCCAGGACCCCGTCCACGAAGGACTCCGCCGGCTCCTGGAGGAGGTCGTGGAGGCGCTGGAACAGCCCGGCGGCGCAGTCGCCGGCCCAGTCCTCCGGCAGGAGCCGGCGGGGCAGGTAGGGGTCCTCGAACGGGAACTGCCGGTACTCGTGCACGAGGTCGAAGCGCTGCACGAAGGCCCGTTCCCCGGACAGCTCGCCCGCCCGGAGCTCGGCCTGCGCGCGGCGCAGGCGCGGCAGCTGGCGGTCGATGAAGGCCAGGTAGTCGCGGTGCACCGAGGTCAGGTCCCAGCAGCGTGCCACGATGGCCTCGGGGCTCTCGATGGCGGCGCGAGCGGCGCGGAACACCTCCAGGCCCTCCTCGATCTCGAGGGTCTCCGCGATGCCGCGCACGCGGTCGACGATGTCGTGGGGGGTGATCCACAGGCCGTTCCCGAGCGACCCGCAGCCCAGCCAGGAGAGACGCAGGCGAAGGCTGTCGCGCAGGGAGCGATCCTCTTCCGGGATCGAGTAGTGGACCAGGCACCAGGCGCCGTCCCACGGCCGGTCCCAGGTGGGACGATAGATGCGCGCCTCGCCTTCCTCGAGCAGCTCCCGACCCCTGCGGGTGAGCGTGTAGAAGGCGTTGCGGCCGCGCCGCTCCGAGACGAGCCAGCCGCGGGAGGACATGCGGGACAGGGCCGTGCGTGCCGCGCCCTCCGTCAGCCCGAGCGGCTCGAGGAGCGCGATGAGGCTCCCGACCCACACGGCGCCCGGACGGTGGAGGAGGTAATCCCCGAACAGGGTGAAGACACGTTCTCGCGGGCTGCGCGACGAACCCATACCTATCTCCTTTCACTCACGTTCGTAACCTACTTGTAATATATTTGGGCGTCAAGGTCGCGCCCCGGACTCGGAAGCGACGCGGAAGTGGAAGGGGCCGGAGAGGTTGGCGCCCGGGCCCGGCGGGGTGGCCGCGCCGGGGCCGGCGGCTCAGGCGGTGGGCCGCGGGCGGTCCGGGTCGGGGGAGCGGGGGCGCCGTGGCCGGTCGGCCCGCGGCCCGGGATGGCGGCCGGAGCCGTCCGTCGCCGGGTCCGGCGGGAACACGCCGCTGCGGCCGAGGGGCGGGACATCCCGCACGGAGAAGAGCGGGCACAGGGCGCCCGTGCAGCGGACGCCGTAGTCCAGGCAGATGACCCGGGTCGCGTCCTCGGGGGAGAAGCGCACGCCCTCCTCGGCGGCCGGGTCGAGGATGACCGGCACCGGGCGGTCGCACGCGGAGCAGTAGGCGGTGCGCGTCTCCATCGCGTCTCCCTGCCTATCCGGGGCAGCGCGCCGCCCCGGGGCGGGGCGGGCTTCCCTGCCCGTTCTCAAAGCTACCCACGCGAGCCCTCTCGGGCCACCGCGCGGCCGGCGGGGGGGCGCCCGGCGGCCGGGGCGGGGACCACGGCGCTAGTGGGCCAGGAAGGCTCCCATGGCGCCGAGCAGCATCATCGGGACGACCATGACCAGCCATCCGATGACCCCGGTGACGACCGCCTTGCCCGTGGAAATGTCCAGCGCCTGGCGCAGAGCGACCACCACGGCGGCCAGGAGCCAGAAGAACACGGCCAGCCGCACGAGCCCGCCCAGCAGCGGGATGAACCCGACGATGTTGAGCACCCCCGGGGCCTGCGCGAATCCCACCGTGCGCAGCACCTCGCCCCAGGTCGCCTGGCCCTCGAACAGGTTGGTCCCGATGAAGTAGCACAGGCCCGACCAGATCAGCCATCCCACGAACGCCCACACGATGCCGAACCCGATCGCCAGGCCGCCGTGGCCGATCGCGCCGATCGCGCTGGCCACCGCCACCAGTCCGACGACGCCCGCCGCCTGTCCGGTCGCGGTGGTGTCGTGCTCGACCTCCTCGAACGTGGGCACGTCCAGCAGGGCGGCGCCTTTCATGCGCTCGATCATGCTGCGGCCGGCCATGGTGCTCATGCGTGCCTCCGTCGGAAGTCGGAAGAGGGAAGCGGGGTCGCCTGAAGCGGCGCGGTCTCCCCTCAAGGTGTGTCACCGGGCCGGCGGTCGCCAGCCGGGGCCGCCGCCCCCTCCCCTGGCCCGCCACACCGCGTAGGCCGGCACGCCCGTCAGGATGAAGCCGAAGCTCAGGAGAGTGGAGGCCGGGCGCTGCACCGCCGCGTTGGCCAGCAGGCCCAGCGAGGCGAGGATGAACACCATGGGCACCCAGGGATAGCCGGGCGTCCTGAAGGGTCGCGGGGCGTCCGGACGACGACGGCGCAGCACGAAGACGCTGGACACGGCCAGGGTGTAGAAGGGCCATAACCCCAGGATAAAGGCGTCGGCCAGCTGCTCGAAGGTCCGGAAGGACACGAACGCGATCGCCAGCGCGCCGAGCACGGCGATCGCCACCCACGGGGTCCGCCACCGGGGATGCACGGCCGCCACCGGGCGGAAGAAGAGTCCGTCCTCGGCCATCGCCCAGAACACGCGGGGTCCCGTCATGGTCGAGCCGTTCAGCGAGCCGAAGGTGGCCAGCGCCACCAGGCCCGCGACCAGCGAGGCGCCGCCCCGACCGAACACGACCGTGGCCGCGTCGGCGGCCACCAGCTTCGACGCGGCCATGCGGCCCATGGGCAGGACGTACAGGTAGGCGGCGTTCACGAGCAGGTAGATCGCCACCACCGTGAGGGCGCCCCCCAGGAGGGCGCGGGGCAAGGTGCGCCCCGGGTCCCGCACCTCGCCCGCCATCTTGACCAGGTCCGCCCAGCCGTCGTAGGCCCACAGGACGGCGATCAGGGCCACGCCGAAGCCGCCCCACGTCGTGGGCGCGAAGCGCGGCGGGGCCGACAGGGCGCCGCCCCCGGCCCGGCTGCCGAAGGCGAACAGGAGCCCCGCCAGTCCGAGCAGGCCCAGGATCTTGGCCGCCGTGGTCGCGTTCTCGAGTCGCGCGCCCCAGCGGACCGAGCGGATGTTCGCCACCGACACCCCCAGGATCGCGGCGGCCGCCACCGCCCGGACTCCGAGGTCCGAGAGGGGCAGGAAGGCTCCCAGGTAGCTGGCGAAGATGACCGCGATGGCGCCGTTGGCCGAGGGGTTGGTGAGCACCAGATCCGCCCAGCCGTACAGGAACGCCGGCAGCGGGCCGAAGCCCTCGCGCAGATACACGTACATCCCCCCCGACTCGGGCAGCATGGCTGACAGCTCCGACAGGGTGAGCGCTCCGCACACCACGACCACCGCGCCGGCGATCCACACCAGGGCCAGGGCGCCGGCGGTCCCGACCTCGGCGGCCGCGGTGCTCGGCACGCGGAAGATGCCGCTCCCGATCGTCGTTCCCACCAGGACGGCCCCGGCGCTCCAGGCGCCCAGGCGCCTCGGCAGCCGATCGCCCGAGGGGACGTGGGAAGGCGAGGGGGACGGCGTACCGGGGGAGGGATGGGTCACGGGGCCGCTCCGGCGAGGGGGCATGGCGTGTTCGGGCGAGATCGAGTCCTCCCGGCGCCCCAACCTGCGCGGCCCGGCTCCCGCCCGCCAGCACGCGCGCGTCCCCATCTCGGCGGCGGGGGGGCCTCCGGTGGCGCTCCGCGCCCACGTTGCCGGGCGAGGTCCTCCGCGCCACCTTGTCCTCCCTTCGTAGCCCGACCACCACCCTCGATCGGAGGCCCGTGCACCCATGCGTCTCGCTGCGATCCCCGCGCTCCCGGCCCTCGTCCTCCCGCTGATGCTGCTGGTCCCCTCGGCGAGCGGCGCGCCCCGCGCGCCCCACCCGGCGTCCGCGGCGTCCGACACGTCCGCGCTCCTGGGGTTCTCTTCCGAGGCCGCCGCGCGCCAGCGTACGCTGGAGATGCGCTTCGACTCGCTGCTCGACCCGGCCGAGCTGCGGACGTGGCTCAAGCGGATGAGCTCCGAGCCCAACCAGCTCGGCTCCCCGCACGGCAAGGTCAACGCGATGTTCGTGGACTCGCTGTTCCGGGCGTGGGGCTTCCAGACGCGGATCGACGAGTACCAGGTCCTGTTCCCGACGCCGAAGCAGCGGGTGCTGGAGATGGTGGCACCCACGCGCTTCCGGGCCTCCCTGCGCGAGCCTCCGGTGAAGGGCGACGCGACCTCGAGCCTGTACGCGCACCGGCTGCCGCCCTACAACGCCTACTCGGCCGACGGCGACGTGACCGCGGGGCTCGTGTACGTCAACCAGGGCATCCCGCGCGACTACGAGGCCCTGGAGCGCATGGGGATCGACGTGAAGGGCAAGATCGTGATCGCGCGTTACGGGGGCTCGTGGCGGGGGATCAAGCCCAAGGTGGCCGCCGAGCACGGCGCCATCGGCTGCATCCTCTACTCGGATCCCCTGGACGACGGATACCACGAGGGCGACACGTGGCCGGACGGGCCCTTCCGCCCGGCCGAGGGCGTCCAGCGCGGCTCGGTCATGGACATGCCGCTGTATCCGGGCGACCCCCTCACGCCGGGCGTCGGGGCCACGGCCGACGCGAAGCGCCTCTCGCGGGAGGAGGCGTCCACCATCATGAAGATCCCGGTGCTCCCGATCTCCTACGAGGACGCGCGGCCGCTGCTCGCGGCGCTGGCCGGCCCGGTCGCCCCCGAGAGCTGGCGCGGCGGGCTCCCGATCACCTACCACGTGGGGCCGGGGCCGGCCAGGGTGCACCTGAAGCTCGCCTTCGACTGGAAGCTGGCCACCGCCTACGACGTGGTCGGCATGCTGCCCGGATCCGAGCGTCCCGACGAGTGGGTGCTGCGCGGCAATCACCGCGACGGCTGGGTGTTCGGGGCCGAGGACCCGCTCAGCGGCCAGGTCGCCCTGCTCGAGGAGGCGAAGGCGGTCGGGGCGCTGGCGAAGACGGGCTGGAAGCCGCGGCGCACCATCGTCTACCTGTCGTGGGACGGCGAGGAGCCGGCCCTCATCGGCTCGACGGAGTGGGCCGAGGACCACGCGCAGGAGCTCGAGAAGAAGGCGGTCCTCTACATCAACTCCGACAGCAACGGTCGGGGCTTCCTGGGGGTGGGCGGCTCCGGCACGCTGGTGCGCTACGTGAACCAGGTGGCGCGCGACGTGCCGGACCCCGAGACCGGGGTGAGCGTGGCGGCCCGGGCCCTGGCCCGGCGCGACGTGAGCGGCCGCGGGGACGACGAGGCGTCGGGCTCCGGCGGGAAGCCCGAGCAGCTGCCCCTCTCCCCCCTGGGCTCGGGCTCGGACTACTCGCCCTTCCTCCAGCACCTGGGGATCGCATCGATCAACCTGGGCTTCGGAGGCGAGAGCCGGGGCGGGATCTACCACTCCGCCTACGACTCCTTCGACTGGTACGTCCGCTACGGCGACCCGTCCTTCGAGTACGGCGTCACCCTGGCGCGGACGGCGGGCCGGCTGACCCTGCGCATGGCGGACGCCCAGGTGCTCCCCCTGTCGCTGACGCCGTTCGCGAAGGGCGTGGCCCGCTACGCCGACCAGGTCATGGCGCTGGCCGACTCGACGCGGAAGGCCACGGCCCGCCGCAACGAGCTGGTGGCCTCGGACGCCTACCGGGTGGCGCACGACCCCACCGAGACCTACGTGGCTCCCGACAGTCAGGCCGCGGTGCCGTACCTGGACTTCTCGCCCCTGCGGAACGCCGTGGCCGCCCTGAACGAGAGCGCCGCCGCCTACGACCGCGCCCTGGCCGCGGCCAGCCGGGACGGCGGCGCGCCGTCCGAGGACGTGCGCGCGCGGCTCAACACGATCCTGGGCGGGCTCGAGCAGAGCATGACCCGCAAGGAGGGGCTTCCGCGGCGCCCGTGGTTCCGCCACCAGATCTACGCGCCCGGCTTCTACACGGGCTACGGCGTGAAGACGCTGCCGGGGGTGCGGGAGGCCATCGAGCAGCGCAGCTGGGACGAGGCCACCGAGCAGATCCGGATCGTGGCCGGCACGCTGCGACAGGTGGCGGCCACGATGGACGCGGCCCGCGAGGCGCTCGCGACCTCGTAGGGAGCGCCCCGGGAGGAGGCGAGGGGCCGGACGCCGCCGCGGCCTCTTGTGCGCGGCGGCCCGGCCCTGTCCCTTCTTTGGGCTCGGCGCGACGTGGCCCGTCCCCCCTCGGGGAGCTCCCGGGACACGTCGATGGGGACTCACCCGAGGGGCTCGCCCGGGGCGGGCCGTGGAGGCGCACGTGAACCTGTTTCGTCGAAAGACGGTCACGGAGCTCCAGGAAGAGGCGCTCACCGACAAGACGCTCCGGAGGGCCCTGGGCGCGCTCAACCTGACCCTGCTCGGAGTGGGCGCCATCATCGGCACCGGCATCTTCGTCCTGACCGGCACCGTGGCGGCCCAGAACGCCGGCCCGGCCGTCGTCCTCTCCTTCATCCTGGCGGGCGTGGCCTCGGTCTTCGCGGCCCTGTGCTACTCCGAGTTCGCCTCCCTCGTCCCCATGGCGGGGAGCGCCTACACCTACGGCTACGCCACCCTGGGCGAGCTCATCGCCTGGATCATCGGATGGGACCTCATCCTCGAGTACGCGCTCGGCGCCGTGACCGTGGCCATCGGCTGGTCGGGCTACGTGGTCTCCTTCCTGGACGGGATCGGGATCTACATCCCGCCCGAGGTGCAGGCCGCGCGGGGCACGCACCTCATCGAGGTCCCCGGGCACGGGTGGCAGGTGATGAGCGCGGACCTCACGCACAGCCTCACGCAGGGCGGCGTGAACGTGGCCACGCTGCCGCACGCCACGGCCATCTTCAACCTTCCGGCCGTGTTCATCATCTTCTGCGTCACCAGCTTGCTCGTGCTCGGGATCCGCGAGTCGGCCACCGCCAACAACATCATCGTGTTCATCAAGGTCGCGGTGGTGCTGCTGTTCATCGGCGGAGCCGCGGCGGCCATCAACCCGGCCAACTGGCACCCCTTCATCCCACCCAACGCCGGCACGCGCGAGGCGTTCGGGTGGACCGGGGTCATGGCGGGCGCCGGGATCGTGTTCTTCGCCTACATCGGCTTCGACGCGATCACCACGGCGGCGCAGGAGGCGAAGAACCCGCAGAAGGACATGCCCAAGGCCATCATCGGGTCGCTCCTCATCTGCACGGCCCTCTACATCGTGGTCTCCCTGGTGGCGACGGGCGTGGTCCCCTACAAGCAGCTCGACGTGCCGGACCCGATCGCGCTGGCCGCCGACCACGCCGGGCTGGGCTGGATGTCGGGCATCATCAAGCTGGGGGCCATCGCGGGTCTCTCCTCGGTGATCCTGGTCATGCTCATGGGGCAGTCGCGGATCTTCTGGACCATGTCGCGCGACGGGCTCCTGCCACAGTTCGTGAACAAGATCCACCCCAAGTTCCGGACCCCGTGGATCACCTCGATCGTGACCGGCACGATCGTGGCCTTCTTCGCGGCCATCCTGCCCGTGCGCGACGCGGCCAGCCTGGTGTCGATCGGCACCCTGCTGGCCTTCGTGATCGTGTCGATCGGGATCATGGTGCTGCGGGTGAGGGAGCCGGAGCTTCCCCGTCCCTTCAGGACGCCGTGGGTGTGGTTCGTGGCGCCGATGGGCGCCATCTCGGCCTTCTACCTGATGGCGTCCCTGCCGATGGTGACGTGGCTGCGGCTGCTCATCTGGTTCGTGCTCGGGATGATCTTCTACTTCACGTACGGGATCCGGAACAGCCAGCTGCGGCAGAGGCGGGAGGCGGCCGCCGGGGAGCCGCCCGCGGTCTGAGGCAGGGCGCGGCGAAGGACCGGCGCGGGCGCGCGCCGGGACCACCGGACACGCGAAGGCCCCGCCGCGGCGGGGCCTTCGTGCATCGGGTGCCGCGCCGGGGCCGCCCGGTGCTCAGGCGGTCCGGCCGTCGCCCCCGGCGGCGCCCAGGAGCGCCTCGGCCAGGCGCGGCAGCACCTCTCCCGTGCGTCCGTCCACGCGGACGTCGGCCAGCGGGTCGCCCCGGGTGTCACCCACGTTGACGATGGCCATGGGCTTCCCCTCCTCGGCGGCGCGGCGCACGAACCGGTAGCCGGAGTAGACGGTCAGAGAGGAGCCGGCCACCAGGAGAACCTCGCACTCCCCGAACAGCCGCCACGCCCGCTCCACGGTGGGGCGCGGCACGTTCTCGCCGAAGAACACCACGTCGGGCTTGAGGACGCCCCCGCAGCAGCGGCAGCCGGGCAGACAGAAGGCGCCGAGGTCGACCCCGCCCAGGTCCGCGTCGCCGTCGGGCCGCAGATCCGCGTCGCCGTCCGGCCGGAGCTCGGCGTCCCGGTCGGGTCGGAGCCGGCCCGGGTTCAGCCCCCGGAGCCGGTCCTGGACCTCCGAGCGGGTCTCCGGCGCCCCGCACTCCAGGCACAGGACGCGGGACAGGGTGCCGTGGAGCTCGACCACCCGCCGGCTCCCGGCGGCCTGATGGAGACCGTCCACGTTCTGGGTGATGACTCCGCGGACGAGGCCGGCCCGCTCGAGTCTCGCCAGCGCGAGGTGGCCCGGGTTGGGGCGGGCGCTGGACATGCGCGGCCAGCCCACTGCGCTCCTGGCCCAGTAGCGGCTCCGGGCCTCGCGGCTCCGCACGAACTCCTGGTAGCGGATCGGCATGGGGACGCGCTCTTCCTTGCCGGCGCCGCGGTAGTCGGGGATCCCGGACTCGGTGCTGATCCCGGCGCCGGTGAGGACCACCAGGCTCCGGTCGCGGAGCAGGTCGGCCAGGAGGGGGAGGGTCGTCGGTCGGTCCATCGTCTCGGGGTCCGTGCGGCGCATCGCCATCCCCCCGAAGGTAGGGGACCCGGACCCCGATTTCACGCCATCGCTCAGACTCCGACGAGCTCCAGGTCTGCGGCCCGCTCGGCGGCCCGGGTGCCCGCGCGGCCGCCGCGGCGCTCGCTGACCCGCCGCTCGACCTCGCGGAGGAGGTCCAGGTGGCGGCTGTCGAAGGCCCCATCGCCCCCATCGAAGCGCTTGAGGATCCCGTAGGCCGAGGGGGCGCCCGGTCCCCGAAGAACGGCCCGTATCGCCTCCCGAACCGCCCTCGCCTCCGCCGGAGTGAGGGGCGGCACGCGGCGCTCGCGCTCGAGCCGACGCGTCACCTGGCGCTCGCGCAGCATCACGTCCCAGCTGGGCTCCCGCCCGTTCCACCGCGAACCGTATTCCGTCATGGCGACCTCCGACCGGACCGCCGGGCGTTGGGTCCCCGCGCCCGGGCATTCCCGCTTGTTTCGATGGGTTGCACACTGCGGTGGCGCCGCCGGTGCGGCTGTAGGGAGAGTCCGGATCTTCCCGTGGGGCAACACACGCCTCGTCGCGCCGGGGAGCTCCCCACGGGGGCGGCGGGGCCCCGGCCGGGCTGGCCGTGACCGGGTTCCACACGGCGGGTTATCTCCTGGTCACCGCGGTGGTCGCCCTGGTGGTGTACCGCCGGGTGGGACTCCGCCTCCTGCGTACGGCGTGGCTCGACCTGGACCGGCTGTGGGCCGGCGCGCTGGTCCTCACCGGCCTCGTCACGCCGTGGCTGTGAGCGCCGCCTTGCCCGCCCCGTTCGCGTGTCCGGGCTCGATGCCGAGCTCCTTCTCCATCTCGGCTACCCGCCGCAGCGTGCCCAGCACGCTGTCGGGCGTGAGCGAGATCGTGTCGATCCCGGCCTGTACCAGGAAGGCCGCGAAGTCGGGGTGGTCGCTGGGAGCCTGGCCGCAGATCCCTACCTTGGAGCCCGCCGCCTTGGCCCGGGTGATCAGGTCCCGGATGGTGCGCTTGACGGCCTCGTTGCGCTCGTCGAACAGGTAGGCCAGACGGGCCGCATCACGGTCCACGCCCAGCGTGAGCTGGGTGAGGTCGTTGGAGCCGATCGAGAAGCCGTCGAAGCGCTCGGCGAACTCCTCGGCCAGGATCACGTTGGACGGGATCTCGGCCATCACGTAGACCTCGAGGCCGTCCTTGCCGCGCTCGAGCCCGTTCTCGGCCAGCACCTCCAGCACCCGGTCCGCCTCCTCGAGCGTGCGGCAGAACGGGATCATCACGACCACGTTGGTGAGCCCCATCTCCTCCCGTGCCTTGTGGATGGCGCGGCACTCGAGCGCGAATCCCTCTCGGTACTCGTCGCTGTAGTAGCGCGACGCACCGCGCCAGCCGAGCATAGGGTTGGCCTCGGTGGGCTCGAACTGCGCGCCCCCGATCAGGTCCGCGTACTCGTTGGTCTTGAAGTCGCTCATGCGGACGATCACGGGGTCGGGATAGTGGACGGCCGCGATCGTCGCGATCCCCCAGGCCAGCCGGTCCACGAAGTACTCGGTGCGGTCCTTGTAGCCCGCCGTGAGCTCGTTGATCTGGGCCCGCGCGCCGGGATCGTGCACGTCCTCGAAGTGGACCAGCGCCAGCGGGTGGATCTTGATGGCGTTGTTGATCACGTACTCCATGCGGGCCAGCCCCACGCCGCGCGTGGGCAGCCTCCACCAGTGCATGGCGTCCGCCGGGCTCCCCATGTTGAGCATGATCCGGGTCCGGGTCTCCGGGATGTCCGTGAGGTCGAGCTCCTCGGTCTCGTACTCCAGGATGCCGTCGTATACGAAGCCCGCGTCCCCCTCGGCGCAGGAGAGCGTCACTTCCTGTTTGTCCTCGAGCGTCCGGGTGGCGTCGCCCGTTCCGATCACCGCCGCGATGCCCAGCTCCCGGCTCACGATGGCGGCGTGCGAGGTTCGGCCCCCCTGGTCGGTGACGATGCCCGCGGCCCGCCGCATGGCCGGCACCCAGTCCGGGTTGGTCATGCGGGTGACCAGGATGCCGCCGTCCGGGAAGCGGTCGATCTCCTCGACGCGCTCGATGCGGTAGACCCGACCGGTGGCCACGGCGCTGCCGATGGCCAGCCCGGTGACGAGCGGCTCCGCCTCCTCCTTGAGGCGGTAGTTCAGAAACGCGCCGCTGCCATTGCGTGAGTGGATGGTCTCGGGCCGGGCCTGGACGAAGAACAGCTGGTCCGTGTCGCCGTCCTTGGCCCACTCGATGTCCATCGGGTGGCCGTAGTGGTCCTCGATCTCGACCGCCCACCGCGCCAGCTGCAGGATCTCATCGTCCGAGAGCACGTACGAGAAGCGCTCGTCCAGGGAGGTCTCGACCACGCGCGTCCTCTCGTCCGAGCGCGCGCTGGACAGCCCATCGTGGTCCCGGTAGACGATCTTGAGCTCCTTGGTGCCCCGCTCCTTGCTCAGGATCGGGATCCGGTCCGAATCGTCGAGGAGCGGCTTGAACACCACGTACTGGTCGGGCGTCACCGTGCCGGCCACGACCGCCTCACCGAGCCCGTAGGCCGCGTTGATCAGCACGGCGCGGGGGAAGCCGGTCTCGGTGTCGATCGTGAAGGCGACCCCGGCCCCGCCCTTGTCGGCCCGCACCATCTTCTGGACCCCGACCGACAGGGCCACCTCGAGGTGGTCGAAGCCGTGGTGGTCCCGGTAGCTGATCGCCCGGTCCGTGAACAGCGACGTGAAGCAGGAGCGGGTCGCCTCGAGCAGGTCGTCCTCGCCCGAGATGTTGAGGAAGGTGTCGTGTTCGCCGGCGAAGCTGGCATCGGGCAAGTCCTCGGCCGTGGCGCTGGAGCGCACGGCCACGTCGACCTCCTCCACGCCGAAGCGCTCGCCGAGCTCCCGGTACGCCGCACGGACGGCCTCGGCCAGGTCGTCGGGAATGCGGGCCGACAGCATCAACGAACGGATCGACTCGCCCGTGTGCGACAGGGAGTGCTTGCCGTCCTTCCAGGACGCCAGGTGCTCCCCGATGCGCTCGCCCAGGTCGTTGGCCTCCAGGAAGTGCCGGTAGGCGTCGGCCGTCACGGCGAAGCCGTCCGGCACCCGGATCCCCTTTCCCGACAGCGTCCGGATCATCTCTCCGAGGGAGGCGTTCTTCCCTCCCACGGTGCCGACGTCGTCCGCTCCGACATCGGCGAACCAGCGCACGAGTTCAGTCATCGATTCCTCCAGCAGGCGATCTGTCTCTATCCGGATCCGGGGACACGCAACCTGGGACACGCTCCTTGCAGGTTCCCGGCCACCGCTGCGTCCGGGGAGGGAGGCCATGCCGGGCGCCCATGGGAGGTGCCGGGGAGGCCCCGCCGCGGCGCGGTCCCCCG